>Ga0307516_10000192_pt1 | contig 79076 bp, 81 predicted proteins | sample 19_EM_MG_FD_203310 | JGI IMG/M metagenome (GOLD analysis project Ga0307516, IMG submission 203310) | Populus trichocarpa ectomycorrhiza microbial communities from riparian zone in the Pacific Northwest, United States - 19_EM | ecosystem: Host-associated > Plants > Roots > Unclassified | place... | reverse complement strand
CGCGCGATCCGCGCCAGTTCCCGCTCGGACGATAGAGTCAACTCCTCGATGATCCCTTCCAGCAACTTCTCCTTGCTGGGGAAATGGTAGTAAAGTCCGGGCCTGCTCATTCCCAGCGCATCTGCAACATCGCGCAGGTTCGTGCCTAAATAACCCTTGTCCGCAAACATCTGCGCTGCGGCCTCGAGCATCGCTTGCCGCAACTGCGTCGTTCGTTGCCGTATCGGCTTTGCCCCCGCTTCGTCTCCCGGCTTTGCGAGGTCAACGGCAGGCGTTGAGATACTTCCAGAGGCTTTTTTGGGGGTAGCTGCTTTTCTGGGCATAGGCCTGGTTAAAAAAAAACGCCAGCGTCCTTGTCTTCCATAAAGCAAATTCAGCGGGACGCGGAACGCTGAAAATCAGATGGAGTACTGCCTATATCGGCCAGCCGCGCCACGGCTCGCCTCAGGCATCGACCAGTGTAACCTCCTCACGACCAAAGTCGACCAGCCGGCCCTCTATCCCGCCGGTGAAGGCGCCGTACCATACCGCAGGTCCAATGCCCATCTCCCGTCGGAGGAACTTGATCGGGCGGTCGCTTTGTATGCACAGATAGCTTTCCCCAACGCTTCGGATCGTACAGCCTGGCTTGTTGCGCGCGCTCTCGATCAGCCCTTCGAACTCCGGCACCTTGAGCACGTAGACCTTAGGCATCCGGATCAGCTCCGAGAGCGGCATGTTCTTCCACGAGCCGCGACTTGGCGCGCCAAATGTCGTCAATGACCTGCACAGGCCTGGAAGTTTCCTTCTCGATATCGATAGCCGCCTCGAGCGTCAGAGTCGCGTCAACCGCGTCGTTCCGCCCCAGAGGACGCATCTGCCAACTGATCTCGATCATGTAGTCGTTTGGATCCGTGACGTAAATCGACTCCAGGATCTCGTGCCTAACGACCATCACCTTGCAACCAAACGATTCCAGCCGCTCCCTCCATTCGATCAACGTGCGGCGATCGAACACACGCCAAGCGGTATGCACCGATCGGTAGAGCCAGTGATCCCAGGGCACCGGATCGGCGGGGCGTTCCGATCCGAGATAGTAGAAGAACGCGATCGTACTGCCGTTGCCGGATTCAAAGAAGAAGTGAAGGAAGTCCGGATGATCCTCAGGGCCCCATCCCTTGGCGGTAATGGCGTGGCAGATCTTTAGGCCCATCACGTCACGATAAAAATGAACTGTCTCTGCCAGCTTCCAAGTAGGCCGCGCCGTATGGTGAACGCCTTCCAATGCGAGATTGGAAGTCGTTTGCGCGGAAGTAGTACTATCTTTCGGGTTTGCCAGGGTGCTCATGCATGAGTTCCGCTTGATGCTGTGGATCCAAAAATATCGCCCAACCACTCGCCGACCGCTCGCCCGACCGCGGGACGCACATCCTCGTCGCCTTCGTGAATCGGCCTCCCCTGATGGTCGGCCTTGAATGCCAAGCGACGTTTCTCGCGCGTGCGGATCCAGGAGAAGATTGCCTCGTTGTCGGACGGAAAGGTGGCCGGGTCACCGGAATACTCGACAAAGAGCGTCGGTTGTTCGATGGCGGGCCCGCAAGCCTCCAACGATGCCTTGGAGGTAAGACCCGACCATGTCGAGAGCCAGCTCTCCGCCGTGCACAGCCGTCCGAAGCCAATGCTCCCATAGTTGGAGGCGACCGGATCCGTGCCCCATAGAGACCCGAAGCGGCGATCGGAGGGATCGAGGCTCAAATCCCAACAACGCGGATCGGCATCCGTGCGCCAAACTGTGAAGATCGGCGTGTGCGCGGCGCGAATTCGGTCCCGAGCACCGCCGCCGCCCTTGAGATTCTTGCGGGCAGCCGCCCGTTCCGCCACCTGATCCCGCGCGAGCGCATCGATTCGCGCCACTCTCGCAACCTGTGCCTCACGGTAACGTTCGACGAACGTCCGCGCGTAGGCGGCACCCTTGGGCGAATAGCCGTTATCGCGGCTGAAGGGGTCGAGAGACGGATCGGCCGACAACGCATCGGCTTCATCCGTGACGGAAGGATCGATGCCATTCATCAACAGCTTTCCCTGACCCAGATGCGTGGATATGAATGCGATGGCGTCAGGCGGTATCAGCTCGGCCTTGACGAGCTTGGTCGGCCGCCCACCCGGGGTGAACGCTATGCGCGCATCCGGCCGGGCCAGCGCCTGCTGGTTATAGAACGCCCACAAAGGACCGCCGCCGGAGTTCCCGACGGCGACTATCCGCTCGAACCGGGCGCCCCGCAGAAACGTCATTGCCGCAGCGAGATCGTAAAGGGCTATCTCGTGCTCCAGGCGAATGTCGTTCCCCACGAGTCTCGGAGCCTGCAGGAACACCGCCGCGCCGGTCTGCAGAATCTCCGCGGCCAAATAGTTGGCCACGATATGCTCGCGCGGGTGCGCCAGCACGGCGACAACGCGCTCGCCGCCGCGCTTGAGCAGATACCCGGAAACGACGTTGGCGTCTTGAGTGCGTAAGGGATGGACCGTCAGCGCAACACCGTGCGGCAGGCGCGCCGGGTCCCAAAAGGCGCCGCGCAGTCCGGCCGTCTCCCGGCGGATGTCAGGTTCGGCCATCTAGGCCACCCTGAGCCCGGGATCATCATTGCCGCTGGCGTATCGGCCGGAGAGCAACGCGCCCGCCTTGGGCGACAGGGTCGGCAAGCCGAGGCTCTCAAGCATGCGAAACGCCGTGCACACGGCCGCGGAGACGACAGGAACGCCAACTCTCGACTCAACCACCGGGATCGCCGCCAGGGACGGCATCTGTACGCAGGCGGAAACGACCAGCGCGTCGACATTGGCCGTGCTAACGCCGGCTGCGATGTCGACCAACGCCATGGGATCCCTTCGGCCGACCGCGATATTGTCTTCAATCTCCAAGGCGATCCGGTCCTGAACTTCGATGCCCTCCGCCTCGATATAGTCCACAACCAATTGGGTCAGCGGCTTCATGTACGGCGCGATCACCGCAACCTTCTTGGCGCCGAGCGCACGCAAGCCCTCGATCAAAGCGCCCGCGCTGGTCACGACGGGCGCCGGAGCACCGTTTTCCCGAGTGCGCTCGTGCAGGCGCCGCTCCGATTGCCGATGGTAGCCCTTGCCCATGCTCATAATCGCGACGAGGCATGCGTAACCCAAGATGTCCACGCGCGCGTCCGAGAGTTCGATCGCGCAGCGGTCGGAATCCGCATCCATCGCCGCCAGCTCCTCTTTCGTGACCCGCTTCATGCGCATGCGACTTGAGTGGAAGGTGAACCGGGACCCGGCGTCGCTGGCCCGCAGGATCCGGGGAATCTCGGTCTCCATCGTCGTGTTCGAGCTCGGAACGATCTGTCCGATCCGAAGGGCGGTTTCCATCTAGAGCCTCCCCGAAACTCATGGAAGCGTTTGACAACAGTGACGAGTATCTTATCAGATGTGTCCAATTTGTACACAAGTATGTCCAATTAGTAACCTAAATTTGCCACCATCGACCCCTGATATTGGTTGACATCCGTCTATTTAGACGGAATTCTGTCCTCCCGGCCCGTTTGGTGACGGCCGGCCATTCCAGGGGGGGCTCGCCGCCGGTCAAAACCCGGCACCACGAACGATCAAGCACAAACGAGGAGGAAGGGGAATGTCCAGGTTGAACGGCAGGATTGCGATTGTCACGGGTGGCTGTAGCGGTATCGGGCGCGCCACGGTCGAATTGTTCGCGGCCGAAGGCGCTGAAGTCTACGCCGCCGACATAGCCCAGCCGCCCCAGGGGTTCGAACAGGAGGCGGTGCATTTCGCCAGTCTGGATGTTGCGAGCGCGCCCGGCTGGCAGGCGCTAACTGAGGATGTCGCGACCCGTCACGGGCGAATCGATGTCCTCGTCAACAACGCCGGGATCGGCGGCAGCATGGCAGCTCTGGCCGACGAGAACTTGGAGTCCTGGCACCAAGTACTCGCGGTCAACTTGACAGGAACGTTCCTCGGCATGCGCGCCGTCATTCCGCGCATGCTGATGCAGGGCGCCGGATCAATCATCAACTTGTCGTCCATCTGGGGAAATGCGGCCGTCGCTTTTGGGGCAGCCTATCACGCGAGTAAGGGCGGCGTTCGGCAGCTCACGAAGCATGCGGCGGTCGCCTACGGCCTCAAGGGCATCCGCATCAACTCGGTTCACCCCGGTGTCGTGGCGACGCCTCCCGTCTTGCAGGCGCAGACCGGGGAAGTTACGCAGACCATACTCGGCGGCTCCGCGATGGAACGCATGGCGCAGCCGATCGAGATCGCGCGCAGCATACTGTTTCTCGCAGGTGACGAATCGAGCTATATGACCGGGGCGGAACTCGTGGTCGACGGCGGCTATTTGGCGAAAGGCTCCTGAGATCGACGTCTAAAGTTGGACGTATGAGTCCATTTATTGACATTAAAGTCGACTTTGTCGTAAGCTTCTAATGGCTTTGAGCCGGGGGGGAGCAGTCAGATGGTTCGAGTAAAAGTTCCCCTTCCCGGAGTGGTCTACATGTCCGAGGCAGACATCGACCACTACGTCTCGGAAGGCGTCTTCACCAACGAGACGTTGATCGGTGCATTTCGCGAGGCATTCGCCCGCAATGCTGAGCGTGTTGCCTTGTCAGGACCTGTGCGCGCGATGACCTATTCCGAGTTCGACGCGCTGACTACACGCGGCGCCGCGGCGCTATGGCGCCTGGGGCTGCGGCCAACCGATCGAGTCCTGTTCCAGATGCGAAACAGCCGAGAGTTGGTCCAGGCCTTCTTTTCCTGCCTGATCATCGGGGTCATCCCGGTCTGCACGCTCGCGGCTCACCGCGAGCAAGAAATCACCTATATCGGGAATCACGCCGCCGCCAAGGCGCATTTCGTACATGGTGACGATAGCCGGTTCGACATGGTCGGTTTCGCCCGCTCGACCGCAAAGGCCATCCCTTCCGTCAAGAATGTGATCAAGGTGCTCGGCGGGCCGGCCGAATCCGGCGCACTCGCGTTCGAGGAACTGATCGAAATGGAGGACATCGAGAAGGCGCGTGTACTCGTCGGCGCGATCGATCTCGATCCATACCAGGTCGTCGTCTTCCAACTCTCCGGGGGCACGAGCGGGATCCCGAAGATCATTCCGCGATTCAATGCCGAATATCTCTATGCGATGCGATCGGTGATGGACTTCATAGGAATTACCTCGGAGACCGTCACATTCACACCCAACCCGTTCATGCACAACGCGCCTCTGTGCAAGTTCTGGGGCCCAACCCTGCTGGCCGGAGGCGAAGTCGCGATCGCCGAGGGGCCATCGATCGCCGATATCGAGGCTACGCTGGCTGCCCGCCGTCCAAACTGGATAGGGATGGCCAAAGTCCATCTCCTTCGGCTGGCCGAAGCGGGCGGAGTCGGCAGGCTGTCTTTCGACAACGTCCGCGCATTCGCCGTGCCTGACAGTGCCCGACAACTCAGTTCCATGTTGAGAGCGACATGCGTGCCGATGTACGGCATGACCGAGGGACTGCTGGCTCTCGGCTCGCCGACCGATTCGCCCGAAGCGCTCGACTCGACGGTCGGTCGGTCAACCTCCCCCTATGACTTGATCCGGATCGTCCGTCCCGGAACCGATGAGGATCTGCCGGACGGCGAGATCGGCGAACTGTTGGCACGCGGACCGTGCACGATCCGCGGATATTACAACGCGCCCGATCGTGACGCGGAAGCCTTCACGGCAGATGGGTTCTATCGATCGGGTGACCTGATGAGCTTCACGACGATCGATGGCGTGCGCAACTTGGTCTTCAAGGGCCGCGTCAAGGATGTGATCGACCGCGGTGGCGAGAAAATCAATTGCGGCGAGGTGGAGGCAGCCATCGGCCTGCATCCGGCGGTCGGCGCGGTCGCCTGCGTCGCCATGCCGGATCCGATGTATGGGGAGCGCATGTGCGCTTTTATCGTCCCTCAGGCGGCAGCGGACGATCCCACGTTGAACACGATCGGTAAGCACCTGGCGGCGCTAGGCTTCGCGAAGTTCAAGTGGCCGGAACGCATCGAGTTGGTACCCGAGCTGCCGATGACGACATCCGGGAAGGTATCAAAGCCGCGGATGCGGGAACTCATCGCCGCCAAGCTCGCGCAAGAAGGCGGCGATAAACAGGTGCACGCTCTTGCGACCAAGGCTATCAGCCGCGACGAGGGAAAATCGTCTCGGAGCGTTTGAGCGGCGGCCGCATATCACGCTTGGCCGACCGCCTTGCACATTGAGGGGAGTAACCAGGAGAGCCGTATGAAAGATGAGAGAGCAGAAGATCGCAACATAGCGATGGCCAAGGAATATTTCGTTCGAGGCGATGCCGGCCGCGCTGATCTCCTCGATCTATTCCATCCCGAGTTTCAGCTTTATTTCCCCAAGTTCGGAATCAAACGCGGGCCACAAGCCTTCACGGAACTGGTCTCGGGCTTCGCCGGCCGGCTGCAGTCGATCGAGCATGATTTCCGCACGTACAATTTCATCGCTGCCGGACCATATGTCGTCGTCGAGGGCACAACGCGCGGCTCGATGACGAACGGCAAGTCCTGGGAAGCCGGCAAGACGCCGGGCGGGCGCTTCTGTAACGTTTTCGAGTTTCGGGACAACCTCATAGCGCGCGTTCACGTCTATCTGGACCCCGACTACGTGAGCGAAGACGAACCGCGATTTCGCTGGGGCCGCGAAGGACGGACCTGGTAATGACAGAGAAACTAAGCTCAACTCGAGAGGGAACCATGACTGACGTCCGCACCTACCAATATTTCTCGAACGGCAAATGGTTGGACGCCGAGGGTCGCGCAGCCTTCGACGTCATCGAGCCATATAGCCGCAAGGTCATGGCGCGCGCACCAAACTGCGGCGCCAACGAAGTACGCATGGCCATCCAGGCTGCGCATCAAGCCTTCCCCGGCTGGGCTGACAGCTCACCCGCCCAGCGGGCGACACTGTTCTTCAAGGCGGCGGAGATCGTGAAACGCCGCCGCGTCGAGATCGCCGACATCCTTGCGCGCGAAACGGGAAGCACGGTCTTATTCGCGACGTTCCAGCAGGATCTGGTGATCGAAAGTCTCGAACAGGCGGCCGGCTGGGTCTACAACTCCCGTGGCGAAGTATTTCCATCCAACATCCCCGGGTCGCATTCCTTCAGCATTCGGCGTCCGCTGGGAGTCGTCGCAAGCTTCACGCCCTGGAACGGAGCGAACATACTATCGTGGCGCGCGGCGCTGTTGCCTTTGGTGGCGGGCAACACGATCGTGATGAAACCCTCGGAGCTCGCGCCAATCTCGGCAGGGTTGATGGTCGCCGAAATCGCCGAAGAAGCCGGCTTCCCACCAGGCGTCATCAATGTCGTTCCTCACGGCCCCGGCACCGCTGGGAAAATCGCGGATGAGATATTCGCTTCACCGGAGGTGCGGTGCATCAACCTGATTGGCGGTGTCAAAACGGCCCGAACGCTGGCGGAACGCGCCGGACGCACGCTCAAGCGGACAGTTCTCGAGCTCGGCGGCTACAACCCGCTGATCATCCTCGACGATGTTGACATGGACTACGCTGTCCGAACCGCCACCTTCGGCTCCTTTTTCCATCAAGGACAGATTTGCTCCAATACCCGCAAGATCATCATCCAGAGGGGCATCTACGAGGAGTTCCTCGAAAAGTTCATCGCCCGGACAAAGACTCTGCAGTGTGGCGACCCGGGCAACCCGCAGACGGTCGTGGGACCTCTGATCACGCCGGATGCCGTGCAAAAGGTTCACCACAGCGTCGCCGAGGCCGTGGCCAAGGGCGCGACCGTGCGGACGGGCGGCACTTACGAGGGACAGGTCTATCGCCCGACAATTCTGACCAACGTTCCTTACGAGGCCACGATATCGAACGAGGAGACCTTCGGTCCCGTGGTCATTGTCGAGCCCGTCGATACACTCGAGCAGGCCGTGGCGGTGGCCAACCGCGTTTCCTACGGGCTGGTTGCCTCCATCCTTACAAGCTCCCCCTACCGCGGCCTGGAATTGGCGCCCAAAGTCATGGCCGGCGTCGTCAACGTAAATTCGTCGACCGTCAATGACGAGCCCCATGTGCCCATGGGGGGCGTGCGTGACAGTGGCTGGGGGCGCACGGGACCCGACAGCGTCGCCGATTTCACGGACGTCATCTGGATCAACACACGCAGCATCGAGCGTCAGTATCCGTTCTGAGGGGTTCGGAGGGTATGAGCGCTGAAGGCCACGGTCCATACCTTCGAACAGGACCGTGCTATCGAGGCACTTGAATGCGGCGCCGACGGCGTGGAGCACGGGATCGTATCGGAGGTGATCTCCGACGACCGGGTGATTGAGCTTCTGCTGCGCAACAATGCATCTTATGTGCCGACAGAGTCTACGCGAGGTAGGTGCGGCGAAGTGCGTCCACATAAAACAATACGAATGTACAGGATAGTATTGACGCCGCGTTAGCCGGCCCTTAAGCTCCTGCTTTAAGTTACTGCGAGTTCGCTCTCGCATCGACAGAAGGGGGCGTGGTGCATGGACAGGCTAAAGGGCAAGGTCGCTATCATCACAGGGGCGGCCAGCGGTCAAGGTGCGGCGGAAGCGAAGCTCTTCGCATCGGAAGGTGCCCGTGTGGTCGCCACCGACCTCAATGATGCCGCTGGCCGGCGAATTGCTTCAGAGCTGGGAGAGTCGGCTATTTTTGTCCCGCACGACGTCGGCGACGAGCCATCCTGGCATAAGGTCATCGAGACGACGCTGAAGGCGTTCGGGCCGCCTACGGTATTGGTCAACAACGCGGGCCTCTACAAGCCCAAAAGCTTCCAAGCCACCGACGCTGCGCTACTGGACGTTCACTACCGCGTGAACGTGCGCGGGCCATTCCTCGGTATGCAGGCCGTGCACGCCCATATGCAACAAGCGGGGGGTGGCTCGATCGTCAATATTTCATCGGGTGCGGGTCTCAGAGGCTACCCCGGTTTATTTGCCTACGCCGGCTCGAAATGGATGGTGCGTGGACTTAGCAAGTGCGCGGCGATTGACCTCGCGGCCAGCAAGATTCGCGTGAACACCGTCCTGCCTGGGCTCATTGACACGCCCATGCTCGAGGAAAACGACCCCGCATACCTGCGCCAGTTGACCCAACTCGTGCCGCTCGGCCGGCTTGGGGCGGCGGCGGAAGTGGCGGAAGCGGTCCTGTACCTGGCCTCAGATGCCGCCAGCTATGTGAGCGGTGCGGAAATCACCGTGTGTGGTGCGTTGACGGCGTGATGCATATCGGCGCCGAGGATGAGGATCGATTTTTCTAAAAAGGTCGCGGGCAGCGGACCTGGTGACAGTACGCGGACGCCTGGGTGCTTCTTTTGGGCTTTGAGTGAGGAGGAGTTTGCGCCGTGGAAACTGATGTACTGATTGTAGGCGCGGGGCCGGCCGGCGCGGCCGCCGCCGTATTCCTCGGCCGTTACGGGATTCGCTGCCTCGTGATCTCCAAGCACCGGGGCCCCTCGGGAACTCCGCGGGCGCATATCACCAACCAGCGGGCCATGGAGGCCTTGCGAGATGCCGGTCTCGAGCGATCCTGCATGGCACTGGCCTCACCGAGTGAGTCCATTGGGCACACGTTCTTCCTGCGCAGCATGATCGGGGAGGAGATCGCGCGGGTCGCCGCCTGGGGCAATGATCCGGAACGAATGGGCGACTACGCGGCGGCGAGCCCCAGCCGCATGTGTGATCTGCCGCAATCGGAGCTCGAACCGCTATTGATGTCGGAAGCCGTGCGGGTTGGCTGCGAGGTCCGCTTCCGGACCGAACTGATGTCCTTTGAGCAGGATCAGACCGGAGTGCATGCCCGTGTTGTTGACCGCTTGTCTCATCAGGACTACGAAGTGCGGGCCCAATACATGATCGGCGCAGACGGGGCCCGCAGTCGCGTCATGGAACAGCTGGGGATACCTCTTCTTGGGAAGCATGGCCTCGGCAGCGCGATCAATGTCTACTGCGAGATGGATCTGAGCGACTCCGCCCAGTACCGGCAGGCCTCGCTCTACGCCGTGATTCAGCCGGGATCCTCACAATGGGCCCCGGTGGCAGTCTTTCGCATGGTGCGCTGCTGGGATCGTTGGCTTGTGGCACTCATCGTCCCAGATTCGGCCACGAATCGCGATCCGTCTCGCGCTGATATGGAGCTGCGGGTGCGCGAACTGGTCGGCGCCGACATGCCCATCAAAATTCTCGATGTGTCCCGCTGGGAAATTAATGACGTTGTCGCGGAACGCTACACCCAGGAGCGAGTCTTTTGCATGGGCGATGCGGTCCACCGACATCCCCCGACCAACGGCCTAGGTTCCAATACCTGCATCCAGGACGCATTTAACCTGGCCTGGAAGCTTGCCCTGGTGCTCACGGGCAAGGCGGGTCCAGCGTTGCTCGACAGCTACGAGCGCGAGCGGCTGCCCGTTGGCAAACAGATCGTGGCACGCGCCAACAAGAGCATGGTCCAGAACGCCATTCTCTGGGATCTGCTGGGCGGGGGCACCCGGCGCGTGATGACCCCGGAAGAGCACGCCGCCGTGTTCGACACGTTGGAAGGGCGCGCGCGGCTGCGCGAAGAACTCGACAAGATGCGCTACGAGTACCATGCGCACGGTGTCGAGATGAACCGGCAATACGACTCCAGCGCCGTTTGTGTTGATGGCACCGCGCGGCCATCGTACAAACGAGATCCCGAGCTCTTTTACCAGCCGAGCACCTTTCCGGGTTCGCCTCTGCCTCATGCCTGGCTCGGTACGCGACTCCCGAGTCTGCGTCGATCGACTTTGGATGTGGCCGGCAAGGGACGCTTTGCGATCTTGACCGGCCACGGCGGAGAGGGTTGGGGGCAAGCCGCCGTGACGCTATCGCGAGAACTGAAGCTCGATCTTCACTGCGTGGGTATTGGGTCCTTCCTCGATTACGAGGACCTTTATGGCACCTGGCGGCGATTGAGCGAGGTCGAGGAGGCCGGTTGCGTGTTGGTTCGCCCGGACCTGTACGTTGCGTGGCGCAGCGCCTCGATGGTGCAGGATCCAACCGCGGCACTTCGGGGGGCGTTGAAGTCAGTGCTGTCGCTGCACTAGCCGGTCAGTTCGCGGCCATAGAGCTTGCGGGCGATGATCCACTTTTGCACTTCGTTCGCCCCTTCGTAAATCTCTCCGATCTTGGCATCGCGGTAGATCGCCTCGAGCGGCCAGCTCTCCTCGGATCCTTGCACGTAGCGGGCAAACCCGTATCCGCCACAGGCCTGGACGGCATCCCGCGAGACATCCACGGCAAGAGCACTGCCCTTGATCTTCGCCATCGCCGCGAGCACCTGAGCATCGCCCGCGCCATCGGTCACCTGGCCTGCCTTCTGGTAAAGCGAGCGCGCCGCTTCGATCTCGAGCGCGTGCTCCGCAAACCGAAATTGCCAGTACTGCATGGCACCGATGGGTTTGCCATACACCGTGCGCTCGGTCGTATAGGCGATTGCCACATCGAGTGCCCGCTGTGCAAGACCGACGCCCACTGCGCCGATGCCCATCCGGCCGAGCACGAGGGCACCGAGGCCGGCGCGCAAACCAGCGCCTTCCTCAACGACCACGTGGTCCTTACCGACGAACACCTCATCCAGGATTACATCCGCTGTCAGCTGCGGATTGTTCCCCATCTTGATATCGGGTTTCAGGACCTTGACGCCCGGCTGGTGCATGTCGGCGACAAAGAGCGACAGCCCGCTCTCCGAGCGGGCGAGGACCACAATCAGATCGGCTGCGGGCGCGTTCGTGATCCAGCGCTTGCGTCCTTGCAGAAGCCATCCTCCCGCCACCGGTCGGGCAACGGTCTGCACGGATTTGTGGGATAAGTCGGTGCTCGCGCCGGGCTCGCTCGTCGCAAAGGACGCCACAAACTCACCGCGGATCAGCCGCGGAAGATAGGTGTTGCGAAGGGAGGCTTGCGCCTTCTCCAGCGTCTTCCCCACCAGGATGGCCTGTGCATCGTAGAGCGCAGAGGCGATGCCTGCGGAGTAGTAGGCGAGTTCCTCCACGACCACCAAGGTGGCAAGCGTAGGGTAGTGCAACCCCCGGCCGCCGACATCGCGCGGAAAGGGAATGCTGTAAAGGTCGGCATCCACCATCGCCCGGAAAACGTCGTGGCGAAAACCGTCTTCGCGCTCGACGCGGGTATTGAGTTCATGCGCCAAGGGCTTGAGCACCCGATCGGCAAATGCCCGAGCTTCGCGTCGGATCTCGATCGTTTCCGCCGGCAGCAGGAGATCGGTGCCGAGAACTTCAGATTTGCGCGGAACCGACCAGCGGTCCTGATTCGTCGATTCGCTCAAAGAGGCGCTATTCATACGCGCCCCCCGCCCGGGCGGCCCGATGCGTGCGGCGCGGCCTCGGCATCGATGACGGTGTTTTCCTGCCCGCCCAGAGACACGCCCCGCAAATCATCGTGCAGGGTCGCTCGTACGACATCGCCGGCGCGCATAAAGGGACGGCCCTTGGTCATCTCGGCCCGCAGTGCCTGTCGGCGTGGCTCGTCCGCCATCAGATGCGTCCTTAAGATCTCAACGAGCTTCGGTGAAGCGGGCGAGGTCACCCCGCCCGGGGTGCCGGTGAGAAGCATGTCACCGGCCTCGAGATCGAGGTAGGTCGCCAGATGCGTCAGGGTCTCGGCCGGCTTGTAGATCAGTTGCGAGGAGGATGCCGCCTGCCGCACATCACCATTGAGACTGAGCTTGATGGACAGGCGCTCCAGGGTGTTCGCGACCTCATCCGCCGCAAGCCAGTAGAAGACCGGCCCTGCGGGACAGAAGGTGCGATAGCTCTTGCCGTGATACCACTGCAGGAAGGAGGCGCCAAACATGGTGTCGCGTGCCGAGACATCATTGCAGAGGACCGCGCCGGCAACATAGGCACCGATATTGTCTTTGCTCACGTGTGCGTTCTGTCTAAGCGGCGCACGCAGGACGAGACCGATCTCGACTTCATAATCGAGCAGCTCCACCTCCGCGGGTCGCACGATCGGCCCGAACGGGGCGCTGAGCGCGCTGCTGGCCTTGGCAAAGATGAGATTCGAGCGTCGCGTCGCCTGCTGTGCCTCGGCCGCATGCTCCTGATAGTTGAGCCCCTGACACACCAGGCGTGCATCCGTTGTCACAGGGGAGAGGAGCGCCGAGGCCGGCAACCTTATCGCGCTACCGAACGCCAGGCCCTTCTCGGTGAGACCGAGTAATTCTCGGGTGGTGGCGGGATTGACGTCGAGTGGCGACACCTCGACGGCGTCCAAGGCGCTCGCGGGGGCAGGCCCCTGCAGGCGGCCCCACGAAATGCCTTTCGCACTTTCAAAGCGCACCATGAGATGTGCCATATAGTTCCCTTCAGTCCTGTGAGGAATAGGGACTATATATTCCGCTTGTACAGTTTAATCGTCAATTGCGGAAAGCGATCTGAGTCAGCTTTTTGGTGCTCTCGCACGCCGCTCCGCGAACATCGTTTGCTCGATAAGCGACCAGTAATCGTGTTCGACCTTGGGATCGGTCGCCTTGATGCCGGAGATTTCCTCAATCTCATCGCGCAGCGAGCACAATACGGAGGTCATGCCGATCAGCAGGTAGTGGATCAGGATGGGATTGCCTTCGGGTAGCTCGCCGGCCTCCTGCGCAGAGCGAATCTGGGGGAGTAGCCGCTCGTTTAAGATCGGCGAGAGGATGTTCTTCGCCAGCCACGCAAGGCGCGGGTTGTGCGGGAGGTTTTCCCGCAACATGAAATGGTGGAAATCCGGGTACATGAGCGTAAATCGCAAAAACGTCCGATATTCATCACGCACCCGCTGGATCGGTGGCAGGTCGAGATTCGGGGGCGACTGTCGGTCCCAGGCCTCCTTGATATCGGCGAAAGCATGTTCGGCCACCGCACGCCAAAGGATGAGCTTGCTCTTGAAGTGATAGGTGACCAACGGATGCTTGAGACGGGTACGCTCCGCGATCCGACGGATGCTCGCCGCGTCGAAGCCCCGCTGCGCGAACTCGGTGAGCGCCGCGTTCAGGATCAGTAGTCTCGTGTCGATCGCGCGCTGTTGTCCACGACGCTTGACTTTTCTCTTCGAGGGTGTTTTTTTGCGGGCTTCGCTCATCTTCTTTGGCACGACGGTGGAACACTCGGACAAGTGTAAAGAGATGCGATGCGCGGCGCCACTTGCTCAAGTGCGATCATCCAAGGGTGCCCCCTGGATTGGCGCTTCAGAGAGGATACAAAACTGTACGAATGTACATGATTAGTTGCGATTGAGGAGCAGATCCGACGCCTTCAGGGCAATCGCATGCGTGGCAGCACTGGTGGGGCCGGTGACGATTCGGGGCATGATCGAGGAGTCGGCAACCCGCAGTCCCTCGATGCCTCGCACCTTGAGTGCGGGATCGACAACGCTGTCAGTTCCTACACCCATTCGGCAGGTTCCCACCGGGTGACCAAAGCTGATGGTCGAGAGTCGTGCGAAGTCCCGAAGTCCGCGGTTATCGAGCCTGCCACCCGGGACGAGTTCGCTCTCGCGCACCTCGGAAAAGCTCGCCTGGGTACCTAACTCCCGGCACATCTCAATACAGCGAACCGTCGCTGCCATATCGGCCTCGGTCGAGAGGAAGTTCGCTTCGAGCCTCGTCTTGTGGTCGAATCGGGCGCTCGTCAAGCGAAGCGTCCCGCGACTCGTGGGGCGCACGAGCGCCGGAGAAATGGTGAAGGCATCGCTGCTCGCAATCGGATACCGGGAACGCAACTCAGGCGTCATCAGCGGCAGCTGCTGGAGCACCATCTTGATGTCGGGTTCTTGCGTACCGGCATTGCTTCGCACATACGCAGCCGCTTCGACCGCGTTGCTGGTCGGGGAACGGGGTGGCATCGCGCCGCGGTATTTGAAAACCACGCCGCAGAGGAGGGGGTGATCCTGGAAGTTGTGGCCCACGGCGCGCAGATCTACGACCGGGTCGATACCAAGCGCCTGCAAATTCGCGGCATCGCCGACGCCGGAGAGCATGAGGAGCTTGGCACTCCCGAGACCCCCACTCGTCACGATCACCTCGCGCGTGCAGGCGATATTCTTGGGTATCCGGCCCCCGTGCAGGCGTACACCGCGACAGCGCGTGCCGCGAAAAAGGAGGTGGGAGACCGGTGTGTCCAAGAGAAGCGTGAGGTTGTGACGACCGAGCTCAGGTCGCAAAAAGCAGCGGCTAGCACTCGCCCGATAGCCTTCGGAGGTCACCGTCATGTTGACGAATCCGGCCCCTTCGCGCATGGGTCCATTCACATCCTCGAGGATCGGGATACCGAGGTCCTTGCAGCCAGCGATAAAGGCTTGAGCGGTGGGATGGGGCGTTGTCGCCGTCCGCACCGGCAGTGGGCCGCCCACACCACGCCACTCGTTGGCACCGCCTTGCCAATCCTCCATGCGCTTGTAGAGCGGCAGGATGTCCGCGAAGCCCCAGCCCGGGCAACCGGCGTCGCGCCAAGCATCGAAATCCGAGGCGAGGCCGCGCACCCAAAGCAGGGCGTTGATGCTGGTGCCGCCACCCAACACTCGTCCCATGGCGATCGGGATCCGACGGTTGTCCACATCAGGGGAGGGCGCTGCCGCAAAGCGCCAATCGCGCGAGGTCCCAATGTTGGTAAACCAGATCCCGGGTGTCTGCACCTCGGGTAACTGATCGTCGCCGCCCGCCTCCAGTAGCAGCACGTCGGCGCCCGCCTTGGCGAGTTCCGCCGCAATGATGCAACCCGCGGCGCCGGCCCCGACGATGATGTAGTCGTAGGAAGCTCGTAGGCGTCGACGGCGCTCACGCTGGTTGTCACCCGCCAGGAGGGCGGCCTCGACCGCCGAAGGTGCGAGGGTCGCGGCAAGGCCCGCCCCCCCGAGAAGCTCGAAAAAGCGGCGACGCGAGATGGCCCCGCAGGCGAGCCCATCGAGCAACGACTGGGCTCTCTCGGCTTCGGGCGCGAACATCGGGGCGGTGCTCGTTAAAAGGGGTATGAAAGAGGGGCGCTTCGCGGGTCGATCCCGATCACCTCGGGGCTAGAAGTTGACATGATCTGCTCCTTTCAACCTAAGAATGGCGCGAGCCTCTTCGGGCGAGGCAACTTCGAGCGACAAGGAATCCAAGATCTGGCGAATCAGACGAACCTGTTCGGCGTTCGATTCCGCTAGGCGGCCCTTGCCCGCGTAGAGCGAATCCTCGAGGCCGACGCGTACATGAGCGCCATTGAGCGCCGCCATGGTGGTGAATGGAATCTGGTGCCGGCCGCTCGCCATGACGGACCACTGGTACTGCTCGCCGAAGAGCTTGTCGGCGATACGCTTCGCGTGCAAAAGATTCTCCGTATCGGCACCTTGACCGCCCAGAATGCCGAAGATCGACTGCACGAAGAGCGGCGGCGTGACGAGCTTTCGGTCGAGGAAATGCGCGAGCGTGTAGAGATGACCGACGTCGTAGCACTCGAACTCGAATCGCGTGCCGTGGCCCTTGCCGAGGCGTTCCAAGATTCGCTCGATATCCGCAAATGTGTTGCGAAAAATCCAGTCACGCGTGGACTCGAGGAACGGCTGCTCCCACTCGTGCTTGAAATGCGGATAGCGGCTGATCATCGGGTACATGCCAAAATTCATCGAACCCATGTTGAGCGAGCAGAGTTCCGGCGAGGCGCGCAGCGGGGCGGCGAGCCGATCATCCAGTGACATGCCCTGGCCGCCGCCAGTGGTGATGTTGACGATGGCGGAACATCCCTCCCGGATCCGCGGAAGGAACTGCATGAACACCGCAGGATCCGGCGTAGGGCGCCCATCCTGCGGGTTTCTGGCGTGCAGATGCAGGACCGCGGCGCCCGCTTCGGCGGCAGCAATCGACTGCTCGGCAATCTCCTCCGGGGTTAGGGGCAAGTGCGGGCTCATCGACGGGGTGTGCACGGAGCCCGTGACGGCGCAACTGATGATGATTTTGCTTTGCACGACGGCAGCCTCGACGTTCTCTAGACGTACCCAGGGGGACATTGCTTCGCGTGCGTATCGGCGCTCACGGCGAGGCATTTCTCAAATTCCGCTATACTGTACGAGTGTAAAGGCGTAAGGTCAATATCGATCGGGCCACGTGTGTATGACGTGGTCTGCTGATGGAATCAGTAACGGAGAAGGGCGGCCGAACCCATGAGCGATGCACGTTTTAAGAAGCTGGCACCCGTTGAGCCGATTGTCTGCGCCGATGCGCTCCTCAATGTCACCTTCGAGCGAAAGGATCGTGCGGCGATGCTGCGTTTTGCCGAGGACTTCGGTCTGATCAGACGGGAGGAAAAGGGCGAGACAGTGTACCTACGCGGCCATGGCCGATCCCCATTTCTGGTGGCGATTCAATCCTCGACTCGCGACCAGTTTGCCGGCATGAGCTTTCTCGCGAAGACCGCCAAGGACTTGGAGCGCCTCTCGCAAGCGACCGGCGCGCCGATCGAGTCCCTCGACACGCCGGGTGGCGGACGGCGCGTGCAACTCAAGGATCCTTGGGGGCTGTCAGTCAGCCTCGTTTACGGCATTTCCTGGGAAGACCCCCTCGACTACGCCCACACGATTCCAATCAACACGCCTCTGAAGAAGGCGCGTATCAACCAGCCGATCCGAACGGCGCTGCGGCCGAGTCCGCTCTTCAAACTGGGTCATGTGGTCCTCCAGCGGCCGAACTTCGCGGGGGCTACAGAGTGGTACCAGCGTCATTTTGGGTTCCTCCCAAGCGACGTGCAGTGTCTGCCCGACGGCCAGCCGGCGCTCGGCTTCTTCCGCTTGAATCGGGGAACGAAGCCGGCGGACCACCACACCCTTGCCATCCTCGGAGGACCGGGCGCCAACCTCATGCATGTGTCCTTTGAGACGCTCGATTTGGATGCGGTGGGCCAAGGCAATCAATTCCTGCAGGCGAAGGGCTGGACGCACTTCTGGGGCATCGGCCGTCATGTCCTCGGGAGCCAGGTGTTCGACTACTGGAAGGATCCCGCAGGCGATGAGTGGGAGCATTACGCGGACGGTGATGTGATGAACGCCGAGTACCCAACCGGCTACTCCCCGCTCACCCGCGGTGGACTCTGGGCTTGGGGAGATGACCTCCCAGACTCGCTGCGCCCGGATGTGCCGCTCGAGCAGATCGAACAAATTCACGCCGCTGGTGGGTTTGGCCAGATCGGCCTCGAGGACGTGCGTGGCCTCATGCAGGCGCTCAGCATCCGGCCGCGACCCTGGATGCGGTAGTACTCGAACAAAGCGGTAAGAGGGACAGTCATGTATCTGACCAACTGTTGGTATGCCGCGGCCTGGAGCGAGGATCTCACCGACTCCACACCGCTCGAGCGGCAGATCTGCGGGGAGAAGCTCGTGCTCTTTCGCCGTGCGGATCGAAGCATCGCAGCACTCGCGGGTGTCTGTCCGCATCGCTTCGCCTCACTCGCGCGGGGTAAGGTGCTCGAGTCGGGGCATCTGCAGTGTCCATATCACGGGCTTCAGTTCGATGCGAGCGGCCGCTGCGTGCACAACCCGCACGGACCGTTACCGGTGAACGTGCGTCTGAATTCCTTCCTGACGCTCGAGCGCTACGACCTCATATGGCTCTGGTGGGGCGACCCTGCGCAGGCGGACGCCACGCTCGTTCCATACTTCCAGTGCCTCGTCGATCCGCGGTTTCGGACCATTCATGGCACGATGGTCACCCACGGGCACTATGAACTCGTTACCGACAACCTGATGGATCTCTCACACGTCGGGTTTCTCCATGCGGGCGGACTCGGGGGCGATGCGATCGCGCAAGGCCGCCACGAGGTGTTCCAGACCGGAACGACCATCGAATCGAATCGCTGGTGTCCCAACGCCCCGGCCTCTCCAGTTTGGAATGCGCTTTTCAACAACTACAATCGAAACGTCGATCACTGGCTCGACATGCGCTGGGATGCCCCGGCCAGCATGCTGCTCGACGTGGGCGTCGCGCCCGCGGGCAGCGGCCGCAAGGGCGGCATCACACAGTGGGGCGCGCACATCCTCACCCCGCAGAATGAGCGCTCGACGGTCTATTTCTGGGGTTCGGCGCGCGACTTCGCGCTCGATAGCGATGAGACCGACCAGCAGATCCGCACCGCAATCGAGTTCGCCTTCGGCCAGGAGGACAAGCCGATGATTGAAGACGTCGAGCGCAACATGGGCGGCCGAACGTTCGAGGAGATGAAGCCGCTCCTGCTCCCTTTCGACAAGGGTGCCGTCTTCACCCGGCGGATGCTTGCCGACCTGGTCGCCGGCAAGAAGCATCTACAGCCAACTTCGCTCCGCCCGCAAGTCGCGGCGGGTCGGGGCGCCGTTATAAGCGGATGATCAGCTTGCCCTGGTTCTCGCCGGAATACAGCTTTCGAATCGAGGCCGGGGCAGACTCCATCCCCTCCTGAATATCCTCGCGGTACTTGAGTTTCCCGGCGCGGATCCACCCGGCGATCGCGGTCGCGGCGATCTCATACTTGTCCTCGAAGTCAGGCGTGAGAAAACCGCGCATGGTGGCGCGCTTGACTAGGAGAATGCGCTCGGGACGGGGCCCGTCATGCCAAGGGTCCCAAGTCGCGTAAGCAGCCGTGCCACAAATCGCAATGCGCCCATGCAAGTTCAGTCGCCGCAGCACCGCGTCATGAATGGGCCCGGAGGTGTTGTCGAAGAAGCAGTCGACTCCCTTGGGGCAAGCGATCGCAAGGGCTGGATCGACGTCCTCGAGGCTTTTGTAGTCGATGGCCGCATCGTAGCCAAACTCCTCGAAGCACATGCGAACTTTGTCTGGTCCGCCAGTGACGCCGACGACCCGGGATCCGGCAATTTTTGCCATCTGTCCGGCCGCTGAGCCCACTCCGCCCGCGGCCGTCGACACGATGACAGTCTCCCCGGGCTTGGGCTTCAGAACCTCGTGAATGCCGAAATAGGCAGTAAGGCCGTTGAGGCCCATGACGCCGAGGGACAGGGACAGCGGCAGGTCACGCTCGACCACTTTGCGATAAACCTGCGGCGTGTTCACGGCGGCATAGTCCTGCCAGCCAAAAATTCCCATCACCTTCTCGCCCACGGCATAGTCGGGGTGATTGGTTTTCACTACCTCACCCACCGAGTACGCGCGCATGGTGTCGCCAATCTCGATCCGGGGCCAGTAGGTGCTTTTGTCGGTGATCCAGCCGCGCATGGCAGGATCGGCAGAGAGAAACTCGTTTCGAATCAGGAACTGGTTCTCGCCGATGTCCGGGATGGGAGCTTCGCGGATCGCGAAATCCTCAGGCTGCGGAATGCCGTTCGGCCGGCTCTTCAGGTAGATCTGTCGGTTGATCGAGGAGCGGGGCATAATGTTGTGTCCGTATCCTGTACGAGTGTGCAGGTTAATTAGTTATCCAAGGCCTGTCAATGAGGGCCCTAGGCGTGGCGCCCGAAGAAATTCGTCGGCGCCGCGGTAACGGCGGCTTCCGGGCCATCGAAAATCCAGGCGTTGCCCTCATGATCATCCGGGTCGCGTCCGGCGAGCAACGCATCGCGCGCTCGTGCAGCCTCGCCCGACAGGTGATTTAAGCGCCCCATCTCCCGGGCGACAGTCTGGATCCGGCTCGTTCGTTCGAATCGCGAGCGCTCATATTCCAGGCAGGCGAGGGTAAGGTCGGGAGCGTGTTGAGAGAACCTCTCCGCCAGGCACATCGCATCTTCGATCGCCATACAGGCGCCTTGGGCCAGATAGGGGAGGGTCGGATGCGCGGCATCCCCCAGGAGCGTTGCCGCCCCCGAGGACCAGCCCCGCACCGGCAGCCGGTCTCGGAGCACCCACACGCGCGAATCCTTGAGGAGCGGCAGAAGCGCTTGAATCGGCGCACAGGCCTGTGCGAACGAATCGTGCAGGACCTTCAGGTCGGGCGCCTCCTCCCACCCCTCGTGCTGCGCGCTTGACTCAATGATCGCCACCACGTTGAACAGTTCCCCGCGGCGCAGCTTATAACAGACCAAATGATGCCCCGGGCCCACCCAGACCTGTACATCGTCGGTCGCGAGTCTCCCGGGCAAGGCGGCGACGGGGACCACCGCGCGGTACGCGATGTGTCCCTGCGTGAGTGGCCGGCCATCCCCGATAATGGCCTGGCGGATGCCGGACCAAATCCCATCCGCGCCGACGAGCGCGGCGGCGGCAATGCGCCGACCGCGATCCGTAATCGCGAACACCCCCTGCGCCTCGGGAACAAAGCTCGCGATACCGTCACCGGTGTGAACTACGCACAGTGCTTCAGCCTGAACAGCGTTCAGGAGCTCTCGCTGTAGGTCGGCCCGGAATGCGACCCGATACGGATGCCCGAAGCGCTGCGTGAAGGATTGCCCAAGATTCTGTCGAAAGATGTCTCGCGCCGTTTCGCTGTCCCGGAAGCGAATTGTGTCCGGCGCAAAGGCGATCCCTGCCATGCGATCCACGATGCCAAGTTCGTCAAAGGCGCCAAAGGCATTGGGCCCAAGCTGCAATCCCGCACCAACCTCACGGATCTCCGGGGTGCGTTCGTAGACCTGTACGTCAAAACCTCGCTTGGCAAGCGCCAGTGCGGCGCTTAGGCCCCCAATTCCTGCCCCGGCCACGACGATTGGATTCATACGCCATCCCCCTTTCCCTGCCGTTATCTTATAAACTATACATCCGTACAGCACAATGATACGCTCACCTTATACGAGAGCAGTACCAGGGGCTTCATGCAATCCAAGATCGATACGCATCATCACTTCTTCCCAAAGGTCTATGTCGATGCTGTTGGGTGGGAAATGCTCGCCGCCGTCATGCCAAACGGCAAGGCACCGGACTGGTCCGTCAAAGCGGCGCTCGATGTAATGGAAGAGAATGGCATTGAGACCGCAATCCTCTCGGTCTCATCCGGGCCGAAGTTGCCTAACGCCGATGTACTCCTGCGTCGGTGCAACGAGGCCGCGGCCGACTTGAAAGCACAGTATTCGAACCGCTTCGGCTCGTTCGCGAGCCTGCCACTGCCCGACATCGATGCCTCTCTCAAGGAAGTCGAATTCGCGCTCGATACGCTCGGTGCTCAAGGGTTCATCGTCTTTACGAGCTACGAAGGGCGCTACCTCGGCGATGAGCACTTCAACCCGCTTTTCGAGGAACTCGACCGACGAGGCGCCATCGTGTTCATCCACCCCAACATGCCCTCGTACACCGTGCCGACCGTTGCGCCTGCCTCGGTGCTCGAGTTTCCGTTTGAAACGACCCGGACCGCGACGAGCCTGTTGATCGCCGGGGTACCGAGGCGCTTCCCACGGATCAGATTCATTCTGTCGCATGCCGGCGGAACCCTGCCAAGTCTCGCGCCCAGAATCGAGCTCTCCCTCTCGATGATGCCGGGGCTCGTCGAGCGCGTGGGTGATCCCCTGGAGGGACTTCGCTCTTTCTACTATGACACAGCGCTCTCGGCGGGCGCTTCGACATTGAGCGGCCTCTGTCAGATCACCGATCCCGACCACATCCTGTTTGGCACCGATTTCCCCTTCGCCCCGCCGCCGGCCATCCGGGCCTTCGGCAAGACGCTCGATGGGCTGTCGGTGCCGGGATTGGATCTGCCGGCGGTCTATCGGCGGAATGCCGAGCGTCTGTTGAACCAGCGGTTCCCCCGGGCCTATTGAGAAGCTCGACCCGGAGCGCGGTCATCGAGCACCCAAGCCGCCGGTCCGCGGATACGATTCCATCACACACATCACATCTGAGGAGGAAGGTACTATGAAGGGAATAGTCGCTCAAAAGGGCCCGTTCGCGGTAGAGCTAGAAGCCGGGAAGACGTACTACTGGTGCGCCTGTGGCGCCTCCAAGCATCAGCCGTTCTGCGATGGCTCGCACAAGGGCACCGCGTTTACGCCGCAGGCGCACACCGCGGCGGAGTCCGGCACGGCCTACCTGTGCGGCTGCAAGCAGACCAACTCCGCCCCGCTGTGCGACGGCAGCCACGCGACCGCCTGACCGACTGCCAAGCTCAAAGATCGGCCGTGTGAGACCTCGGCGTCGTGGGATCATTGCCCCACGCGCCGGCCTTGAAATCCCACTGCGCTCTGCGTGCATCGGCGTCGACGCGCTTGGGGTCGGAGTAACAGGGATAACAATAACGCAAACACTGCCGCGTCGGCTAGGAGCTGCGCTTCGGAGGACTAAAGATACCGTGCGGCCATGCGCTGCGCAGAGGGAAAGTCCTTCAATCCCACTCTGGCGCGAGCTGCGGCGGATCAACAATGCGGCTGCCGGGGCGGGCGAGGGCACTCACCGCAGTCATTTCATCAGCGGCGAGGGAGAATTCAAACACATCGATGTTGCTGGCGACGCGTTCCGGGCTGGTCGATCGTGAAAGTGCGACGACGCCTTTCTGCTGTACAAGCCAGCGCAGTACGATTTGCGCAACCGACTTGGAGTGACTTGCGGCGATCTCGAGCAGCGTTGGATTGCTAAACACCCGGCCCACTGCCATACCGCAGTAGGCTGTAACGGCCATCCCGGTCCGGCGCGTCGCGTCCAACAAGGTGGTCTGGCGCAAGAAGGGATGATATTCAAACTGATTCGTCGCGAGCGGCGTCGTGGAAAGCCGGGTCGCCTGCTCGACGAGCGCGGCGTTGAAATTGCTCACCCCGATATGGCGTACCTTGCCTTGTGCGACCAGGCGGCTCATCTCTCCCAGTTGGTTTGACAGCGGAATGGCCGCGCTCGGCCAGTGCAGAAGTAGCAAATCGATGTAGTCCGTCCTCAGTCTGTGCAGACTTTCTTCGACGGAAGGCGCGAACATTGAGGGGCGATAATTGGACACCCACACTTTGGTGGTTAGAAAAAACTCACGGCGCGCGATGCCGGATTGCTCCACACACTCCCCGAGTTCGGACTCGTTTTGGTACATCTGTGCCGTATCGAAATGTCGAAAGCCTGCCTTGATGGCCGCGGGAATGATCCGCAGCATCTCGGAGCGCCGCATGCCGTAGGTACCAAAACCCAGCGAGGGGATTCGCGCACCGTTTGCTACCACATGTTCTACTTCTGCCACGACACGACGGTCCTGAAGTTCAGTTAACTAAGAGAGTGCTGGATAGCCGCCGACGCAGGCGGTCCTCACTATAACAAAAAAACTATGCAATCGTACAGGATAACATTGACTCCGCGGATGGGTCTTACTATCCTGCCGAGACGAGTCCACGAGCGTGTCGTCACAAAGACAGCCCGTCTGTCGCTCTGCTTGCGCTTAGCTCATATCGTTACCTCCATTAGCCCAAGGCTCGATTCCCGTTGGGGTGGCTTGCCCCTTGCCGGTTGCTTGTCGCACTCGTACGGCATGCACTGGGACCGGAGGTGCCGCGACTGGTCGACTTTGACGGGGGACACTCGCCTCGGCACGACGTGCCGACATTCGTGCGGTGCATCTGGGTGTTGCGAGAGAGCCTCGTGGCGGACGAAAGCATCGATTTGCCGCCACCGTGTTCCGCCCCGACTGGACCCCAATTGGACCCCAATTGGACCCCAGAGCCTTGTTTTGCCTTGACCCCACGAGGTCTGGCAGGAGAAAAATACTAGGGAAATCAATGGTCGGGGTGACAGGATTTGAACCTGCGACTCCTACGTCCCGAATGGTACGGGTCACGAGCATCAAGGTGTCCTTGCAATAGGGCCGGATATTTAATAAAGTGTCCTTATCAAAAGGACACAAAGAGAACCCCGGTCCATGACATTGCACCCCGTTTTGGAGGAGAAACTCAACGCGGCGCTGGCTCCGATAGCCGCCCAGACATTCACCCGTCGCGACGCCGCACTTCCGAACCTACCTAACAAGGTGCACGCAGTAACAGGGATGCGTCGTGCAGGGAAGACCACCTTTCTCAAGCAGCTCGTCGCAGAGCGTCAGTCCGCAGCCTCACTCGAACGTGCGGTATACATCAGTTTCGATGACGACAGGTTGGCCGAGATCAAGGCCGATCAGCTGAGCGCGCTGCTCGAAGCCTACTACCGGCGTTTTCCAAACCTGAGGCGAAAAGAGACCGTGTCGTGGTTCCTGGATGAAATTCAGCTCGTACCCGGTTGGGAGCGCTTTGTCCGCCGCGTACTCGACACCGAAAAAGTCGCGCTGGTCGTGTCCGGGTCGTCAGCCCGCATGCTCTCGCGCGAGGTTCACACGTCGTTGCGCGGCCGCGGGATCGAGACCGTGATCCGACCATTCAGTTTCCGGGAGTTTCTGCGTCATCGGGCAGAGGAACCGGCCGCGGAACCGCGGCGCTGGACCGCAGATCAGCGTTCACTCGTCGAGAAGCGTTTTGGTGAGTATCTGCTTGAAGGCGGGTTTCCCGAAGCCCAAGGACTCGCACCGACGTTGCAAGTCGAATTGCTGCAGGGCTACGTCGATACCGTGCTGTTCCGCGACGTGATCGAGCGATACGCGGTCTCGCAGGTCAACGCGCTCCGCTGGGTCATACGCCATTGCCTGCGCAATCCGGCCGCGAGTATGAGCGTGCATCGACTGTATCTGGACCTGAAAGCGCAGGGTCACGCCGTAAGCAAGGATTCAGTGCATGCCTTGCTGGCTCACCTGATCGACTCGTATCTGATCGCTACCGTATCCCTGCACACCGCATCCGAGCGGCAGCGCAACTCGAATCCCAGAAAGGTCTATCCAGCCGATCCTGGATTGATTCGTGCCTTCGATTTTCAAGGTCGCTCGAACCTCGGTCATGCTCTGGAAACCGCGGTGTTCAACCAACTGCAGCGGCGCGGAGCGGAAGTGGAATACATCAGGACGTCAGACGGCTTCGAAGTGGATTTCTACGTGCACTATCGCGCCGGTCGCCCGTCGATGCTGCAGGTATGCGCCGATCCGACATCCGAGCAAACTCGCATGCGTGAAGTTCGAGCACTGAGTTCGGCTTTGGCAGAAAACCCGAAGATACCCGGTGCGCTCTTGGTGCTCACTCAGGAACAGGCTGTGGCGCTATCAGGTGAATCGTTCCGGGTTGTACCTGCTTATGAATGGATGTTGGAGCAGTAACGAAGTGGCGCTGATTCCAACGCTCAAGCTCTACGCCGGTTCGTCGTCGGCGTCGCCAAACATGAACGAGCGTGTCTGGAACCATCGATACGACGCCAACCCATAGCGAAGATTGTCCTCTGCCTTGTCATCGACACGCACGATATCCTGCAGCTGACCCGATGCAAACTGCGCGCGATATTCGCGCCAGGTCAAAATACCAGGCTGCTCCAGGCCATTCCGTTCCACCCGTTCGGTGGTGTAGAAAGTGATGTAGCCGTCGGGTTCGACGTCATTCCCGTCAGAATCAATCAGGCGTCCTGCTGCGGTGATTCGGTATCGAAACATGCAAGGGTTTGGAAATGACTTGGTCTGGAAGCAGGTTCCTCTTGGCCAATCACAATCGGGCAGCGCCGAGTCGCAGTACATTTCGTCGAACATTCCCATCGTAGTGCTCCGCTCACTATTTGGTCATCGGCAAACGCGAGTTATAGCGATATCGGACGCATGGTTCACTTGTTAGGTCGAGATCGGTAGACAGTTTAACGAGTGTGAGCGGCGTGATTTGTTGGGACCCAATTTGGACCCAGTGCCGAATTTTCCTGGGACCCAGCGTATTTTTCGATAGAAAAATGCTAACAAAAACAGTGGTCGGGGTGACAGGATTTGAACCTGCGACTCCTACGTCCCGAACGTAGTGCTCTACCAGGCTGAGCTACACCCCGAAAGTCGGCCGCGGACTAGTGCTTGCGGGCCACCGCGAACCTGGCGAGTTCGCTCAAACCTTCTTTGAAAGCGGTCTCTGGAAGGGGGGCCAGCGCAGCAAGCGCCTGATCTGCCTCGCCTTGAGCGAGGCGCGCAGTGTACGCAAGGCCCCCGAGGCTTGCAACGGCGCGAGTGATTTCCCCCAAATTGTCCAATCCACCGTGCTCGATGGCGTGCCGGATCATCTCGCGTTGGGTGCTATTGCCATGCTGCATTGCATAAATAAGTGGCAGGGTGGGCTTTCCCTCGGCCAGATCGTCGCCGAGGTGTTTCCCGAGCTTGCCCTCATCGGCTTCATAGTCAAGCGCGTCGTCGACCAATTGGAAGGCGGTGCCGATATGCCGGCCAAAGCGCGCCAGGGAGTCTTCTATAACTGGGGGAGCATCGCTCAAAACCGCCCCGATCTGCGCCCCCGCCTGGAAAAGCCGGGCCGTTTTGCGCTGGATGACGTCGATGTAGCGCGCTTCGGTGGTATTTGGATCATGCGCATTCATGAGCTGCAGCACTTCGCCTTCGGCAATGGCATTGGTGGCATCGGCGATAATCTGCATGATTGGCATGCGGTCGAGGGCCACCATCATTTGAAAGGCGCGGGAATAGAGGAAATCGCCCACCAGGACGCTGGTTGCATTGCCGAACACTTCATTGGCGGTCTCGCGGCCGCGACGCAGGGAGGAGCCGTCGACTACGTCATCGTGCAGCAGGGTGGCGGTATGGATGAATTCGACGATGGCGGCCGCCTCGATGTGCTGATCCCCCTGATGCCCGCAGGCCCGGCCCGCCAGAAGCACCAAAAGGGGGCGCAGCCGCTTGCCCCCGGAATATATGATGTAGCTGGCCACCTGATCGACCAGGGCGACTTGGCTGTGGAGACGATGTTTGACGACCCGGTCGACGGCCTCGAAATCGGCCGTAACCAGTTCGCGAATCTGATGTAGTTTCATGCTTCGCCCAAGGGAATAGAGCATGTTACCTAAGAATTCGTCATCCCGTGGGATACGCTGAGGCCTAAGTGCCGGTGCCGGTTTGATTTTCGGTCCGAGGCGCCGTACAATTCGCGGCTCTTTTGCAGACCCTTAGGGCTGCCCACTGGAGTTCAAAACCATGTATGCCGTGATTGCCACGGGCGGTAAACAGTACCGCGTCCAAGAAGGTGCTGTGGTGCGTATCGAGAAGCTCGATGCGGATCAGGGCGCCAGTGTCGAATTCAATCAGGTGCTGCTGGTGGGCGCCGGCGCCTCCGTTACGATTGGGGCTCCGTACGTGGGCAGCGCCAAGGTCGTCGCCACGGTCGAAAGCCATGGGAAGGGCGACAAGGTCAGAATCGTCAAGTTTCGCCGACGTAAGCACTACAAGCGCGAGAAGACTCATCGGCAGCCTTATACCGATGTGAAGATCACGTCGATCGTCGCTTGAAGTTTGGCAGGAGTTAACTAGATGGCACACAAGAAAGCTGGCGGCAGTACTCGCAACGGCCGCGATTCACACTCGAAGCGGTTGGGCGTCAAGAAGTTCGGCGGCGAGACCGTGCTCGCCGGCAACATCCTGATCCGTCAACGCGGCACGGTGTACCGCCCCGGCGTCAATGTCGGAATCGGCACCGATCACACCTTGTTCGCCAAGGCGCACGGCACGGTCGAGTTTCGCGTCAAGGGCGCGGAACAGCATACCTACGTCAACGTCGTTTCGAAGTAACCGCCACTGCGGGCGTCGCGCTCGCCGGTTAGGTCAGTAAAAGGGGGTCAGGCCAACACCTGTCCCCCTTTTTAATTTTCAAAGCCGATCAATCATGAAGTTCGTCGACGAAGCCAAACTCAAAGTGCACGCCGGTAACGGCGGTCGCGGCTGTGTGAGTTTCCGGCGCGAGAAATTCGTGCCCTTTGGCGGTCCCGACGGCGGCGATGGCGGTCTCGGCGGCAGCGTGTACTTGAAGGCCGTCGAGGGCATGAATACCCTCGCGGACTTTCGCATCTCGCGCACCTATCGGGGCCAGAACGGCGAGGGCGGCAGCGGCAACGACTGCACCGGCCACGGCGGCGACGATACCTACGTTTCCATCCCCATCGGCACGGTGGTTGCCGATGCAGAAACGGGCGAGCAACTGGGCGATCTTACCGTCGAAGGACAGACGCTGCTGGTGGCCAAGGGTGGGAAGGGCGGCTGGGGCAATACTCGCTTCAAATCGAGCACCAACCGCACTCCGCGCAAGGCAGGACTCGGGCTTCCCGGCGAGAAGCGCGAACTCACCTTGGAACTGAAATTGATCGCCGACGTGGGTCTTTTGGGCCTCCCAAATGCCGGAAAGTCCACGCTGATTCGCGCGGTCTCCTCGGCGCGGCCGAAGGTGGCGGATTATCCCTTTACCACGCTGTATCCCAATCTGGGCGTGGTCACTGCCGGACCCGGACGCAGCTTTGTGATGGCCGACATTCCCGGACTCATCGAGGGTGCCGCGGGCGGCGCTGGGCTCGGGATTCGCTTCCTGAAGCACTTGCAGCGCACCCGAGTGCTGCTGCATTTGATCGACATCGCGCCGCCGGATCCGGACGCCGATCCGGTCAAGGGCGCCCGCACCATCGTTGCCGAACTGAAGAAATTTGCCGCCGACTTGGCCGGCAAGGAACGCTGGCTGATCATCAATAAGATCGATCTGCTCGAGCCCAAAGAAGCCGAACGCCGGGCCAAGGACATCGTTCGCCGGCTGCGCTTTAAGGGACCGGTATTCTCGATATCCGGAGTCACCGGTGCGGGCACCGATGAACTCAAGCAAGCCGTTATGCGCTATCTCGAAGCGCACCCGCGGGTGGGCGGCGGCGCCGAGACCGAATCAGCGCCGGAGCCGGCCGCCACGGCAAACACGAGTCTGGCGGGGTGAGCGGCTACTTTGGGGGCAGATAACCTGCTGGATGGGCGCATCCGACACTCGGTCTTAAGCGCGTTTCTGCGGAAATGCGGGGCAACCCTCCGAAGGGGTTCAGCACCTCTGTTCGAGACTTCCGTCGTGGGGCGGGACCCCGTCAAGTCGGGCAATTCGAGCAGCCATGTGCTGGAGCTGGTCGGTCGATCCGGACATTTCGCCCAGCCAAAGATCGAGTGCGAGTTCCACCGCGCCGGTAAGGTTGAATTCCGTCGACATCGCGGCTAGATCGGCGCTGTCGGCAATCTTGGAATCAGCGGTCTGGATAGCCATCTCCACTCCTGCAGCGCCCGTGGCCGTTCTTACTTCGCCATCGCCCGAAGCTGTTTCGTCAGCCGGCTCTTATGACGCGCCGCTTTGTTGCGATGAATGATGCCCTTGTTGACCATGCTGTCGATGATCGGGGTGGCATGGGCCAGGGCGGCAGTAGCTTCGTCCTGTTTTCCGGTCTTGAGCGCCGAGGTGGCCTTGCGAATGGCGCTACGCAGCTGCGAGGTCAGCGCGTCATTGCGGGCGCGGTGAACGGTCGACTGTCGGGCAGCTTTTTCAGCAGATTTCGTGTTCGCCAAGCGGAGGACTCCTAAAACTAGCCGCATAGTGTGCGGACGGCGCCCGTCCTTGTCAATGAGCGGGTGAAACCAGGCGACTTGAGCTCGGGAAACTTGAGTATAATCTTTGGCTTTCGCCATGAAAGTAGCGCGCGGATTTCACAATCTCGGGAAAGCAGCGGGCCAGCCCGCGGATGGCCGCCCCAACGATCGCCGCCCCGCCGAATGCGGCTGCGCACTGACCGTCGGCAATTACGATGGGGTGCATCTCGGTCATCAACAGATGATTCGTGTGCTGAAAGAACGCGCCGCCGGATTGGGCTGCGCGTCCACCGTGGTGGTGTTCGAGCCCAGTTCGAGGGAGTTCATCGATCCCGCGAGGGCGCCGCCGCGGCTCACCCGCTGGCGGGAGAAGTATCTGGCTCTCGCCGCCCTGGGAGTCGACCGGTTGGTGACGCTGCGTTTCGACGACGACATCCGCGAGATGTCTCCGCAGGACTTCGTGGAGAAGTTGCTGGTCGCGGACTTGAATGTGCGGCACATCGTGGTAGGCGACGATTTTCGGTACGGCTCCAAGGCGGAGGGCACGATTCACAGCCTGCGCGCGGCCGGCAAGTCGCACGGCTTTGGGGTCGATCAGGTCGACCCCTTCATCGTCGACGGGGTGCGCGTGAGCAGCACTGCGATCCGCGAGCGGCTCGAGCGGGGTGACTGCTCGGGCGCGGCGCGGCTGCTGGGCCGCCGCTACCGCATGATCGGGCGCGTGGCCCGGGGCGCGAGGCTGGGGCGAACGCTGGGATTTCCGACCGCGAACCTGCGGCTCATGCGGCGCAAATCGCCGTTGTGGGGAATATTGGCGGTGCGCGTGTATGGCATCGAGGTGACGCCCTTGAACGGCGTCGCGAGCTTGGGCACGCGGCCCACGGTGAACGGCGTCGAACCCCTGCTGGAAGTGCATGTGTTCGATTTTGAGGGCGATCTTTACGGACGCGCAATCGAAGTCGAATTCATCGCGAAGCTGCGCGATGAGGTCAATTTCGATTCAGTGGATTTAATGCAGGTGCAAATGAGGGTCGACGCAGCCCAGGCGCGCGACCTCTTGTCGAAGGTGGATAGTGGCTGACTACAAAAATACGATCAATTTGCCGAACACGGGTTTCCCGATGAAGGCCGATCTTGCCAACCGCGAGCCGGGCATGCTCGAGGGGTGGGAGCGCGTTCGGCTGTACGACCAGATACGCGCCGCAGCAAAGGGCCGGCCCACCTTCGTGCTCACCGACGGTCCGCCGTATGCCAACGGCACCATTCACCTGGGACATGCCGTCAACAAGGTGCTCAAGGACATCATCGTCAAGTCGCGCACCCTGGACGGCTACGACGCACCCTATGTGCCCGGGTGGGATTGCCACGGACTGCCCATCGAGATGCAAGTCGAAAAGACGCACGGGCGGGTGGGTCAGAAAATCGATGCGAAGACCTTCCGCGCGGCCTGCCGCGCCTATGCGCTCAAGCAGGTGGATGGACAGCGCGCCGACTTCAAACGCTTAGGGGTGCTCGGCGATTGGGACCATCCGTACCTCACGATGATGCCCCGCTATGAGGCCGAGCAGCTGCGCGGCTTCGCGACCATCATCAAGAACGGTCACTTGTACAAGGGCTACAAACCGGTCCATTGGTGCCTGAACTGCCGCTCCGCCTTGGCCGAGGCGGAGGTCGAGTACGAGGACAAGACCTCGCCGAGCGTGTACGTTCGATTCGACGTCGTGGATCACGAGGCCCTGGCCGAGCGCATCGGCCTCGCGATGACGGACCAAATGGCGTTGTTCGACAATGTGCCCACGTCGGTGGCCATCTGGACCACGACACCGTGGACCTTGCCCGCGAACCGCGCCGTGGCGGTGCACCCCCAATTCGATTACTCCTTGGTTGAATTCGACTTAGGGCAAGGGACCGAACGCCTGGTGCTCGCCACCGAACTGGTGAAAACCGTCATGCATGCCCTGGCCGTGGGTTTCTGGACGGTGATCGCGGAAACCAAGGGCTCGGCACTCGAAAACCTCATGCTGCACCATCCGCTCTACGATCGGCAGGTGCCGGTGATCCTGGGCGATCACGTGACGCTCGACGCCGGAACCGGCGCGGTGCACACGGCCCCCGGTCATGGACTCGACGATTACGTCGTCGGCCGCCGCTACAACCTGGAAATCGAGAATCCCGTGGGCGGCGATGGCCGATTTCTGCCGTCGACGCCGCTGTTTGCCGGCGAGGAAGTGTTCGACGCCAATGCGCACATCATCGAGGTGCTGCGCGAACGCGGCCGTCTGCTCAAAGGCGAGCCGTATCATCATTCGTATCCGCATTGCTGGCGCCATAAAACGCCGGTGATTTTTCGTGCCACCCCGCAATGGTTCATCAGCATGGATCAGGCGGGATTGCGCAGGGGGGCGCTCGAGGCCATCTCGCACGTCGACTGGATGCCGCCCTGGGGCGAGCAGCGCATCAGCAGCATGATCGCCGGACGACCCGACTGGTGCGTGTCGCGTCAGCGCACCTGGGGCGTGCCCATCCCGTTGTTCGTCGACAAAGTCACCGGCGAACTTCATCCGAGGACTGCCGAATTGATCGAGGAGGTCGCGAAGCAGGTGGAGCGCGACGGCATCGACGCCTGGTTCGACCTGGATGCCGCGGCGCTGTTGGGACCGGATGCGGAGAAATACGACAAGGCCACGGACGTCATGGACGTGTGGTTCGATTCTGGAATGGCCCACCACTGCGTGACGGCCATGCGGCCCGAAATCGTTGCGCCCTCCGACCTCTATCTCGAGGGGTCGGACCAACATCGAGGCTGGTTCCACTCATCGCTGCTCACTTCGGTGGCCATGCACGGCCGTGCTCCGTATCGCGGAGTTCTCACGCATGGGTTCACGGTGGATGAGAAGGGCCGCAAGATGTCGAAGTCCATCGGCAACACTCTGGTGCCGCAGAAACTGACGAGCACCCTGGGCGCCGACGTGGTGCGGCTCTGGATCGCCGCCACCGACTATGCGAATGAAATGAGCGTGTCGGACGAGATCTTGAAGCGCATGGCGGATTCGTATCGCCGCATGCGCAATACGCTGCGCTTCCTGCTGGGCAATATGCATGGCTTCGATCCGGCGCAACATGCGGCGCCGTGGCATGAACTGGTGGCCATCGATCAGTGGGCCATCTCCCAATCGTTCACGTTGCAAAACGACGTGGTCACGGCGTTCCGCAATTACGAATTTCATGACATCTACCAGAAGATCCACAATTTCTGTGTGGTCGAGCTCGGCGGCTTTTATTTGGACATCATCAAGGATCGCCTCTACACCACGGGCGCCGAGAGCAGGCCGCGCCGGTCCGCGCAAACCGCGATGTACCATATCGCCTCGGCCATGGTGCGCTGGCTCGCGCCCATTTTGAGCTTCACGGCGGAAGAGGCATGGACCTTCCTTCCCGCCGTTCCCGCGGCCTCCGTGTTTCTCACCACCTGGCATCAGTTCCCGCCCGGCGCCGAGCGTGAATCGGCGCTCGACTGGCCGGCGCTGATCGCACTCAAGGCCGATGTCGCGCGCGAGTTGGAGCGGCTGCGCGCCGCGGGTGAGATCGGCGCCCCGCTCGAGGCCGAAGTGACCCTGTACGCGTCGGAGCCGCAGGCGGCGCCCTTCGCGGCGCTGCAGGACGAATTGCGGTTCCTGCTCATCACGAGCCAGGCACGCATCGTCGCGGCCGATACACCCACGGGCGACGCGGTGCCGACCAGTGCGGAGGGAGTCTGGATGGAAGTCAAAGCCAGCACTCAGCCGAAGTGCGTGCGCTGCTGGCACTTGCGCAGCGACGTGGGCAGCGACCCCAAGCACCCGGAACTTTGCGCACGCTGTGTCGTCAATGTCGAAGGTCCGGGTGAGGAGCGCCAATTCGCATGAACGCCGTAAACGCGACCGTCACCCTGCATCGCAGCCGGGCCACGGCCTGGTTGTTGCTATCGGCCTTCATCGTGCTGCTGGATCAACTCTCCAAGGCCTACATCACGCGTCACTATGGCGAATTCGAGTTCACGCGCGTGCTGCCGGTTCTCGATATCACGCGCATGCACAACGTGGGCGCGGCCTTCAGCTTCCTGGCCTCCGCCTCGGGTTGGCAGCGGTGGGTGTTCATCGGACTTGCGACGTCCGTGAGCATCGCCATCATCGTCTGGCTGGTCCGGTTGCCGCGCAGCGCCAGCGTTCTGCTCGCCGGGGGGCTGGCCCTGGTCTTGGGCGGCGCGCTCGGCAACGTGATCGACCGCATCAGATTGGGTCATGTCATCGATTTCATACACTTTCATTGGAATCGGGCGTATTTTCCAGCGTTCAACGTGGCAGATTCGGCGATCACCGTCGGCGCCGCGTTGCTTTTGCTGGACGCACTGTTCGATTCGAGGCGCAAACACTGATGCAAATACTTCTCGCCAATCCGCGCGGCTTCTGCGCCGGCGTCGATCGGGCCATCGACATCGTCGAGCGCGCCATCGACCTGTTCGGCGCCCCCATCTATGTGCGTCACGAGGTGGTGCACAACAAGTACGTGGTGGACCGGCTGCGCACCATCGGTGCGGTGTTCGTCGAGGAACTCGAGGAGGTGCCCACGGGCGCCACCGTGATCTTCAGCGCGCACGGCGTGTCGCGAGTGGTTCAACAGGAGGCGCAGCGCCGGGCCCTTACGGTGTTCGACGCCACCTGTCCGCTGGTGACCAAGGTGCACATGGAGGTCACGCGCTATGCCCGCGAGGCGCGCGAGGTATTCCTCATCGGTCATGCGGGACACCCCGAGGTCGAAGGGACCATTGGTCAGTTCGATACCTCATTCGGCGGCAGCATCTACCTGGTCGAAACCGTCGAGGACGTGGCGAACGTGGTGGTGCGCAATGCGGCACATCTTGCTTTCGTGACGCAGACCACGCTGTCGGTGGACGATACCGCCTCCATCGTGGAGGCGCTGCGAACGCGCTTTCCGGGCCTCAAGGCGCCGGTGAAAGAGGACATTTGTTACGCCACCCAGAACCGGCAGGACGCCGTGAAGGACCTGATCCATCACTGCGATGTTCTGGTGGTGGTGGGTTCGAAGTCGAGTTCCAATTCGAACCGGCTGCGCGAAATGGCCGACAAGGTCGGCATTCCCGGGTTTCTGGTGGATGGACCCGAGTTTCTGCACCGCGAATGGTTCGACGGCGCGAAGACCGTCGGCGTGACCGCCGGCGCCTCGGCGCCGGAGATTCTGGTGCAGGGCGTCATCACCCAGCTCAAGGCCTGGGGCGGATCGGTGGTCAATGAATTGAAGGGCCGGGAAGAGCACGTGATCTTCGCCTTGCCCCGAACGCTGCGCGACGTCACAAAGCGCGTAGGCAGCCTTTCGTCGGACGGCTCAGCGGGTTAGAATGCCCGCCCTTTTAAGGTAGCGCGCCGCAATAGCTCAGTTGGTAGAGCAACGCATTCGTAATGCGTGGGTCAGGGGTTCGAATCCTCTTTGCGGCACCAGTTTTTGCCTGTAATTTCAGGCATATACGTGCGGCTAGTGTTTTAGCACGACGGTTTCACTGTAGCCACTTTTGTACCAGCACAATGCGCGGGTCGGGACTGCGAATGTAATCACTCCAGCAACCCCGTACTGTCGGCCGTGATCTGAAGCGGCGAAGCTTTCTACCGCGGCGCTGTTGCCGCTGACGTGGAGAGCGCGATGTCTGATCGGAACCTTGAGGCCTTGAACGAGCGGGAGCGCGCGTGTCTGACGCATCTGCGCCAGGCGCAAGAGTTGGGCGTGAGTTTTTCACGGTACTGTCGCGAGCGGGATCTGAAGTTTCAGCAGTGGGCGTGGGTCAAGCGGGTATTGATCCGCAAGGGCGTGATTGGTGGGCGGCGCCCGGCCGGGAAGGCCAACGCGGTGGGATTTGCACCGGTACGGGTTGCAGCGCCAGCGGCAGCGGCGATGGTGTGTCGTATCCGTCATCCGTCGGGTTGGACGATCGAGTGCGCGAGCTTTCCGGAAGCCTCCTGGATGTCGGCGTTGCTGTCGGCAGTAGCGGCATGATGCGGCCCACCGCGGATGTGAAGGTGTACCTGCACCGGGAGCCGATCGACATGAGACGCGGCAGGAACGGGTTGGCTGCGCTGGTGCGCGAGGGGATGCAGCAGGATCCGTTCGCGTCGCAGGCGCTGTACGTGTTCATCGGACGTCGCTACGACGCGCTGAAGATTTTGAGCTGGGATCGCAACGGTTTCGCAGTGTGGTGGAAGAGGATCGAGAGCGAAGAGAAGTTTCACTGGCCGCGGATGCTGCAAGAGGACGTGGTCACGCTTACGAGCGAGCAGCTGAACTGGTTACTCGATGGCTACGATGTGTGGGCGGCACCGCATCGGATGATCCGATTCTCGCACGTGAGTTGAGTGCTTTTTTTCATCTATTTTTATTGAGTTATTTGTTCGGCGCGGTACACTTCGCTTGTGTTCGCGCCGAACAAAAATCCCGCTGCACTCGCGGATAAAAACACCGAGCTGGCTGTCCGCCTGAAGATCGCCGAAGAACAGAACCGATTGCTGCGCGAAGAGGCCCAGAGGCTCAAGCAGATCGAGCAAGCCTACGAGCAGCTCAAGAGCGAGCATCAGCAGACGGTCGAGCGCAAGGTCCTGCTGGAAGAGGAAGTGCGGTGGCTGAAGGCGCAGTACTACGGGCGCTCCACGCAGAGCAGCGACGCCGCCGAACAGAACGTTGATCAACAGATGTTGTTCAACGAAGCGGAGGTGCTTTGCGCCATCGAGGCAGCTGATGAAGCGCACCGCCAACGCACCACGCAGATCGAGGCGCATCAGCGCAAGCGTTCCGCCGACAGTGGCCGCAAGGCGATCCCGGAGCATTTCCCACGCATTCCGATCGAGCACGATCTGGCACCCGAACAAAAAATGTGCACGAAGTGCGTCGTGCCGCATCCGCTGACCCGCATCGGGGAAGAGATCCGCGAGTGCTATCGCTTCGAGCCACCGAAGATCAGTGTCGAGCAGCACATCCGCCCGACGTACGTGTGCGAAGAACTGCACGAGGCGCCGATCACCGCGCCGGCGCCACCCGTGATTCTGCCGAAGTCGATGGCGAGCCCGTCCTTGCTCGCGCACGTCATCAAATCCAAGTTCGACCTCGGGCTGCCGATTTACCGAGTGAGTCAGGACCTGAGCCGCTACCGGATAAACCTCGGTCCGGGCACCCTCGGCACCTGGGTCAATACGGTGGGCGGTGAGAAGGTCGTGCCGCTGATCAATCTGATGGGCGAGGAACTCCTCGCCGCGCCGTTCATGCATATCGATGAGACGCCGCTGCAAATTCTACGCAGCGACAAGGCCGTCGGCTCCGACCACTACATCGTGGTGCGGGCGGCTGGTCCACCGGGGCGGCGCATCATCTTGTACGACTACATCGCCTCGCGCACCACGGCCGCGTTGAAGCAGTTGTTTGTCGGTCCGGAGGGACCCTATCAAGGCAAGTTCATCAGCGATGGGCTGGAGCGCTATGACGATATTGCGGCTGAGCTGAAGCTACTGCATTTCGGTTGCTTACAGCACTGTCGCACGATGTTCTTCAAGGCGCGTAAGGTCAGCCAACTGCCCTCCAGCCGCACGCTGGCGAATGCGGCCATGGTGGACTACATCCGTCCGGTCTACCAGGTCGAGGAGCGGATCAAGGCGCTGCGGGAAGAGTATGCGGCGCGTGGGGAAGGCCTGCCTCTGGAGGCGGTCCGGGCACTGCGCCAGGAGAAGTCAAAACCGATCCTGGAGAAGTTCAAAGCCTGGGTCGATGAGCTGCTGCCCGGCACCCCGCCGATGAGCGCACTCGGCAAAGCGCTCGGGTACACCAGCCGTCAGTGGCCAAAGTTGGTGAGGCATTTGGAGCACGGAGAAATTCCGGTCGATAACAATTACATCGAGAGGCAAATAAAAAGCTACGCGACCGGCAGAAGAGCCTGGCTGTTCGCCTACGATGCGGCCGGCGCCCAGGCGAGCGCCAATCTGTACTCGCTGGTGATGAGCTGCCGCGCCAATGAAATCGAGCCCTATGCGTATCTGAACTATCTGTTCGAGCATCTGCCCGCCGCCAGCACCGTGGCGCAGGTCGAGGCGCTGCTGCCCTGGAACGCCAAATCGCTGCTGAACGAGCAGAAGAAGAAATCGCAGGAACCTTCGCAACCGTCCGCCACCTGACTCGGCCGCCTTCTACTCCGACCTCGCTCGAAACACCAGTACGGGGTTAATCGAACCCTATGGGCCGATCGGATGCCGGCAATGCCCGTGGTGCCCGCGCTCGTCTTATCCAACGGGGTTTCTGGAGTGCTTACCTGCGAATCCTCTTCGCGCCATAAAAAAATAGTAAAGGCAATCACATACGCGACGCTCGTGTTTTCGCACGTGGTTTCGCTGTAGCCGCTTTTGTGCCCGAACGTGCGTGGGTCGGGCTGTTCAAGTGCAGCCGCCGTTTAGGCGTAGAGATCAAGCGGATGACTGCGCCGTCGCTCACAGGCTCGATGCGCATTGCGCTCGCGAACCTGCAGCTTGCGCACCCGACGGTCGTCTAACTCGGCAAGCAATCTTTATGAGTTGGCGCCGGAGGGTAACGCATCATCCCGATCACCTGGCTACGAACCAGATGATCCGCGGACAGACTCGGACTGCAGTTCAACTATGCGCAAAATCCCTAGCTCTATACTCGATGATGTGTATATCGCGTGTCACCAGTTTTACGCACTGTTTCCGCGCGGTCGTGGCTGAAGCGATTTGAACTCACGGCGCTCGCCAGCCTCGACGACGCGGCGATTTGCGAGCGGTACCGGCTTGCATATTGAGCGATACGAGCCCACCAGCGAGTCGGCGTGGCAAACTGGTATCGATGAAAGCCAACTAGCCATCAACGTAGCTGCCGAGACACATTGGGGTAGAGCGTCTAGCCTTCCGACCCGCGGCGCGACTTCCACCCAGGGGAGAGCGTATTGTTGCGTGCAGGCCAGCGCTCATCCAGCGGTGGTAGCACACCATGCTTTCCCGTGACGAGTTCCGGCGTGATCGCGTACACGATCGTTGCCGGAATCCGTGGAAAGGACCCGATTTCACGACCCCACGAATCCGCCGGGGCATACTTGGTCATGAATCGCGTAAAGAAGGCCTCTGCCTCATCCTCGCGATTGAGAATCCGAATCCGTCCGAACATGACGACGGACCGGTACGAGACTGAGGTGTCGCACTCGATATTCCCGTACGGAAACACCTCGCCGGGTTCGTCGACCTCGAAACTGACCCGCTTGCAATGTCTTACGTTTGCCGCAAAGTGTCCGGGATGACGCCCGGTGTGCAAATACACCGTCCCACCGTGCCAGACGAACAGGTTCGGAACGACGTAGGGGTACCCGTCCGCGCCGATCGTCGCAGTGCGTCCGCAGAATGCGCCCTCCAGAAACGCGTCGACTTCCTCCGTGGTCATGATCTTGTCGGCGCGGCGAAGTTGGCCACGCCGATCGGTCAATTCGGTTGCTGAGCGTGTCATTTGGAAACTCCCGGCTCTGCTGCGTGAAGCGCGCGATCGAGATCGGTAATCAAGTCGCTCGGATGTTCAAGGCCAATCGACAGCCGAACCAAGCCGGCCGTGATGCCGGCTTCGGCTGCCTTCGATGCGCCCACCGAGCCTGACCACATTGCACCAGGCTGGGTCGCCAGTGATTCGAACCCACCGAAACTGACGGCCCGAGTCACGAGCCCCATCGCGCCAAGAAACGCTTGGGCGCCATCGAATCCGGTACTTAGTTCGATGCTCATCAGTCCGCCGAATCCTCCCGGCATCTGTCGTCGCGCCAGCCCATGCTGGGCGTGTCTCTCGAGACCGGGATAGTGGACGCGCAATACGGCCGAATGGCGCTCGAGGAAGCGAGCCACTTCGAGCGCCGTCTCGTTCTGGCGCGCGACCCGCAGCGGCAGCGTTCGCAGGCCCCGCAGCAACAGCCAGGCCGCGAACGGGTCCGCCACCGGGCCCAGGGTCACTGCCATGTGCCAGACTCGCTCGATCATTTCGCGGGTCCCCAAGACAACGCCGGCCATCAGATCGTGATGTCCGCCGAGGAATTTGGTCGCGCTATGAACGACAAGGTCAATACCGAGGCGCAGCGGCAGCTGGTTGACGGGCGTCGCGATGGTGCTGTCGCACAGCGTAATTATGCCGTGCGTGCGCGCTAACTGTGCCACGGCCGCGAGGTCGGTGATCGTCAGCAGGGGATTGGCAGGTGTCTCCACAAAGATGAGTTTGGTGGCCGGAGTCATGGCATCGGCAAAGGCCTGGGGTTTCGCCTGATCGACGAGCGTAACGGTAATTCCGAAGCGCGGCAGTACGGTCGCAAGGAGCTGCGCCGTACCCATGTAATGCGTACGCTGGGCAATGACATGATCCCCGCTGCCGATCAGGGCGAGGACGGCAGTACTGATCGCGCCCATGCCACTCGCCGTAAGTAGCGCAGCCTCCGCCCCTTCAAGGGCCGCCAGCACCGCTTCGACCCGGCTGAAGGTGGGGTTGCCGTCGCGGGTATAGTTGCGATCGTGGCGCGGCGTATTCAACATTGCGGACTCGTCGTCCGACAAGGCCCGGAATGGGGCGGTTTGGTGGATCGGCGGCGCTACGTCAGACGCGGCGTCGATGCCGCGGTCGGCATGGCCGACTAGGGTCTCGGGATGAGAGGGGATGCTGGGGCTCAAGAGCAGGATTCCTTCTTGCGTCACTCGGGTGGCGGGTCGTGGTCGGTCCGTCAGGAGATCTCGGTCGTACCGATGCGGCCGATCAGGTGCGCGGTAAGCCCCGCTGCAGGACTTATCTGCCGCAGCGTCTCCATCAGCGCGACGGCAGCCTCTGTTGCGGCGGCCAAAGGCATCGGCTCGAGCCGCTCGAGCACGAACCATGCCCGGCGCGTCTGCAGGTCGATGCGCGTACGTATTCCTTGCCCCCAGTTCCAGCGGCGGCACGTCACCCCGCGGTCATCGGTCCACACCACCTCGCCCGCGGGGACCGCTTCTGCGACCGGCTGGCCGTCCTTCATCGTGTCGAAGGATTCAGCACCGGAGGCGCGCGTGAGGTGCGGATTACCAACGTACGCTGCGATGTTCTCGCCGCCGACGGGAATGGCATAGTGGAGGCTGATCGCGTTATACAAATCGACCACCGCGTTGATGGTCGGCAGGCGACCGTCCTTGCCTAACCTCATCAGCAATGCGTCGACCGAACATGGTGTTCGCTGCGGTTTCGCGCCAAACGCGCGAAACGTCGTCCGCCACGCCTCCAGGTGACCCGCCGTCCAGGACGGGAGCGCCGGGCGCGTCAAGACCTCCTCGACATACCGATCCACCGCCGGGTGATGGGCAACGTTGTCGACACCGTCCGCGACCACACTGATCGCGCTGTAGTCCGGCCGCAGATCGAAGATCTCCGTACCGACGACGGGCGTGAATCGGGGCGTCATCCAACAGGTTCCAGGACGACCATTTGAAATTCGCACACGACGTTTCCAGCGTTAGCGTAGCGATGAGGCGTGTCGGCGGAGAATCGCGCCGTCGAACCGGTGCGGGCAGTCACGGCCTCGTTGGCGGCGTCCACCGTCAGCGTGCCCCGCAGGACGGAAAGGAATTCCGTCGTTCCTTCGGGGTGTGCCGCGCCGTCAAAGTGCTCGCCGGGTGCAAGGCGCCATCCCCAGATTTCGGCAGCGAGCGCACCGAGGCGAACCGTATCGACGAGTGTCGCACGGCTTCCTGCCTTGGTCTCCCAAAGGACACGCCCGGCGGCACGTTGGTGAACGACGAAGCGCGTTTTCGGATCTTTTTGCGCCAACAGTTCGCCGACTCCAACACCGAATGCGTTCGCCATTCGGCACAGGATCGCGATGGAAGGATTCGCCCGGCCTTGCTCGATCTCTACGAGCATCCCCTTGCTGATGCCGGATCGCTTCGCGAGCGCATCAAAGGTAAGCAGGCGCGCCTTACGCAGGCGTCCGCAGTTCCCCGCGACCGTCTGCAGAACTATATCTTCATCAATCATGGTCGTTATATCGACTATTTGTTACAATATAGTATAGTAACTCCACTCGTCGTCGGATGGAAGACCGCCGGCGCGTTGATTTGAGGAGGTTTGATTGATCAGTTTGAGTGCAAACCAAAGCGATCCATGGTGCTACGAGCCCGACGTGATCCCGGCGCGGCAATGACCGTGAAAGTCCTGACCATCGGGCTCATCGTCGCTTCGCTCGTCGGCTACCAGCTTGCACAGCGCACCATGCCGACAGGGGCGAACCCTTTCGCCGTCATCGCAATCGCCTACGTTCTCGGCATCATTGCCTGTGCGTTCCTGGCGCCAGGAGTTGGCAAGCCGATCGGGCCAGCCGATGTAGTGCTACTCCGGCACTGGCCGGTCTGGGTGCTGGCTGGGTCGGTCGTCGGCATTGAGGTGGGCTATCTGCTGGCGTATCGCGCCGGCTGGCCCCTCGCCACCACCACCGGGATCACCTACACCACGACGATGGTCCTGCTCGCCGCGATAGGCGCCGCCTGCTTTTCCGAGGGCATCTCGCCGCGCCGCGCCGCGGGGGTAGTTCTGGCAATCGGCGGCGTGTGGCTACTGGTTGCGCCACCGCGCACGCCGTGAACGAAGCGTGGTCGAAGGCGGTAGTCACCGGACTATGCCACTGCGACGAGGGCATTCGGAATCCGATATTCGCAACTAAGTCGTTGTTTATGAAACAAAAAATTCAGAGAAAAAGGCCGGGCATGCTATACTCGGTACACAAGCGGTGATACAGGTTGCGCCGTGGTTGGACATCAGTGACCCTCGGGGAGACTGCGACAATGACTGCTCACGATCGAATCGAAATCAACCCCAAAATCATGTTGGGAAAACCAGTCATCCGGGGCACGCGGATTCCTGTGGAATTGATCGTTCGCAAGATGGCAGAGGGTGCCGACGAGCAGGCTGTTCTTCTGGCATATCCCACCCTGACGTCGAAGGATGTTCATGCAGCGCTACGATATGCCGCAGATTCGCTTGCGCATGAAGAAGTTGTACTAAGCATTGCCGAATAGTCGCGCTCTTGTGCGCCTTGTCGCGGACGAGAATTGCGATTTTTCGTTAGTGATCGATCTACGATCAGCTGGTTACGACCTCGTCTCTGTCAGCGAGCACATGGCGGGCGCAGACGACGAGACCGTCATCGATTTCGCACGGTCGGAACGACGCTTACTAATCACTGAAGACAAAGATTTCGGGCAACTTGTGTTTGCTGCCGCAAGGGAGAATTCCGGAGTCATACTAATCCGGTATCCCGCGTCGGCTCGATCCGCGTTGACCGCCGCCGTGCTCAAACTCCTCTCAGATAACGGGGACAATCTTTATAGCCGGTTTGCTGTTCTTGAACCCGGGCGCGTTCGGGTTACTCGGCTGGTGACATAGCTGGAGCGGCGCGAAGGCATGCCGTCCGGACATCCGCGCCGGCATGCTGGAGATTTAGCAACGGATTGTGCAGGAGACGGGGCGGGGCCTCGACAGTCCGCGAAGGGACTGCCGGTCGTCGGAATCTCTTTCGCTTGGCCATGCGCGCCACGACCACGAACAGATGCGGTCCCGAGTACTGTGGCCACTTTTGTACCAGCACAGGCCGATATTGACCGCCTTCTAAATACATGAACCGCCTTCGGCGTCCGCAACATATTGATTGATATCGGTCGTGCAGAAGACCTACGAATTCGTAATGCGTGGGTCAGGGGTTCGAATCCTCTTTGCGGCACCATAACCCCTTCCAAGAACGTCCAGAGACGTCCGCTAAAATCCAAAAAGCACTGTAATTCAAGGCATTTGACGTCCATTTCCGTCCGCGGCCATTCCTTGACAGCTAGCCGCAAATAGGGGTACTTATTAGGGGTACGTGGTCTTGGGAAAACAGAGATACCCCTAAAATGCCAACCAACACGTTAACCATTACCGGCATCAATGCGGCGAAGCCGCGCGAGAAACCGTACAAGCTCTCGGACGGCGGCGGCATGTACCTCTTGGTCAATCCCCAAGGCTCGATGTACTGGCGCCTCAAGTATTATTTTGAGGGTAGAGAGAAGCTGCTGACCCTCGGCGTCTATCCCCACGTGTCGTTGAAGCAAGCGCGCTCGCGACGCGATGAGGCAAGGAGAGCCATTGCCGACAGCGTGGATCCGGGTGCCAAACGGCAAGCGGAGAAAATGGCGACCGCGGATACCTTTGAAGCGGTGGCGCGCGAATGGCTGACGCTGCAGGAAGAGAAGCTGGCGCCGGCAACCTTCGCCAAGGCGGTCTGGACCTTCGAGACCTTGGTGTTTCCGTATATTGGTTCACGGCCGATCGCGAAGTTGACTCCCGTGGATGTGCTCAAGGTACTGAGGCGCATCGAGGAACGCGGCATCCACGAAACCGCGCATCGGACTCGCCAGCGTTGCGCCCAGGTGTTTCGTTACGCGGTGCAGACCGGGCGCGCGGAGCGCGACGTGACGGCAGACCTGCGCGGCGCGCTGGCGCCGGTGGTCTCCGAGCATTACGCCACCATCACCGAGCCCGCACGCATCGGCGAGTTGCTGAGAGCCATCGACGGGTACAGCGGACAATCGGTGACGGCCTATGTATTGAAGCTGTCGCCGTTGGTGTTTGTGCGCCCCGGTGAATTGCGTCACGCGGAGTGGACCGAATTCGATCTGGACGGCCACGAACCGCTATGGCGCATTCCCGGCGAGAAAATGAAGATGGGCGAGCAGCATATCGTGCCGTTGGCGAAGCAAGCCCTGGTGCTGCTCCGGGAGTTGAAGGGTCTGACCGGGAGAGGGCGGTACGTATTCCCATCGCTGCGCAGTGGCTCGAGGCCGATGAGCGACAACACAGTGAATGCGGCGCTGCGCCGGCTCGGCTACACCAGCGAGGAGATGACCGGACACGGATTTCGGTCGCTGGCGTGCACCTGCTTGAACGAGCAAGGCTATCACGCCGACTTGATCGAATTGCAGTTGGCGCACGCCGAGCGCAATCAGGTTCGGGCCGCCTACAATAAAGCGCAGCGGTTGCCGGAGCGCCGCAAGATGATGGAGGCGTGGGCGGATTACCTCGATGGGCTGCGCGCGGGCGCGAACGTCGCGCCTCTACCTCGGGCGGGTTGGCCGTGACCTATCGCCTTGACTGCGGTGTACAAACGTGCATACACTAGTCGCATGGATGGATTCGAGTGGAATCCGGCAAAGGCGGCAGCGAATCTCGCGAAGCACAAGGTTGATTTCGCAGATGCCGCCCTGTCGCTGGAGGATCCGGGCGCGTTGACGATCGCTGATCCAGATGCTGTTGGTGAAGAGCGGTTCGTCACCTTGGCCGCAGATCCGACAGGACGAATCCTCATCACGGTTTACAGCCATTCGGGGACCAATCGGCGCATCATTTCGGCGCGCAAGGCGAGCCCCGGCGAACGCAAACGATATGAGGCACGCTGATGCGTAAAGAGTATGACTTTTCCAAGGGTAAGCGCGGGCCGGTCGTCGCCCCGGTCAAGGGCAAGACCCGCATCACGATTCGGATCGACGACGACCTTCTGGCTTGGTTCAAGGACCAGGTTAACGCGGCAGGCGGCGGCAACTACCAGAGCCTCATCAACGCTGCCTTGCGTGATCATACCAAGCGCAAGAAGGAGCCGCTGGAGGCAACGCTGCGCCGGGTGCTGCGAGAGGAATTGCGCGCGACGACCTGATCTTCCGAGCGGGGCAAGCTGCTCGCCGAAGTGAGCCGCGCGCCGTACCAGCGGGATCGGTCGATACGGTCGTGGGTTGCGCGAGACCGAGACTTTTGAGATTCCCTAATCTGATGCAGTGCCGCGGCTGCGCTCGATGCGGACCGCCAACCATTCCTGGACCTCGCCCTCGATCCAACCAACGGCCCGCAGGCCGAGCTTGATTCGACACGGAAAGCGCCTCTCGGCCTCCAGTTGGTAAATCATGGATCGGCACAGACCGGTCACCTTGCAGACCTGCGGCAGACGCAGTACATGAACCAGCTCGTTTGATCGAAGCTCCGGGGTGGTCATACTCAGCCTTTTTCGCACATTGCGGTTCTGGCCGTTCAGGGACAATCTGTCACGTGATGCAAATTATTTCCGAATCGCGCAAGAAAGTCTCCCGGAGTATCGATGCATTTTCGGACGAAACAGGCAGTAATCAAAGCGTCCATCATGCGCACAAGAACGTACACCCACTAAGATGGTCCCGTGGTTGATTCAGCACATTGACGCGGGGATTGCTTCGGTGTCGCGCCGCCCGCCCGAAGAAATTGTGGAGTTTTGGCGGATATTGCGTCGAAACGCCCAAACGGCAGGGCGAAGCGGGGCCGGGTTTTGGTAGTGCTATTCCTTGCAATCGTAGTCGGATTCATCATTCGCCGAGGCTCATAGATTGCCGCTGCCCGAATGAAACCTGACGCATGAGTGCTTCCAGCAGCCGCCTAATCCGGCGATTCTCGTCTGGCGGTACGTGGACATGACAAAACTGATTTCTATGATCCTCCGTCGCCAGCTGCCCCTGGTGCGGCTCGACACGCTGCAAGATAAATTTGAAGGGCTGCACGGCCGAAATTATGCCGCTGCCTGGCACGAATCGCACAAGCATATGCTCACCGCGGCAGGTGACTATGTCGACGACATCGCCTACTTTTACGGCAAACATCGTCTCTATCGCTCTCGACACCTGGATCGGGCATTTGACGAGGTTGTCACCGCTCTCAGACCGTTAATATAAACCTTCCGAGAGACAGCAGAATCTTCCGACACCGCGGGAATTTGCCTTGATTTTCGAGAAAGCCGCGGGACAGAGACCTCAAGCCAACAAGTATCGAAGCGTGCCCAGGATTTGAACGTACTAGTGGTGATGCATTTTTAGATTCGACCATGAGGTTCGGGATTTTTGCGATAGTCGCCAGTGCTTCGTTGTGCTTCGTCATGCACGGGGAACTACAACGGAATTCCGGCGAGCGAGGGTTGTTTAGAATCATTTAGCTGCAACTGCCAAAAAATCCATCATCGAGCTACGAAACAGGAAGTCGAGCATTATCTCGTAAAATTCCGTAACAATCGTCTCCAGCCGTCTCCAATTTCAATGCTGGTGACCGATCGCCCATACGTAGGCTGACACCGCTTTCAAGTCCGCGGCAGAGAGAGGAGAGCCTCCCAGCGGCGGCATGGCGCCCAGATGCTTTTTCGGCGTAGCGACGCCCTGCGAAATCGTCTTGGTGAGCCCCTCGAGACTTCCATCGCTCCAGAGCCACGCGCCCGCCGTCAGGTCTGCGCCGACGGGACTGCCTTTGCCGTCGGAGCCGTGGCATCCGGCGCACGTCCCGTTGCTGACTTGACCGTGATATATACGGGACCCAAGGGCCAGTTCCGCTTGGGTTGCGCCCGGCGGCGTCGGCAGCGTGGCTGCGTCCTCGAGCCCGGCATCGGGATGCACACCTTCGGGTGGAAGGGCCGTCGAGGAGGACGCCGCCTGAACCTGAGATGCCGGCGCGGAGGCGAGCGCTGCATTCGGTCCACCATGATAGGTCACGCGCCAGATTCTGCCGTGCACGTCGTCCGAGATATAGATGGCGCCGTCGGGGCCTTGCGCGAGTCCTGAGGGGCGAAAGGCAGCCCGACCTGGCTCTTTGATGGGTCCGGCAAATCCGTCCGCGAAGACGATGAATTTGCCGGCTGCCTTGCCGTCTTTCATCGGTTGAAACACCACGTTGTATCCGTCTTGCGGCGCCGGCGCGCGGTTCCACGAGCCGTGGAAGGCGATGAATGCTCCGTCTCGGTAGACGGCGGGCAGCGCGCGATTCGATGCGATCAAGAGATCATTGGGCGCCCAGTGCGCCGGGAAGAATGCGACTGGTGGAGTTCTCGTCGCGCACACACCCACCTTCTTGCCGCCGTCGCCGCCATACTCGGGTGCGAGAACCAGTTTCTCCTGGAAGCCGTCGAAATAGCATTCCGGCCAACCGTAGTCATGACCCTGTTCGAGTCGAACGATTTCTTCGGCTGGGAGATCCGACCCGATTTGTCCTTTGTAGAACTGCTGCCAATCTTCCGCGAGTTGATCCCGCCCATGTTGCGTGACGAACAGCCTCCCGTCGGCGTCTATCGCAAAGCCTTCCCCGTTGCGAATGCCGCTGGCATAGCGTTCCGCGGCCGAGAACTTTTGATCCGTCTTGTTTGCGTCGTAGCGCCAGGTGCCGCCGCGGGTTTCCTTCTCCGTGCAGGGTTGACGGCCCGGCGAGTTGGGCACGCGATTCTTCTCCTCGCATGCGTTGGTAGCCGTTCCCAAATCGATGAACAAGTTGCCCTTCCCATCGATGATAAATGGGTGCATGGGATGATCCCCCGTGATCGGGAGCCCTGAGACGATGACCTCGCCCCTGCCTGAGGGAACGATCTCCTTCGTCGCCAAGGCGTACCGCATGATCCGGTCATTCACCTCCGCGTATATTGCGCCCCGATAGAGCGCGATGCCGGTACCCCCCGCTGCACCCTCCGCCTTGCTCTCGCCGAATCGCTTCACGACATCGGCCTTACCCGTGCTCTTCGTATCCTTCAACGCGACGAGAAAGCCGCCGGGTGGAATGGGATCCGAGTTGTAATAGGTGCCGCTCCACGTGTTGACGTAGACAACGCCCGAGGGCGCAACCACGAGGTGTCTGGCGTGTCCGATATTGTCCGCGAAGATGCTCGCGCAAAAGTCCGGTGACAATGAGATGCCTGTGCCGGTATCGGGACAACCTGTGGTGGGGGCTGCGTTCGCCGTTTCCAACCCGACCAGAATCAGCGCAACGGCCAACCAGTGCGCGACGCGCGCTGGGTTAGCCAAGCTCACGGAATCAAGCATGGAAGTTTCTCCTCTAATCACAAACCAAAATCCTCGAGACCACGCACCACCTTCACTGAGTTCTCAATGGGACGGAGAAGATGCGAAACGGCAGGTTTGGCGACTGACCCTTCTTGGCCTGGTCGAAGACATACGCGAGCTGGCCCTCGCTGACCCAAGCGGTGGTCCCGACCACGGCAACGCCGGTCGGAACCGCGTAGCCGTCTTTCAATGTTTCTATCACCGCATCGTTCCCCTGGATGCGTATCCGATCCAAGCGGCCAGCGCCCTCGATGATCAGGAATTCGTTGCCTCCAAGTGGTCGAATCGCATCGGACAGCGTCAAGGGACGTGACGGCATGAGCTTCGTGACCTTAGCGGCCCTGCCATCGACAACATCGACTCGGAAAAGCTCGCCGGCCGTGTAGGTATCCACGTACAGGTTTCCATCGCTTCCGAATGCGATGCCGTCCAAGCCAGAGCCACCGGCGGGGGGTGCGAGCAATGGATCGTTGACCCAGACCTCGAGTTGGCTCTTTCCAGGCGGCAACCTCAGGATCTCGGGCGCAGCCGTGTTGGTCAGGAACGCGGATCCGTCCGGGCCTATCGCAATATCGTTACAAAAGGTGTGATCGCCGGGTAGCTTGGCGCTTACCTTGCCTTGGCCCGTCTTGAGATCAAATCCCTTCAGGACACTGCCGTTCTCCGTACTCGCAATGACGACGCCAAGCGCTGACATATCGTTTGAGCACGCCCACAAAGTGTTCGATCGTTCGTCCGCGAGTACGCCGAAGATCGATCGACTGCCGAAAGCGCCGGGCTTGATCCAAAGCTCGGTTTTCGCAGCACCGGGCTTGATTCGAATGATCCCTCCGGAGCCTAAGCTTCCGACGTAAAGAGTACCGTCCTTGGTCGAGGTGATGTTCTCGGGAAATACGCGGTCTCCGGGTAGGCCGATCGATGCTGGGGCGGCGAACGCGGTCGACCCCATTAGGCAGCCGGCAATGCTCACTGCAGCAGCGCACCGTCCGAAGGACGCCCCAAGACGACAGGACGATTTGTGAGATTGCACAGGCGCGTGATCCCGGCGCGCGATCATGTGGCGCGCCTCGCGAACGCGAGCACGTAGACCTCAGATCTGATGACCGGAAGTCTGTCGTCGGAAAGCTCGATTCCATCGGTGAGACGGTTCGGAAGGAACAACAGTGTCTTCTGCACCTCCAAGGTGTTGATGGGTGTGTCGAGGGTCAGCACGCCGAGGTCGACCACCTTGCGATCGGCGGGCCAGGGCTGGCTCGGATCCTTGGTCTGGTCGCCGGGCGCGGCAAGCTGGGCCTTGAGATGGAACACGACCGGCCTCTTCGCGATGCGTTGCGGCAGGTCATCGACTAGAAAATCGGGAGGTCTTCTGGCGGCCTCACCAGCAGTCAGAGTCACGGCCTTTTCCGGAGTCATGACGTAGCGCACCGCCTGCCTGTGTCCGGCCTTGTCGACGAATATGAAGGCGTCGATGCCGTGGTACTCCTGGTCCGCAAAACTGTTCGGAGTGGGCGCAGAGCCGAAGGATGCGGGGAATGCCGGGTGGCTGGCGGTGAATTCATCCAGCTTGGTGGGCTTGGGTGCGTCAGCGGGACTCTCGCTTATTGCCACCAGCAGATCGCGAAACTCTTCTCCGGTAGCCACCGGGAAGAACTTCACCGCCAGAATCACCATATCCACCTCGGTCCCGTCGGGCATGTGGAACTTGATGGCCATGCCCTTGGGATTGCCGGAGGCGCCGTCCGGGACGGTCGGAAACCCGCCGTCGTTGGAAAAGCGTACGGTCACGGGAATTCTGTTGCCACTAAAGAGTGCCGCGCGGCTCAGTGCCGATGCTGCCGGCGTGGCGACAAAGCTGCCCTCCGCGACCACGCCTTTGGCGTGGTTGACGCGAAAGCCCGGATGGGATCCGTAGATCTTGTAGAACGTGTCCACGATCTCGGTCACGAGCGCAGCGTCGTCGGCGCGAGCTAGCGTCGAGGTCAACAGGCTTGCCGCCGCTACTGAGATCGCCAGCGGTATCTTGTACTTGAACATCTTACGTGACTCCTTGGTTCGTCGAGTCGCGGCTATTGAGGGAGAGTGCCGGTGTAATACGGCAGTCGCTTCTCAACTTCCGGCTTGGTCTGCAGACCCATCTCCATGAGGCGCTTGATGTTCTGCTGGGCCTGCGGGCGGTGGGCCGAGTCTAGGAACGCGCCCCATTCAGCGCCGATCTCAATGTCAGACGGCAGAGTCGGGATGTCGACCAGGCGCTTGATGGAGGCGATGGCCTGCTTGTCGAATCCGGCGATGCGTCTGGCCATCGTGTCCACGAATGTGTCCAGCTCGGCGTCGGGCAGCGCGCGATTGACGTAGCCGTAGCGCTCCGCCAGATCGCCGGAGATGTCCTCGCCGGTGAGCAGCATTTCCAGTGCGCGGCCGCGCCCGATCAGGCGTGGCATGCGGGCCATGGGGCCGCCACCAGGCACCAACCCCGCGCCGATTTCCCACTGCGAAATGACCGCCTTCTCGCGGCTGGCAAAGCGCATATCGCTTGCCAGGGACAGCTCGCCGCCGACGCCGGTGGTGCGGCCGCGGATCGACACGATCGACACGACCGGCGCGCGGCTCAGGCGCACCAACATGTCCGGTATAGCGGGCAGGCCGGTCACGCCGGGCGGAATGTCGGTCGTGGCCGACAGCGGCGGAACGAAGTCGTAGTGCGTCAGGAAGAATCCGGGCACCGCGCTGTCGAACACGACCACCTTCACCTGCGGGTCGTTTTCAAGTTGAGTGATCGCCTCGTTCAGTTGAGGAATGGTCTCCGGCCCGAAAAGGTTGAAAGGTGGATTGTCGAACGTGATGCGCCAGTACGCTGGCGTGAGGCGCTCGATATGCACCTCTTGCCTTGGCGTCGGGCCGTGCGTCGCTGTTGAATCGGCGAATGCGTTCCGACCATGCAGAAAGCCCGCAATCGATACTCCGTACACCAACCACATGATCAAATTCAGATGACAATTCCGGCGCATAGTTGCTTCCTCATAGATATAATACCCGTGTCTCTCCGATGGAGAACATCAAAACAGGAATCCATGGAGGGCTGGATAGCACCAAGGTATCGACCAATACCATGGTGCAGGAATGTTGCATCCCATCGACCGCGGTGTCGCGCATGAACGTCCACCAATTCGAGGTCCACGTTTTCGGCGCAGTGGCAATGATCGAGGCGGTGCTGCCGTCGATGCGCGGGCGCATCTCGATACCATCGTCCAATGGATCTATCGCCGACCTTCCGCTCAAATTGCAATGTGTAGATTCTGGCATCGAGTTGCACCGCTGGAGCGGACGATGAAGGATCAACGGAACACCGAATCGTGCAAGCGCCGAGCCTGGCACGGTCTTTACCGCCCCAACAAGGGGCTTCTTCGCGCTAACTGGGGAGTCAAATCCGTGTCGCATCATTACTCTGGCCCCGAATGGGGATTCCCTCTTGGGGACGCCCGCTTGGACCTCACCGATCTGTATGCCTTTCCTAAGCCGGCGGACACTGGCAAGTCAATTCTAGTCATGAATGTGCATCCCTCCGTGGGCGAGAACCCGCTGGGGCCAACTGTCACCGAACCCTTCGCACCCACGGCGCTTTACGAACTCAAGGTTGACACGGACGGCGATGCCGTCGCTGATATCGCATACCGCGTGTGCTTCTCGACCTCCGAAGACGGTACCCAGAGAGCGACGCTGCGCCGTGTTGAAGGCCTACAGGCAGCCGGGACCGGAGATGGCGGACGGATTATCGTCGAGGGTGCGCGGGTCTCAACGAGCTCCGAGGCCTGGGTCACGAACGCCGGCGACTATCGATTCTTCGCGGGTTGGCGAAGCGATCCCTTCTTCTTCGACAGGCGGGGCGCCTTAAACAACTTTCAATTTACCGGCGATGATTTCTTCGCCGATATAGACGTGTGCAGCATCGTGCTGGAAGTACCCAACTACGCACTAGGTCCGAAACCGGTCGGTCTATGGCACCGCACGCTCGTCCGGGCGGAAAACGCGCGTGGAGGGTGGGTCCAGGCGGAGCGTGGCGCGCGGCCCGCGCAACTCTTCCTCGTCCTTGGTCTTTCAGAGACAGAGAGAGCTGCGTACCTCACTGGCGAACCGAAGGACGATGTCCGTTTCCTAGCCGCCTTCGCGCACGCGCTCGAACACACGGGTGGTTATTCGCCGGAGGAAGCAAACCGGGTCGCAGGGACAATGCTGCCGGAGATCCTCTTCTATGACCCTGCCCGCGCTGCATCCTTTCCGGAGAGTGGACGGGCACTCACCGACGATGCCGTCGATGCCTTCTTGGCGATTCTGACAAACGGAAAGATAACGGGGGATAAGGTCGGGCCCCACAAGGATCTGCTGGTCGAGTTCCCATACTTAGGTCCTCCGCACAGAGTTAAACGGTGAGTCACGAAGTTCAATACAGATCAAAATCCGCATTTAAGATTGGTGATGTGAGAGACGCGGGGCAGCCTTTCCATTGAGCTACTTTTTCGGCCTCGAGGCGGCTCCTCGGCAAGAGAAATGTCTCTCGCACCTATGCAATGCGCATGTCGATATGCAAAATGCAGCGTCGATCACAACATTGGCTGAGATGCGAATCGATTGCACAATGGTAGTGGTCGATACTTTGGTAGGTGGTAGATCGTCTTCGGATCGCGACCGATACAAAGCTGGTCCGATGGTGGCTTATAGTTCGCCGGTTTTGAATTGTGCCCGCCCGTAGCCAAAACTCCAATCTTCATCCGCGTTGGTAACAATTGATACGATTACATCGCTCGATTCGATCCCGCAATGCACTTTGAGGAGTCGGCAGAGCTCGTCGAAGAATGCTAGCTTGGATGTCTCACTACGTGGCCTCGTCGTTATCGAGATAAGTACTACTCGATCCGTTCGCGGTATCGCAAGGCCGGTATCCTGGAAGACCACATTTGCGCGACGATGTTCGTGCACTACTTGGTACCTGTCGCGCTCCGGAATACCAAATGCAGATACGAGCGCTCTGTGCGATGCATCGAGAAGCGAGGCGATCTCCGCCTCATTTCGACCTTCAATGAGATCCAGTCTTACCAATGGCATATGAGTTCCTTAAACTGTTGTCAGAGGCGCACTAACGGGCACCTCGAATATCACTGCTAGCTCAAGCTCCCTGTGTACTTCGATGCAGCCGGCCCGATTACATCAGACGCATTCGAACGAGGAAATTGGACCAAGGTGTCGGCGATACCATGGCGCTCGCGCGGCATGCGCGAGCCAATACCAAGCCGGTCAGCCAGATTGCAGCACTTTTCAGTGCTATTAGCCCATGCCAAGTTGCAACGCTTCGATAACACTTGGTGCAATAGGTTCGCCGCGTGCCTTTAGCTGTTATTGAGGATGTTCTCAGTATCCGTCTTTTCACACACTGATCTCCCCCGGAGGGGACATGAACCTTCACGTTCTTCCAGCACCTACCTGCATAAAGTGGCCCTCATCGCAAGTGTTTACGCTGGTCGGCAGCGTCATGGCGCTTCTGGAGATCGCCAGACTGGAGGTCGACCAGGATCATGTCATTGCGAAGGCGAGTATTGTCAGGGCCTGCGCGTTACTTCGCGTTGCGATTGATCCTCAGACGATGGGAAACCAGTCGTGCCCCTGAGCGCTGCCGTATGGGGGCATCCCACTCGGCGCCGGCAAAGTACTAGCCTTTCGACGCGACGGACCAAACAGCGTGTGGCAGAGTAGAATTTCCTCACCCGCGTGATCCGCTTCTTCAGGGCCGTGGCGGAATATTGAGGCCGCGCTGCACTGCCACCCTGGCCAGGCACCGTTGCAGCCAGGCCGGAACGCTCTTCAGCTCGTCATAGTGCACGAGGTGGCCGGCGTCGATCAGGGTGGTCAGGCTGCGAACCCAGCCGATCAACGAAATATCGGCGATGGTGTAAATATCGCCCATGAGCCACTCTCGGTCCTCCAGCTGCTGCTCGAGAACACTGAGCAGGCGTTGTGCCTCAGAGCGGAAACGCTCGAGCGGACGCTTGTCGTCGATCTCGCTGCCGGCGAACTTGTGGAAGTACCCGAGCTGTCCGAACGTCGGCCCGACACCCGACATCTGAAAGAAGACCCACTGGATAGTCTTGTAGCGTTCTGCCGCAGACCGCGGAAGCAGCTTGCCAGTCTTCTCCGCCAGATACAGTAGAATCGCGCCCGACTCGAACAAAGCGATCGGAGTGCCGTCCGGCCCATCCGGATCGATGATCGCCGGAATCTTCCCGTTCGGATTCAGCGTCAGAAACTGCGGCGTCCGGGTTTCGCCGCGACTTACGTCGATCGAATGCACTTCGTACGGCAGGCCAAGCTCTTCCAATGCGATCGAGATCTTGACGCCATTGGATGTAGGAAAGGAGTACAGCTGCAGCACGTTTGGATGCGTGGTCGGCCATCGCTGGCTGATCGGATGGGTGGAAAGGTCGAGCACTGGATTGGCCTCTTGTATGAGAGACGGTTGGATGGGCCCCGCAGGCAAAATCGATGGGGCGCGAAACGGATTCCCAGGTGGACAGGCCTGGAAGGGCTAACCTGTCGTGTCTTTTCGGATCGCGCTGGTGGTTCGGCCGCCGAATCCCCAGTTGTCGGTATCGATTTCCTCGATCGCCACGTGAGTCCATTCGGGTGGCTTGTGGAGCACGCGCTCCAGAGTTTCGGTGACTTCCTTGATGACCTGGGCCTTCTGCTCCGGGGTGGCTCCTTCGCGGGTGATGCGGATGCTGACGAAAGGCATGAGACGGCTCCTATTGTGGTCCTGGTGAGAAAATGCACGGGCTGTGTGGGTCTCGACCGGGTGCGCAAGTGCATCTGAGATCTGCCGTTTCCAAGTCTAGCGATTCGGCCGAGGGCCATTGCTTACACGATGTATCAAGAGAAGTGACAGATACGTGTCTGGCCAAGGGAGCCGCCGTCTCGGATAGTTACTCTACGGACGACCGACAACCCTCGCGTGTGAAACGATCCCGGTCCTGTCTCACCCCTAAAAACCCGTTAAAAGGAGAATTGAAATGTCCTCGCTAGTTCTAGGTCCCCCATTCACGCAGGAAACTGCCGTTCAAAAGGTCCGCCTTGCGGAAGACGGTTGGAATGGCCGCGATCCAGAAAAGGTGGCGCTCGCCTATACCGCCGACAGCCGCTGGCGTAATCGAGCGGAGTTCATCGTTGGCCGAACAGAAATTGCCGCATTCCTGGCCCGCAAGTGGGCCAAAGAACTCGATTATCGGCTGATAAAGGAATTGTGGGCTTTCGCCGGCAATCGAATTGCGGTGCGCTATGCGTATGAATGGCATGACGACAGCGGGGGCTGGTTTCGCTCCTATGGCAACGAGAACTGGGAATATGATGCGGTAGGATTGATGCAGCGTCGCCACGCCTCCATCAACGATCTCCCAATCAATGCGACAGATCGCAAATTTCATTGGCCACTCGGCCGCCGACCGGACGATCATCCGAGCTTGTCGGACCTGGGGTTGTAAGCCCGCTGCTCCCTAGAGCGGCTCGTCGCGAGCCTGCTCATCTGTGCCAGTCGCGACATGCTGTCGGCCGATACCATAGTGCAATGGATTCGCCTCCATGCGTTTGGTCTGATCGCAGAGGCATATCGCACGGGATTTAAATCTGCGACGGATTGGCCGGCGTCAGATAACGGCTGATCTTTGAGGAGAAACGGACAATGCTCAAGCTACTGCTGATTTCGTTGATGCTGCCTTGTATGGCGATGGCTCGAGCGCGCCATGGCGACGAAGATCGGCGCCAAGATCACTGCGCTGCCGACAAGCCATGTGCCGATGCAGTCGCGCGCCAACGATGTTGCGGCGGTCATCGTGGCCGCCGCGGCCGCGGTCAAATGATGGAATCGAGGAACGGAGAACCTAATTATGGCTAATGGGAATAATGTTCGTGATCAGCTCGGCGCGCCCTCAACAATGGGTGTCACTGACAACCCAGTATTCACAATGCTGAATGGGTTGCTGGGTGCGTCCTGGAGAGCCTACGCCCAGCATCAGGCTCACATCGCTCTGATCGATGCATGGGGCCTGCAGGGTCTCGCTGATGCCATGCGAATACGGACAGCCGATGAGCCTGTCACGATTCGCGCGCTTCTTGGTCGGCTCGTGGATCTCGACGGCACACCCGCATTCACGATCGAGGTGCCCACCGTCGGTGAAACAGTCCGCGAGATTCTCGACAACGACATGGAGCTGCAGCGCGATACCCGCCCTTTGCTCAACGCAGCAGCCGAGGTCGCCGCAGTCGCTCACGATGCCACAACCCGCAATCTGATCGAGCAGATTCTCGCAGATGAGGAGCAGCATCTGAGCTGGCTCGACACGGAGATCGACCTGTACGAGACACTCGGAGAGTCGTTATATTGTGCCAGTCGCCTTCAAGCCGGGAAGGCGAGCGCTGCATAACTGAGAGGGTCGAATCGACTAATCGCGTGTCCACAGAGGACTTTTCCATGCGGAGAGCGCTTCCAGAAACACTCTCAGCCGCGCGGGTAAGAACTTGCGACTCGGGTACACCGCGAACACTGGAATTTGGGGAGACGTCCATTTCGGCAAGAGCCGCACCAGACTCCCTCTGGCCAGCGCCTCGTCACAGTAAGTGGAAGGGAGCAGTCCGACGCCATGACCACGAAGGACAAAAGTGCTGACCGAGTTGAAGTCACGGCTCGATATGGGTCCAGATACGTGCACCCGAGCCTTGCTGCGGCCGCTGACGAGATCCCAGTCGGTTTCATTGTGCTTGGCATTGAGCATGACACATTCGTGCAACTTCAACTCGTCCGGCCCGGCCGGCAGCTTCCGCCCTTTGAGGTATTCGGGCGTGGCGACGACATAGCGAACGCTCCGTCCGACTTTGGTGGCCACGACGCTCGAATCCTCCAGCTCGCCGAAACGAATCGCAACATCGATACTATCCGCTACCGGATCCAGGAAGAGGTTGGTGATCGAGAGGTCGATGCGGACTCTCGTGTGTTCCTTCAGGAATCCGGAAATAAAGTCCAGAAAAGGCTCCTGGCCAAGAATCACGGGGACGGAAATTGTCAACGTGCCTTCAGGCTTCTTTTGCGCCTGCGTCAGGACGCGTTCTGCCTCCTGAATGAGAGTCAGGGGTTCCCGGCACTGGTTGAAGTATTCACGCCCCTGCGGAGTCAGGGTCACCCGCCGGGTCGTACGCCGCACCAGTGCCACGCCGAGACCTGACTCCAGAACTGACAGTCTGCGGCTCACCGTCGAGATCGGCATTGCCAATGAAAGCGCGGCTTTGGTGATGCTCTCGAACTGGGCGACTTTCACAAAGATCTGGATGTTGTCCAGCTCCACCATCACGACACTCTGTCCTGATCGGGGGCCTGATGGGTCGCCGCGTGTGTGATGATTATTTGAACGCCGCCTGTCCGCCAAGCGTGTGCCGGAGAAAGTCGCTCACCAGGCCCGCGATCTCATCTGGCTTCTCGTAAAGGGCGAAGTGCCCTGCATCGAGTACATGGACGTCCGCCTTGGGCAGATCACGTTGATACGCGGCGGCCTCGGCGACCACGAACGAAGGGTCGTACTTGCCCCAAATGACCAACGTGGCCGGCTGATGTTGCCGCAGCCAAGCATCCCAAGCCGGATAGCTGGCGACGTTCGTGCGGTAGTCGTAGAACAGGTCGATCTGGATGTCATCTTCTCCAGGACGACTCAGGAAAGCAAACTCATCATTCCAACGGTCGGGATCAATTGTCTCCGGCTTCGGGTTCGAGCCGACATGGCGCTGCCTGGTCGCAACCAGCGATGAGAAGTTGGCTCGCAGTCCAGCCTCGTTGGCAGCCCGGTCGGCCCAAAACTCTCGCCGCTTCTGCCAAAGCGGACTGAGCCCCTCCTCGTGAGCGCAAGCGTTCTGGATGATAAACCCCTGCACACGCTCAGGATGCGCGACAGCCATCCGGAACCCGACGGGCCCGCCATAGTCCTGCATGTACAACACATAGTGCTGAAGACCGAGAACCTCGGTAAAGCGCTGCATTACCTGAGAAATGTGATCGAAGGTATAGGAAAATTCCTTAGCATCGGGCGCATCACTGTGACCGAAACCTGGATAATCGGGGGCAACGAGGTGATAGTGCGCGGACAGACGGGTCAGCAGCGGCTCGAACATTCGCGATGATGACGGAAAGCCGTGCAAGAGCAGCAGCGTCGGAGCGTCTGGCCGCCCTGCCTCACGGTAGAAGATCGATATACCGTCTACCGACACGCTGCGGTAGAACACCGTTGGCGAGGCCTGCAGTGTCTGAGCTACCGGAGCAGCCTGGGCCGATCCGCCGGTGGCCATTCCGAGAGCGATTGCGGCGGTGGTTACACCTTTGATGAGCTTATGCATGCCGTTTCACCTGATCAGGGGGTTCGAAATTCGTGGAGCGTGAGACTCTCTCCCAGATATCAATTTCATCCAATGCGGTCCGGAGCGCCGGCTTGACGAGCGCAAGTGCGTCGCTTCCCAGAAGCAGGTGCACAGGGGGCTCATTCAGGGTGACGAGATTCATGATGACGGCAGCCGCTTTGTCCGGGTCACCATTCTGCTTGCCGCTCTTGTCCTCCCTCGCCTTTCGGACCGGATTGAACAGCGCGTCATAGTCCTCAATGCTACGCGGCGAACGCACCATGGAGCGCCCGGCCCACTCAGTGCGGAAAGAACCGGGCGCGACTGCCGTGACTTTGACGCCGAAAGGCGCAAGCTCCTTCGCCAGGACATCGGAAATCCCTTCGAGGGCGAACTTACTCGCCGTGTAATAAGCAATACCGGGCAGTCCAATAAAGCCCGCCATGGACGTGATGTTGATGATGTGCCCGCGGCGCTGTTTGCGCATGGACGGCAATACCGCTTTAATCATGGCGACCGCCCCGAACAGGTTCACCTCGAGCTGGCGGCGCAATTCCTCGAGCGGCGATTCCTCGAGGACCCCTTCGTGGCCATAGCCCGCACTGTTGATCAGCACGTCGACCGCGCCGATCTGCTCTTCGAGCGCCGGCACCGTCACACCGATGGCGCTGAAGTCAGTCACATCCAAAATGACGGCATGCGAGCGGCCATCGGAAGAGAGCGCTTCCAGCGGATCCCGATCCTCCTCGCGCCGGACCGTTCCGACGACCGTATGTCCTGCTTTCAAACCTGCGTGAAATAGCGAGCGGCCGAACCCGGAGCTGGCACCGGTGATGAGAAGCGTCTTCTGCATCGACATCTACGCTCAGACGACCATCAGCCGTACGTCGATATTGCCGCGCGTTGCATTCGAATACGGACAGACAGCGTGCGCCTTCTGCACCAAGGATTCCGCGTCCGCACGCGGCCAACCCGGCACCGAGATCTTCAACGTGGCTTCGATGCCAAAACCGTTCGGTATGGCACCGATGCCCACACTGGCCTCGATCGACAAGTCGGCCGGCAAATCGATTTTGTCGCGGGTGGCGACAAATTTCATCGCTCCAATAAAACATGCCGAGTAGCCGGCCGCAAATAGCTGCTCCGGGTTCGTGCCCGGGCTGCCCGAGCCGCCCAGCTCGCGTGGTCTTACGAGCTTCACGTCCAATATGCCATCCGAGGACACCGCACGACCGTCGCGACCCCCGGTGGCCTTCGCGTGCGCGGTATAGAGAACTTTATCGATCGACATGATCTGCTCCTATTTCAAAGTTTCATGACTGCCTGAGTGCGTATCTGGCACTACCATTTGCCCAGATGCATGCCCCCATCAACGTGCAAAACCTCGCCGGTCACCTGACTGGCTTCGGTGAGATAGAACACGGCCTCGGCAATGTCTTTAGAGGCTGCTATTGTTCCAAGAGGTGAGAGAGTGCGCAGGAACTCCTCGGGAACGTCCTTGAGCAACGGCGTAGCTACAACGCCCGGTGCTACCGCGTTCACGCGAATTCCCTGCTTCGCATACTCCATCGCGAGGCTGCGAGAGATTGCATTGATACCGCCTTTGGTAATCATCGGCACCGACGCGGTGAGCGCTGCGAGCGGATGATCGGCGATTGTGGCGGTGATGCTCACGATGCTGCCGTTCGACTTCTGCGACAGCATCTGCTTGACGACCAGCTGAGTGATGTAGATGAAGCCATCCAGGTTGGTGGAGGACAAAGCACGAAAGTCCTCAGACGTATAGTCCAGAAACGGTTTCGGAAAGAAAATGCCGGCATTATTCACCAGAGCATCGACTGAGCCGAATCGCTCAACGGCCGTCTTGACCACGTGCTGCGCCGTGGCGGTCTGGCCGATGTCGCCGTCGACCAAAGCCAGATGGTCTGATCGCTTCATCTCGCTCTTACTGCTGATATGACGGGAAGTCCCCACGACGTTGTAGCCACGGTCGAGGAACAGGTTCGTAATCGCCGCGCCGATGCCCTGTGAAGCACCGGTAACAATGGCAGTTTTTTGTTTCGTAGACATGTCGATCTCCTGATTTAGTTCGTTGGATGTAACGCTATATCGCCTGGGCGGCTTCGACTCTGAGCTGTTTGAGAGTTTCCATTTGCTACCCGGCCTCTGTTTGCTTGGGAGGGATTATCGGGTAACCGATAGCGCCTGATTAGATGGGAAAGTCTGGAATCTCTTTTCCGGAAATGGAAAAGGCGACGGTACAGGTGGCTTCATCGCCGATACCATCGTCTAGTGGATTTCCCTCCAAGCTCTTGACATGATTTCCTCGTGGAAACCGACTTAATCGGACATACGCGGCGCAGCTGCCGGTTTGCTGTTTCGATGCGCATGGATTGCGTACCAATATGAACAGGCAGTTCGACGACATCCTGCTGGGGAGCATCGAGCTGTTCTGCCTGGCGGCCGAAACCGGAACCTTTACCGGTGCCGCCAACACGGCGGGAGTGACGCCCGCGGCTGTCAGCCGCTCGATATTCCGGTTGGAAAAGCGGCTGGGCGTGCGTCTGTTTGTGCGCTCGACACGCAGCGTTCGCCTCACCGAAGGCGGTAAATCTTACTTTGAGCAGAGTCGAGCGGCGCTGAATCAGCTGATCGAGGCCGAGCGAAAGGTTACGGGTGAACAGACACAGCCGTCCGGCACGCTTCGCATAAGCGCGCCGACAACGTACGGGCACCACCGTTTGTTACCGCTATTGCCCTTGTTTCGGGCGAAATACCCAAAGATCAAACTCGAAGTTCACATCAGCAATCGCAACATCGACTTCCACGTAGAGAATTTCGATCTCGCCATACGCTTTCGCTCCCCACCGGACTCGACGCTGATCGCGCGGCATCTTGAGGACGCGACTCTGGTTGTCGTTGCAAGCCCTGACTACCTCAAGCGCGCCGGTACGCCGCGGAATCTCAATGATTTGGAGCAGCACGAATGCATCCAGTTTGACTTACCGAGCAGTGGCCGCCGAATTTCCTGGTTATTCAAGGAAGAGGGCAGCGAGAAGGAGAATTTCTTGGCCGGCAACTACTCTTGCACAGACGACGTGCTTGCTGGCGTAACGCTAGCCAAGGCAGGTGCCGGTCTGTTTCAGACTTACAAGTTCATCGTCGAGAAGGAGCTGGCCGACGGTAGCCTGGTCGAAGTGCTGCAGGCCTTCGGCGGTTGTTCGCGTCCCCTCAGCCTGTTGTATCCGCACGGCCGATCGCTGCCCTCGCGAGTGCGTGCAATCGTCGATTTCATGCTCGAGCAAACCGAATTACGGCAGGCCTCGGAGGCCGCAGCTCGTACACCAAGAGCGAAGCGTAGCAAATGACTCGTCGCGCGGCACCTGCGCGTCACCTGCGCGTCACCCCTCATTCTACGTACGGCTGCCAGCGAGCCGCTGGAGACCGTCAGTTGGCCGTCGTGGACCATCAGAGGGTACATGCCTGTAAAGGAGAACCGGCCGAAGCCCATACCGACGGCGAGTACCAGCGCTCCGGCAAGTGGGTTCATCCAAGATGCGTCGTTAGCGCGCAGAGCAGGGCATCCCGTCACGGATGGGCGGCGGTATCTTTCGGCCGCTCGACGAGATTTGCCGACGCCCTTGGGTTGAACGCAAACTCGATGCGAACCCCACTGGGCTCCCGCGTAATGAAATGCATTTTCGGACCGACGCCCATGAGTTGCGGGCTGAACTCCATGACCACGCCCGGCCAGGCCGAAATTCGCCGGTAAAGAGCATCCAAGCTAGCTTGGTCGACGACGGTGATGGCCAGGTGGTGCAATCCGACGTTGGCACGCCGATCGAACGCGATCGCTTTACTTGGGGACTCGACTTGCCAAATTGTTACGATCCCGTGTCCATCGGACACGAACACCGCCGGATAATCCGGTCGCTCGCCGATGACGCGCCATCCTAGGCAGTCGCAGAAGAACTTTCGGGTGCTCTCGAGGTCGCTAACACTCAGTCCAACGTGATCGACACCGCAAGTGCGGATTTCGAGTTCATTTGTCATCAAATATCCTCGTCGGAGTTCCGACCGTAGCCGCCGGCGCTGCATGTGTATTCAAGTCGAGCGGCCGCCGCCGGACTCAGTGCGCTGCGAGGAAGTCCTGCACCGCGGCGATGGTCGCCGCGGGCGCTTCCTCCATCAGCCAGTGGCCGGCGTTCGGCACGACGACTTCCTGCACGTTCGTCGCCGCGTTGCGCATGACGACCGCCACGTTGGCGCCGAAGGCCTTCTCGGCGCCGATGGCGAGCACCGGCATCGTCAGCTTCGTCTCCATCGCCTTGAGGTTGTCCGCCTCGTCCTTCTGGGCAATCGCGAGGAACTGGGCGAACGCGGAGTGCATCGCGCCGGGCCTGGCGTAGATCGCGGCGTAGTGGCGGCGGGTCGCTTCGTCGATCTTCGACGGATCGCCTGAGAACTCGTTCCAGAAGCGGTCGAGGTAGATGCGCTCGCGGCCGGCGACTAGGCGCTCGGCGTCCCGGCCGCCGAAGTTGAAGTGCCACAACGCGGGCAGGCGCACGATCTGGTTCCACGGCGGGATGCCGGGTATCGGCGAGTCCATCACGACCAAGCGGCTCGTCTTGTCTGAATAGCGCGCCGCGTAGGCATACGCGACCATTGTGCCGATGTCATGGGCCACAATGTCGGCGCGGTCGATGCCGAGCTTGTCGAGCACGGCGCGGATGTCGCCGGCCTGCGTCCACTTGTCGTAGCCGCCGGCGGGGTGCGAGGACAGGCCCATGCCGCGCAGGTCGGGCACGACGACGGTGTGGTCCTTCGCGAGCTCGGCGGCCAACGGTGACCACATGTCGCCGGTGTTGCCGAAGCCGTGGATCAGGACGACCGCGGGCCCGTGGCCACCGACGCGGACGTTGATCGTCGCGTCGGCGTTCACCACCTGCGAGCTGCGGAAGTCGGCGGGGAAGGGCGTGGGCGCCGCGTGCGCCGACAGGGCGCCCAGCGCCAGGCTGGCGGCCAGGCCGACCGCGACTCGGCGGAAGCCGCGGGAGAACCTGGACGAAACGGTTGCGGACACGCTCGGCTCCTTAGCGGTGATCAATTGCTCGGGGCTGGTCCCCTTCTCGCCTTCGAATTGGGTTGCGAATGAATACGGCGTGTTTGCAAGCACGCCGGAGGCGGACGAAAGGCTGCCATTTCCGGCACCACCGCTGCCTCGCCAGACAGATCTTGCTCTGCGAATCATGGAAGACTCCCCTGAGTTAGGCTAGAAACTTCACCAACTCGGAGTTGATCTGCTCGGCGTGGGTCCATAGCACGCCATGGGGGCCACCTTTGAGCTCGACCGACCGCGCGTTCTTGATCATCTTCGCCTGTCTTCTGGATGTAGCATCTGCCGGCAGAATGCGATCGGCGTCGCCGTGCAGAATGAGCGTCGGTACGGTGTTGCGAGGGATGTCCTGGCGGAAGTCCTCAATCCACGAATCGACGCAGGTTAGCGTGCCGATCGCAGAGGCGCCGACACCGACGTTCCAGTTCTCCTCGAGGACGCGCTCGCTCACGAGTTTGCCTCCCGTGACATCGTAGTTGTAGAAGTTCCGCAGAAAATCCATCAGGAAGGCCGGCCGATCCGCCTTGATGGCCGCTTTAATGCCGTCGAATACACTCCTATCCACGCCTTCCGGGTTGTCGGCCGTTTTTAAGAGATACGGGCCCAGGGTGCCGATGAGCACGGCCTTGCGCACCCGCTTCGCGCCATACTTGCCGATATACCGCGTGACTTCGCCCGTGCCCATCGAGAAGCCGACCAGAGAAACACCCGTGAGATTCAGCGTGCTCAGCACGGCATCGAGATCGGCCGCAAACGTGTCGTAGTTGTAGCCAATGACGGGCTTACTGGATCTGCCGAAACCTCTGCGGTCGTACGTGATAACGCGATGACCCGCAGCAAGCAGTGCGGCTGTCTGCTTCTCCCACGACGCGCCGCTTAAGGGCCAGCCGTGGATGAGGACCACCGGCGACCCGGAGCCATGGTCCTCGTAATAGACTTCAACAGGCGTGGAGTTTTCCTCGCCAACTTTGATGTAGCTGCTCATGGATTCTCTCTTCCTCTTTGAATGCGTGGATTGTGGTGATTCGCTGAGTGTCTCGGTTCGCGACATGTGCGGCAGCAGCGATGCTGCCATCCCCGCCGCGACGAGCTTGATCCCATCTCGGCGGCTGACTTTCTCGTTCATGCGACTTTCGTTACGCTGGTGTCAGATTGCTTTTGTTTCATGGTGGCTCCTATTGGCTGCGCCTGCCGAACGAGACGCCATAGGCGGCAGCGCGCACGCTCGGCAGCGGATCGTCGGAGAGCTCGATACCGGCGGTGAGATTCGTGGGCTGGAACAACAGCTTCTTCTCCGCCTCCGCGCTGTTGGGCACCACCTTAGTCAGCGTCAGTACGCCGAGCTCGACGAGCTTGCGGTCATCTGGCCAAGGTTGACTCGCATCCTTGGTCTGATCGCCGGGTTCGGCCAATTGCGCCTTCAAGTGAAAAACCAGCGGCTTTTGCGCGATCCGCTTGGCCAGCTCGTCGAACAGGTAGTTAGGTGGTCGCCCTGCGTCTGCCCTTGCATCTGAATCTTCAGTTCGAGTCAGGTCAATATGTCGACTTCATATTTTCCGACGGGCTTCGGCGAAGTTATTCAATCGCGAATCCCTCGACCTCGGAAGGGACGATCGACCTCGAGTTCCACATCCGCCATTTGCCCGGTGGTTTGTTCACCGACAGGCTGTTCGGCGGGATGAAACTGCGCGAAAAGCTGCAGTTCGAAGGTCCGTTGGGCTCGTTCTTCCTGCGTGATTCGCAAAAACCGGCGCTGTTTATCGCCAGCGGTACCGGCTACGCGCCAATTCGCTCCATGCTGTTGAAATACCTGCCCATGAACACGGGCCGCGAGATGGCCCTGTTTTGGGGCGGACGTACCCGCAAGGATATATATATGATGGAAGAGGCGCTGCAGTGGGCCGGGAAGTATGCAAACTTCAGATTCGTTCCGGTTCTTTCAGAAGCCTCGCCGGAGGATGATTGGACGGGCGCGTCGGGCTTCGTGCATTGCGTCGCCATGGACACGTGCAAGGATTTGTCGGGGTGGCAGGTCTATGCCTGCGGCGCGCCCGTCATGGTCGAGGCGGCGCGGCGCGACTTCGTGGCGGAATGCGGTTTGCCGGAAGCCGAATTCTTCGCCGACTCCTTTGTAAGCATGGCCGATCTCGCCCGGAGCGGCGGCATTTGATGGGAACGGGCTCAGTCCACCACGGATTTGAGCCATTCCGCCGCGTGGGACACGGCGATGTCCTGTCCCAGCGGGTCGCCGGGCTTCAACGCCTGACCATGATGATTGCCGCGGATGTCGACTCGATACTTCTTTGACGATTTGATGCTGGCGTAGATGGCGGCGGCATCCGACGGGAAGACGGTGTTGTCGCCGGTGTAGTACAGCATGAGGACCGGTTGCTCCAACGAGGAACCGCAGCGATCGAACGAGGCATTGGACGAAATGCCCGACCACGTGGATAGCCAGCTCTCCGGCGTGCACACGCGGGCGAATCCCACAGCACCCATGTTGGACGCCAACGGGTCGGCGCCCCAGACGGTTCCCCAACGACGGTCGGAGGGGTCCAAGGTCAAATCAAAGCAACGCAGGTCGGCATCCGTGCGCCACACCTGGAAGATGGAGTTCATTGCGCCGCGTAAGGCATCGCCCGCATTGGGACTCACTTTGTTGCGGTTTTTTGCCTCCATTCGATCGGCGATCAATGCCTTGGCGATGCGATCGATGCGCTCGACGCGAGCGTGCTGTGCGGCCCTATAAACGTCGATGAATTCAGGAGCATACCGCGTGATCGCGGGGTGGGGCGCATAGCCGTTGGCGGATCCCAGAGGATAGAGCGCCGGATCGATCGCGAACGGATCGTTCTCGTCCGTCGCCGAAGGATCGATGCAATTGAGCAGCAATCTTCCCTGACCCGGATGCGGCGCTATGAAGATGAATCCATCGGCCACGGGCATCGTGGCGTCCGGCAATTTACACGATCTGCCGGCGGGAGTAGCGGCGATGCGGCGATGCGGGTCAAGCAGCGATTGCTGGTTGTAGAACGCGAACAGGCCGGCTCCACCGGAATTGCCCAATTGAACGATCCTTTGAAAACCGAGCGCCTTCAACTGCAGCATGCCCGCAGCCACATCGAGGAGCGCGGTTTCATGCTCTAGACGCAGATCATTTCCCACAGTGCGCGGGCCCTGGACCCAGCAGGCATAGCCGGCGCCCACCAAACTTGGAACGGCATAGTGACTCACCAACAGTTCTCGCGGATGCATGATCATGACGGCGGCCTTCTCGCCGCCGCGGGCATGCAGGTAACCGAGTACCTGGGCTCCATCCACGGTCGTCAGCGGGTACACCGATGTATTCATGCCCGCCGGAATCTTTGCCGAATTCCACGATGCACCCCGAAGCCCGGCGGTGGGGCGTCTTTCCGCACCACTGTGTTCGCCCATGCCATTCCTCCAAGTTTTGTTGTCCGGCGGTGTAACGGTTCGAACTCGCGAACCCACGCAAGTGAGCCGGCCGTGTCACGCCGGGTTTGAATATCAAGGACTGTACATGTAATAATATTGACAGTACTATTATTTTTCGTCCAGCACTTTCTGGGAAATCTTCGGGTTTGTGGAAAAGGGGAGTATGACAATGACCGAGGGACTGCGATTGAACGGCGTGCATCACACCGCCCGCCCCACCTGGAAATTGCGCGAAACGGTCGAGTTCTATCGCGACATGCTGGAATTGCCGCTCGTTCATGCAGTATCCGCAAGAGGCTGGGGGCCGGCCGACCATCCCGATTTTCTCCATTTCTTTTTCGAGAGCGGCGCCGGAAGCACAATTGCGTTTTTTTACTATTTGGGCCACGAACAGCCGGATCACTTGATCCATCGCCCTCAATTCGACAGTGATGCCATTCATACGGCTTGGCGCGTCGAAACCGTGGCCGAGTTGGCTGCATGGCGCACAAAACTCGAGAAGAACGGAGTCAAGGTCTTGTTCCAGGTCGAGCACGAGGTTGTCGAATCTTTCTATTTCCGCGATCCCAACGGATATTTCTTGGAGATCGGTCGTCCGGTGCGTCCCTTGTCCGAACTCGACGCAAGGGACGCGCGTCTGACCATGCAAGCGGCGATCGAGGAAGAGGACAGGCGGCATTCCCGAGGCGAGTCGCTCCGTGATATCGAGTCTGTGTGGCGCGCCAAAGGTACGCTGCTGGCACAAACGCTGCGCATAAGCCCGTGACGATCCTCATCTTCATTCCCGACATTCCCGAGTTTGTGCCGCTGGTCGTGGCGGCTCGGGCGGTGGAGGATTCTACGGTTCGAGCACCGGAGAACGGCTACTGGATAGTTGAGGCAGATCGAGTATTGCGGTTTTCGCGCAAGGCGATGAAACTGGGTCCGGCCATCTGGAATAGTGCCTTGTCGGGAGGATTCGTCGGGCGGATCGTCAACTACGGACGCGACGAGATAGTGATCGAATCCGAGCCGTAGGAGTCGAATCATCTTGAGCAGCAGCAGCCCCGATAACGGTCGAACGTATATTCAAGAGGTAGCCACCCGCGATGGCTTTCAGAATGAGACTGTGTTCATTCCTACGGCCGCCAAAATAGCGCTGATCAACCAACTCTCGCGTGTAGGGCTGGCCAAAATCGAGGTGACTTCGTTTACCTCACCGAAGGCAATACCGGCCCTTGCCGATGCCGAGGCGGTGATGGCGGGGATCGATCGCGTGCCCGGCGTGTGCTACGCGGCATTGGTTCCTAACGTCCGAGGCGCGGAGCGCGCGATTGCCTCAACCGTCGACGAACTCAATATGGTCATGTCCGTCAGCGAGACTCACAATCTCGTCAATCTGCGCGCGACGCGCGAGCAATCGGCCGCGGGTCTGGGGAGGACTGCGCGGCTCGCGCTGGAGGCTGGCGTATCGGTCAACGTGTCGCTCTCCTGTGTCTTTGGTTGTCCCATGGAGGGCGATGTAGATTCCGAGCAGGCATTGGGCTGGGCAGCCCGGTTCATTGATGAGGGCGTTTCGGGCATCACGCTGTGCGATACCACCGGGATGGCATACCCCTCGCTGGTGGCGTCGGTGGTGCAACGATTCAAATCTCGGTGGCCGAAGACGACGTTGACGCTGCATTTCCACAACACGCGCGGCATGGGCCTTGCCAACGTGCTCGCGGCGCTGCAGTCGGGTACGGACAGATTCGATACCGCCCTGGGCGGCATCGGCGGGTGTCCCTACGCGCCGGGCGCTACGGGCAATGTCTGCACCGAAGATACTGTCCATATGCTCGAACTCATGGGATCCGACACCGGGGTCGACTTGCGTGGGCTGCTGCGCTGCGCCGCGGAGCTTCCGGCGTTGGTTGGCCATGACGTGCCCAGTCAATTGTTGAAGGCCGGCGTGCGGCTCAAGCGGCATGCATTGCCGGGATCGTTTGACGACATCCGCGCGCGCGCAGCGCTGCGCTGAAGCGGACTCAATCATGCGAAAGACCTTGTACGACAAGTTATGGGACGAACACGTCGTTCATACTGAGCCCGATGGCACGTCGGTGTTGTACGTCGACCTCCACCTCGTCAACGAGGTGACCAGCCCTCAGGCTTTCGAGGGTCTGCGGGCCGCCAACCGCCGGGTGTGGCGCGCCGAGAGCACTTTGGCGACACCCGATCACCACATACCGACCGCGGCCCGGGAACGCGGCATCCGCGATCCCATCGCGCGCGTCTCCGTTGAAACGCTCGGCGAGAACTGTCGGGATCTGGGTATCGTCGAGTACCCGATGCTTGATCCACGACAGGGCATACTGCACGTCATTGCGCCTGAACAGGGAATCACGCTACCCGGCATGACCATCGTGTGCGGCGATTCGCACACCACCACGCATGGCGCGTTTGCGGCGCTCGCCTTCGGCATTGGTACATCCGGAGTCGAGCATGTGCTCAGCACGCAGTGTTTGCAGCTGAAGCGCTCCAAGACGCTGTTGGTTCGCGTTGACGGAAGGCTTCCGCCGGGCTGCACACCCAAGGACATTGCGCTTCATTTGATCGGCGCGATCGGTACCGGAGGGGCGACCGGGTATGCGATTGAATTCGGCGGCTCAACCGTTCGGGCTCTCTCCATGGAAGGGCGCATGACTCTGTGCAACATGGCGATTGAGGCGGGAGCGCGTACCGGGATGGTCGCCTTCGACGAAGTCACCCTCCAATACGTGCGTTCGCGCCCGCGCTACCCGCGCGGCCGGCTTGGGCTCTTGGCGGAGGCGCATTGGCGGACATTGCATTCGGACACGGATGCGGCGTTTGACGCGACATTCCTCATCGACGCGGCTGCCATCAGTCCTTACGTGACGTGGGGCACTTCCCCGGAGATGGTCACCACCGTCGATGGCCTGGTACCCGAGCCGGCCGACGAAGTAGAACCGGTGAAACGGGAGGCGATGGTAAAGGCTCTGGCCTATATGGGGCTCAAGGGCGGCGACCGCGTTATGGACATCCGTTTGGATAAGATCTTTATCGGATCCTGTACGAATGCACGGATCGAGGATCTGCGTGCGGCCGCGTCGGTCGTCGAGGGACGCCATATCGCGACGAACATCAAACTCGCGATGGTGGTTCCTGGTTCCGGTAGCGTCAAGTCGCAAGCGGAACACGAAGGGTTGGATCGCATATTTAGGAAAGCAGGATTCGAATGGCGATCCCCTGGATGCTCGATGTGCGTTGCGATGAACGGCGATCGCCTGGAACCGGGGGAGCGCTGCGCGTCGACCTCGAACCGTAACTTCGAGGGTCGGCAGGGAGCTGGGGGACGGACGCACCTGGTCAGTCCGGCCATGGCGGCGGCGGCAGCGGTCGCCGGCCATTTTGTGGACGTGCGGCGGGTAATGCAATGAAGGTATTCACCGTTCATACAGGCCTCGTGGTGCCGCTCGACCGGGCGAACGTCGATACGGACGCAATCCTGCCGAAGCAATTCATGAAGTCGATTCGTCGATCGGGCTTCGGCCCTCATTTGTTCGACGAGTGGCGTTATCTGGATCACGGGGAACTGGGGATGGATCCGGCCAAGAGAGCGCTCAATCCGGATTTCGTGTTGAATGCTCCCCGCTATGCCGGCGCCAGCATCTTGCTGTCGCGGCGCAATTTCGGCGCCGGGTCGTCCCGTGAACATGCGCAATGGGCGCTCGACGAATATGGCTTTCGCGCGCTGATTGCGCCTACGTTTGCCGACATATTCTTCGACAACTGCATGCGCAATGGGTTGGCCGCGGTAACGCTGTCGGAACCGGTCATCGATGCACTATTCGATGCAGTGCGCGGCAGCCAAGGCTATGCTCTGACCATCGATTTGCGCGGGCAGGCAGTCATTCTGCCCGACGGGAATACGTACGCGTTCGAGTTCGATTCGTTTTACAAAGACCGGCTGCTGACCGGCCTGGACGATATCGGCGCCACGCTCGTTCATGAGGCCAAGATCCGCAAGTTCGAAGCCGATCGCCTGGCTCGTTATCCCTGGCTGGTAGGAAACTAGCGCCCGCCAACGCCGCAATTGCCGTCAGCCCCTAATTTCCGGTTCATTGACTGAAGATCGGATGAGCGTCTATTATTATCTGGTATATAAATTATTAGAGATTCATGTCGAACTTGCGCAAGAATCTCAAGGACCGTCAAACCGTGAAAGAGCGCTCTAACAAATCATTCAAGGACTTTCCGGGCAAGTTTCGCGGATTGACGCTCCGACCCGAAGACGCCGGATACGCCAAGGCGCGCCAGATTTACAATATGCGGCACGATGACGCCACGCCCGCAATGATCGCCCGGGCGGTGGATTCCGATGACGTCGTGGTTTTGATGCGGTATGCGAGCGAGAAGGGAATCCCGGTTGCCGTAAGGAGCGGGGGCCATAATTCCGACGGCACTGCGATGCCCGATGGCGCGTTGGTGCTGGACATGACGGCGATGACCATGCTCATGCTAGATCGTTCCACCTGTATTTGCCGCGCGGAGTCAGGCGTGTTGCTGGGACAACTCGATGCCGGCACGCAGGAGTACGGTTTGGTCGTGCCCGCCGGAACGGTCAGCACAACCGGGATCGCTGGCCTCACCATCGGCGGCGGTGTGGGCTACAACATGCGGCGCCATGGTGCGACCGTCGACAATCTCCTGGCCTGCGATGTCGTCACGGTCGACGGGCGTAAGGTGCGCGCGAGCAAAACTGAGAATCCGGACCTGCTGTGGGCGTTGAGCGGCGGCGGCGGCAACTTCGGCGTCGTAACAGCATTCGAATTCAAGGCGCACCCGGTGGGCCCGCAGGTGTTCAGCGGTGTCATCGTATTTCCCGTGGAACAGGCGGGCGAAGTGCTGACGAATCTAAGAGAATTCATGACGAAAGCCCCGCGTGAACTGGCGGTAATCGCCGCGGGCACCGCTTGTCCTCCCTTCCCTCCGGTACCGGCGGCGGTTCACGGCACGCCGGTGCAGATGTTGTTGGTCGTCTTCACCGGTCCCGCGGAGAGCGCTCAGGGTGTGATCGACCAATTGTGCGCACTCGGACGCCCCATCGCGCCGTTGGTCGGACCGAACTCGTGGGTAGATACCAACCGCATGCTGGATCAGATCGCCCCCTATGGCCGAAGGATGGAAGCGCGCGGTGGTTACCTCTCCAAACTCGATGAAGCTGTCATCGCTGCCATGGTGAAAAATCTAACGATCGCTCCGGCGCCGACCGCGCCATTGCCGAGTACGGTGCAGAATCTGTGGTTTATGGGAGGCGCCATCAGCGAAGACTTCGCCGAGGACTCGGTCGCGTTTTCGCGCGACGGCGCCAACTGGTTCTGGGAGTCCGTCTGTCAGTGGGACGGCCGCCAGCACGATGATGAATACCTTTCATGGTCTGAGACCTCATACGCCGACATGAAGCCAAGCCTGCGCGCGAATGGCTACGTGAACCTGACCTGCGACATGGGACCCGCTTGGCTGAAGGGTCTGTACGGCGCGGAATCGAAGTATCGCCGACTCGTCGATGCAAAGACGAAATGGGATCCGCAGAACTTGTTGCGCTTCAACAAGAACTTCAAGCCGGAATCGCACTAGTGACGGATTTGACCGAAATCGGGGTACGAGAGCCGATGCCCGGCGTGATCTATCCGCCTTTGGATCATCTTCGGAGCTATGTGGAGGCGGGTGAGCTGGCGAAGACCACGATCGTGGAAGCTCTGATGAATTCGTTCCGCGTGAATGCCGATCGGTTCGCCCTGCACACACCGGAGGGCAGCCTCACGTATCGAGAACTCGACGACATCACCACGAGCTTCGCGGGATCCCTGCTGGCGCTGGGATTGCAGCCTCTCGATCGGGTCCTGTTCCAGCTCAACAATTGTAAGGAGGTCGTCTTCGCCATCGTGGGCTGTTTCAAGGCCGGACTGATTCCAGTTTGTACCCTGGCGGCCCATCGCGAGCGCGAGATCGAGTTTCTCGGCTGTCATGTTGATGCCCGGGCGCTAATCGTTCAGGGTGACGATCGCAAATTCGATTTCGAAGGGTTCGCGCTCAAGATGCAAACGCCCATCCCGACTCTGCGGCATCTCATCAGCGTCCGCGGCCAGGTCAAGCCGGGCGTACACCGCATGGAGGATCTAATCGATGCCTCACCGCTCGATGCGTCGCGCGCGGCCATAGGGAGCGTGCCAAGGGATCCTTTTCAGGTTGGGATCTTTCAGCTGTCAGGTGGAACGACCAATGTTCCGAAGGTCATTCCGCGAATGCAGAACGACTATTTGCTCAACGCGACGCTGACCGCCGGCTGGCTGGGCTATCGCAAAACAGATGTGATGTTCATGCCGATGCCGATGGTCCACAACGCCTGCATGATCTGCTTTTGGTTGCCGACGTTGCTCACGGGCGCGGCGTACAGTATTGCCGCGGATATGACGCCCGAGGCATGGGGTCGTGCACTCACGCAGGTGCCCGCCACTTGGATTGGCCTGATACGCGCTCTGCTGCCGCGTTTGGAGTCGGTGGTGGACAGAAGGCTCGCGTCGATCGACAGCGTGCATTCCTTCTGGTGTCCCGACGCTGCTCGCACCGTTCGAGAGAAGTACGGCCGTCCGGCCTACGCCATGTTCGGCATGTCGGAGGGGATGAATATGTACACCCGGGCGGACGATTCTTTGGAGGTACTGGATTGGGCGGTCGGTCGGCCGATCTCGCGTCTTGATGAGGCGCGGCTTGTGCACCCGGGAACGGAAATCGACATCGGCCCGGGCGAGATTGGGGAACTGATGTGTCGCGGACCTTATACCTTTGCCGGGTACTACAATTCGCCGGAACGCAATCGGGAGGCGTTCACCCGCGACGGTTTCTACCGGACCGGCGATTTGTTGACCTTCCGGGAGATCGACGGCGAACGTGTTTTCGCATTCGCCGGGCGTACCAAGGACGTGATCTCCCGAGGACAGGAGAAAATCAATTGCGAGGAGGTGGAGATCGCGGTATCGACACACCCGGCCGTTTCCGGATGTGCGGTGGTGGGAATGCCGGACCCAGTACTAGGCGATCGCGTGTGCGTCTACGTCGTGTTAAAGCACGGACATTCTGCGCCGAAGGTGAGTGATTTTGCATCGCACATGCAGAATCTGGGCATGGCAAAATTCAAATGGCCGGAGCGGGTGGAAATTATCGACAGCCTGCCGTTGACGAAAGTCGGCAAGTTGGATAAAGCGCCGTTGCGCGAACGAATCCGCAGGCAGACGGAGGCGGAGGCATCATCGAAGGTCAATTCCAATGCTTGAATTCAGTGCATGAAGATCACGATCGTCGGAGCCGGGCCAGCAGGGTTGTATTTTTCGTTGCTGACGAAGAGACATTTTGCAGGGGCGGATGTGTGCGTTCTGGAGCAGAATCCGCGGGGTATCAGCTATGGGTTCGGCATCGTGCTCGCCGAGCACGGCCTGGAGTGCCTTCGCAAAGCTCACGCTGCTTCATACGAGGCGTTGATCACGGCGTCATTCATCAGCCGGAATCGGGTCATTACACATCCCGATGAATCACTGTTCATCGAGGGCGGCGGCTATGGCGGGGCTATTTCACGGCTGAGGCTGCTCGAGATTCTCGAGGGCTTTTGCGAGCGCGAGGGCATTAGACTCGAATTCAACACCCGGGTCGACGACCCTGGACGCCTTGACGATGCCGACCTCGTGGTCGGCGCGGACGGGGTGAACTCGATGGTGCGGCGCCATCAGGCTTTCGAGTTCGGCACCACGAGCTATTATCTATCAAATCGCGTTGCCTGGTTTGGAACCACCCGCCATTTTCCCTACCCAATGCTCTGCTTCAAGCGCTGCGACCGGGGGCACTTCGTGATGGCCGCCTACGCATACTCCGAGCAAATGGGTACCTTCGTTGCGGAGTGCGACGAAGCAACCTACCGGCGGTCGGGCCTCGAATCCATGTCCGAGGACGAGCAGCGCAAATTTACAGAGACGGTCTTCGGCGACGAACTCAAGGGTCATTCGCTAATCGGCAACAAGTCCGCTTATCGGCGGCTGCCGGTGGTGCGCAACCGCGAGTGGCATGTCGGCAATCGGGTCCTGATCGGCGACGCGCTGCACAGCGCCCATCCTTCCATCGGTTCGGGGACACGGATGGCCATGGAGGATTCCATTGCGCTTGCCGATGCGCTTGCGCTTCATCGGGGCGATGTGAATGCCGGTTTGGTGGAATTCAGACGAGCCCGGGAACCGGTAAAAAGCACGCTGGTGCTGGCAAGCGAAAAAAGTTTCAACTGGTATGAGAACTTTAGCCGCAAAGTCGACGAATTGAGCGCCGTGGATTTCGTGTTCGATTTCTTGATGCGCACGGGCCGGATCAACCAGAATCGGTTGATCGATGAATATCCGCAATTCATGAATCGCTATGGCCGCCGCCGGCAACCGGAGGATCTTACCGCATGACATTCAAACATAGGCGGATCTTGAGGCGGCGCGTCAAGCGGGGTGAATGCGGTCCCGCGGGGGTCCCGTGAGCGGGCAAACACCCCTGGTATTGGCCGGTGTGCGGGTGATCGAGATCGGACAATTGATCGCGGGTCCGTTCTGCGCAAAGACTCTGGCGGATTTCGGCGCCGATGTCATCAAGATTGAACCGCCCGGGCTCGGCGATCCGCTGCGCAAGTGGCGACTGCTGAAGGACGGCACCTCGGTCTGGTGGCAGGTGCAGTCACGCAACAAGCGCTCCGTAACCTTGGATCTTCGCGATCCGGAGTGTCAGGACATCGTACGCTCACTCATTGTCGATGCTGACGTGCTGATCGAGAACTTCAAGCCGGGGACTCTTGAGTCTTGGGGCCTGGGCTGGCCGGAGCTTTCCGCCATCAATCCCGGCCTGATCATGCTGCGCGTCTCTGGATTCGGTCAGGATGGCCCGTATCGGGATCAGCCGGGATTCGGCGTGGTCGCAGAGGCCATGGGCGGACTGCGGCATCTGACTGGTGAACGGGGCCGACTCCCGGTGCGTACCGGCGTCTCCATCGGCGACACGATCGCAGCTCTACATGGTGTCATCGGCGTACTGCTCGCCCTGTATCACCGCAAGGTGAATGGGGGCCATGGGCAGGTCGTGGATGTGGCGCTCTACGAGTCCGTCTTCAACTGCATGGAAAGCCTCTTGCCTGAATTCAGCGCCTTTGGGGCCGTCCGCGAGGCGTCCGGTTCGGCGTTGCCGGGGATTGCTCCCTCCAACGCCTACCCGTGCTCCGACGGCACTGTGTTGGTGGCCGGCAACGGCGATAGCATTTTCAAGCGTTTGATGAAGTCGATCGGGCGTGACGATCTGGGTGGTCGTGAAGACTTGGCCGGCAACGACGGGCGCGTGCGCAACGTTGCCGAAATTGATGCGGCAATCGGCGCGTGGACCGCGAACAGGACGGTTGCGGACGCGCTCGCGCGGTTATTAAAGGTAGGTGTTCCGGCTTCGCGAATTTACACGGCCAAAGACATTTCCGAGGACCCTCAATATCGGGCCCGTGGCATGATCCAGCGGGTGACGACGCGGGACGGATATGAACTGGACGTGCCCGGAATCGTGCCCAAATTGTCGGCGACGCCCGGGGCAATCCGTTCGGCGGCACCGCGCCTTGGAGAGGATACCGCAGATGTTTTGAATGGTTGCGGGGTGAGCATCGAGCGACAGAAAAGTCTGGCCAAGCGCAAGGCTATTTGACGATAAATCAGCGGATTGAGTTTGTATTACCAGATAAATTCAGATTATGTAGGAGATCTCATGCAAGCAACCTCACCTTACGCGGATTCGATTGCCCAGTCCGTCCCGCCAAAGAACACCAAGTCGGTCGTCAAGCCTTATGCACTGACCCACGGCACGCTCGAGGTCCACAATCTGAAACAGACGCGGAAATTCTTTGAGGAATTTCTCGGTATGGAAGTCATTCGGCACGCGCCCCCGGGGATGATGTTCCGCTGTGGGATGAAGTTTCACGTGGTGTGCCTCGAGGTGGGCGACAAGGTCCAACCCCTGTCGATTGCCAACCACTGGGGGATCGATGTCGCCTCCAAGGAGGAAGTGGACGAGGCGTGGCGCAAGGCACATGAGCTCAAGGACGTGTACAAGATCGGCAAGATCTTGCCCATCGCTCAACAGCATGGCGTTTACTCGTTTTACTTCGAGGATTTGAACCAATCCTGGTGGGAGATCGAGTTTTACGACGGCTTCCTGCACGACGACTTCTTCGAATTTGGCGACCGATATGCCATGGACGACACGCCTCTGACCAAGAAGTGAGGCCGACGGTCCCCGGTTTGAGGTTTTTCTATGCGCGCTGCCGCCCATCGTAGGGCGTGTCAAAAGCTGATAATGTATCGGGCATGATGTTCTTCGTGGTTGGATATGAAGGCTGAGACAAAGACAGACAGGAAACCGAAATCCCGCGGCGGCTCTGTTGCCGTCGACGAGCCCGCGAGGCGCCGACCGGGGCGCCCCCAGGGCAGCCATGGGGGGATTAGTTTGGTGTCGATCTTGCGCACCTCCTATCGCCTGGCCAAGACCGTGCCATTGCAAGAACTGTCGATTGTGTTCGTCGCAAAGTCGCTGAAGGTGACCCCAGCGCTGATCCACTACTACGTGGGCGGTCGCGACTGGTTGACCTCAGGGACGATGAACCTGTTCTACTCCGACCTCTTGCGCAAACTGCCCAACAACACCGGTGATTGGAAACGCGACATTCCGAAGATGGCGCGCGCCATCTACGATCATTTGGTC
>Ga0307516_10000191_pt1 | contig 79364 bp, 95 predicted proteins | sample 19_EM_MG_FD_203310 | JGI IMG/M metagenome (GOLD analysis project Ga0307516, IMG submission 203310) | Populus trichocarpa ectomycorrhiza microbial communities from riparian zone in the Pacific Northwest, United States - 19_EM | ecosystem: Host-associated > Plants > Roots > Unclassified | place... | reverse complement strand
CCCCCCCCAAGCTTGATCGGGAATCACAACTGTACATACCCGTCCAAATCTCGCCGTAAACCAGTTACCAACCGACTGTCCTGTTTCCCCAGGCACAAAATGAGCACACCCTCACCAATCGACACCGCCGCTGCTCATGGTCCGCGCGGTCGTCGGCAGCACCGCACATCGATCGCTCCCGCGGGCTTCTCGCGCCTAACTATGCCGCAACGCCATCGGCCACGACTCACTGCCGCCGAGCACAAACCCCTCCCTCCTCGCCTTCTCCCACTCACTCCTAAGCGTGGTCTCGATCTCTTGGCTCCTCGCCCCAAAACGCAGCTTGAACGGCTTCGCCAGGATGACGCAACCAAGAAGAAACGCATCCGCGCTCGTGTCCACGGGGACCTCCCTTCCGTTCTCGTCCAGCGGCGGCAAAATGTCGAACGCCCACAACAGACTCGCCAGCGTGATGAAAAGCGAGCTTTCGGCGAGATGCATCCCAGGGCAAACCCTTCGGCCTGTGGCGATAATCAGTTCGAGGCGGACAAATCCCAACGAGAAAAAAAGAAGGAAAAAAAAAAGAAAAAAAAGTGAAGGAGAACGTACCGGCGCCGAAAGAGAAATGATCCCTTTTGCTCGCATCTGCCATGGCGGCGTATGCGCTCGCCTTCAGCGGATAGGAAAGATAGCGCTCCGGCCGGAACTCGAACGGGTCCTCCCAGCGGCTGGGATCGAAGTGGAGCTTTTGCTGGTTCATGACAACTACGGTGCCCTTCGGGATGATCATGTCCTTGTACTTGACGTCGTCGTCGGTGTAGTGGGGGACCCCGAAGGTGGTGGTCGGAAACATGCGACTAGCCAAGCGTGGGTCAGCGGGTGTGCAGGGAGGAGGCGAACAGACGAGGTAGGGGCGGACGGACAGTATTTCCTTCACGATGGCACGGATATACGGTAGCTGATCTTCATCGGCGAAGGAAGGACACCTCTCGGACCCGACGACACGGTCGATCTCCTTCTGAGCCGCTCTGGCCTTCTGGGGGAACGCCGCCAGATGCAGCAGCGCGATATTCAGTGTCGCCGATGTTGTCTCCGATCCCGCCTCGATCATGGTTCCCGCCAAGAACGCGGCCTGCAGCTCGCTGATGTTCAAACTCTCGTACCCGGTCTCTTTGAACTGCTTCACGAAGCAGGCCGGTGCGTTTCCGGCGGCAATCTGCGAGGAGAGCGTGGACCAGTACCGCATCCAAATCTTGGCCTGCCTTTCGAAATAAACGGCGGCTTGTCTGCGCCAGGGTTGCAGGAATACGGGGAGCTTGGCGAGCGGTGGGAAGGTGTCCGCGAGGAAGTAGCCGGGTGTTGCGGAGATTGAAAATTCTTCCATGAGGCCATAGATCTCCCTGATATCATCGCAGTCCTGTTGCTCCGTGGTCAGCACGGTGCTCTCTTCGAAGGGCAGAGTCGTAGAGCGCACCCATTTCGGTATCCTCCGCCCGTATGTGCTCGCCATCACCACGCTCGCTGCGTACCTCCTAACGTGCTGATAAAAGTCCATGTCAGTCTTGTTATCCGTCAAGCACTCGAACATGAGCTGTTTGGCCTCAAACTCCTGGCTCGGAGCGAACACTCCCGACATGCGCGGCGCCAGCAGCTGATGCACGATGCCCCGCAGCTTCCGCCAGGACGCGTTGTACGGCATCAGCAGGAACCGCATGCCGCCCGAGACCAGGTCCGAGAGGACCGGCATCGGCAGTCGCGACGACGTCACGGCGGACTGTTTATCCAGGATCTCCCGAACAGCCTCCGGGCTGCCCTCCCGCCTCGCCGTCAGTATATCCACATCAACACCCTGATCCGTATGCACGCTACCTACCTATTCAAAAACACCCAGTTCTCATATCCCATCCGGATCTGGAACAGCTCCCCGAACTCGTCTGCCCAGTCCCTCAGCTGCTGCTGCGGGCGCGGATTCCTGGCTAACTGCAAGGTATTCCCAATCAGCGGCAGACCCTTGGGACCTGGAACTCGGCGGTAGCCCTTCGGGATGGATCTTCGGGATTTGATGAATTTTTCGACGGCGAATGCTACGAAGAGCACGACGATCGCATAGGCATAGTTGGGCAGCGCCATGGCGGGTAAGGAGACAGACGGCAACGGGGTTGTGATCGTATGGCTGGCGGACAGACTTGTGATTCGGGGTTGGATCGATACTGATAGGTCGGTCGGTTTCAGGGCCCAAATGGCTACCTTTAAACCCGTAAGATGTATGCAACTACTTGCTTGCTTCCTGTTACCGCCGGCTGTTATGTACGCGGCTTTTTTTTTTTTTTTTTTTTGGTTTAATCTGGTAATGCATGCGACCTAGGGGTGTTGCGCGTTCTACGGCCCCACAGGATCCAGCGTTTCGGGTGCGAGTGACATCGGGAGGGAGTGGGCACACGTGCCCACGATGATTAATTAACTAAGTAAGTACCCACATCGCCCACCCCGCAACAGGCACCCGAGGCAAGATATCTCCACGTGCCATTGTCAACCCCACAACTCGATCCCGGCCCTGGAACCCGGGCCGGGAATTGCGGAAAGGGCTTGCATGGGGGTTGCATAGCATCGTATCTATCGGCGGGGCCGTTGCGCCTCCGAACGGGTACGAAAGTGACGTATCGGCTGGGGAAAGCCCCCAGCAGCACAGAAGAAACGACTGGGGGGGTCAATGGCGTCTGGCCAGGCCGGTTGCGGACGGGTGATGATGCTGCCTCGATGGCTGGGCCCCACACCCTGTTGTCGGAACGCTGAAGAGCCGAGGAATGACCCTGGAGTGGAGTTTACTCTATCGGCTTCGGATTTCCCGCAATCATGTGCGGTGAACCGCTATCGACATTGCAGCCGCCCCGAGCAGGAGGAGGAGACCGATTTCCTCACAGCATCGAATCCGGACCGCTTCCTTCCACCGACAGCTCCACCGCAACAGTGAACTCCCCCGCATGTCGGCGCTGCGCCCACTCCATTCACCGTACTCAACCGGGTCTTCTGCAACCTGCGCTCCAGCAGTCGCCAAATCGCGCGGGACGTTGGGATCAGCTCTTTCCGTTTCCTCGACCTCCTCCTTCGGGAATACCGTACCGGCCAACGCAAAGGATCCGGACGGGACCGCTGCAAGCCTTGGGCGCGTCGGCACATGTTCTCCATCCGCCCGTCTCTGGAGCCGATCGAGGAGCAGTGGATCCGTAAGCGCACGGGCACTGGATGAGGCGGACGACACCACGTGATATTCAGCCACACAGATTGGGTTCATTGTCGTCCCCCGTCCGCCAGATCTTCCCGCGCGCCTACCAGAGACTCCGGACCCGCCGCGGCGCGACGGACACTTCTCGGCCACTTGGGGGGGTGGGGGGTGGAGGAGAGCTGGACGATATTCAGTGGGACGCGGATTCCTTCCATCCCCAGCACGTATCGCACCGAGACCCCTGTCGAGCTACGCCGCCCAGGGTACGTTAGAGGAGGTTTGGGCAGTTCGGTAGAGCGATGGGGGTTCCCGGGCGATGGATGCGTACGGGCCAGATATCCAGGCACCAGGAAGCATGCGTGGCATCTTGGCATGCGCGATCAGAATTGCGAGTGGGTACTGGAGCGTGTTGGCGAGCGTCTGTTATCCACACTATGTGTGTATGTATGTGCGGGCGTCCATCCGTTCGCCCAACAAATGCGAGCCCCGCGCATGGTTGGCTGACTTGTTCCAGAGCGCTCTTGGCGGGAAAGTGTGAGATTGCCGGCTCGATGGGAGCCAGAGTGTGGTGCACCGGCGGCGAAGCGGTGCAATGGCGAAGATCGGGGTCTGGAGGAGATGCGGATGCATCCGCGATGCTCACGCACGATGTCAGCTGGGTAGACGGAGGAGCGGATCAAGCAGTTACCAGTGGGGTTTCTGGATGAAGAGTTGAGGGGGTGGGTTGGGGAAGGGCTAGCTGAAGATGGGGGGGGCGCGATGACAGGGCAGAACAGCAGGACTTGTGAACGCGAGTGAGTGATATGTAGCAACGTAGATAAGTATCTACACGGCGTGCCGTATTAATTCCCCTAGGACGCATGGCTTTTCGTAGCCATAAGTGGGAACTTAGCAGCTCTACGGGGAATCAAAATGCCAATCATAGGCTTTCTTTCCTCTTTGGGAGATTTTTTTTTTTTTTAAAAAAAAAAAGCGCCGAAAGTTGATTTTCAGAACCATGTGTCTTGGAGTAATTCCAGGACCATCGTAACCACTGCATATCACTCCAGGGTGGAGATTTGACAGAATTCACCTTCGTTTCGGCAGCTCCTGGCTGTAAACTACTCTAGACTTGGGTAGTCTAATTAAATGTCTAGCTGTCCTGGTGGTCTGACAGTTCGATAAACTCTACTATTACGTGGAATCTGTTCCTTGGTTGGTCCCCGGGAACCCCAACTCTCAAAGGACTCTGTCTCTCGAATTTGCCTCAGAGCAATTCAACTTTCAGACCAGCAAGTTTTGGGGTTTCCCGCGCCTTTCGGAACGCTAATTCCTTTCCGTCCCCAATCTCAGAGTTTGCTCTAAGCTCGCCGCGACCGACACTATGGTCTCTTCATGCGAGTATTGGAATTAGAAAAGAAAAGAAAAAAGGCAGCTCCTGGCTGACGGGGAGCTTATCTTCCGCTGGCACCGAGTCACCCCGACATTCCGAGCACACGCCGCGGTACCCCCCACCCCCCACGACATCACGTGCGGGATAGCGTCTCTCGCGGGATTCGACGTGATAGTCGATGAACACGGGCCAGCCGCGGCCAGTTTCGAGTCGTTAACAGCATCCCCCACTTAAGGGTGACGTGTATGGCGCGGAGAATGTGGTCTGTCATTCACAGGATATCCGGCCGTCGACAAGGCCGAGTGCCAGAGACATATCAGCAGGCACTGGACCGCCCTGGGGGGATCTGAGCGACGACGCCCCTGCGCTGAGTCGTGTCGTGAGGGCGTGTATCCAGTGCACTGGTACCCCGCGTTCGTGGGAGGTGCTCTCGTGTAGTCGTTTGGAGTGTTGGTTTCACCGGGAAAGCGCATCGCAGACTCAGATCCGGTGTTGCGTCGCATGCGTCGAGTGACAGGTCGCAATGGCAGTGAGCAGCCCGACCTTTCCTCGCAACGTCGCTTCCACATCGTACGGCCGTCCCCCGCCTCGAAGATGCCCGCCCCGCTCCGTCTCTATTCGGCCGTATACCGCACCGGGAAGAGAACCTCTCGGGGCTGCTTCCCAACACGATGCCGCCAGTCCGTGCGACCGCAGGAGGACTCCGCACAATTTGTCGTCCGGCAGGTAGATAGTCCGATCACCGCCTTGCGAGCCTCTCCTGCCGTCCACAGGGGAGAGCCCCCCGTACTGCCGAAAATATGAATCCCCTCGATCGCTGGTGCACAGAGAATCACTCCCCCCCCCCCGGGCCGGCGCGAAGTCTCCACGCGCGCTTAATCGCCCTTCTCGGTTGCAGGTTACAAGTAGCCACCCGCGCTGACCTCGCCGCCTCACGTCTCCTGCGCCGCAGGCGGACAGGCTGACCGTGCATGCTGGGCACCGGATCCAACAGAGGTGTGGCCAACGCTAAAATCACCAGCCACAAAACCACCGACTCGGTGGCCAGGTCGGTGGAGCTGATATGATATGGCTGTGACGTTCAGCTGGCCACATCTTCGTTGAATGAGTGAGGTGGTCACCCTCAGCTTGTTGACGCCCCGTTGCCGCGGTTTCGGGCGCCACGTCACGGGCAGGAGGCAGAAACCGTCCAAACCTGAGCACGCGCCGGAAGCCTCCGATGCGATTCGCTGCAGCACCGAAACCGGACAGGGACAAGCCAACGTGCACAGAAGTGCATGTCTGGAGTAGAAGATGCAAATGTACATACATACATAGGTATCTACCACATACGACGGGGCGATGCATAGATAATACGAAGAGCAGAGTAAGCACAAAGTTTTTTTATTTTAAAATTCTTTTTTCTTTTCCCTGCGGGCGGCGGGCGGCTGCTGTCCGGTTCCTGTGGGTACATACATATCCATCTCGACATGTGGATGCGGGGTTGACTAAGCGGGACAGGCAGGGCGGATTTCGTTTCGGTCTTTTTTTTTTTCTTCTTCTTTTTTCTTTTTTTTTCCTTTCTTTCTTTCTGTTTCTGTTTGAACTTTTGTGGTGTGGTTGTGTGTTGCTCGCAAGATCTGCGATCTGACCGGTAAAGCCTGCCAACCAGCCAGACGTGACGGACATGACAGACGGAGGACAGGCTGGCTTGCAGTTTCCTAGTGGCCCCACCAGCCATCCACACTTTGCCGGCGTGCGTCCTGTCTCTTCCGGGAAAAGAGATCTGTCGATGTTGACTAGCGGCTGGCTGGATGGCTGGTTGTGGATGATGGATGGATGGGGGGCGCAGGATGAAGTCAGCACAATATATAGAGTATGTAGTTACAACGGGGGTGGGTTGCACAGAACGGAACTCAACCTCCTCCCAGCACGGGTACCCTCTATACCGCGCGCGATCCCTACGCCCCCCTTCCTGCTGCTCGGAAACCTGGAAATTATTCTGTCTGGGTACATTGGCAGCACTCTATATCCGGCCGGCGGCGCGGACGGTGGTGACATGCAGGGCGCATGCGGAGGACCGGAAAACAGGAAGTGACGAGAAGGGAAAAACTCCCGTGGGGGCACGAATGAATACTCACCGCCCGTATCGACCACGGCACGGCGCTGTATTGCTACATAGATATATCATGCTCCACCGATAGTACCGCAGCAGCCGTGGTGGCCGTGAAGCGGGTCACTGGCGGGGCGGTGAGGCACGTGTGGGCGATGGGTCGGATGATGATTGACGGGCGATGGTGGGTGAACGGGGGGCCAGGGGTGTCGGGAGAGTGGACGCATTTCGGGAGTGCCGAGGGGAACACCTGGACGGAGACGGAGACAGGGACGGAGACCGAGACCGAGACCGGGACCGAGACCGTGACGGGGACGGAGACGGAGACGGAGACGGAGACGGCGAACAAAGGAAGCGGAAACTTTGTGCTTCTTCGAAAAAGACATCATCAGCAGCAGCAGCAGCCTCACGGCGCCAAGCCGCAGGCCGGACCAGCACAGCATGACCAACCGGCGGCGCCCATCACGATCAGGGTCTGCAGCCGTGCGCCCATGCCCAGGATGCGCGCGATGTCGATCCGGGCCCAGAGAGACTAAGCCCCAACCCACTGGCGGGCATGGCGGTGTGGTGGTGGTCCCCCGACTTTCGACTTGTTTGCTCGATGCGATGGCAATCTGGATTCTCTGGCGGGAGGAGAATGGCCGCAAGAAAGCGAGGCCGAGAGAGGATGGTTTGCATTGCTATTACGAAATGCCGGCTGGACTCTGCAGGCCAAACTCGGGCGCTGGAACCGGAACTGGAACTGGAGCTGGAGCTGGAACTGGAACTGGAGATTCCTGGCGTCACGCCGAAACCCGCGGAAATTCTGGCCGAAGCGAAGCGGGCGCCAGCGATGCTATATACGTTTCGGAGTCTGTTATATCGCGCAGCGCCGTCATATTCGCCACCACCACCTCCGCCATCACAACCACCACCACCACCGCCATCTCCATCTCCATCACCGCCGCGTCCACCACTGCCGCGACAGCTGCTGCCGATGCGTGAGCAGAATCGACGTCGCGGGAGGCAGGGTAACTGAGGCCGCAATGCCCGAGCCCGCGCGACGTGTGGCTGTTGCGTGGGATTTGTATCGAGCAGGCCACCTCCTCCCTCCATGGCTCGAAAGCGTGAAACCCCACTCTCCTCCACCGACAAGTCCGGCCGGTGTCCGGATGGTAGACTCGGGGCATCTCCGCCAGCAGCAGCAGCGCCGCCATCAGCCCCGGCATCTCCAGCTTTCTTTGGCTGCATCTTCGCATTAGATACCGTATTCCACTCTACAAGTAGAATAGAGTGCACTCGCCTGTCGTTTTTCCTTTTCCCCCCTACCTTTATCCTTTCCCTTGGGGGGCTTTTTCTCTTTCTCTTCCGTGCAGCGCGCAAATCGGAACTTGGGTCGTATCGATCTGCCTGCTTGAAGAAGAAACGTGAAATCCAGCGCCGCCAATACACGCATCGTCAACTATCGCCGACCCGGCCAGCACAGCCAATCATCGATGTCGCCGCAGCCACACAACAGCAGCGGGGGGCGGAAAGCCCAGGAGCAGCCGGAGAAGGATAGAGTTCGCCGGGACTCCGACAGTACTCCGTCCGTAACGGTTTTGCTTCGTCCTGTTCGTGCGCGGGCCCGGTCGGCCAGAACGGCCAGCTGCGTCTTTCGCGGTGGCTCCTGTCCCACTGCCGCCGCCGCGGGAGAGCTGCTGGCTACGACACGGCGTTCCCCCTGCCCAACTGGCTTCCGAGAACACGCTGAGCGCAAGAACAAGAACAGAAAAGATAAAGCCGCTTGGATAGGAACTGAAGGAGGCCGAGAACGATAAAAAAAAAATATAAAAAATATATATGCAAAACTCTGTTGAGATCCACAAGTCAAGTCACCACCCAGACTTGGCTTGCTGTCGTTCCTGTCCCTCCATTCTCTCCATCACCCTCTCCTCCGTCTAACTCCCACAAACTCCAAACAATTCTCGCCATTCCCTTTAGCGTAACGTCGCTGGCAACAAAATAGAACGACATCAAACAATCACGACACCCGGCTTCTTCCTTTGACCCCCCCCCCCTCCCCCATCGACCGCTTGCTGCTGCCTCTGGCGCTGCCTGGAAACCCCTTCGTCTCTTGGACTTCTCCTCTCCCCCCCTCTTACCTCGTTCAAGTAGCCGTGGTTTGCTTGCTTGCTTGCTCGAAATATCTCAGAAGACTCCTCAGCATTCAAAGACCCCCTTCGACTCTCCCACGTCAATTTTACTTGAAATAATATTCCCACCAACTGCTACAGAACTCCAGCACACCACTCGCAACCATACCCTACCATACCTACCACCCCCCCCCCCCCCCGTTTTCGCGCTGGACAAGGGAAAAGAACAAGAACGCAAATAATAATAAAAAGAGATAACTGTTTGACGATAGTCCTCAGCCATTCTTCGCGCTGAGAAGCTCGAGTGTTGGGAGAAAAGTATACACGCAACATTTCTCCAGATGTCGACTCCTTCCACAGCTACCGCACTTGCTCCACTCGACATCGCCAATCCATATTCCTCGCGCAACTACTCCCACCACAACCACAACCACAACCACCGCCACCAGCACCACCCGCACCACCCGCACCAGCTCCTCCACCACCAACCGCTCCAGATCCACAGCAATCACAGCCACAACCCGCACGGCGTCCTCAACTCGCTCAACCACGCTCATCACAACCACCAACGATTACCCGCTCCAGTGCCCTACTTCCAGCCCCAGAGTCCGCTAGTGACAGCTCCGCTACCGTCCTCGTCGGCATCGTCCTCGTCCTCGTCGGTGAGAACGCGTACGACGGTCTCAGGAACGATGGTGTCGAGATCACAAGCTGCGTCGACTTCGTCGTCGGCTACCCGGCGATCCCGCCGGCGGACACCGGACTGGCAAGAATTTTATCGGAATGGACCCCCGAAGGAGATCATCGTCATTGACGACTCGCCGAGTCCACTCCCTTCCGTGCCGTCTTGCGGCGGTCGAGCAGCAAAGACGGGAGCCGCTGCGTTGGCACCCGCTCCACCATCGTCCTCACGACAGAACGGAACGGTTCAGTATCCGATCGCTGCCACCGCCGCTCAGCCTCGTCATGCGGACAAGAAGAGAAAAGTTCAGTCTACACAGTCAGTAAAGTACGAACCCGTGTATGGAAGTCAAGCAGAGAGCCACGCCTTCTCTGCGACGCAGACGCCGCATCTCAACGGTTACGCTTCACCCACCACTCTCTCGGCGCACTCGAGTGACTCTAGTGTCAATGGCACCACGGCGGAGACCTCGTTGGAGTCCGTGAGTAGCGTCAAGGACTACACGGCGTCCTCTGCCGCCGCTGCCGCCGCTGCTACTGCTGCTTCGACCGCTGCTGCCAACAGTCAAAAGCGAAAGAGGGTTACGAGGGCAAGTCAAGCGGCGGCTGCTGCGGCCAACACGTTGGATGCTTTCGCGAGCTACCATCCGCCACCTAAACCACCGATCAAGGCGAAGGATGTCTACGTGCAGCCGATTCAAGATGTAAGTGCCCACTTTGAAAAATATCACTTCTCGTTTTGCGGGGGTGGGTGGGTCGATGGGCCTCCGCAGACGCTTTTTCTTCTTTTTTTCTGTTCTCACGACATTCGATGGAAAGCTACTGACCAACCGCCCTTTTTTGTTCTTTCGGGATAATAGCCGGATAGAAATAGTCAACAGAGGGTTGACGACAACGATGGACATTACATCGTTTCACCGAATACGGATCTGACTGCTCGATGTGCGTATTCGTTCCCCCTCAAGTCTGTGCACCGCTATCGACCATCGACCAAGACTAATCCTTCCCTTTTTGTGTTCCAGATCGCATAACGAAGTTGCTGGGACAGGGCACGTTCGGCAAGGTTGTGGAGGCCTACGACCGCACGAAGCGTACGAAATGCGCAATCAAGGTTATTCGATCTGTACAGAAGTATCGGGATGCATCGAGGATCGAATTGCGGGTTCTATCCACCTTGTCTTGCAATGACAAGGAAAACAGGAATAAGTGCATTCACCTGAGGGACTGCTTCGACTACAAGAACCATATCTGTCAGTTCTTGCTCGCACCCTCAGCCCTCAGCCCCCCGCCCCCAAAGGTACCTAAATTTGGGTTCACTGCTGACTACGGCGCCTCCGGTACCGCCAGGCATCGTTACCGATCTGCTCGGAATGAGTGTCTTCGATTTCCTGAAGGGCAACCAGTTTGCTCCTTTTCCGAGCACCCACATCCAGAGTTTTGCTCGGCAGCTATTCACTAGTGTTGCGTGTGAGTCCTTGTTCCTCGCGTTGATTTGGGTGCATGAGAGATGTTGACCGGGTGGTTGGCTAGTCCTGCACGATCTCAACTTGATCCATACGGATCTTAAGCCCGAGAATATACTCCTGGTCAACAACGGTTACCACACGTACAACTACAATCGTGCGATCCCATCGTCATCCACCCTGACTCAGCGCCAAGGGCGGACTCGACGGGTACTCTTGGATACTGATATTCGTCTCATCGATTTCGGTTCGGCCACCTTTGACGACGAGTATCACTCTAGCGTCGTGAGTACCCGGCACTATAGGGCTCCCGAGATCATCCTTGGTCTCGGATGGAGTTTTCCCTGTGATATCTGGAGCATAGGATGCATCCTGGTTGAGTTTTTCACCGGCGATGCTCTCTTCCAGACTCACGACAACCTGGAGCATCTAGCTATGATGCAAGCCGTCTGCGGGCCTCGTATCGACTCGAAGCTCGTCCGAGCGATCGCGGGAAAGAGCAGCGGGGGCAACACGTCCAACGCTTCAAAGTACTGCTATTGTGTCACGCAAACCTGGGGACCCGTTCGCTTACATCATCTAGGTACTTCAAGGGAGCGAGGCTGGATTACCCTAACGCCGAAACGACGAGGGCCAGCAAGAAGTATGTGAATGCGATGAAGCATCTCCAGGTCCGTTTGCCGCACTCTCTCCCGCCGGCATTTTGGCTTTCGTCGCTTTAACACGAGCAAATAGGATATCATCCCCAACAACACTGCCTTCAACAAGCAGTTTCACGACCTGCTCAAGAAGATATTCGTCTACGATCCCAACAAGAGGATCACCGCCAAGGATGCGCTCAAGCACCCATGGTTCCGGGAGACCATCCAGGACGAAGGAACCGAAGCCTCCAAGTCTCAAAACGACCGGGAAGCCGAAGCGGCCAGGGCCCAAGCATACCGGGAAGCCGAGCCTCGTGACAACTGAAACGACGACTCATGGAATGGAAAGAGGGAAATGAAGCCTTATCTTCGATAGATATGTGGAATCTCTCGGCGGGTGCATGCACATACCACCGCCGCCATCGTGTGGGAAGCTGTTAATGGATGGTACCGGTGCTTTCTCTAAAAAAAACTTTGTACAGCGGGACAACCATACCTGAACCAAAGCCGGCAACCTGGGAGGGGGCTTGTGAGCGGCGGTTACTTACCTTACCACTTACGTTCTGAAGCACTGCATACTTTTTCATTTTTCATTTTTGTCTCTATTTTTTTTTTTACTTGTCTCACACTTTACCTCCCACAGGGTTTCCCTATGTTTGTTACCTTTTATTTGCTTCGATTGTGTGGTGAAAATGGCGAGCTCGTTAGCTGGTGCGAGGGTTAGGACTTGCTGGGGTGTGCAGTGGCATGGGGTTGCAACTGGAGTGGATGGATGTCTGTTCTACTGTTATTCTTCTCATTTGACAGTTGTGGGGTCTGGTTGTATCTGGGGTCTCGTTTTGTTTAGCTGCACTTCATTTTACTCCGCTACTTCCACGTTCACTTAGCTTCCGATCACATGTCACGTCATGTTCCATTTCTCTGGCTTGAATGTGATGGCTGGATGGATGGCATGAGGCTGTTCCGAAGTGGATTCAATCGCTACGCGGCAGAGATGCTGTGACGGGTGGGTGGTGGGATAAGAGGACCGGTGAAGATGGGGAGTGCTAGGGCATTTGGTGGCATCGGAGCGGGATGAACGGGGCGGAGGATGGAAGGGACATAGAATATTTCGCTTTTTTCTGTTGGGGCGCGGTACAAAGTATGCGTTTTTGCAAGTGGGAAGTCACCTAGGATGGGGAATTGAGGAGAGTGGGGGGGGGGGGGGGAGGGGGGAGGTTTCTCGTTTGGACGATGCGGAGAGGGATTACGAATGGTTGAGAAGCGTTCCTCAGTGGAAGAGGGATATGTTGGGGGGATCCGACATCTGTCGCAGTGGCCTCTGCCCTGCCGCTGGCGGGGGGTGGTGCCGGAAGAGGTCGCGCTTATCCCGCGCAGCCAGTCCGGTCCCCGCGGCTGTGACCGAACGCGCCGTCGAGCGAGCGAGCGAGCATGACGCACCCATCCACACATGCCTACCTATGTAGGTACTTGCATCTTACTTACATACCAGCTACTATGCTCTCGATGCTCGACTCGGCTTCGTCGCCAAGACTGCAGCCAGCTTCCAACATGGAGGAGGCGAAGCACCAGTGGCCGCAGCGAGGAATCCATCGCCGAGGTTTCCTTGAAGGATTCTCGATCCTACATACGTACGTACCCCTCCCCCAGGAGGATTAATATGCAGCCATGGGGCGCCCGAACTCCGCCCACGCCCCCCCGCGCAACAGCCATCGCCCCCGTCCCGTCTTGGCGGGCCACCACAGGTCAACTCACCTCCGGACCGCAGACACACACCCGCGACAAACATGGATGGTGGTGGGATCGTGCCGGGTTTCCTTTTCCCGGGGCAGCCATCAGCGGAGGGAAAGGTGTGCCGAGATATGTACATACATGGACCGTAGTAGACAAGTGGGGCTTTGCAATACACATCACTTATCGTAGGCAGGGTGGGCGGGCGGCCGGAAGAGCGTCAACTCCGCCGAGTAACCATTTCCCCAGCCCGTCAAAACATCCTGTTCAGCTCGGTGGCCCTCCCATTTGTCGGAGCCAGCAGCCCGAATAGCATGAATATCAGTACAGTGTCCACATACACCTATGTATGTAACTACGACCAAATCACATTACCCCCACAACCCAACAAACCATATCCAACCACCCAACAAACCCATCAACCACCATACAGCATAAGCGTAGTGGAACACAAGCATCATCAAATAAAACAACATCAAAAAAAAAACTTGAAATGTGTATCCGGTTCGTAAACTGTAATCTCAATTCGATAAAACGCCTGGTTGCAGTTGCATGTAAAACATCGAAGCACTCAATGAGACGAGAGGAACCGCGGTAAACAGAACAAAATAAAAAGTTAAAAGTATAAAAAAAAAAAAAAAAAAAACTACCGAGAAGCCGAACCGCAACATGTAACATTTCCGGAAATCCACGTAATCGAGCCCCAGTTGCAATTCAAAGGGAAAAATGAAGAACGAAGAACCAAACCCCCATCCGCAGAACACCGGAATAAAATCAATGGAAACGATGGCGGCGATTTGGAGAACTAGCGTCCCCGCCCCATACCCACCCCCCTCCCCGCCGCACCCATCATGTTAACTCCGCCCATACCTTGCTGCTGCATCATCCCGCTTCCGGATCCGATATTAATTCCATAATCCTGGAACCCCTGGACATTCACACCTCCGACACCTTGTTGCACTCCCATCTGCGGTTGCATCGACATTCCACGACCGACGCCGCCACCACCGATCTGACCCGCACGGAACTGGCCAGCCATATTTTTGCCAATCGTCTGACCGCCGCGGCCTTGCATCTGCCGTTGGTGCATAAGCACCTGCTGTTGCGTGGCATGTAGCTGGGCTGCCCCGCCGTACATCATTCCCGGGTGCCCAGCCATGGCTGCTTGCTGCTGGTAGAGCGCGGCTTGGTGTTGGGCGGCTTGGTGTTGGGCGGCTTGGTGTTGGGCGGCTTGATGTTGGGCGGCTTGATGTTGGGCGGCTTGATGTTGGGCGGCTTGATGTTGCTGCAAGGTGGAATTGGGGGGCATCCGTGGAGAGGAGATGGTGCTACGGGGAGAGGCGTTTGGATGAGCCATCTGAGGAGGTTGGAGTCTCGCGGACGGGGCGTGCTGGAGCTGGGCCTGTGGTGGCCGCGAGACACCGGCCATTTGGTTTTGTGCGCTTTGGGCTTGTTGACGAAGCTGGTTGATGTAGCCTATATGAGGAGCGTTCTGCTGGATATGGGGCTGGGAGAGTTGATGGATTTGAAGCGTTTGTTGTTGCGGTGGGAGTTGCTGTTGAAGGCGGGGAGCGGCTTGCTGAGGCCGCGGGGACTGATGTTGGGAGTGTTGAGAGAGGGAGTGCTGCATCGCCATCGCCTGTGCTTGGGGTTGCTGTTGCTGAGCCTGCTGTTGCTGAGCCTGCTGCTGAGCTTGCTGCTGCGCTTGCTGCTGCGCTTGCTGTTGCGCTTGCTGTTGCGCTTGCTGTTGCGCTTGCTGTTGCGCTTGCTGCTGCGCTTGCTGCTGCGCCTGTTGGTGCGCCTGCTGCTGAGCTTGTTGCTGATGATGCTGCTGCACGGCCTGGTGCTGTGCTTGTGACTGCGCCTGAACCTGAGCCTGCGCCTGCGCTTGCGCCTGTGCCTGTTGCTGTTGCTGTTGAGCTTGAGCCTGGGCCTGGGCTTGAACATGTGCGGCGAGTTGCTGCTGCTGCAATCGCATATTGGCGGCATTCTGCTGCGCCGGGCTCATAGGCACAGAGTTCATACCACCCGAAGAACCTGGCCTCGTGGTAGCAGTAATGCCATTCACCTGCACAGCGGAGCTTCCCATTGGACCCTGGGCGAGCACAGGACTTCCCTGCTGACTCGCACTCGCTGCCCTCCTGGCGTTCGTTTGCCGCTGTTTCTCCATCTCCTCCATCTTCCTCAGATTAATGCGCTGAGTGACATTCCGCTCTTTCTCGGCCTTCTCTGCCGCTTCCTTCCTTTTCTCGACCTGCGCGAGCTTGATGCTCTCGATGACCTTGAATTTCTTGAAGCTGTGTTCAAAGGACGAGCCGGATCCATCACCGACAGCAGACTCCGAACCGTTGGCGTTGTGCGCAGCGTACCGGCGCTCGTCCATAAACAAGAGCAGCCGCTCCTGCTCCGCCGCCTGTGCCTCGTCCGCCTGTAGCTCGGCCATGGTGCGTTTCCGCGCCTTCGGTGGGGGCAGTGGGAAACAGTGTAGTGGGTGTTGAAGCATCTTGTGGATCATCTTTGCGTGATCAACGGTTTTCGAAGGAGTCAGGATCAGGGACGGAGATGTGACTAGGAGGTGTTCGGCTTCAAAGTCGTGCACGTTCGAGTTGTCCAATATCGTTCGACGGGTAGGGCCGGTCGTGGTGGCGGGGGTTTGCGCCAGAGATTGTGCTCGGGTCGGCGGCATAGGCGTAGAGGCGAGAACGGCCATGTCACAGTGTAGAGTGAGAGGGGTAGGGTGTAAGACTGTGGTGAAGATCCTCGGTCCCTTCGGCTTGTCGTCTTTATTCTCCTCTATTTTCTCGGCCGCTTCTGGGGGCTTCGGAGTCGGAAATGGAACCATTGGCGACGGACATACCCATTCGTTGTAATTGTGAATCGACCCACCGTTCTGTTTCCTTTTTATTTTCGAAGTCGACGTGGAAGCGGCCGACCGATGGTCGTGTATCTGCACAATCAAGCAGCCTATGCACGTTAGTTAGATTGTCGTTCCGTTCGTTCTCCCAAACTCCACCTGAGCGCGCGACATACCGTCGTAGAATATCGTCCCTGCATCCCTAAACTCCTCTACAAGTTCATGGGGAATTTCTTCATTGCGGATGCATTCCAGAATTGTCTGAATCCCGTCATCAGTATCAGCGCGATAGCCCAGGCAACGACAACGCCGGTGCAAGAACACACCCTCATGGGACTGCCATATCCGAAGCTCCCATCCTGCCCTTCAAACCGGAAGTTGAGATGGTGGAGGTGTAGCACTAAGCTCGGTTGTTGCCCGGTAAACCGCTTGAGAATGTAAGACGTCGATATAACAGGCGGTCGCGGCGGCAATTTCTACACATGCGCCGAAGCATTAGCGGCAGCTCCCTTCCGCAAATATGCCGACCACCGGTGGCGGCGCATGCTCAGCGGAGCCACAAACCTCTATCGCAACAACTCTCTCCCTTGCTTGCCTCGCCACAACACTATTTCCGTCCGGTTCCTCCGCCGGTGTTATCGTAACCCCGTTCGCCTTTGGCCTCTGTCGCGCCAGCTCGGCCGCCTTATTTGCGGCGGCCCTCTTACGCTCCGCCAGCTTGCTAGTCGCCGTAGTCGTTCCAGTCCCCGTGGCCGACGCCGCCGCCGCCCCGCCGCTATTACTACCACCACCAACACCATTCGCCAGCGCCTGCGGACGCGTATTCGATCCGGCTGATGGCCGCCCATACACCGACGACGACGGCCCGCCCGGTGGATGTTTCCCCGTCAGTCTCTGAGGATTCGAGGCGGCAGCAGCAGCCGCCATACCAGAGGTGGTGTGCTTTATGCGAGGGATAGAGATCACAGATGATGGGCTTTGTGCGGATGATGTTGTGGACATGTGCGGAGGGTGGGGGGTAGGTTTGTGCGCGCGCGAGTGTTAGAAGGGATGCGTGTGTGGTGGTGGTAGGTGCGTGATAGATTGTATAGTCTAGTCCCCTCGATGCGGCTCTGCTGCCACCGTTACGTTTCGCGACACCGTCCACGCTTTCCGGGGGGCTCTTCTTGCTCGCTTGCAACAGCTGAGTGACACTCCTTCTATGCCGCAGACATAGATGAGAGAGGGCGTTCTGGAGATCCGCACGGTCGCGTCAAGAGGTAATGGGAATTGGCGATGGCGGTGCGAAAGTGGAAATGGAACGAGCGTGCGGTTGTGCGACTTTTGGTTTGGGGAGCTGGACAAGTTGAGGTTGGTGGTAGAGTTTCAGGCGCGGATGCAAGAGAGATGGCGATAGGTGCCAGTCTTGGCGTCACGTGTGGCACTTGTCAGCATGGCGGCGAAAAGAGGAGCGGCACGACAGTAGCCCCTCGGAATGCTCTCGAATCGAATACGCTAAATTGCAGAAGATCTGAAGGTGGGGCAAAACGTTCTCTATTCGGCGGCGAGCCAGCGAGTGCATCACAATGGTTGGCTCGACCGCCACACGTCACTAATACTGCAGTTGCCCGCGGCCGGTACCGAAGCCGGACAGGGCTGATGAAGATGCCATGAGTGAGGCGTCGGAGTGGGAGCTCCGAGAGCGGAAAGTGAAGGAAGATAAGAAGAGGTTGGAGGCGGCGCAGCGGGTAGGAGTGAGGGGTAATTGTGCGTTATATATCTTTGGGACAGGCAGGGGAGAGCCACAACGAGCCGAAAGGGACAGGGACGGAAACGGACTGTGTCAATCGCCATGATCTAGATGGGTCGCATGCGATTAATGACAAAACAAAACAAATCCGGCTGGTACCGAAGGGCCGAAAATCAGTCAGGCATGTGCATAAGTCAGATGAAGGTGCATATTATCGGAAGTCGGAAGAATCTTTACAGAGCCTCGGATTATGGAACAAATTATTGGTATTCAGCATCTATGGGCAGACAAAACGACTATGATCTCGTCGTACGACAGTCTTAGCACTCGAGACACACAGATTGGGGGTTATGTCGTCAACACCATCCTCGAACCGGTGGAAACCAGAAGCAGTTTCCTGCGCACTTGAAGGGTGAGCTGTAAACACCTAACAACCATGGGTACATATGTATGTAAATTCCACCGATCCCGACTGGCTCGACATGGCTCGGCGTGATCAAGTCAAGCTTGGACTTGGATGGGCCCAGAGCACCGACGAACGTCGATACAGCTAGCCGGACAAGAGTGTCGTTTTGATATGGAGAGACTCATGCTAGTGGATTGCGGGTACGGACGGCACTGACGGAAGGATGCTTGGGTGGTGAGTTTTGGCCCTCTGTTCTTGTGCCATCTCGCCCCATTGTGTTGAGGAAGCCCCAGTTTGTGGTAATATTATACCAATGCAGGTCAAGATGTTGTATTCGGCGGATGTGAAAGCATTTCACACGAGCGACGCCTCAAGACGCAATTCAGTTCGACTTCAGGGTATTCAGGCATTGCTTGAGATGGTATGATGTTGATTATCTCCCATTCCACTCACACACCCCTCCGCCCCTCCCTCCGATCGAAAGAAAAAAGCATGATGTACAAAGCAACCTCGGCGTAGATATTAAGGAAGAAAGCAAGGAGGAAGTGATAGTAGTATCAAAATCGAAAATACACCGGGTATACGTACAACTGATAGAAAACCAAAAAGAAAAAAAGGATAAGTCATCAAACATCATCACCCACAGAAACACGTCTACTGAGGGGCAGCATCGACTTCTTCGATGCGGCGCCTCCAATCGTCCTCGACAGCCCATGCCTCAACAACATCCACCCGCTTTCCATGCCGGATTCTAATGGGCGCCCCGGCACCCCACCACATCCCTTCTCCCCGCCTGTTGTCGACGGACTCATCGTCATCGCTATCCACCAATCCCGTAATATCGTCGGCTCCGCCACTGCCGCCCACGACGACAACCGCGCGGTTGATATATCCCCCACCAAGAACCTCATCCACCACTCTGCCCTCGACATCCACCGCCGCCTCTTCGAAGTATACGACGTCAGGGGCCAGTTTGCGCAGGAGTGGCGCAAGCGAATCCATCGATGAGAACGGCACGATGTTCTCCTGCGATGTGCCAGCGGGAAGGATCTCGCAGGCGATCTCAGAAGTGCTCTTGTTCATGTCCTCGTGGAATCGGATGCCTTGGAGCGATGGCGAGGGCATTGGCTCCGGGGGTTGTAGGACAGTCAAATTGTCGGTCGATCTGACTTTCCTGTTCATTGGCGCAGGGATGGTTTGCGTTTCGGAAGCCATGTGCGGAGAGTGGATCAAGATATACAGGATTGTATTGGATAACTCCAGCGGGTGCGGAAGTTTGGAGAGAAGCGATCGCTGAAAAACGGCGCACGCATTAGTGCCGCAACACCAAGGACGGTGTGGAAGAAAAGGGGAACTGGAACGCACCGCCGGGAGAAGCTCCTCAAACTCGGCGTCGCTGTCATGTCCGTGCGTCGCCTTACGTTCCTCGACGACAAGCACAACAGGGCGCTTCCTGCGCGGTGGTGGGACATATTGGGTCTGGGCAATGGCAGTGGAGGCGGAAGCGGCGGAGATGTCCCGAGCGGAGGAGTTCGGTGCGACAGCGGAGATGGGAGCCGATGAAGATGGGGCAGTAGGCCGGCGGCCGGTAGCAGTGTCGATTACCGACGGTCTCGGTGGCTGCTGTGGCGGCCCATCTCTCGCTGGTCTCGGCCTGTGCACCACCTCTTCGTCCTCCTCGAACGCGAGCCCGTCATCGTCCCCATGATGCGTGAAATTCTCCACAGCGTCTTTCATATAAGACATGACACCAGCAGCAGACTTTCGCTTCCGATAAAGCTGTTCTTCCCGGCGCGAATCCTCAATGGCATCCGTGTCTTCCTCGGTAATGTGGTCATGGACGCGATCGTGGCGACGGCGACGGCGGTGGTGGCCACTGCTATAACTGCGACGCGAGGGCTCATGTTCGCTGTCACTGCCTGGGTACGAACTCGGCGGGGAGGACTCAGAGGAGAAGAAGTATAAACCGGCGGAGGCGAGGGCGGCGGTTGTGAGGGTGAGCGCGAAGGGGAGGATTAGCGAGTGTGGGCCAGGGCGGCTGGGGCCTCGGTGCGAGCGCGGCATCGTCCGGCTCCGTCAGTGCATGTAGAGCAGTGCAGGTACGAGTTACGTGGAGTGCTGTGGTGGGCGGTTTAATGGGCGGGCGGTGCGGCGGGTGGGAGGGGGTATCTAAGATGGAGCGCGTTCGGTTCGTTTGTGTGGTTGGATTGGAGGTCGGCGGATTGCCGGATTAGTTGGATCGTGTGGGGGGGGGGGGGGGGGGATGCTGCCGTGTGCGCGGGATTCGCGCAGGCTGAAGTACGGGCGCTTGGTTATGGAGGAGGTTGGGGAAAGATCGGATGGCGTGCATGAGGCGTGAGAGGGAGCCGATCGAGGTTTCTGATTGGCCAGCCAGCAGCTCTCTTGATTCGGGTTTCGATCGAACTCGAACCAGAGCGGAGCTGAATGTAGGTGGACTGTCACCATGCTGCACTTGTCAAGGAATCTAACTGGACGGTACTCTTCACACCTTGCTCGTGGGATCAGGGGCGGAATCTTCTTCATTCCCTCTAAATGTACTACATAGAGACATCATCAATTGGCGTTCGGAACAACACAATGCAAACCTTCCCAGAGCAGCAGACATTCAGAACATCACAATGCAGTAGATATGTGAGTAAACAGTGGCTGCCACGGAACGAAGTCACTCCGATCCTTCTGTGATCCAGTATACAACAGACAGTACCCCCCCATTCCACCCTCCTCTCTCAATTGAGTTTAGAGCTTCACCCGTATAAAAAGAATTAAAAAAAACCCCAGCGAGCCGAGTGCGAGCCATGTTTCGCTAGCCTCCTTCTCCACCGGGCCGAGGGGGAATGTGGCGGTAGGCATTTGTCTATACGAGCTTAGTAAATGTCTTTGGAAAGAGTAAAATGAGCTACATACCTAGATATGTAGTACTACAAGTACATACCCACGACAGGTCCGGTTCTGGCGACGGTACGTGCTCCCCGACCATTCTAAATGGCTGATCCTGCAGAAAGCCGATGAGGGATGGGGATGATCCGCTACCATTGCCCAAGACCGCATAAATGTATTCGGCAGTGAAAGTTTCCGGCTGGAGACGTAGTCAGGCTAATCATCAGGCGGACAGGCCGCGCCATGGCATGGAACTGTTGTTGTTGTCCAACAGCTTCGATTGCTCTTCATGTCCTTCTCTGTGGCAAAGGCCCAGGCCTGGTCTTCAGTACGATGTTGCGATATGAAGTTAAAAAGATGAGGAATATAGTTAGATACCGTCTCTACTCTTGCCTTTGCGTTGGAGGCCTTGGCCTACCAACTCGGGCCCCCAAGCCGTGGTGTACAAGTGAAAAAGGGCCTTGGAACGACGAGTTACCTGTACCAGTTTGTAACCGGGCGTGTTCTGCTGTGGGAAGGTGTTAGTCTCAAATCCACAATTGTTATCCGTAGCCAGCTTGCAGGTACGTACGGCATCACCCCGGCCCATGATCATTCTGTGTTGGGGCAACGAATATCCAGTCGGCGGGTCGTGGCGGGTGCTATCGCGACTTTATAGGGTCGAGCGGTACTCTTCGGAACCGATCAGGAGCATGTGGTTTCAGGTTCAATCACCTAGACTGACAGTGGACAGAAAATGTTAGTTTTTATTTTATTTTAGTCATTACTCGCATACGACCTATATAGATCATAGCGATGTACAAGTAGAAATGTTAGTTTCGGGGTTACCGAGTATTTCTCAGACCGGGCAGACAGGATGGCGTGAGCAAGCAGAAGGAAGATGGTTAGAAGGGTGAAGTAGATGACGAAGCAACGGCGGCTGAGAGGGAAACAGCGGGATTGGTGATGATCGACGAAGAGGTAACCACGTAAAATACATACACATACCGTATTTAGGCCCCGGATCTGGCCTCGGGGATCGTGGAAGTTGTGTTCCCCGTAGGAGCAACCAGGGGACGATTTGGCAGGCCATGGCAGGCAGGCCCGATTCACGCTGAAGAGATGAAAATGAGTCAAGTATCTCCAAGAGGCTGGATACGTACCCTATCTGTGGCATGGCTTTGGGAGAATAACAGATTGAAGTTGTGCACATGAAGGTAGCCCACAGGGGACTGACGGTGTGGGGATTGGCGGATCTTGTGATCGAGATAGACGTTGATGGGAGGATAAAAGGAGTTGGGGAGCAACTATGGGAACATGGCCGTTATGCCATCTAGAGCTGAGATGGAGGTGGTAGGGAACGAAGATGGTCATTGTTACTGGAGCTCCTTATATACCCCGTCATGGTCACACAGGCCGATCAGGAACCAGCCGCAAGGCCCCACCAAGATAAAACCATATGACTTCATGAAATAAAAAGTAACAAGGTTCAGGTGTTTCCCAGCAGAAAGAAAAGGGAGGTGCGGAGCAACATCCTTTTCCATTGTATGTTCTACAGAAATCTCAAGTGTTTTTATAATATACTACCGTCCCTAAACACTTAGATGCTCCTACAGGAACCCATGGGATGCGGTCCATCACAAGAAGTATTAACTTCCACTCCATTCCCAACGATACCTGACACACGTTCATGAAGTCTCGCTCGGAATGAATGATTTATCATGATTAAATGACGAATGATTTCTCATGAGTAGGTGAACTACGATGGGGTTGCTCGTGGATCCTCGGAACTTGTGGCTGGGCAGCATCATAGGCATTTGGAGATGAATATTATTCGGGACGGAGAAGGTAGAGTTAGTCGATGTGTGGAAACAGATGATTGCTGACTGCGATGGTAGTCAATGAAAAACTATCGGGCTATAGTAGACAGGTAAATAGGGAATAGAGGAAGAGAATATGATGAAGGGGGAAGATACAGAAGCAGTAGAGTTGTAAGATGGCGGGTTGTACCGCGAGGGCGACCGACGATGGATCACTTCACGACTTCACAGTCTTATTGGTTCTAGAAAAACTTACCGACTGAAGAGATGGTGGATTCTCCATGGGATCGTGTTTATGCGGGCAATCATACGGGATGAATAGACGGTAGATGCTTGCTGTTTTTGTTTACATCCTATTTGTTTCACTCATCAATAAATAACCACTGGATTTGGCTGTCTTTTCCTTCCCCTGTCCTTTCCGTGTGCGTCGAGCAGACGAAACGGGGAGAGAGAGCGAGAGTCAGATTGTTATACATTACCTACCATCTCCCTCCCTCCGCCTTTCTAGTTTCCATCCCATCGAAGGCCAGCGCCCATCCATCCTTCCCTCCCACTCGTTTTGCATTCAAAGCCAGAAGCAGTCGAACAAACACCCATCGATCCAGACACACCCCCCACCTACGAGCAAACGACTTGCATTTCTTGTCTTCACCCATGAGTGATCAGATTGTTGTACTTACCCCCTTCCTTTCCCCCACTTCTTCTCGCTTTCCGTTCCATCTCTCCTTTCCTCCTCCATCCCTCCGTCCCCTCCGCCCGTCATTTGCAAACCTCTTGCTAGTGTCAGTAAGCCCTCTCCATCCCCACCAGCTTGTATCCTGACCCTTCTCGATCGTTAGTCTTGAGCAATAGTCTGTCATCCCGCTCTTTACTATCACTCCAGTCAGGCGTCCGAGCAACGCGATGGCCTCCTCTGCCGCCGCCTCCTCCTCCTCGTCCTCGTCCGCAGATTTTGCCGACACCGCCCTCTCCAAGGGTTGGCTATACATCCCCGGCCACAAGAACCAGGTGACCACTCACCGCCTGCCGAATGGCGACAAGGAGATCCACGTCCATTTCCCGACCGGCACGAAAGTAGTCCTTGTCGAGAATTCTAAGGGTATGTATATCATCACCAGTCCGCTTGTCCCTCCTCCATACACCCTGTGCGGGGCAAACAGTCAAGCTGATCCGAATCGACCCACAGTTAAGCCCGTCACGCCGCCGGTGGAGGAAGACGACGACTGGACCATCGTGCCCGTGGAGGGCAAGGCACAGTGCGTCGCCGGTAACGTGAAGGCTCAGCGCGTCAACGGTGTCAGGTCAATCATTAGCAGGGTCTTTGCTGCCAGCAAGTAGAGGATCGTGGAGGAAAGCCATGGCGAGGGAAAAAACGGTGTGGGTGAGCAGGGGCTAGGGACGTTTGAAAAGTGTGTGCACAGGGCTTTCCGCCTGGTGCTATGGGTTTTCTTCTTCCGTCGGCGCTGGAAGGGCCTTATTGCTGTTGCCAGTGGGGAGTGCCACAGCTTACTACGAGTTTTTCTTATGCCCACGCCGACAAGGCTTTGTCATTGCTGTCACTGGGGCACGGTTGTTAAACGGTTGGTGTCTTACTCTTAAATCCACTGTCTTACATTGTACATGCCACTGTTCGTGTAGTAGTACTCGGTCCCGCACGTTCTTCTGTTGTCACTGACATCTACAACATTGGTTCCCGTAATTCATTCCGTGATACACTCCATCCATCAAGTCCATTCTTTCTTCCCGACTTGCCTTCCTCCGCTTCGTGCAATCCAATGCGTGTCAAGGTGTCCGAAGCTCTTAATCGTTGAGTACATTTCGAGCGCATCTTTAGCACCATCATGTCTTCGCCGTCCCGATTACCAGATCGGCATTACAAGCTGCGCTCTCATCAGGCCCCCGCTGGCGAAAGCAACATCTCGCTGCCTCCACCGTTGTCGACATGCAGAGAATGAGCCCCGTGGCGCTCCAGACTCCATTTACCGAATTCTCGGTTGAAGGGGCAAGTAAGATGCAACGCGATGTACTGAACAAGTACTCACTTGCGTATGCGCACACGGCCATCCGGAGATGGCACTCGTACCGGCTACCGCAATTGGCGGATTACGGGTATGGCTCCAACCTACCACGAGATGGAGGTTACGCGCCCTCGCTATCTGCTGCGGAGAAAGTATCTGCACCCAGGACATCCAGGAAATCCCGTGGCCAGAAATGACTCAGTCTTCCAGCGTCGTCACGCACTTTTTGGGAAGGCTCTATTCTCGCAGACCCGATCGGTAATTGATCGAGTCTTACGCTGCTAAGCTCTGGTGATATGTGCTATTACAGCTCCACCCACTCCCCGACCTCTGCGCACAACACTCATTGGAAGGCATTCCGCGCTCCAAGTTCCATCTGTTCTGTCAGTGGCCATTCACGCTTCCATCTTTCGCCAGTCCATTCACGCTTCCACTCTTCAGGACTCCATCCACGCAGCACTACCAAGCTTCGATGGCACACCGAACACTTTGATACCCCTTCTACTCGTGCTTGTGGAGCCACATTCACCAATATCCTAGCCAGTCAACATAGTACATGCCCCATCCTCGCTGCTACAACCTCCCGCCCGACGTTCTTTGAGCCTGCTCGACTGCTCAACGGCACGAGTGCTGCCCCGTGAACCCAAATACCCACCATCCTCCGTCATCCATTCTCTGGGCAGAATATTCCCGCCCTCCATCATCGCATCCAAGAGCTCGAGAAGGGGTGCGATAGCGCAATCACCCCTCGGGGAGCCCGAAGGAGCCCCCAGTCCAGTTCCAGTAGTTACATCTCTCCACTGGTTTAAGTTTTTGACTTCAGGGCCGCCCCGCCTTGGACTTACCTAAGGTATCCGCGCGTCGGGTTGATCAAAATCGTTGTATCAACGTAGGTATGATCGCCGACAGTGTTTCTTCTCGGTAATTCAATCGTCATTTACCAGATGCGAGCGCGATATGGATACGCATGTCTACACGGAATCACGTCACGATTCGTTCAGTGCACACAATGTTGACAGCAAACCAACCCTCGCACCGTTGATTAGCAAGTAACTACTCCTCTACTACTGCGACATCCTCTCCTTCCAATCACCAGAACGAAAAAAAAAAACCCCTCCTCTACTGCAGTAACCAGGGGCAGCCATCCCACGCAAAGCAAATGATTAACGAACCAGAACCCTTATTCCAAACCCCCCTCTCTATAGAAAAAGCAAGACAAAAGGACAAGCACTCAGAATTTAACACTTGAGGCTGAACTTGAGGGGCTGGTTGCTGAGGGCAACACCAAAGTTCTTCTCGATCTCACTGGTCTTGTTGGGCTCATCGAAGCCCGAGAACCAGAGCCAGGGGATGTTGGTGGTCTGGAGGTAGCAGGCGGCAGCCTTCCAGTAAGCGGCAGCATTCGCGACGGAAGCGACCGCGTTGCCAAAGTTGGGACCCTTGGTGGGGTGGCCGGTCTCGCCGATGACGAAGGGCTTGTTAAGTCCCACGGCGTTGCGGGTGTTGGTGATAGCTTCCTTGAACTTGCCGAGCGACTCGCCGATGGTGGCGCCCTGCCAGTACGGGAAACCGTTCATGAGGACGACATCGCAAGCCTTGATCACGGCAGCGTTGGCGCCATCGACCCACATCGTCCAGGTATCGGCGGTACCGATGGGCGTGTTGGGAGACTTGTACGCAACCTGAACCATACCCTTGATGTCTACAGTCGATCGTCATCAGCAGAGCACTCTCTTAAATAGCGGACAGGGTCGTAGGACCAACCGTAGATCTGTTCGGCCAGCCTCCACGGCTTGACCTCCTTGCGGTACAAACTCTCGGAACCGACGTTGATACCGGCAAGCCACTTGGTCGTGTCGGGGTGCTGCTTGAGGACAGTCTCGAGGGCGGCCTTCTCGGCATTGAACTTCTCCTCGGGAACGTTCCAAACACCTTGACGACCGATCAGTAAAAACTCCTCAAGCAGGGCAGGGATACGATGACCTACCAACCCAGATCTTGACCCCGGCAGCCTTGGCAGCAGGCACGGCGAGGGCGAGGGCATTGCAGTCGTTGGTGGAGAACAGCTTGACGGTGTTGAAGGTTCCCTTTCCACCGGTGCTCCAGGACTTGATCTTGTTAAACTCCTGAGTCCATGCCGCGGTGGTCTTGCAGGAACCGCTCTTATGCGTGTGACCCAAGTTGAAACCGGCGAAGTAGCTGGTTGTGGGGGCGGCCGATGCAGCGGCGGCGAAAGCCAGGAGGACGGCGGGGAGGGAAAACTTCATCGTGGGATATCTAGAAAAGGAGGAATTTTTTTGTTCTTTGACGAGGGCTGGAAAGCTGCAGAACTCGGGACAGATATAAAGAGTGTCTATGGGAGAACAAAAAAGGACTGTCGGATCGAATACTGAGCGAGAGTGGGTGACGGCGATTCGTCGATGTGGGTGGTGATGATGAAGAATAATGAGGGGATGGGGTACGGTATAAGGAGAAGAAGAAGAAGAGGAAGAGCGGGAAAGGGCGGAAGAGAAGGGTCAAAATAAGGAGGCCGCGTTCTCGATGGTTGCACAGACCCAAGGGCCAAGCGCCAATTATATGACTCTACCATGGGGAGCAAAGACGCTGGCGGCGACGTTTTGGCCCTGGCCCCACGGACCTGCGCTGAGCAGCGTCCCGAACAGGTGGGCTGTGCATGCGCCAGAAACGTACGTATGCTGCGCGTACACCGCATTACGACTCCCACAACAGAACCAGCCAGCTTGTGAATCCACATATCTAGATAGGTACTCACGTGTGAAAGCAAATGGGGATCGTCCCGGTGCACAGCAGGAATCCAAAATAGCATCGAAGTTACGCTGAACTGTGAAGCGTGACACCGCCGCAGTGCTTCCGACGACATCTATCTCACGATCATCGACACCATCCTTTACCGCCAACGGACGAAAAGAGCGTCACGATCCCGAACTGGGCGGCACGCGAGCGAGTGTGGTTTGCGAAGTGAGAATAGTCTCTCCTACGGATGTACACTAGTTACACGGAAGCACATGCAAGGTAGAGTACATACATAGATACCTCTGTTCCCACTCTGCCGTCAGCCATGGCTGGTTGAGAAGAAATTTGTCCGCAAGTGAAACATGGAGGTGGTCTGCGGCTCGCTGCATGTGACCATTCCCATTCCCGCAAGCGCCACCCAGCCCTGTCTACATTCTTATGTACATATCTATATATGGTGCCGGACACTGGTACGAGGTACGCGACCGGTTTGTGAGCACCGAAAACAACCCCAACTCCAGCCATAACTCCAGATGGCAACCAAAGAAATTGAAAAAATTAATCCCTCTCACACAATGACAGACAAATTCAACCCGCTATAGTGCCCCCCCCCCACCATGGGTCCTTTTTAAAATCCGAGTTAGTAGAAATAATCTCCACCTTTCTCTTCTATAATTCTACTAGGGTATGATTTGATTAAGCGAAGCGCTACCGCTAACTAAAAAAGGAAAAACCGAGTGATAACTCATGCAATCAAACATAGATTTACCTACATACATAAGCACTCGCTCGCAGATACGATGGTGAGTGTTGAAAGTGATGAACATGTGTATTGTCTAAGTAAGGCTGAAGCCTCGAGAGAAAAGGAGAATATAGGAGTAGGCACTTGTGCCTGCCGCCGTGACTAAGCAACGAGTGAGATATTACAACACTTCCTCCCTTGCTACGTTCCGTATTTCCGTGAAAACAAAGCAGCAAGCGCAGATAAGAAACGAGAGAACATATGTCCAATACTCCCAGTTGGCCTCATTAAAATCTACGCAGTAAACCCAGTGGGAGAAACCTGGTAGGAAAGAGTACCAACTCCAATTTTCTGTACAGAAACAAACAGTAAAACCAATAAAACCAACAAGTCTTCAAATTTTCGAGCGTAGGCTGATACCAGTAGCAAAGTGTTGGTGTTTTCCGGGACCGAGAGCCTTGGTCATAATGTCGGCCAGATTGTTATCGGTGGAAATGTCGGTGAAGTTGACTATTCCGCACTCTTGCCGGTCGCGACTGATTTGGCGCCGTATGTCGATACGCTTGTTCTTAGGGCTTGAGACTCCGGAGTAGATCGTTTTCAACGCGGAGTTGGAGTCGCAATTGATCGTTGGAACCGCAGTCTCACCGGTAACGTCTTTGTGCAGTCATACCAGCCACTCTGCTTGCTACACCCAGCGCGCTGGTAACACTCCTAGGCACACAGTTATCATGACTAGCAATCAAGGGTGCCCAATCTGCGGATTGAGGCCGAGTGATATTTCATGAGTGAAAGCACCTGGCTAGGGCGCTCTTAAAGAGAAGAGCATAACCAATCCGACAGCAGCCAGAGAGGTAACAGAAGGTTACCTGAGGGCCAAGGGATGAGTAGGAGCCTAAGAGGAAGGCTCAGCCACATCCCACCGAGGTGTCAAGGTTATCCACCGCGAGCCCCATATAAAAGGTTGCTAGTTACCTGTTACCAGCAAAAGTCTTACTTTTTCTGACCCAAATATAACTCTTGAGCGGTCGTGCAGGACGTGCGAGGCGCGGAGCGGGTCCGGTGGGTATATGAGAGGAGGCAGACCATCTGTCAGTTGTTTGGAGAAGATCGGATCATAACTCGTCGAGTTACAGGGACGTAATCTTCAGTTAACGATTGCTGAGGCACTTGTATCAACGTCACCAGGCATTTCTGGAAGCATCTAGATTGATAGATTGCGTACCCCAAAGCACCTGAGAAGCATATAGCCAGCAAGGGCTACGAACAGAAGCACGGGGGGGACGACGCCTGCAAGGGGTGCCATCGAACATCGTTCGCAAGCGCCCTGATCGAAGGTCTTCTGGATCCGGGCCCATCAAACAGTGCCACGTCCCAATAAACCCTATCTCCCTCGGGCGAGGCAGAGATACTGTTGCATAATACCGAGGTATTAGGCTTCCCGAGTCGGCCCAAGGGCAGACCGCCGACGAGTCGGCACGACGTATATAGAACGTAGAGAGGGCATCAGCAACGAACCGTCGGAAATTGAGCCTTAACAATATTACATTGTTTCTGGGATCAACTCTCTAGTGATATTTTTGAACGCAAATCTCAGTGGCTTTCCCCATCCACTACTGTACGAATCCTTTGGAACTACACTGTCGCTCCGCTGCATCAGCAGAAAATTGAGAAATTATCACCACACGTCGGTAGCTTTGCTAGCTTCCGTAGCTCGCTCCGGTAAGGATAGCGAAGCTCACCGAAGCAACCACCATCTTACGGAGGTAGAAAAGCTAGAAAAGCTACGGACGCACCACCAATCTTACCGACGCAACCACCAACCTTACCAACCACCACCTTACGGGGGCTAGGGAGGCTAGAGAAGCTAGGAAAACTAGGGAAGCTTACGGGAGCAACGAGTGTGCACAGTGAGCAGTTTCGTACCTGCAATTACTACAGTTACAATGCTACTACACGCAGTACAACTGAGTGAAATCTCCACTATCCCAAAAAGGCCGATGATACAACTTTACGACTTCTCTGCTACAGTGATGCCTGCTTCACTAGCAACCTTGACGATTGAAGATCTTTCTCAGGATATGTTACCAAGCTAGGGGAAGCTACTAGCAACTGGTACTGGAAGAAGCAAAAGTATCTAAGTAACAGTATTAATAACAGAGGCCGAATACATGGTGATGTCCTTTACAAGTCAGCACCTAGATATATGGCTACAACGTGGGCTTCAACAACTCTGACAACACATCTCATATGGTGTCGCAACCGACAACCATGAAGTAGACTACCTTCTCGGCGACAAACAAGGAGTATTAGAACTGGCCAAAAATGATCAGATCAATAATCGATTAAAATATATCAATACCCACTACCATTATGTACACAAGCAGCTCGAAGGTGGTACCTTTGACCTGATGTACGTACCGACCGATGATAACCTTGCCAATATTTTCACCAAAAACCTTTCCAAACCTCGGTATCACGAACTTGCGGGTAAGATACGCTGAGCCTAGTGAGGGAAACTGTTAAAATAGTGCTGTCATACCTATGTATTTCCTATGTCATCCTGTGTCATTGTATTTCCTATGATTGTGGGTTAACTTAGATATGTTGTAGTGGCGGCACGGCATGGGTGCTAACGGCATGGCGTGGAGGAACTGCTGCTGACAGCACGGCGCAGAGGGTGTCATTGGCAGTGTGACGTAACAGTGGAGGAATAATTGCATTGTCTTTCTCCTTTGCACTGTTATGTCATTCCCTCCCAGATGGCTATATATGTAGCGTTATTTCTGTACCGAAAAGGGATGTGGTCTTTGTCTTCAAGCAATGATCGCTCTCTTGCGTCAAATCCCCACATCGAATCTTCTATTTTCCAAACGACCCCACTTCTGCTGTACGCTCAACCACAAAGGGCTCGTAACCTGTCAGTTGAAGCCATGTGTAGAAGAGATGGTTGCCTATTCTAGGAGTGACGCCACTGATATACGTGAGGCACGTCACGTGCACTGACTAAGCATAGATACACGAAAACAGCCCTTGTCTCCATGTTGACAAGCTTCTGTAACTCTTCCGTGTCTCCTATCATCCCTTGCTTGCACAGCTCTGTCCCATACTTACCTGCACACAGGCTGTCATGACTTTTCTGCAGTTGCTTGACGTCAAACCCATCTGTCCCACCAGCTTCACAGAGTTACCATAGCACTCCTTACCTTCTTCATCGTTACCCGTTGGTGGTGAGGTGGGCTCCAACCATATCCCTAGCCACCGAGCCGCTTTGTGGTTGAGCGGAATTTCTCTTCCTCCTGACGTGACCGTTGCCGTGGGGGTCTTCCTCTTCCGACTAAAGAGCATTGCTTCGGATTTGCCATGGTCGAACTCGACCCCATTAATTAACCTTGCCCTATTCGCACGCTCCTTTGACACCTTTTTGGCCACTTCCTCATCTGTCTTTCCATCCGCCTACCACGAGATGTCGTCGGCAAAGGAGAGGGAGCTAATTCCTTCGTACCTCGACTCTACCGCCTCAAAGATGCCTGATAAGTAGGTAATGAGGAGGACTGGGCCCACTGGGGAGCCCTACGGGATGCCTGTTTCCACCCCGTGCTCCCTCCTTCTATCCCACCCAGTATCAGCTTCACTCTCCGGCCGGTCATAAAGCTTCTTGTCCATCTAACCATGTCCTCTGTCACTCCCAACGCTCTCATCCTGATCCGCTTGGTCAGCAGCCCCTTGTTTGTGTTGTTGAAGGCTGCCTCCACATCCTGTTGGAAGTTATGGCATTTGCTGGTATACGTTGCTGGAGAAGACAGTATAGGAATCCTCTGAGGAGATTAGGGAGATAGGATTCCTCACCGTAGAACGAAACTTCGTGTCGAGAGTTGAGAGAACGGTCGGTTTCTTCACACTGTACAGAAGGTTGTATTATCTATGAAGTCTCGCACTGCTCGCTCGCCGCTATTACAGCCGTGCTTGGCGCCCAGGCTGCACTAGTCGCTGACTCCCAGCGCCGAGAAGCTTTTCCAACACATCCATCAACAGCGTACCTGCCACCCGCTTTTTTCCCCACGCCTGCTCGGTTCGATTTATGAGGACCCCGACCGCGTCAACCGCTGCTCTCCTCTGCCTGCATCCATATTGCCCTTTATGCAATCCCGCCGCCCTTCCCAGGTGCTCTCTGATGAGGTGAGCTGCCGTTCTCTCTATCAGCTTGCTGATACCATCCAGCAGTGATATCACCCGATAGGCCCTCAGTTGCGAGTAGTCTGCCTTATTTGCCTTCGGGATGACCACCCCCTTCGTCATCTTCCACAGAGTTGGGTGATAGCCCAGTCGGATGCCTACCCAGACTTATAAACAGCCCTTCCTTCCACTTCAAGAATTTTTTGAGGATTCCTGCATCCATGCGGTCTTCCCCCGGCGCTGTTGTGGAGGTTTTGGCGAGCAGTCGTCCTACCAGGTCCACATCCAGATGTAGGTACCCCTCGCCTCTCGTCCCCTCCTCTGCCTCCGGCTCCTTTCCCAGTTCTCCTGGGAAATGTGTTTCAATCAACCCTCTCTCCCTTCCCTCATGTCCCTCCAATATTGTCCCCTCCGCATCCCTCAGAGCCGTGCCCATCTTGTCAATCCTTGCCTCCGTATTTCCGACTGCTCTCCACACGTCCCTGCCTGTCGCCTTCTGTAGGAAAGAGTCCGGATCGGTCAATGAAAGCGCGTACACGATTTAGCTGTTGGTTCGAACGAATGATTTTCTGTGTATATTGACTAGTGAAACGGCAAACGTCTAATCTGCCCCAGTTTGGGGCACGTTTATCACTTTTTGCCCCAATTTCCAAACTCGAAGCCAGAATAAGTATGTCATGTACGGCTTACATCAACCACAACACCGTCTCCGAGACAACCCCATCAACTCCACTACCCCGTCCACTCGAAGAACAATTCGATCCAGAATTCTTTATCAGGCATCAGGAAGCTAAATTCGCAAGCTGTACAATTTTGTCCCACCCACAGCGCCGAGGAGCATGGCCGGACGCCTGACCAAGCGAACTGTTGGCTGTTTTCAACTTGGAGAGTATCGTGCTTGCAGCTATTTCTTATCCGGTTTTCCTTTGGTTGACCTCGAGGACACTTCAGTAGCAGCGGCAGATACTCTTGGGATAGAGGGAGAGTCAGATAGAACCGCGGCGTAGTGGACTACGGCCCAGTTCCTGTGCTATTATTTAGACGGACAATCTATATCCGCGCCGCGAACTGTTGGTATTTGCAAAGGTGCCGGAAAGAGAACGTGGGATAGCAAGTAGTAGTGGGGTAACAATGTTTGGTGCGGATTGGAGAATATCCATAAGTAAGTAGCACGAGTGCTACCGGTAGACAGATCTTTAGCAATCTCAAGCATCATCTCATGCTCGTAAAGCTGTTCACGAACCCTTTCCAATCCCCGAGGTACTGTAGCCAGCCTCAAATCCCCCTACTCTTCCCGATTCCCTTGTGGGCAGGACAAATCTCCACCGGATAGTCAATTTCCGCCTGAATACATCTTGCCTGTAGGGCACAGATCCGTCCAGGGCCAACCTCCAAGGTCTGCATCCGTTGATTGCAGCCTGTGTGTCTGTGAAAATCGTGATTTTCGAAACCCGGTGTAATTTCCGACGATCTTGCCCAACACGTATTGCTCTGACGATTGCAGCACACTCTGCATCGTATGTATGCCTCCTGGTTGCACCCCTAATGAACTCTGTGTCCTTTCCGTACTCCACCATTATTTCTCCACATTAAGGGTTGTGGGCCGGAAGATAAGTAGACCGATCCGGCCTTACGCGTTTAGGTCGGCTATCGGCTAGCGGCAAGAGGAACTAATTATTTTCTTCGACAATAAAACCCCCAGTCCATCCCCCGCGAGTTACATCAAACACTTAATCCCCAAACGTACTTGCGGTATGCTGTATCTTGAGGTAGAGAAAGCTAGTTAATATCGTCAGGCTCGTAGGGTCAATAGTTCGCAAAAACTGACGATGGCGGCCTTTGTCGCCCTCCGCAATGAGTACTGGACCAAAACGTGTATTCAGCGCTGCATAACACACACTCTCTGAACGCCGTTGCCGTATTGAGGATGATGAACTTGAGGCTGCCGAGTGCTTTCGAAGCACTGCTTCAAAAGCCGGCAAGAGTGGCGTGATGACCGCCGCAACATAGGAGGATGTCAAGACAATTGAGCAAATTGCTAGGCGCCCTTTGTGAGCAAGATCATGTCTGGGGAGAGCGATAACCTTCACAACAGAATTAATGGGTCTCCTCTAATCTGTCTCAAGAGTGACATTTCTCTCTTCCCTTCCCTGCGCACCTCCTACCTACTAATACCAGAAGCCACCAAAAACTGGTGCCTCACCACCATTACGTATTTTGTAAGCGCTATTATGCACATGTATGTACATAGATATGTACATAATTTACTTAAGTACATTAGTCAGTATGTACATAATTGACAGACCCTAGCCTTTTTTCCCCGGGTGGGACTTTAGGCTTGCCGAGAGTGAGTGTTTACAACACCTTTTCCTTCTTCAGCCAGCTTCCTTACCGTTATCCCTCTTCCTAATCAACCGATTCACTACCTCGTTTTCCCCGCTCCGCCTACCATAACATCATGGCTACAGATATTCAGGTTGCTGCACACGGAGAACAACTTCCGACCATCCCCGTTGTCAAAGAGTGGACAGAAGTGGAGTTACTCAGCTTCATACTAAAATGGAACCGCTTAAAGAATGACAAGAACTGTGAGACATTCAAAAATGCCGAGATCAAAGGCAGCAACTTCTTGGCTGGTGGTGACGACATAAGTTTCTGGCATGATGGATGTGGCCTGCCGTTCGGCCCGAGCTACGGGCTTGCCCAATTGGTGAAAGAAATAAAGGGTATCAAACCGCAAGGTAATGTTGACGCCCATCCATCGCGGCCACCATCGAACCAGCTAACACGGTGACAGGCAACCCATCAACATCGGCCGTACCTAGCACTGAGGAGCTTGCAGTATTGCGGAAGTGGATGGGTTTCTACGAGGATGCAGAGCCAGGGGAGGATGTACTTGCGTATCTGATGGCTACAGCGGAAAACCTAGGAGACTCTCTCTATGATAATATCAAAGTTAAATATCAGCGAGGCGCGGAGTTGAGCATAAAAAAGAAGAGAAGGAAACAGAAGGAACAGAGGGAGTTGAAACTGGCAGCTGTAGGGTCTCGGACATCAGATGATGGGTTCCTCATCCGCTCGACAGTCACGGACCTGGACGTTGGCACTTCAGTATCTACCAATGGGTCTACAGAACGGGATGAGGTGTCACGACAAGAATTACCGGAAGTGATACAGCGTGCCGACGCCGTGGGCCTGCTGGAAAAGAAGTTGAGATCCAAAAAGACAGTGGATATGCTCCCTCAGAACATCATTCAACATCAGGCTGTATTGTTCTTCTTCGAGATCCAGGATCGAAGGAAGTTAAGGGAGACTCGGGGGAAGATGGCACAGGCAGCGGCCAGATGTTTTGGAAAGGGGTTATACTTTGCGCAAAAGGTGGTTACTTGGGAGTTGCAGTAGATCCGGGAGGGGAAATTGAAGAAGGAAGGCGAGGGTGTTATGCAAAGACTCGCTCCTGGTTTAATGATGAAGGGGTACAACTTGCGGTCCGGGAAAGGCTGGCTGGCATGGGCGACAGTACATTGTCAACCTTTTTATGTGGCAGATAAAATACTGACAGCGGGGGTAGAAATCACGGCACAAGGACTGGCTGGCGCAGTTGGTGAATATCTGGATTCAGAACGGGCTAAACAAGCAATACATGACTGCTTGGAAACTGCGACTACGACAGAAATTATCGGTAGTAGTGCCGGAGCCACTGGTGGACGCAGGCATCGTATTCGTGCCCGTACGGCCCCGTCACTGGCTAAATAAGATGGAATTTCACTACGGCGTTGTTCAGAAAGGAGTTTATATCGATGGGCACGAACGACAAGATGTGGTAGACTACCAGAAGAATGTGTTCATTCCCCGTTGGAAAGAGTTGGAGCGCCGAATGGTAATCTTCAATGAAGATGGTACTTGGGAGAAACCACCAGATATACCATTCATTTCTTTTAGTAATAGCAGTATGATACTACGCTTAAATAGGGTTACTTGACGGTGAGAAACCACTGGTTCTTGTCACGCATGACGAGTCTACTTTCGATGCCAACGATGGAAAACGACGGATATGGATGAAGAAGGACAAGCAACCATCACGGCCTAAAAACAAGGGCCAGAGTCTCATGGTGTCTGTGTTCCTGACTCCTGGAGGTCCGCTTCAGGTTCCAGATACCATTTCTGATGCTGAAATACTACGCAACCCGATGTGGCCAAAGAGAAATGGATGTCCAGTCCGTGATGCCTTTGAGTACCTGGAATACGGTAAGGGCAATTACTGGACCGGAGAGTGAATGGTTGAGCATGCCAAATCCACTGCGCTTCCAATTTCCAATACGCATTTCCTGGCTGTCAGGGTGTTACACTCAGTGAGCTGGTAACGCCCTAGGCATACAGTTGTCATGACTAGCAATCAAGGGTACTCAACTGCCGGAATGTGTAGATGGGTATTCAGTATATTCGGTGTAGAACGAACATCCCAGCGTGGGACGCCCCAATATATCGGTCTCCGTGGCTATTCCACTGGTGACCAGTATGGCGACGCTATCGGTCTCAGTGGCTAGTCCACCGGACGATGCGCCGACGCTATCAGTCTCATCCCCGAGAATGTGCCCAGACTCGTCCCAGCCACATCTCATGACACTTCCCCTCTTGCTACGTACCGTCGAAGACAGAGCAGCAAGTAAGCAACAAAGAGCAGCAAGACAGTAAAGACAACCTCACAAAAAACAGATCCCCGCTAGCCTCATTAAAACCTCTGCAGTGAAAAAAACCTCGTGGGAAAAAGACCAGCTGCTAGAGGACAAAAGAGTACCAGTTCGACTCGAGTAAGCAGACAATGACCCACAACAACAAGCTTGCTAACGCTGTAGCCCTCCATAAAGCCCCTATGCTTCTCGGTTCCCAGCGCCTTTGTCATGATGTCTGCCAAGTTGTTCAACTGTTGTTTAGTGGAAACATAGGAGAACTCTAGCTCTCGAGTGGCATGATGGTCTCGGCAGTGGTGGAACTTCACGTCGATGCGCTTGTTCCTACTTCTCCCGTATCCAGCTGTCTGGGTGTTCTTCAATGCGCCATTGGAATCGGTGCGGACAGGGAGGACATCTGAGTTTCCCGACTACGTCCATGTGGAGCTTGGCAAGCCACTGGGCTTCTTGAGCAGCTTCCGAGCAAGCGATGTATTCAGCTTCCGTGGTGGAGAGTGCTACCATGGAATGCTTGTAGGATTTCCAAGAGACTGGTCCGTTGTAACCTTGGAAGATATAGCCCCCCGCGACTTTCTTCCATTGATATCCCCTGCAAAGTCGGAGTCCATGAATCCGAGTATGGGTGACGGGGTGATGAGTATGCGAGGGAACATAAGTTTGAGGTCGGCAGTTCCTTTGAGGTATCGGAGGACTCATTTGGCGGCTGTTGGGTGCGATGTGAAGGGTCTACTGCTGTAGCGGCTGAGTGGATGACGAGCTCTCTACCTGGTTAAGTGGCTAGATTCCCCCAACCGAAGGGATTGAACCAACGAGCCACCCGACAACTTCTCGGAAGGAGGCCTCGAGAAGCTGAGGGAATTCCATTGACGGAACCCGGAAGCACCAAAGAACTATCGCCTGGCCGAGGGGTGAGAAACAAGGGAGCCGAAGGGAAGGTATCAGGTTTAGAGGGCTTCAGGGCGAAGCCTAGGAGAGGGAGGAGTAGTGTCACACCCCAGTCCTACAGGGACGACAATCGGGGAAGAATGGAACACAACATACTGGGGACCCGCCCCTTGATGCCCAGCACCGACACTGCGAGATGTATTCCGTGACAGCCCGATGGCAGCAGAACCGAACAACCCGAATAACCTCGATAACCGAATGGCCGCCACCAAGCTCGGCATTGGACCAGTTTTTCACCGGCACCAAGGTCAGCGTTGGTTTAGTTGCTACCGGCACCGAGTTCGGTGTCGGCTCAGTTGCTCACCGGCACTAAGTTCGGCATCGGCCTGGTCCCTCACCGGCACCAATTTCGTTGTTGGCTTACTTTCTCATCGGCACGAAGCTCAGCCTTGGCTGAATCTCTTACCGGCACCAAATTCAGCGTCAGCTTGGTTGCTCGCTAATCCCAAGTTATGCGTTGGCCTAGTTGCTCACCGGCACCAAGTTCTGTGTCGGCCTAGTAGTTGCTGACTGGCACCAAGCACAGCGTCGGCTGAGTCGCTCTCTGACATTAAGCTCTGTGTTGCCGTAGTCGTTGTTCGGGGCCTTCTCGGTGGCTGGCCGGACACCCCTATTTCACACCAAACCCAAATCCTGCCAGCAACACCCAAACACGAGAACACTCCGATTGCAGCAGTATCCCGCTTGAGTCGGGAATTTTCGTATTTGGATTACCCACTATGGAAATGGAAGAAATCCTATGAATCCTTGGCCGATCACCCATATATGTCTAATCTGGCACTCCTAGTCCTGTAACGAACCCCCAGTTGGCCCGACGCCCGAAGTGCCAACGCGAAAACGAGGCCGTCCATTGCGCCTAGGAGCAAACCAAAGAGCGTGGGCCAGAGAGTATTGCTATGGTAGTTAACAAGATGCCAATGGACTTTTTCCAAACTTTTCTACCTCCCTCCTAATACTGACGGGATATCACCAAGCCCCAGGGTTGTTTCGTTTTTTTTTTGGTGGTGTGCTTTCACGGTTGTGCTGAGCAGGCTCTGACACAACTCCCGGGAGGACTCCGGGTTCTGATTTCTCAGTCGGGGGGTTTCCCCGAGTTCGGGGACCCGGAGGCTCAGGCTTTTCCTTCCAGACCCTGAGTAAAAGAAATTAATTATTACAGAGCGCGAGCGGAGTGATGGTTGATGACGGGCTTCGCGAAGCGAGACTACCGAACAACCTCGATAACCAAATAACCCGAATAACCCGAATAACCCGAATAACCCGAATAACCTCGATAATCAAAACCGAATAACCTCCAGAATCGAATAACCCGAACAACCTCGATAACTGAATAACCCGAATAACCGAATAACCTCGATAACTGAATAACCCGAATAACCGAATAACCTCGAGATTCAAATAACCTCGAATAACCTTGATAATCAAATAATCCGAATAACCTCGAATACAATGGACCGGTGGACCCGCCCTTGACGCTGGGCGCTGACAGTGCTGAAAGCGATCCGTGACGACTCGGTGCTGACAGCGCTGGAACCAACCCGGAATGCTACTGACATATGCACCCCTTACAGAAACCCATTCGAAGGAATAAGGAAAACACAAGGAGCGGTAGAGTCTAGACGGGGAGACAAGAGTGGAGCTAGGACCTTGGCAGCCAACCGCTTCGACCACTTGTCCTCCTTTGGCGCAGTTGTGCTGCAGTGCCAGCAGTGTTGAGGTTTCCTGGCGGATCGCCATCAAACGGCTACGGGTGGGACGGTGCCACTTGGTTCCACTTCCATAGCCTCAGCCGTCTCGGTCTCACCTTGGTGCTCATTCTCCTGCCAGTCCAGGCTAACTTCCTGTCCTGCTGTGTCGATACTGCGGACCCGTCGACAAATAAAATATGATTAGATATACAGCAATAAGTTTAAAAGTGACTCCATTTGGTGGACTCCATTCCGGTTGATGAAGCAGCGAGCTGTATCAATGAAGTTGGCAGTACCATAGGTGACCTGGAAATAGTGGGCTTCCCCTCCAAAACTCTCCGTACCAGAACGTATGAAGCAATCATATCTTTCGGATGCCGGGCTGCTCAAGAATCAGGCTGATATCCCTGGCATGGGGCACAGGTTCCCCAACTTGAATGTACTTCAGCCGGTCTTTCTGACCTTCAACGGGGTTAACATACATCTCCCGTTTGGCCCCATGGACGAGTAGCTCATTCGCCCTGCGTGGAAGACGACCATTAGCCTTCAGTTGAGCCCCGCTACTAAAACCACTTAGCGGCAATATTTTCGCGGTCCACATGCCACAGTTTACCTACCTATGGATTCGTATCGGTATCGGTATTGGTGTTGGTATTGGTTTTGGTGTTGAACAACCAAAGCTCAAAGAAGTTACAAAGATACCGCCGTGTAACCCCCCTCGACCATAGTAACCTACAGAGTAATTTTAGCCTCACAAACTCGTCAGGTGGTCCGCCTGACAGTGTCAGCACGTTAGACAGAGCCCGTGACACCTGAGAAACAAAGGAAAGCATTACCTTGCATCACCCCGTCACAGAGACCTATGACCTACCATGCCATTACTGCAAGCTCCTCAGCTCTAAGTCCGGCCGGTGTTGTGGTTCGCCTGCTACATTGTTAGCCGGCCAGACAGAACTTGTGACATCTGAGAAACAAATAAAAGTATTACGTTGCGATTTGATACCTTTGGCTTCTTTCACCAATTGTGCAAGCTCGTAACTCGGGCCGAACGGTGGGCCAGTGGCCACATCCATTATGCCAGAAACTCGGGTTGTCACCGTCGGGCCGTTTCGGATATCTTCTGCAGGGTGAAACCGCGTGGGGCGAGAGCAGCGACCCAATGCCAGAACTTAGTCGGGGACGAGGAGGAGGTCTCAGAGAGTGGGGACGAGGAGGAGGGGCCGGGAAAGTAAGTCTCGACGGAAGCGGGGTATCCTAAAGGGGGAGATTCACGAGGCAAAATTCCCTATCCGCAGGCATGACCAATTTTGATGGCTCTGTATGTAGTATACGTAGGACAGCACAGCCACCTCTCATTGAACGTATGCAGGCGGCAGAATGTAATAGCAGGTAGGCGGGTACGTATCATCACCAGAGTCGTGGCGCTGGTCGCCTAGGCAACGCGCGTGCCGTGGCCCCCCGGTGCGGTCCGCTCCTCTGTTATTGGATCCGGTCCACGGCTGGACCCGACAGGACATCTTATCTATATCCAACACGAATTGGATAATCTCCTTGGGCTCAGACAGGGGCTGGCAGTGGTTTGGATTGGCCAAATGTTTTGTGACGTTCGGATTCCAGCTCATTTCGTCGCCTTGTAAAGTGAGTCGACGCGCAACAGATCTAGCGTTCGCACCAACAGCGCAATACCCCCAAACTTCTCACGGCACTGCCTCAGCTGCATGAGTGGGGCAGTGGTAGTGGTAGGGCGGGCATCGGACATCACTCGTTCGGAAATATCTAATCGAGCCTAACACCGGAAGGGAGATTGGTGGCGAGAGGAAAGACGCAATAACATGCCTTTGACGTAAGTACATCCCGCCTCCCGTTTCTACGTCCAATATTGTCTTGGCGAGTGATCATCCATGAGCATGGATCTGACACGAAATCCCTGCGGCTCCGCGTCTTCTCAAGGCGAACCGAACCAAACTTCACGTCCCACCCTAACTACCACCACCACTACTACCACACTGTGATCATGTCCACGCCTCCGCCCAAAAAAGCGCGGCTCTCTCCCCCTGGTGTAGTCTCCGCCCAAGCTGCGATCACGCAATCTGTTGCCGCCGAGATTGCGGTTGGAATAACGGAATATGTCAATCCTATGCTACCAGCGTGGTCCGGCGTGCTGAAGCAGCGGTACTCGGATTTCCTCGTCAATGAGGTCGACCAGCAAGGGAGGACCGTGCACCTACTCAATCCGAAGGCGCCGCATGTGGAGGGGGGCAGAGTGGGGGATAAGAGGAAGGAGACGACCAATGCTAAGCCTGTGGCTGCGGCTGCGCCGAAGGATGCGGCTGCCGAGGTGGAGGTTGGTGGGAATCGAGGTTTTCTGGTGGTGCGGGAAAGGTGCTGATGGAGCGTGTAGGAGATGCCGGATACTGCCGCGGAGCGGCTCGCTGCATTCGTTCCTGCAGACACCGCTGCCGCGATCATCGAGCTCGTCACCCCCCTTGGAAAAAATGTAGCCGTTGTCACGCCCCCTATGGAGAATAAGGACTCGCGCTCGTCGTTCCACGCCTTGATCCGTACCGTCTTCAACAACAAGCTCCTGACCGAAGCGACGAGCGATGAACCCCCGTGTATCTCCATCCAGCGCAGTAATGCCCAGACACTCGAAAGCGACCGGCGGCGCTCGCGGCGCGGCGGCAAGAACCACAAGAAGCCGGGAGGATTCGAGGAGCTTGGCGGCGAGTACTGTCACTTCACTCTGTACAAGGAAAACCGCGACACGATGGAGGTGCTGAATCTCCTAGCGAGGCTGCTAAAGCTGAAGGGTGGAGGGAAGGCGTTTTCGTTTGCGGGGACGAAGGATCGCAGGGCTGTGACCGCGCAGAGATGTGCGGCGCACAGGATCCGAGCGGATAGGTTGGCCGGATTGAACAATGGTGGAGAGCATGGGCTGCGGGGTGCCCGACTGGGGGATTTCGAGTACAAGCCCCACGGCTTATCTCTGGGAGATCTGAAGGGCAACGAATTCGTCATCACCCTACGCCAGGCGGAGAGCCTCCAGCCCAGAGTCGCGCTTGAAGATGCCGTTAAGACCTGCGTCGACGCAGTCAAGCGCTCCGGCTTCGCGAACTACTACGGCCTCCAGCGCTTTGGCTCATTCGAGGTGACCACGTCTGACGTCGGCGTGTACCTCCTCCGCGGTGACTGGCGCGGGGCCGTTAACAAGATCCTGAGCTACAATCCCAGCCTGTGCGACTTGCCCGCCGGGGACAATAGTAAACTCAATCGCGACGACTGTGACCGCGCCGAGGCCTGCAGGATCTACCACACCACCTACGATTTCGCGAAAGCGTCGTCCAAGATGCCACGGAAATTCGTCGCCGAATCCGCGATCCTCCGCTTCTTCGACGAGCGAGGCATGGCCGGCGACGGAAAAGGCAAGGGACTGGATTACCTCGGCGCTATGCAGGCCATCCCCCGCTCCCTCAGGCTTATGTATGCGCACGCATACCAGAGCTTCGTGTGGAATCATGTTACCTCCGCGAGACTGCGCATGTCCCGCACCGTCGTTCTCCCAGGTGACCTTGTCTTTGCTGAGCAATTGATACCTGCTCCCGTCGAGGAGGTAGATCAGGACGGTGAAGTTGTCATCGCGCCCGCGGACTCTGCAGACATACGCGCCGATGGGATCCAGCGCGCCAGAGCGCTCTCCGCCGAGGAAGCGGCAGGCGGGAAGTTCTCTATCGCGGATGTCGTGTTACCATCACCAGGTTGGGACATAGAGTACCCCGCCAACCCGGAGTTGATGGCGGTGTACAAGGAGGTCATGGCGAGGGAGCAGCTCGATCCCTTGGATATGCGGCGGAGCGTGAGGGACTACTCGCTCACTGGCAGCTACAGGAAGATCATGAGCAACTTCATCGATGACGAGATTAGCTATGAGGTCAGGAGGTGCAAGCTTGGCGAGCAGGTTGTCAGCACCGATCTGGAGGTTATCGAAAGGAATAGGGACGCGGCGAACAAGACCACCGAGGCCGGGGAGAAGAGGAAACGCGAGGGCGAGGACGCGGAGATGGAGGGCGCACAGATGGCGGAGGAGGAGCAGCAGGAGGAGGAGGAGACAGTGGTCATTGTACGGATGAGGTTGGGCACGAGTTGCTATGCGACTATGGCGCTTAGAGAGGTGATGAAGGGCGGGGTTGTGACCTTCAAGCCCGAGTTTGGGCGGTAGAGGTGGTGACGGCGAATCTACAGGAAATCGAAATGCGAATTGGAATTTATCGAGGCCAAGCGTGTGCTGCAAACTGTCAATCAACCGGCCGTGATGAAGCAGCGACCCGACCCTGATCGGGCAATCATGTATGAAACATTGCAGCCGAACAGCTCCCAAGACCATCCTCCTACGGCCGATCCGCAAAAAAGTCCCCACGGCGGCCCCCCGTCTTCTGCACGACCCTGACGCCATTGATGACGATCCGTTTATCAACAGCCTTGCACATGTCGACCACCGCCAATGCAGCGCCCATGACAGCAGTGAGTGCCTCCATCTCGACTCCCGTCTTCCCCTCGCAGGTGACTTTTGCCGTGATCTTCATCCCCCACCCTCCTCCCCCTCCTCCCCCTCCTTTTGCCTCCGCTCCCTCCTCGACGACGTCCACCTCGACGGACGAGATCGGTATCGGATGGCACAGCACGACGACGTCGGAGCACTTCTTCGCCGCCATGATCCCCGAGATGCGTGCTATCGCCAACACGTCCCCCTTCTTGTTCGCGTTGACGCGGATCAGCGATAGCGCGCTCCCGCTGCTGAACGTGACCCTCCCCTCCGCTACCGCTGTGCGCGTGCTTACCGCCTTGTCGTGGATTGCGACCATGTGCGCCGCCCCTGCCGCGGTCAGGTGCGGCAGTGCCGTGACAGGCGCAGCTTTGGTCGAGTACTGCCGCAGGAGGCCGAGCGGAGAGTGGGAGTGCGCGGACTGGAGGAGGCAGAGAGAAATCCGCGAGCCCCGGACAATAATACTCCCTCCTGTGCCAGCGTGGTATATAGGTATATCTACATGTCCCCCCCAAAATACCCTCAATCGCGTTAACAAAATACAACATCCAACACCTATCACGATAACCACCACCATCGTACCCATGCAGCGACCACCCCCCACACTCCGCCAAAACAAATACCCTATATGCACGCCAGCCCAAGCTGAACGAAACCCCAGGGAGAAAAAAAACCAGAGCGAAAGCACCAAGAATAGACTACCCACCAATCAAAATCATAGGCCTGTTCTCACCCCTCGCAATCTCCTCGGCGGGTTTGTGACCCTCCTCCTTCCTGCCGACCGCGCCACCGATGACCTCGAGCAGTCTGTGTTCCATCTGTTCCCGATCCCTCCCCATGCCCACGGGCTCATCCGGGGCCCTGTGCTGCCGGAGGATGTCGCGGAGCGACACCTCCTCGTTGCCGAAGAGACATGCCTTGATGTTGCCGTCGCACGTGATCCGTAGCCGGTTGCAACTGCCGCAGAAGTTCTCCGTCATACTAGTTATGAAGCCGATCTTGCCCGCGAAACCGGGGACGTGGTAGGTCTTCGCCGTGTCGTTAGCGCGCTGCTCCGACAGCACGGTGAAGGATGGGTATTTCGTCCGGATCGTTGACAGCATGTCCGCGAACGGAAACATCTTTCGCGTAGCCCATCGGTTGCCCTATATTCGCCCGGTCAGCCATGCCCCATGTGGGACGATGGGGCGAAGAGACGGACGGACATCGAAAGGCATGTACTCGATGAACCGGACCTCCAGCTCCTTGCTCCTCGTCATCTCGACAAAATCCACAATCTCATCCTCATTGACGCCCCTCATGACGACGACGTTGATCTTGAGCGTCCTCCTACCTTCGCCACCCACTGCGCCAAATCCCATCCTCCCCGTCTGCTCCACGACCGCCAGCACCCTCTCCAGTCCCTTGCGTCTGGTCATGAACTCGAACTTGGCGGGCACAAGTGTGTCCAAGCTCAGATTGAGCGCCGTGAGCCCGGCGTCCACCATCCGCTGCAGCTTCCGTTCCGGCAGCGCGATGCCATTGCTAGTCATAGCGATCTCCCGGAGTCCTAGGGGACTAAGGGCGCCGAGTGCCTCGACGAGCTCGACGACGTCGCGGCGAACCGTCGGCTCTCCGCCGGTCAGTCGGATCTTCGTCACGCCCTGCGCAACGAATACGCGCGCCAGTTCGAGTATCTCCGCGGTGCTCAGCAAGTGCGACGCCGGCGACAGAGCTACTCCCTCCGCGGGCATGCAGTACAGACACCGCAGGTTGCATCGCTCCGTTATGCTGATGCGAAGGTAGTTGTGCCGCCGCGAATACCGGTCCGTCAGGAACGAGGAGAACGGCTTGGCGTTCTGCAGCGCCCGAAGCCGTGGCGTCGCCGCCGGAGGCGGCAGCGGTTCGGCAGCGGCTCGGGGGACGGTGGCGGTCGAGTGTTCACGCGGGGACGGCACGATGCGCAGCCGCGGCGCCGGCGGCGGTCGGTGGCGGCGAAGGAGGATGCTGCGGGCGGGTATGGCTCTGAGTGGCATTTTGGAGGGGGCGAGAAGTCGAAGTCGAGTTCTCGAGGTGGGTTGCGACAGGCATTCAGGGCTGCGGGAGGAGAAACATCCGCCTGCAACCTAAATACCTACAACGTAACCCCTCCTCCACTTGGCCCATGGCCGATCAATAGTCAGGCATAGTTGCTGGACAGGCCGAACCGGTCAGATCAGATACAGGTTTCCTACTTTGCTCACGATGACGCGCGCGCGGGGGCTTTCGCTATCGCCCCTCCCATTGCGTAGTAATTAACTCGGGCGGTGCCGACATGGTGAATCTAGATACGTGCTGAGTCAACTTCCGCGGAGGAAGCTCGTTGGCGGCGGACGCCATCTGTTAGCAGATACCCGAGATTGTGCCTACCCGCGGGCATGAGGCTGTCGCTCCCCGCTTGAAATTGAAATCTCGGACGCCGATACGACTGTATTAACGTGGGGTGCGTAGGTACTCGACATCACCAAAATCCTTCGAATTGCAACTCAAACCCAGTCCCAGTTCTTGGCGACGACAAGGGACAGCCACGATGCCAGAGCACAGTGAGGATACACGTGACTAGCGCACCCCCTCCATGCTGACCGTCCCGACTCCCCCACCCGTTTTTGGCGGGCATCGTCCGTGCCCGCAGTTCCCCCGATCAGGATTCGCCTGGGGGAGATGGTGTCACACTCGTTACCGTGGCCAATCAGCTGGCAACCTGTCCGTGTTGAGATTCCCCACCCGCGTACAGCTAGTCCTTTACATAATCACCTTTGCACCTATCCCGAGGTTCAGCCGCAGCCGCAGCAGCGAGCCGTGCAAAGTGCGCAGCTGCGGGGAACAGCCACGGAACGGGAGGGATACGGGGTGTGGGACAACCAAGGCTCGATTAAAACGAAGCCTGCCCCCCCCTCGCCGAATCCGCTTGGCCCATCGACCACGTTCACTCGTGCAACCAAAACCATCACCAAGAAAAAACAACCAGAACAAAATGGCACAGTGGCCCCCCCAGCAGCCAAACTACTCGCCGCAGCAGCAGCAGCAATCCCCTCCACAGCAACAGCAACAGCAACAGCCGGCATACCTAGACCCGCGATACTGCCCACCGCCAGTCTCGCCGAAACAGTCCGGCGGAAGTCTGGTCAAGACACTGAACATCTTCTCCTCGCGGCCGTCGTTCTCCCAGACCTCTACTTCCCCACAGCAATACACCAGTCCGCAGTCGTACTGTCAGCCGCAGCAACAATGGCCCCAACAGCAGCCGCAGCAGCAGCCGCAGCAGCCGCAGTATGGACCGCCGGTTCAGCAGCATTTGTACCAACAACCGCAACAGCACCAACAGCACCAACAGCAGCAACAGCCCCACTTCCAACCGCAACAGCCCGCTCCTCAACCCCAACATGTCCCACCGCCCGCCTACCAACCGCCCGCACAGCCCACTCCGCCGTACACCCCGCCGGCCGCCTCGAAACCGACCGCGCCGCCTCAGCCCGACCCGGAGCTTGCGCGTCTCCTCGTCCTGACGACCGAGCAGGAGGCCACGATAAAAGCAAAAACCACCGAGGTCTACGACGCCAAGATCGAGAATAGTCGTCTGACGCGCGTGCTCGCCGACAAGGAGAACGAATGTGCGCGCATCACTCGCGAACTGGAAACCGTCGGCAAGGAGCTGGTCCGCAAATCTGCCGATGCGTGCGAGAAGGCCGAGGCCGCGGAGAAGAGCAAGCTGGAGGCCGTCGCGCTGCAGGCCGAGATAGACAAGGTGAAGAAGAAGGCCGCCGAGACTGACGAGGAGCTCGCGCGTGCGAAGGGGGAGGCGGCGACGCTACGAACGGAAGTGGAAACTATCCATAAGCGCGCCCTAGAAAAGGACGACCTCGCCGCGCGCGCGCAGCGCGAGGCGGACGTCAACCGCGCCGCGACGGTGGAGAAAGCGGCGGAGATCCGGAAGCTCCGCGACGAAGTCGCCGACCTGCAAGCGAAAGCGCTGCAGCACTCCTCCGTCGCGTGCGAGCTCGAAGCGGCAAAGGCCGAGACCCAAAAGCTCCGTAAGGAAATCGTCGATCTGCAGGCGGCGAAGCTCAAGAACGCCACCGTCGAGCGCGAGCTCGAGGCCGCCAGGGCAAAGATCCGCACGCTCCACCAGGAAATTGACGATAAGGTCACCGACGAGACGGCGCACCAGAAGACGTGGCACGAACTCCAGGTCCTCAAGTCGACACTGTCGACGAAGGACAACGAGATCGCCCGTTTGAACCACGTCATCAAGAGCCAGTCGGTGCTGCCGCCCATGACCCCCACGGCCGGCCCCCGCCCCATCTCCCCCGCCACGCCCGCATACGTCAGACCCGGCTATGTCGCCCCCAAACGACGGGACTCGAACGCGAGCACCATCAGCTCCGTCAGTGCTATGAGCAGCTCGAGTGCGGCGCCGTATCCGGGTTTCGTCGCCCCCAGGCGGGACAGTGGTGCTACGAATTCTGGTGCAGGATTCAGGGGACCGCAGAAGACCAGTACCCTGCCGTATCCGGAGCGGTAATTGCAGGGGAGGAGGAGGACCGCAGTGGGTGGGGTAATGGAGTTTTGCATATATTCTGGGATTCCGGCTTCTGGTTTGAGGATGCGGTATGGTAATATTCAACGCTGTTGCTACGTACATTCTCACGTACCTAGGCGTGACTACTATCGAATCATTCGTCCCGCACCCCGAGCAGCAATACTAGCTTTCCATTCCAGCGCTGTGGCTTCGGGGCGATGACGGCCTTTGGAATGGCAATGTGTGCCTGCAATTTGGTACTAGTGGAGTCTCACCGAGTTGGGGCGAGTGACGCCTCGAGAAGCGATGCCTTCCTGAGCACTACCAAGCACCCAGCCTACTCGTACCGGACGGTCAGACGGTGCTGTGTACCGTCTTCCTCCGTTCGTTGTATGTACCTACGGGGGGTATCCCACGCTAGGTATGTCGGTAGGGACGTAGATATGTAGCATTGCAGGACTGTTACTGCACGGCTTCCACTAGATATTGCATACACTGTAGAGTCAAGGGGGGTTAAAAAAAAAACGTAGTTTTCCCGCTGGACGCGTATCAAAACGGTCAAAATACGTATTTTTCACGCCCTGATACAACAGCAATATGCGTTTAGCGGGAAATCTAGATATCCACGCTTTATTTACCCTGCAACCGCGACGACCGCCTTGCCAGACCGACCCCTGACATTCTAGCTGCACACGTTGACGGCAGCGGTTCGGTTTCCTGCAAAAAATAATCTGGACTTCTCTGCGAGCCGCCTATAGTATCATACATGGTTACGCGCACTGCCTCGGAGTGTCGGGGCTGGAGTTTGGGCCTTCGCCCCACAGTTTACTTGCTGGCTGATCCACGCGCGAGCTATCCATCGGCGCGGTATGTACATATATATATATATACCCACCGCGCCGCAAGGCTGATCGTACGAACTGCACACAACTCTGTGCGGGGCTTCGGCTTCACACTTCAGTCACACGGTTGCAGCCAGGCCACATGGAAACAGTGACAACACGCGACGCACCTGGGGGATAAGGAGGCAGGCAGTTGATTATGTATGCAATCCTGCACTCCTGAGCTGTGGCTTTTGCGCGTGTTCAGTATAATCGGTGAGGCTGATCCTAGTCTTCCCGACTCCACAGCTCTGAAACCGCACTCGCCGCCGCAACAACTGCCGAGGTGGGGGGGAGATACCGAACGTTACTTCGGTATGTATGCTAAAGACTGGGAAAGAGCATCTGCTGAATCCAATCCAGTCGATCTTCTTCCTTCGAGACTGCTCTAGGCTGCATTACGGGGGGGGCAGGAAGGCGGTGCCTGGATTACTAAACGCTAAACGCCTGGGATCCGACATAGCTACATCGCCCACTACACATTCATCCATTCCCATGGTACCCGCCACAGTTCACCGGGAGTTAGTGCGGAGACACCTCACACCTATGTACCTTCCTACATATGCTCTCGTCCACTGGATTAGGCGAGCACTCGCCGGTGAGTTATAGTGGAGCACGTCAGTTAATCTGGGGGCATTTAGGCCGGCTTATGATAGCTACACATGCCAGAGGATGACGAACTCCCACCAGCTTGCCCTGTCCTGTCTCAGGCACTACCTACTCCGCATGCTCTCAGGTGGGCCCGAATCATCCGTAAGAAGGTGTCATATACGTTATATCCATGGACAAATCTGCGGCAACTTCGTGGAGGCGGACCATGGATTCGATTCCGCGCAACCCGGTTGGTCCGCCGTGTTTACTATGTACGCCAAAACCTCGTCGGCCGTGGGATTCCTTCGCCCTGGTTCGGCAGGTGGACTCAGGATTCAAGTCAACTAGGTACATATCTACCAAGGCCTCCAGCACTCGTGCACTCGTCGCGGCGAGGACCGGAAAGACGGTGATCCCGGCAAATACGAGCGACCTGGGCTGCCCGAGGGGGCGGTTCCGCCCAGCCACTCGCACCGACGGCGGTTGGAGCCGCCAGTTAGGTACCGCAGGGCAAGAGGTGGGCAATGTTGGGCTGTGATGAAGACGATGATGTTGATGGTGGTGGTGGTGGTGTGCTGCCAACGCAGGCCGGAGCTATCTACCCACCACACTGGGCCGGAATTGATGGGCTCCCCGGCGTGTAACATGCACTCCATTCCGTCCTTCAAGCTCGGTTCCCTCAGGCATTCGGAGGATAGAGTAAATTCCTGGGTCCTAGATCCATCGCCATCGCGAAAAAAAAGACGGACTGCTGGTGGGTGCCTGGTCTTAGACGATCAGATCTCCCTGGGTTAAATCTAATTTTCTAGATTCTCCACCCTCGCAAACCGGTCCCTGGCTAGTTGCATAGATCCTCCGCTGGGTGCCCGCGGAAGCGGACGCCATGCCCGACAAGTCCACGTGTATGCAAATACATACCGATGCTCGGGAACTGCGCGTGTGGATGCGACCAAACGTTCAGGAGCCCGCGCCAGCCAGCCAGGGAGGTGATATCACATCCGGAGTGAACCCGTACCTGAACAATCAATCACGCGTTCGCTTATTGGTCTCTTCCTTTAGAGTGCCCCGTACGGTCATCTGTTTACAAGGGAGAATGCACCGGTATTTGATCAACATGGCACTCCGGAAGGGCGCGGCTGTGGACTGGCATGCACCGTATGCTGCTCACTCCCTTGATTCGTAGTCCCCATCGTCCGATAAATACCACACCGGCTGGCCATACGCAACGCACAAACTAACTGCGCAGTTTTTGGGTCCGGTGGCCCGCGCTTGGGTCGTCTGCGAGTGATAGCCATCGTACAACCGCGAATATATACACATTGGGACCAAGAAAGGGCTCGGCCGAAACGGACAGCGGTCGCTAGGGACCGGGACGGAGAGCGAAAGCCGCAGAGGAGAAAGCAGCGATCTGTCGACTGAGTCATGTCACTGCTACCGCCACCACCACCACCACCACCGCCGCCATATCACCCCGGCTTGTCGAACCACTCAACACCTGACCCAGCGCCATACGGCTACGGACATGGGATGCCCCGCACTCTGGTGCCGGCCGCTTACACGGCCTCCATACTCCTGTTCGTCACCGGTACCATATCGATCCTGCTCAGGATATACTCCAGGGCATATGTGGTGAAGCTGTTTGGGCTGGATGACTGGCTGATGGCCAGTATTCTCGTGGGTGTGCCTTGAAGTGGTGAGGGTGGTGATGGCAGCTGATGAGCAGGTGGATAGTTCTTTAATGCCGGCCAACACGCCATCCTTATGGCCTTTTTACATTACGGCGCGGGATTGTAAGTTGCATCTTACGGGGCTATGGATGTCTTCCTGTAGCTAACGTTCGTGAGCAGGCACAGCGACGTGTTGATGGATACAGACCCCGAAAGTCTCGCGGTCCTCCCAAAAATCCTCCTCGTCCAACAATTCTACTACGCCTTCATGCATTTCATCATCAAGTTATGCATCCTAGCGTTCTACCTGCGTCTCTCGCCACAACGGTCGTTCCGGCTAGCCGTGTACGGAACCATAGTGCTCAATACCGCCTGCACGCTCGCCATCTGGCTGCTGTTCTGCTTCCAGTGCATACCTATGAAAGCCTTCTGGTCCCCGATGAGAGAGGCTAAATGCTTGCCACCCGTGCTTCTCTGGTTCCTCCCGGCTTCGCTGGTGGGTGCGCCCTTAGAGCTTCTCATCCCAGGCCCACACCGATGGATGGCTGTGGCTGACATCGAAGGTGCAGAACATCGCAACGGACGTCGTCATCCTCATCCTGCCGTTACCGACACTGTTCAAGCTCCAGACCAGTCTTCGGCGGCGGGTGGTGGTGATATCGATAATGAGCGTCGGTGGCGTCTCCCTGATCGTGTCCTGTCTCCGGCTCATCGTGTAGTTCCTCCCTCCCTCCTATCCCATCTTCGCCCGCGACACCCCCACCCTCGCTGACTGCATTGCACCGCGCAGCATCCACCAATTCGCTGCCGACTTCGACTTCGCCTACCTCCTGGGCAAGGTGGCGATCCTGTCGGCCGCGGAGCTGGAGACGATGATCGTGGCCGCGAACATCCCCTCGTACAAGGCGTTGTGGGCGTATGGACTGGGCTGCAGAGTGTCCCGGGGCAGCGCCGGCCGGGGGGAGGACGGCGGCGCGGGAGAAAACGGCGGAGGTCCGGCGCAGAATAAGCTCAACGAGTACGAGCTCACTCCGCGCCGCCACCCCCTCCGCAGCCTTAGTAGCTGCGTCGGCCGCGCGCCGCGTGCGCCCACGGAAAACAAGGACATCGGAGTCGACACGGAGGTAGGCCTCCACAACTCCCAAGAGGAGTTGTGCAAAGACGGCGGCGGCATACAGGTCTTGCGAGACTTTACCGTCACCAGCGCTGCCTGCGACGAGAGCGATGTCCGCAGGCTCGACGGGGCCAGGATTCGCGCGTACTATGATTTCGGCACCGGCTGAGTGTGCGTGGCTGCATGGCGGGTGGGTGGGAGGGAGATGGCATTTTCTTTGCCCCGTGTTTGGTGGCGTAGATACTTCTTGCTTCTTTACCTAACAACATGGCATTTCAATTCCCGTAATAAGAGCGGAAGTCCAGTCCCCCCCGCGTCAATCGGCGGATTTTTTTTTTTTTTGTTTATTCATTACTCGCGTGCGACCTATGGAGATCATGGCGAAATTATGTACAGCCCAGTTCCTGTCCGCTGTCCGCGCAGTGGTGGCACGTTGCTAGCACCCCTTTTGCCCTCCGCCCAGGCCTATCCCGTGAAGATATGAAGCGCACCAAGGAAAAGACAACGAGAAAGCGCGAAAGAACAAATGAAAAAGTCTAAACCTCGCCGGCGGACGCCATGAAGTCGGGTGTGGGCAGGAACAGTGGCGGTTCCCCCTCAGCGCCCGACTCCTCGGCCCCCGCTTCCTGCTCCTCCAACCACTCCCGCACCTCCAGCTCCGACACCGCGCTCACGGCGTCATCCTCCACAACCGGCACCCGCCTGCCCACGTCCGTGGTCGAAAGGAAGTCCAGCACCGCCCGGCTGCACCTCCCGTCGGCCAGTAAGTCCCGCACCTTCCACCGGTCCTTCCACCTCCCCGTCTCCTTCTTTGCCTCCGCCCACAGAATCTTCTGCTGCGGTTTCCATTCCGGGCACTCCTTGAAGAGGTGGTCCCGGGTCTGCGTTCGGTACCGGCACCACCAGCATTGCGGGGTGAGGCGGCTCTTTGTCCAGTTGAGGTATTGCGCGGTCAGGCAGTGCCCCGTCTTGAGCTGGTAGAACCGCGAGCCTTTTGGCGCTCCCTGCTACCGTACCATCGGGCCGCTGGCTCACAGGCAACCGGTACTTCTTGGAGGTTCGGCCCCCCGCCCATTGGCGTGCCTCGGCCCATTTCTTCTCCGAGATTTCCCGCACGTCAATCGGCGGAAGGGCAACGGGAAACGTGATCACGCACATCTCTTCTCCGGAAGCGACGGGATTAACTCACTCTCGCTCTCTCACGTCTCGAGCGGTCACTCGATTTTTGGCCCCCTTCGGTGCCCCCTTTGCGTCCAAAAGGGAAGATCTAGCGCGGGATTTGCGTGAGATCCCGTAGTGGGGCGGTATTGGTGCTACGTTTGAACTCTCAATGCTGCCTTATTGCAGCAGAGCTGGGTAAAAAGAACGACATTAGCACCGGCATGTATGTACACACCCCGTGTTTTTTGCTACTGTAGTGTTGCTGTTCACTCTTCGGAGCGTCACTGTCGGAAGCAAATGGTATTCATTTCACCCACAACACCCAACGCCACTTCCCCCAACCAGCACTACGACTACGCAACGACAAAACTTCCATGAAATCCCAACATGACCGCGCACTGCATCTCAGCGCGCGCTACTTCTGTCAGCGTTCTGGCATCGAGGACGAGGAGGTAGCTCAACCCCGTTCTCCCGTTCAGAACGACGCTGATCAGCACTCCGTCGTCCTCCTCCGTGCTCGCGGGGTTCGGGACGAAGATGGCTTCGCCGGGGGTGTGTGCGTGTTCTTCCCACAGCACGTGCTGCCCCGAGAAACTGTCGTGCTTGATTATCGCATCCAGCAACGTCGATTTGAGACGGTTGGTTAGGCCGTATGTGTAGCTTAGGCAGCGAATCAGTAGCGAAAAGCAGGTGGGGAAACGGGGTGACGCACCGAGTGGGCCGGGTAGAGAATTGCGGGTTGATCTTCGGGAGCTCCATCGACATGTCCTCCTCCCGCGCCCATACCAGCTGTGCTTTCCCCTCGCCGCCCGCGCCACCTTCCACCCCCGGCAACCAGAACCGGCTGAATTTTGACCGTCCCTTGGTGGCCCACTTCCTCGCCTCCTCCGTCTCGCCCTTGAGGTTGTGGAGGTAGAACTTCTTGATGATGTCGATATTCTCGTACGCGGGAACCTCGGCGACGATGCCGCCACCCTCCTCCCATGCATTGGCGGAATGGAACGCAAAGAAGGCGTCGGAGGTGTACTTCCTGACCACGCCGCGTCCGTTCCGCCGGTCGACGACGTACCACCTCGCCATTCGGTCAGCGGAGACATCGTCGAGTGCGTCCAGCATGTTCCTGTGGTACAGGATCCTGATCCCGCCCATGCCAAAGTGTGCCGAATACACGCACAGTACGACGAAGTTCCTGGTCAGAAAAAAGGAGTGGATGTACGCGGGTGGCGCGTCCGTGATCGTCCCTAGGATCTCCGTCTTCCCCGTCGCCCTGGACGTCCTGAACACGCGATACGTGACCGCCCAGCTGATCTCGAGGTTGTAGTTGAAGACATCACCCGTTTCCGGATCGACGTGCGCGTGCGCCGACGACATCTGTCCCTTCAGTTCCGGATGCAACGAGGACTGACTCGCGATCCCTACCGGCTCCAGCGTGTCCGGATCCAGCCCTTGCAGGACGGACGCATCCGTGCCGGTGTACAGACTCCGCTTGCCGTCCTTCGCCGTCGCAGGCAGGCCGGGGACATCGCGCGATACCGTGACTGAGATATTCACGCCGTCCACCTTCCCCTCCAGCTCCGACGTCATCGGCACGAACGAGGTCAGGAACATGCGCCAGAGACTCTGGCAGGGGTCGCGGCGCTGCGCGAAGGTGAAGGTGTTCGGGATGTTGCCGGTTCGCCGCACGTAGGCCACGAGGCTGTCCGTCGAGTACCGCGAGTTGTACACAACCCGCGTTGGCGAGAGAAGCTGGAACCGGTGCGTCTGCCCGAAGCCATCGAACCAGTGGCTGACGCTGATGGTTGTGCCTTTTGAGGTTGGGACTTTGGTGCTGCCGAGTCTGTCAGTGCGAAGGCGGGCAGGACGGTTGGATGAAATCCCCGCACCCCCCGGGTCCAGTTCTGTACAGCACACCGCTGAGAAACAACGTTAGCAGAGGTAATCGTCGTAGTGAAGACGGTGGGGGAAGCCCACCGGACATATTCCGGTATCCGCCCCTTCACCACCAGGTCGATTGGCGTTGTCTCTTCGTGGAAACCGTCAAACTGGACACGGAGTTAGACGCAGAGCAAGGAGGGAAGGAGAATTGCTTACGCCGGTGGCGTTTGGCCAGTCGTTATAGGCCTCCACCTTCTCGTCGAGGTCAGGGCTCCCCCCAGCATCGAGCCTAAACGTCATGACTTCCAGTTTGACACGGAAAAAGAGACGGCAAAGCAACGGGTGTATAGTATTGGATGCGAGCGTCCAAAGAGGAGCCTCCTTCTCTGTCTTCCTTCGGTCCCAACCGCATAGCAGAGAGCCATCGGGCTTTACATGTCCAGTGTATGGCTAGATAGAGGCGATTGCGCACGTGGCGTATACGCGACAGCCATCACCTGGGACCAGCGGAATCGCATCCCGTGGTGGAGTGTCATGACGGTGATGGTCTGGCAATGGCGATCGCGGAACGCCATTGTTCCATCCGAACATCCGACATCGCCCTCTCACCATCAATTATCTCTTTCCCTCTCGTGGAGAAGGAAGAAGGAAGAAGGAAGAAAGGGCTCGGTCTCATGCAATGTTCCACCATTCTCACACCGTTTGCACACCTCGCTTCCAATTCGACCGCTCTAGCGAATGGGGAAGAGCTGCTCCGCTTTGCTGCAAGAACAACCGAAGTTTCTCCGTCTCCATTTGCGGTGGAGCATAGCAGGCATCGTAGGAGCTCGCCGAAAATAGCTGCTTATGGGATCGATTGGAGATGCGAGGGACTGGAGGGAGGAAGTTCTCGTTCTTTTCTCTTCCTCTTGAATCAGGTCACCCATGATTGGCCCACTTAGCGAGTCACCGCACCCCGATCGGATATTTTTCAGGTTTTTGTTGTTTCATTTTTATCTTCGGCAGATATATAAAACCTGGGTACTTAGATAAGATACACTATGAGCAGATATTCGCGTATCGCCGGCCAATCGTTTTCGTGAGCGAGTAGTTACGAACACATCGAGTGGAGTAGAGTATGCCATAGCCATTAGTGTTCAGTGGAGATGGATGGCAAGAGGATGGCCACTAAAATCGTGAGCGGCGATTGGGACACATGTGTACCTTGTGAACAATTGCTTCCGGACTCCCGAGCAGTATGTACCTACTCACCTACTCAGGCACTCGCAGAATAAACCAGCAGTGGACCGCAAGTGTGACAGACAGCGGCGGTGGAGGCGAATAATCTGCAGTGCTTCTTCAAGTAGTGACCCATGGCAGGTCGGCCACGCCGAACCCACGAACTCATGATCCCACGGCATATGTAGCTCAGCAGGGAGTGGGCCCGAGTGCCCAAACAGTATATACAAAGGGTGTGTGCTTCAGGGATCCAGTTCAGGGTCCCGGTCCTTTTTCTGGAAGACTTCTTTACCGTTGAATACCGTCTAAGACTGGCAGCCCAATGCGTGCCGGAGTACCGCCTCCGCGGGAGTGGCCGACCCAAGATCAATGAGCGTTTTTTTTCACATCACTCCGCTCCGTCCGTAAGTGTGGGTCAAAGAATCACATCGCCATCGTGAGTCTCATTCAGAATCGTATCATACCGTACCGTTATCATTTCTTCTTCTCCCCACCTCCCAGATACGCCTTGATGGCCTTGGAGCTCTCATGTGCGACACGAAACACTATCCATCTCAGCAAGAGTCCCCCAACGTTGCGTAGAAGAAGCAAAAAAGAAAGAAAGAAGATACTCACAAAGTTTCTCCTCTTCATCGAGGCCCCTCATGAACGCAGCAGCCTCGCCACCTATAGCGCCGTGGGGATTATGAGCGAGATCCGCGATCTCGGCCGCCCTGAGTTTATATGTCTACTGCTGATCAGCGCCAACCCCCCCTCCCCCTTTCCCCATTCCCACCCCACCACCCCACTCCCCATCTGCGTGGAGACATACGTTGATGAGGACATCACACAGCACCTCCTCCTCGAACAACGCGAGCACGCGCTCGCCAAGGCCGTAGAAGTGCGTCGCCAGCGCGCGCAGCTCGACGGTGCGGGGGTTGGCTTTGAGCGCGTTCTGCACGCGCGCCGACAGCGCCACGGGGATGTCGAGCGTGATCACGTCCGACAGTGTCCCCAGCCGCTGCGACACCGCCAGCATCTCCGCCAGCCACACCGGCAGCTGCAGCCGCGTGCCCGCCTTGATATCTGGCGAGCTCGACGACGACTCCAGGTAACCCAGCCCCGCAACGTCGTGCTCGAATGTGCATGGAAGTTTCTGGGGAAACGTAAGTTAGCTCGGAGCAATGAGGGAGAGCGGGGGAGAGCAAGGGATAGCTACTTGTGCGTCTGTTAGGATCGCATCAATGTCGTAGTATTTGCTCATTGTTGCAGCGGGCGAATGAATGGGACGCACTGATGCTGGGGAGACGCGACGGATGGTGCGCACGGAAAGTGCCGTCGAGAAGTAGTTACATAGGGCGTTTGGCGGGAGGTGTCCGTTTACTTCCGTCCACGTGACTAGCGTCCGTTTTTTTTGTTTTTTTTTTGGGGGGGGGGGGGGGGCGCGCCCCCCCCCCCCCCAAGCCATGTTACATGTGTATCCCGTCTTCCGTTTCCCCACTCCAAAGAGGTTTCCAATCGGAAGTGAAAACCTTGCAGCAGTCTATGAGAAAAGAATTCCTCTGCATGCCTTTCCCAATAGAGCTCAGCTCGATGACCCCGACGGTGTGTTCTGTTGTGATGTGTTATCTGGAGCTCTTTTTTTGGGTGGCTTTCGTGGCAACAGCGGACCCATCTCGGTATGATATCCGTTCGCGGCTTGCCAACGGAACGACTGTTTTGCCCAAACAGGGCCTGGATGATGACTTCGGAATTTACCATTCTATTGGTACATGTGGAACTTGCACAACCACAATCATGATCAAACAAGAAAGGTATCGGTGGCACAGCTTCCATCGCATAGAATACAACTCCCGTTTACATGCGGTTTCATATTTCACATGTGTATTCGTTGCGTCAAATTGCAATTTCCTCATGGTAACACTGCAGAAATATCAGATATACTTCCGCAAGTCCACGATACTTAGCCTCTGTTCTCAGCCTATTTGTATGTAGCAAATTCTACAGAACGACGGGTCGGTCGTCTGCAATATAAGCGTAGTTAGATAATAATGTAATTAACTATAACCGACTCTCAGTATCTCCTCCATAAACAACCATACGCCCCCACCCAAGTTCCAGGGAATAAACCAAAGAATAAAAATCAAGAAAAAGAAAGAGAAAAAGAACCCCAACGTCCAATACATACTTAGTTGCTTATAACAGTAACTGCCGGCTTGCGGATTTAACCAAACGCCTCACGACTTCCCCTCACACATCCAAGCTATCCTCGTCTCTTCCAGCAAAGACACCCCAGATCCTCCTGCTCAGCGCCATTCCCACGGTGCGGTTGCTGGGCGCACCACTGCTGGTCGCCGTAAGCGGCACATTGGCCAGCGCGCCCTCACCCTGCGTCTCGAAAGCGCGAATAAGACTCTTAACATCAGGGTACCTATCCGTGATGCCATTAGCAACAGCCGGTGTGACGCGGTGGATCTCCTGCAGCATCTTGGACCATGTATCCATGGCGTCGACACCGGTCTTGACCTGTCCCACATCTGTGCAGAAGCTGGTATCCAATACCATGCTGGAGGACTTGTAGGGAATCGTAGATATATCGCCGGTGAGAATCGAGATCCATTCCGCGCTCTCGACGGCGCCCGCCGTTTGCTGGATCAGACAGGAATGCTTGACCTGCAGCTTGAGGAGCGCATCTTCGAGCGACTCTTCGTCGATGACTCGCGACGGTGGGGCGGTAGTGCGGCGGGCGGCAGACGCGGGGGCCGGAGCACCGCCCATGGCGGTGAGAACTTGTGCGCGGAAGTTGTTGTTCTTGGCGAGCTTGGACTTGCGTGCGTATGCGGCAAGACCATCGATCATGTAGATGATTCGGACACCGGGGCCGGGAGCGAGCTTCCTCATGATCCCGACGTGGGTGTCCAGATTCAGAAGCGCGTCCGCGTCCTCGGGGCAGGCAAGTTCAACGAACTCTGAAGCCGTGAGGTGCACGAGAATATATTTCTCGTCTCTGATCTCCATCCGTGGGAGCGGGACGAAAATGGAGAGCGCCGAATCGTACTCCGCTCTGACCTTACGTCTCCACTTGACGACCTTCCAGTCGCGCTCGATTCCCGTGAGGTGCCACGTGGCTTTCAATTCGCAACCCAGATTTCCCAAGAACCCAACCAGCTTGATCCCAACATCATCCTTCGCGAAGGCGGCGGAGATGTCGACGATCAATTCGTGTGCCGAGTCTTTCTTGGATGTGCGGATCTTATTGAACGATGCAAGTTCTTGCTCGCGACGTTTTTCGGCTGCTGCTGCTTCCCTGGCTTCTTTCCTTGCTTGTGCTGCTTCCTCTTTTTTGGCCTTTTCGGCGGCGCGGCGGGCTTTCTCTTCCTCGGGAAGCCCTCTGCGTTTGGGCGCGGTAGCAGTGGGGGCAGTGGAAGCAGTGCGGGAAGTGGAAGTGGATGACCTCCTAGCAGCGGCCGCTGGGGTCTTTCGTTTTGCGGTAGGCTTCTTTCTCACCGCTGCTGGTGAGACGTCAATGTCCGAGTCGGAATCATTGGAATCGGACTCAAACTGCGACAAAATTTCCAAAGTCTTTGCGCTGAAGGGCAGGGCAGCCTTTGCAGAGGTTTTCCGGGTCGGAATAGACTTTTGTTTCATCGTCTCCAATAGCGGATCCACATCGTCGCTGTCAGGGTCGGAAATAACCAACACAGCTGAGTTTCCTGTAGCTGCGGTCTTGACCTTGGTTTTGGTTTTGGTCTTGGTCTTAGAGGCAGACACGGGTGGGCGCCGGTCGAATAGGCTGTCGTCAGAACTGCTGTTGGGATAGACTGACTCCTCCCCGGCAGCAGCGGCTCCTCCGGCGTTCTTTCCAGCCCTCGGCGGAGATGATGCCACTATCCCGTCTTTAACCCCAACGCCGATTCGTGGTACCGCTGTTTTCCCAGGTGACTTGGGTGTGGTCAAGCCATAGCGTGGCGCCGCCACCGGCTGGGAGAGATCAAGAACCTGGACGTTAGTAAGATCCAATGGTCCCTCGTTGCTGCGACTTTTGGGTTTCTTTTTGGCGGACAAACATTCGAGTGCCTGAGCTTGCTCCTTCTCCTTGAGTTTCCGCTTAGCCGGGATGATCACCGAAGGGAGTTCGTCGTCACTGGAAAGGAGATCGATGACCTCTCCCGCCGGAGGCGGCGGCAGTCGCTGTGGAGGTTGTCGTGGAAGTGGCTGTGGCTGTGGCTGCGAAGCCGAAGAGAAGTACTCGATCAGGTCCCGATCCATTCCTGGCATATCAAGGTCGGGCAGTAGCCGCGACGGTGACGACGTCCCGAATCCCGGTGGTGGAGGAAGAAACAGCGGCCGCGAGGGAGGTATTGTTGACCGGATCGGACGCGCAGGACTCGGGTGTCCGTGAGCGGGTGGGAGGGGGCCGGCCATGCTGTCGTCGATGCGATTGAAGTCCCCCAAACCCGGCGAGAATCCGGAACCCTGCACCTTGCCAACTGGATCGCTCATGGCACTGGTGGCCGTCACGGTCAATCATCAGCGGGCAGAGAGAAAAGATCATCTGGCATCTCACCCATCATTTCTCCAGTCCGCGACACCAGGCGACGACAATGACCCACGGATAGCAGCCCTCCTCGTCGGATCCCTCTCGGTGCCAGTCAAGAACGTGCCATCGTAGACCCTGTTGATGGTAGTCTCGATGCTCCCAGTGAAACGCAAGTCGGAGCGGATCTCGTTGACCGGCTTACCGGTTACCTCATGGACTTGTCGGACGTTCAATTCGAAGTCGGGGTGCCGAGGCGGCGGCATGATGGATTGGGAGTCGGAGTTATATGGATCGGGAGGCACGCGCCGAGTGGTTGACATGAGGATGTGATGTCACGTGAGCTCGGGTATCTCCGGGTTGATGCGTGGCCGAGTCTACGTTTGGCTCAACTCAACATATTATGGAGGCAGATGACCGAGCAAAGACTGCAGCGAGAGAGCTGGGCAGCTACGGTGCGGAATTGCTACAACACGCACACACGGGCCTATGCGTATAACTACTGACGAAGAGGCCTGACGCTCGCTGTCGGCAGTGTCCCTACAGAGCAGATAGATGGACGAGGCGGCGCCATTGCACCACGGCGGTCACCCTCGGGGAGCGGCCCGGCCAGGCGGGGAAGATGGACTGGATCATGGAGCAAATGGAGATAGAGGACGCTGCGAGGGAGGCGGCGCAACCGGCGGCTGGCAAGGAGGCCTGCACACTGTAATAGGTATCTATTCGCTAACTAGTACAATAGTTACACACTACGGTCCTTTCAGGTAGATAGCTAACGCCCCTTGGTGAACTTACATATATCATATGGTGCCCGGGGCAAGTACCTACTCAGGATGAGAGAAGGGTGTAGATATCGCCATCTTTTTTTTGGTTTATTCACTACTTGCATGCGACCCTAGGCAGATCATGGCGGGGTAAACAGAGTCCGTTTCCCGTCTGCAGTCCGCGCGAAGACGGCATGTTGCGTTGCAAGCTCCCCTTTGCCTTCCACGCAGACCTGTCCCAAGAATGAGAAAGCGCACAAGGAAATGGCTAAGGAGGCGAAGGGAAAGACAAAAGAAAAGCGGCCCTCGTCCGAAAACCCTCTGCTCCTCTCCCGCCGAGCCCATGAACGAAGGCGTGGGGAGGAACTATGGTTCCTCACCGCGGTGCCCAGTTCCTCAGCCTCCTGCCGCTGCTCCTCTCCCCTTTCCCGAATTCCCACTCCGACGCCTCACTCCGCGCGTCTTCCTCAGCCGGGACCAGCCCCCCCTCCCCCCAGATCCGTGGTGGAGAGGAAGCTTAGTATTGACTGCCTGCACTTCGTATCGGCGAGGAGGTCCCGGATCGTGAACTGGCCCTTTCCTCTCCCGCTTTCCTTCCGAACCTCTGCCCACAATCTTCTGCGCCTTCACCTCGGAGCAGATTCGACTCTTCGCCAAGCTCATGCTACTGCCCGGTAAGACAGTGGCCCGTCTCCAGCTGGTAAAACCCGGCGGCTAGTCTCTTGGAGCTACCAGCCAGGCTTCAGGCCACTCGGCATCTTGTCCTTCTTCCTGGAGACCCGGCCTCCAGCTCCTTGGCAGACTTCCGCCCACTTCTTCTCGGAGACCTCTCGCTTGAGATGAGCGAGGGATTTGGAGAGCGGCATCGGCCGCGCTTCCATCCGGTCTGAGTATCCTGGCCATTCCACCCCTCGGGGCGTCTGGCTCCTCTGCCGCGAGCTCCGCCGACTCATCGGCCCCTTCGTTTCCTGGTGTCAATGGGAGTGATGTGTAGAAGAGATGGTTGCCTTGTAGCGATATCACGCCACTGCCCATATCTATAGCAGTGGCACCTAGGACGCTCTTATGCGCTAGGCACCGCCGGATCCCGATGGTTATGTCCGGCCTGGCTCTTCGCAATGTCACGATATTCTTTCTCGCCTGGAGCGCGTACATCTGGCCGGGGTCAGGCTCCCCAGAGGCCATCCGCTTGATGGCGGCCTGGGCGTCTGTGAATATCTTGGCCCTCCGGGGTCGTATGTCGTCTCGTAGCAGTTTTCCAGCGCCCTGGCGAGAGCGGCGCACTCCGCACCGCACGCTTCTTGATCGCAGCCAACGTGGGTTTTGATGCCCAGCCAGGACTGACCGCTTTGCAATACCACCGAGTATCCAGTGGCACCGCTGTCGAGCCGCGGCCCGTCCGTGAACACGGTCAGCCGGAACCAGCGCTTTTCCGCCTCCGCCTCGGATTCGGTCTCTCCCTTCCGCAGTAGGCTCGCGTCGAGGGTTTCTGCCTCCAGGGTGTATCGCCATAGTTTACCGGGTATATAGGTTGCATACAATCAAGGAAGAAACAAAAAAACAATCGAGGATGACGTATTTTGCTCCTGAAGTCACGCGGCACTGACCCGATCTCCGTACACATCCCCCAAAGCAATCGCGTCGTTTACTATTACACATTGCGATACACTCATTGCCCCAATGCTTCCGTTCAAATCAACAAAACGCAACTTCTGCCGAAAAAGAAACCATCCGCCCAAATCACAGAACCCAACTTCCACCGCGTATGAGTATCCCATACCCACAACACCCATCCCTTGCAGTTCGGTCGTCGATCTTTAAGCGTTGTGCGGGCTGAGCTTCCGCTTCTTCCTGGCAGAGTCCTGGTTGGGAGGACGCAACGGCAGTACACGCAGCATTTGCCTGACCAAACGGCAACACACCTCACGGTCAAAACTCGGCAGAGCGCCCTGTATCTTGTCGATCTGGGCATCCTTCTCGCTGGCCGTGAGGGACATCCACTCATGCTGGTAGTTGAGCTCCATTGGGTTAGGGCCGGCGGCGAGAGCTTCTTTGGCGGTCCTCCTGTCCAGCTTGTAGGCTATCACATTAGAGTTGGGGTAGCCCATAAGCTGCCAGACGGGGACGAGCGTCTCCCGAGACCTCTCAGCAGCATGGTCGCTTTCGTCGTCTTCAACTTCGACTTCGGGGTTGACGCCGTTGTCATGCTGGTGCTGTTGCTCGGGATCCGACGCCAATGCGACATGAGCGTCTCGATCGGCCTCCTTTGGCAAATCATCATGAACCATTGGTTCCATCATGAGGCTGAGAATCGTCACGTGGATCCTGCGTGCGACGGCTTCCGAGAAGTCCTCTCCAGAACGCAGTTGCGTCAGGGATTTACAGTCCTCCCCACCGAGGAGTCCGGGCATGTGAGCCTGCAGGTACTCCTTCTGGGTCGTGCTCAATGCCCGAATGCACTGTTCCTTTGAAAGGACCACTTGCGAGGCGAGGTCTGTGAGGTGCTCCTGAGCCTGAGCGCCAACCTCACCCGTGATATCCAGGAGCTGCTCACGCTCGAGGAGCCCAAGAATCCTCATGCTCAAGGGCTGGTCGTCGCCAGTGCTGAAAACATTCGCAAGACGCTCCCGGGGAAACACCTTCTTCACCAGCTCATCTGCGTTGAGAACTGGCAGGTCCGGGTGGTTATGACGAAGTTGCTTGAGGATCTCGAAGAGCTGGCCTTTGGTCAAGGCATTCAGCCGCTGCTTCTCGTTCAAGAAGGGCGAGAGCAGGGATGTGTCCGTACAGAACACTCCGGCAGGCTCCTGGGAAGCCATTTGTGCGATCGTCGTCGGGGTGGTGGCGATGGTGGTGGTGGTGGTGATGGTTGTGGTTGTGATGGGGGCGGCGATAGCGTTGAAGGGTGGTGGTGAGGTGTTGGGGGGGGGGGGCTCGGGTAAGGCTGGTGTGGAGAAGGTTTGGGATAGGGGAGGTAGGGGAGGCGAAGTGGAAGAGGAGAAAGATGGGAAGTGAAAGGTAGATTGTGGAAAGTGAAAGGCTGATGGTAGCTACTTATAGATGTGGGTAGCAGCAGGCAGGATCGAAAGGGGAAAGGTGTGTCTGCCCCACTAGACAGACGACCGTCGACGACTGTCGAGCAAAGAATACTTAGAGGATGTGTGCGAGAGGCCAGGGTTAGCCACGGTACATAAGGTAAGGGCCGGTCCGGCCCTGCCTCGGCGGCCTCATCACACGGTGGCTAAACCGTGATGCAGCAACTCTCTTTTGTGCCGCACATAACAGCAACAAATTCCCACCTTAGATTCCGACTCAACCTGAGAAATACTGGCACTTAGAGCGCCATATGCACGGCCATTAGGAGAGACTCCTAGTCTGCCATAACTCTAACTCAAAGTGCGCCCTCGGGCTTGTAGATACTGTCCAGACGACTAGTAACCTACTATGTTCGAGGGCGGAGTGCAAATTACGTACATACATAACAGCAACACGACACGTGTTTTTGATGTATTTTGACAGGCTATGATCTACCTACCTACTTTTATGTACCGACACTCGCACCATTGGCTGATGTCATTACTGCGCCAAAGGCAAAAGTTCGCGTTGAGATGGCTCCCCCGTATATCTATAACGCCATTGCATGGATGCCAAACCCGCTTCGGCGAGGGGTACTCATGTTGTTATAGTGCGATGTTCGCTCCTTGACTCCGACTGAGGGGAGCACCGTCACCGGATTCGACAACACAGCAGCAGCAGATGCTGTGACAAGAGGTGTGCCGCCTCACAGTGGGCGGGTAAGGCCTGACCATGGCAACAACTATTCATTTCGGTCTTTTCAGGTGGATAGTATTCCTTGCTGCGTTCGTCCTACTGCGTCCAGGCCGTGAGCGGGGAAAAGTGGGTTGCTTCACCGAGCCCGCCGTGACCGTGACTGCAGACAGGGCACGAGAAGATGTACACCACCAGAATCCAGCCCTTTAGCCGGCTGAAGGACATGTTCGTGCATGGCATTCAGTGATGCAAAGTCAAATCAAATTGGTACACGATCGAGTGATATCAAATGCATGCAACTATCTACATTTCTCCGCCTCCGTACATATCACTCCAGCACTCTCTCGCCTGAAGCCCACGCGGCGCCGACAGTAGCGTGCATACACTGCGCTCAAACCGAGTCAACCTAGACATCTGCCTACCACCCTTCTTGCCACTCGGGAAATCGAATCGACACTCTACACTCCTCCACTTCTCCAACTGGCGCGCTGCAACATGAGTCTGTTACTACTACTCGCTGCGGTGGCTACCGCCCTTGCCTTTGCCAGTTACTCTTGGGGATCGCGCTTAGCGAATATAAACCCGTTTAGTCGTATGGGCGTAACGGTGTACCGTCGGTAGGATGCATGCTCGTAGAGACGTGAATTCACAGGGGGTCGTTGCCAACGTGTGTAGATGGGTATACGGCGTATATTCGGTGTAGAGCGAACGTCCCGGCGCGGGACGCCCCACTATACTGGTCTCCATGGCTATCCCACCGGAGACCAGTATGCCGACGCTATCGGTCTCGGTGGCTAGTCCGCCAGACGATATGACGACGCTATCAGTCTCATCTCCGAGAATGTGCTCAGGCCCCGTCCGAGCGACAGTCGCGTCCAGCAGCAAGCAGAAGAGACATAGCCAATTCCGCCGTGCAAATTGGCGTCTCGTGTAGGTTTCCTGGTGCTGATCAGCAAGAGCCCCGCTGCGCCATTCACGTGAAGGTTGTAGTAGACATCGGCGGCAGTTGGGGTGAAGACAGGCATACGTTCGTTGGTGCCATACGTTCGGATAGCGGCCGAATTTGTGGTGGCCGAGCGGGGCTTTCTGCGTCCCTTCGGCTCCATGGATACACCGTCATCACAAAACGGACAATGTTTGTTGTCTTCCTAGCATATACAAAGGATATCCGAATCAGGACCAGAGCATTCTTCAGCGGGGAACTTCACGACTCTTATCTAGTGTAGACATGTCCCTCATCGTCGATGACCGTCGAACAGTCCGCCGCAGCGAGGTGTCGAAGGACTCGTAGGGAGGCTTGGTTCGATACAGAAAGACGGTGGAGGTGGACGAACCGCCGGATGCGGTGCTATCGGGTCTCGTAGCTTCGTGTTGGGAACGATACGTATGCCCGCATGGGGCTGATCTTGGGACACCCACTGTGGGCTTGTATGTTGATATTGACATTGTCTGTGATGAGAGGAAAGATGAGATAAGCAGGCGGTGGTGCGGTGGTGCAGTAATGGTGAAGAACGTCCATCTGACTATTTGTGAAGGGTGCAGGAGGCGATAAGTGCTGGGGTGTTCACGGTTCGGAGTGGTAACGACGACCTGGGAAACTCTATTGAGTCCAGAGCAGAGCAGAGCGGATGGCTTTTGACAGTGGAGGTGGGCCTCTATGTGATAAGGCAAATCCTGTTTGAAGCATCGGTTAGGACTCGGGGGAGTGAATGAGTCTCGCAACTGTGGAAAATCTTGAGTAATTGGAAGATGACGAATGGATTGGAAGTCACTACTTAGTTAAAGCTTCCAAAGGAACGAACTATAAGGCAAGTATCTCAGTAACTTCTTCTCGCTCATCTCTCTGGCGTTGCGCAGTAATTACGATCCGACACGATAGCTGCATGCACAGCAGTAGGAACAGATGTACTTCTTAAGCATTATCGACGTCAAAGTACATCGGTCATATCGTCACCACGATCACTGCTCACTCACAATATAGCAAAGTATCAAATTGAATTGAACCCAATTCCCTCCCTTACGTGTACCATTCCCCTTCCGCCCCCGTCCCCATACCATCCCCAGCTCCTTCCTACTATTCCACCAACAAAAAAAACGCACGGTTTAATATGAAAAAAACAAACATCAAAAGCGTACTTAGGTATCGAAAACGATAAATAAATAAAAAAGAACACCAACACCTTGCATATCTGGTCAGGATTGGGCTTTTTAAGCATACCATTCCCCCCCTCCATCCCCTCCTCCCAATCCCCAAACCTTTCCAACCACTACCCACTCCCACTCACTCAGTATAAAAACATCCGTTAAAAAGTAAACAAAACAAGGAGGATATCAAGAATTGAAAAAGGACAAAACACTATCTTAATCCCCGAGCAGGGGAAGGCGTAAAATCAACAAAGGAAAAAACTAGTTAAGAAAAATCATAAAAAAAAAACCATTTAAGTCCGGAAGAAAATAAAAACTTCATCCATCCACCCATTTCCAGGCATAAAAGTAGAGAGGGAAAAAAAGACATCCATCGATACTAGAAAAATCAGTCAAGCAACATACCCACTCCGCCGCAGAAGAAACGAAAAAGAAAAAAAGGAGGAAAAAAAAACACATCAAAAACGAGGACACGTTACCCCTCATGGCCGCCGCATTACTGGAATATGAGAAAGAGGAGAACCGGGGAAACATACGTCAAAAAGAAGATGTAAACAAGATCAACATGGAACCTAAACCCCAGCCAGCCAACAACCGAACCAACCCGCAGACCAGCCAACCCACATACCCACGCACACCCAATCAAGCCAAGAAGCGACCCATCTTACCCTCTCTAAAAGCACGCAAAGCTCCTCGTCTTCTTTTTGTTCAACGCCTGCATGCGCTCCTCGAGGGCGGCACGTGCCTGCTCCGCCTTCTGCCGAGCCATCCTCTCTTCCTCGACCGCCTGCATCGAGTACCGGCTCGACGCGCTCTCGTTCTTGGTCTTCTCGAGTTCCTGCTGGACCTGACTAGCCTTGAGCTGGAAGCTGTCGCGATCGCTCGTGAGCCGCTTCATTGTCGTCTCGCAATCAGTCAGAGCTTCCTCGAGCGTCGCCGTGAGCGCCTTCTCCGCCTGGAGTTGCTTCTCGAGCGTCTTGATACGGGCCTCGTGGTCCTCAAAGTGCGTCGACACGTAGTCTTTGCTTGGTCGGCGGACCGGTCCGGCACCCGGTGGAGGACTGGTGGAGGGCAGCGGAGGGAGAGGGATTGCTGGTGGCGGCGAAGGTAAGGCACTAGATGTGCTCTTGCGTATGCTGCCATTATTGTTGGAGGATGTGGAGTTGGATCGTTGTGCCCTCGAGCCCATGCTTTGAAGCTCCAATTCGATCTCGGACAATCTCAACTAATTCTCCTTGTCAGCAACCCATTCATCCTCATGTGTATGCCCACAGCTAGACGTACCCTCAATTTCATGATTTCCTCATTCAGGCTCTCAATGACCTTTTGCGACTCAGCCGACTCCTGCTCGGACAGTGCAGCCAACGCATCACGCTCCTGCTTCGCCTTCTCAAACTCGTGCGTGACCGTAGCCAGTTTCTTGGAAGACTCCTGGTTTTGATCGAAGGTAAAGGTGAGCTCCTGTTCGAGGTCCTCGACGAGCTTCGCATGCTTCTTCTCCTTCTCGCCGAGGCACTTGAGCTCCGCCTCGCGCTGGTCCTGGATCATCTGCAGTTCCTTCAATGTAGAGACGTGCTCGGCAATCGTCTCCTTCTGCTCGGCAAGTTGGCGTTCGAGCTCTTCCTTCTGCGCAGCGAATTGGCGTTGCATATCTTCCTTAGCCTCGATTCCATCATCCGCGGCGACCGATGTCTCATTCTGCGTCTGGTTGTACGAAGCCTGAACTTCATCGTACGAGACTTGGAGCTTGTCGTACGACTCCTGGAGCTGCACAAGCTTCTCTGCGTGTGCGGCGCCGGTCTCCCGACTTTCGGCGAGTTCACCACGAACAGCGGCAAGAAGCTCCTCGTGCTGCGCTGCAGCAGCGGCAGCCTCTGCCCGAGCACGTTCTTCAGCTTCCTTGAGGGCAGTAAGCGCAGCAACTTTCTCTTCCCTAAGGACCTCAAGCTGTTTGACGGCCTCGTCGTAGTCGTGCTCCATCTTCCCGAGACGACGTTGCTGGCTCTCGATGAGCTCCTTGTTCTGAGCGATGTTCTGCTGCAGGTCCATATTGACGATCTGAAGCTGCTCAATCTGCTCTTTGGAAGAAGACTCGCTGGCGAGCAGCGATTCGATTTGTCGGTTGGTATCGGACTGGCACTTCTCAAGCTCCGAAACACGAGTGAGCTGCGAATTTATGGTCTCTTTATTGTCCGCGATGTTCTCTTGTAGCACATCTACACGTCTTTGGTAATCGTGAAGCTGCTGGTCGTACGAAACCCTGATGTCGAGTTCATTCTGCATAGACGCCTCCTTGGTCTTCGAAAGGTCGATCTCGAGGTCTCGGAGAGTCTTCTCGAGAGCCTGCTTCGATTCTTGAAGGCTGTCAAGTGCCTGGAACTGGCCAGACCTGAGCTGCTCCAGATCGTTGTGGAGCTCAAGGATCTTGGCGGCCTGATCGCTAGTCAGTCGTCTCTCCTTGGTCAGCTCGTCGAGAAGACTGAGAGCGTTGGCCGGCGAATCTGTCGCGATCGACTCCACAGCACCTCTGGCAGATGCAAGCTCGCGCTCGCGGTCCGCGAGGGATTGGCTGGTCTTGTAGAGCTGAGCTTCAGTCTCGTCGATTCGGCGCTGCATAACTGCAACGACAGAAATGTCCATCGGCGAAGTCTGGATGCTCGTCCGTTCCCGCGTCAGACCGGCAATCATGGCAGATTTCGACTCCATCTCTTTCCTGAGCGAGTGGACTTCTTGCTCCAGTTCAGAGATACGTTCCAGGCGATTTTGAAGTTCCCGCATGGCACCATCGATGTTGAGCTCGAAGTTCTCCAACACCTCGGGTAGTGCGCTCAAGTGCTCATTCGCAAGTCTCCGAAGACTGGTGAACGCACGTTGCGCGCGATCGACAACAGCCAGGCTCGGGCTCGACTTCCTTCTAAGAAATTGAGATGGGCTAGGACTGCTGCTGTTCCGGGGACTGTTGCCACTCTTGAGTTCGGCAAGCTCGTCGCGAGTTTTGCTGAGCTCCCTCTGGAGGCTCTGCTGCTCCTCCTCGGCCGCACGCTCCAGTTCTTCCTTCTCCTTGACCAGCACCTCAAACTTTTTTAAGAGGTCATCAGGTGAGGCTGTGGAAGCCCTGGTGACTTCCCGTTCCGTCTCGGTCTCGAGGTGGATCTTCAACGCGTTCTCGTCGGTTTCAGTATAGCCTGGCGGAGCATGGGATACACCAACCAAGGACAGCTCCGATGATAGCGAGAGCGATGATGAGAGCTGTTCCTCGGATCCCTTCAAACCGTTCACTCTCGCATCTGCTAAAAAAGAGATTGGTCGCATTTCCGGGGACTCTGGTGGTGACGTTCCCCTTGATACAGACTCCATGACAGGAAGGTTCTTCTTGGCGTGCCGAAGCTCGTCGAGCTGATCGCGCATCGTTGCGATGTTCCGCATGGCCTGTTCGTAGTTGACAGTGACCTGTTCGAACTCCTGCAGAGTCTGCTCGTGCTCCACCTTGAGGTCAAACAACTCCTGCTGCACAGTCTCAAACTTGTCGGCAACGAACTGCGACTGAGCCGGGCTCTGTGGCATGTATTGGTACTCGTCGTCTTTGGAAGCAGGCAGGTAGTCGTCTTCCGCAACAGACTCCAAGATCGGAGGAGTGCCAGACATAGCAGGCGGGGTGGGTGATCGAACGGCGAAGCGAGAAATGTCCAGCGTGGGATGGTTCCGGTCCTCCGAGAATGGCTCGGAACGAATAGACTCCGCCTTCGATGACAACGAAGGAACCGGTGTCCGTCCTTCCTCGTCGTTGGTCTCAACAGACGGCTCTGCAGCCGCTTTTTCCTTGTCCTTGATGTTATCAAGTTCAAGGAGCAAGTGGTCAAGCTTGCCGAGACTCCGCTGCCGGTCGATGACGTGCTCCAAGCGGTCAATTTCACGCTGCATCAGCTCCATGTCCTGCTCAGATTCCGCCAGTCGTTCCTCGAGAGTCGAAATGTAGTCTTCGCATCCCGCCTCGTTCTCGCGAACCCGCGCAATCTCCTTCTGCAGTTCTCGGACGATGGCGGAGTTCTTCTCCTCTCCAGAGGTGTGACCACTAAGCCTTGTTTCGAGGTCGCGAAGGTAGGTTTCGGTGCTAGACTCGCGATCCACCATCTTCTGCAGACGAGTCTGAAGTTGTTGGTTAACGGTCTCGACATAGGCAAGCCTGCTCTCCTTCTCGAGCAAGGTGCTTTCCGAGTTACTCAGTGACGATCGAGTGCTGGTAAGGGACGTCTCGAGGCTCTGAATCGTCTTCTCGTACTCCAAGACAACCTGCTCAACAGCTTCTGCGAAGGAATTCGACCTCTTGATCCTGTCCACGGCGGAGTCGGCATACTCAGTGTGATGAGCCCGGGTTTCCTCCCTGTCTGTCGCACGGGTGATCTCGGAAATCACTTTCGCGTGCCGTTGGCTCAAAGCGGTGTAATTTTCCTGGAGATCGAGAAGCTGGTTTTGCAACTCAACCTCCCTCTCTGCCAAGCGACTGTCCCGAGCACCTCGTGTCTTTTCGTTGGTTGTTCGGTCGTTCGATTCGGCTCTGTTGCACTTGAGCTGTTCGCGGAGGAACGCAATTTCGGCACGCAAGCGATCGATGAGCTGTTTCATATCACCGTCGTCTGAGATTTGCTGGATCCGGGGTTTACTCTGGATAGCACGAGCGCGCTGAGCATACTAGGGGCGAAGTCAGTCATGCTGTACCACCATTCCGTCGTCTGCAATCTTGGAATGACTTACCTGAATGGTGTTCAGTGTTTCACTCAAGTGGAATTCGGCAGGCGTTACACAAGCAATCATGTATGTGATGGCGTTACCACCCAAGGAGTCTTGCAGCAGTCGTGTGAGTCTGGAATCACGGTACGAGACGTGGGAACCCGATTGGCGTGATGAGAGTTGAGATATAACCTTGCCCAAACTCGCGAGGCCTGCGTTGATAGAAATACCCTCCTTTGCTCGCTCTCCTTGGGCGTGGGTATTCTGCGCGCATGATTTTAGCAACCTACAACCTCGACTCCGCCTCCACCCCCGACGCGTCCCCTCGCATCTGGATTCCTACCTTCAAACGTTCACTTCCAGCCAAATCGACGAAGTGCATTTTGCTATCAACGGTCATGAAACCCTCGGGCCCCATGTCCGCCGGCATCGACATCCTTTTCGAAGCCTTATCCATGTCCTTCACCTTGCGTTGAACCAAGTTCAAACTGAACACGGCATGCGAACGCGAAGATTTGGCGTTGATCGCAGTGGCATCAGTCTGTCGGATCGACGAACCAAAGCTCAGCACCCCCATCAGATCTTGCACACTATTAATCTCGACCTGTCGCAATCCGGTCAGTAGTATGCGCCCTTTCGTGTCCTCTCGGATGGTTATAGGCGCCCTATTGTCGTGTCGCGTTCCTTCCGGCAGTAACAGATCACGCAGTTGCTCGTTGTAAATCTACAGGGTTGTGTTAGAAACATGCAATATCCGCCGACCCCGCTGCCACCCGCCACACACTCCATGGCGGGGAGGGGGCACAGCATTCTACCCCACAAGCACGCACCTCGACATATGTGGCTTTCATCGTCCAGCCTTTATCGGGGTTATTTCGCTGCAGTGTCGTGATCGGGGTCGAATAGCGCACGGGTGCCCTGATACCAGAATTCTTGTCACCATTCGACCCTCCGAGTCTATCGAAGAGAGCAATGGCAGCCCTTGGGATGACTCCTGAACAACACCAGTTGTATTAGCCCGCCATCCTGGTTACGGAGGGAAAAAAACAAAACAAATCTATCCGGCAGACAGGACTTCACAACCCCAGACTCGGAGTTGGGGTAGAGCAGAGTGCAGTGTTTCGGAAGGGGGGGGGGGGGGGGCTCTGCACAACGGATACCGTGTCTGGAGTGACTCGGGGAAGGGATGGCCGTACTCACCCATCTGGTTGGGATCAGGATGCTCGCCAGGCTCAGCTGTGCCCATGGTATACGACTTTCCAGCGCCGGATTGACCGTAGGCAAGTACTGACACGTTGTAACCCTGAAGGAATGCGTTGACGCTCTCCTCCAGGTACTCCCAGACGCCATCCTGCGTGACCTCCGGACCGAAAACACGATCGAAGACGAAGATTTTCCTGCCCTGCGGACTATCGACGGCGGCACTGGTGGGGCTGGTAACGTGCACCATTCCCTTCTGAAATCGCTGTGGAATCAACTCGTAGCCGGGGTCGGACGGTTTGAGCGGCGGCCGAACGCGTACAGCTGCTCCGGGGAAAGAAAAAAAAATCAGTCAGAAAAAAAAATGTGCACAATAAACTTTAACCAATCCCAGGGCCGCCGCCACAAACAGGACAGCTCAACTCGCCGCGATCCCAGCCCATTATACCACCTGACGCCCTCTCTCCCGACGGCCCCAAGAGGGACCAGGCAAACGCGGGAGAATCTGGATGAGAGGAGGCAATGCGCAGGCAAAAGCCGGGAATCGAGCTGTAACCTTGCGGTTGCGGTGACAAGAGGCGGAGCGCGATCAGGGTTCACGTACCAACTTTGACAGATGTCCTTCCGTCCTCGTCCGACGCTCTGCTTCCGCCCGCTCGACTGCTCGTGCTCATGCGACTCGAGCTCCGTGCAGGTCGCATCATGGCGCTCATGGGTCGCGGAGGGTGGTCGCGCGGAGACGGCGACCCTGGAGACCCGACCATTGCCGCCGGAGGGTTATATTTCCAAGTTGCTGTGTAGTATATTTTCGAAGCGATGATGGGGGGCTATCTTTCAGGTTTGATGTTGCTATGGGAATGTGGAATGTGTGCGGGTATGGTGTGTGTAAGTGTGTTATGGTATTAGTATGGTTGCGGTATATGCGCGTGTGTGGGTGTGTGTATCTGCAGTCGTCGTAGGTGCTCGTGCTCGTGACGATCGTCAGGAATACCGTCGAAGGAGTGATTACTGTTAAGGAGCGTATTAGGTTGATTGACTCTGGGGGGGGTGGAGTTGGAGAGGTCGGTGGGTGGTTTGAAGGGCCGTGGGTTGCTAGGCGGAGGAGAAGAGTGGGTGGTGGTGGTGGTGGTGGTGGTGGTGGTGGTGGTGGTGGTAGAGGTGGTAGCAATGGATGGTGGCGGTATTCTACCTATGGCTTTCCCTTTGCTCCTTTGGCCTCGGAGGTGACCAGGACGTGGCGGTAGTGTTGGTGTTGGAGGGAAGGAGATGGCAGGGGTGGTGGTGGAGGAGGCTTGCTCGCTCGCTGAAGCAGACTAACGCCAGTCGTCGCGCGTCCTTTCGTTTGGGGGGGGGGAGGGGCTGATGTGCAGGTTCGTTCTTCTGAGGCCACTTTGAGAAGGAGTCTTCACATCGGCAGAGTTGTCGCGGAGAGCAGGAGGAGGATGAGCAGGAGGAGAAGGAGGAGGGGAGTAACTATCATCTATCCGGTTCGCCAGCTAATTAACTGTATTTTTTCTGACGACAGCACGAAAGCCCCGCTGTCCACCGCAGCCACAATGGGCCAGCCTCATCGTCGACCGTCATCATCATCGTGCATCCACAACAATACAGCACTCTGCGGCTTGCACTGTCTCGCGTGATGTATTGCTGGCTGGCTGGCTGCTTGGATGGATGGATGAGTAAGGCTCGCACGACTCTGGCGACTGCCCACTGGTCGAATGGGGACGATACGATACTCCGGCTCAGGTATGTGGGACATACGCAATATCGCTCATCCGACAGGGCAATCAATCGACCAACCGCCGTCAAAGGATGGGCAAGAAAGGAGATCTCTCTCCGTCCAGATCTGTGTCTCTCCCTCGCCCGTCTCCCTCGAGTTGCAGCCCAACGGAGTGTCCCCGGCTCATCCACTCTCACTCTTCCCCCCAGTCGAATGGTGATCCATAGAGGGGGGGGGGGGGGGTTCTGCACGTCCACACCGCCCACATCACATCTCACCACCACCACCACCACCACCACCTTTCACGCTGCACAACAAGCGAGATCAACGGCTAAATCCAGGAACACCAGTCAAACTTCTTCCTTCAGGGCTTCGACCGGACTCGACTCGACTGGGCCAGATGCCGAACGGCAAGTTCAGAACTCTCTTTTCGACGCCGCCCCTGTACACATCTACTCTACGCATCTAGATATGCACGGTACGTACGGCCCCGGGCCGAGACGGTGATGTAAAGTGGACCCTTTCTTTTCTCTCTTCCTTTTCTCCTTTCCATTTCTTCAGCCATGGCAACAGCTCTTGCTCACCCTGCAACTGCAACCTTGCGCTCTCCAAGCTCTACTCCCTGCCAAGGCGAAACAAGGGAAGCATTGCAGAGCTACCCGGCGATGCGCCCTACTCCTCCCCCCAGAATGAGCGGACGCAGATATAAATAAATATGCATCTTCAGATGTGCGGACTCGTGGGGAAGATTCGCCATCCGAACATCTCGCACTCACTCGTCCTGTCCACGTGTCGCCGACCTCAAAACTCTGCTCTTCCTCCGGCGTGTTGCATGACTTACGGAGCGCGCGCCCACTCTCGTCGGCCTTCTTTTCCGTTTCTCCATCACTAGGAGTCACCCCTCGTATGCACAGACGGGGCGGTAAAGTGTCATCGTGTTGAGCGATGCGGGCGTCAAGTCAAGACGTCACTCCGGGTCTGGAGGAATATGTCCGTCGGTGACTCGGAGCGAATAGTACCGCACGTACATACCTACATAGCAGATACCCGCCCATAGTGCCGCCGAGCTGGAGGGCGAAGTTGTTGATGGTTGACGGGGCATGTCCCACCCTGGTGCTCGCGGGTTCGGATTCTTCAGCCGGACGAGCTGGGTTCGAGCATCACACGCGGGAATGATATCTAGCCCCTCTACTATGCACCCCACCGTCCACACACACACGTAGATACCAGTCTAGTACTCGCCGTCCTCGCCGAGCCGGTGCATACAACCATCGACAACCACCACCGCCATCATCACCACCATCACACCATCAACCACTGTAGCGCACCAAAAACATCCATATTATTATGCATGCGTCCGAACGAACCCCAGGCCCCAGGGTGCTCCCGCGCTGCCGAAAAAGGCTAGACCAGGGACTTGGGGAATTTAGGGGAGGTCCGTTCGGTCGGGAGAGAAACACGGGAAGGATGGGGGGGCGGGCTCGGAACTTGGGGGGGGGGAATGTTTGGATGTGAAAAGAGAGAAGAAAAAGAAGAAGGAAAAAAAAGAAGTCCGAGCACCAAGCTCCCCCGTCTCTGCGCACATACATATCCACGCAGGATATGATACATAGATAGATATCCTCCTGATAACCATGACAGCCGTCTCCACCACACAATACAGACCCACATACATGCGTGCATGCATCTGTTGACGATTCGAGATCTTATGTGGAAGTACCATAGTTGGGTACGCGATCTCGGCTCGCTCGGTATTCCGTTCGACCGGAAATCCAACGCCCGCAGAAACTATCCCCATTTCTCCTCTCTCCAAATCGAAAGAAAAAAAAAGAAAAAAAGAAAGGAAAAAAAAGAAAAGAAGAAGACTTGTCGATGGATGGATGGATGGAAGGAAGGAAGGAAGGAAGGAAGGAAGGAAGAAAGAAAGAAAAAAAAAGGAGACCAACTTCCAAAAACCTGGTACATGTCTAAGTAGAGAGAGTATTCGAATGCCGATGCCGAGACGCTAAGAGCACACTAAAACCTCGCTAAGGGCTAGAATTATTTCTTCCACGCTATGTATGTATGTATGTACCAGACAATCAGTCCCCTCACTGCTGAGAACCGAGTCCCATCACTCACTGGACATCCCGTTGCTGAAATTTGATGGGGCTGAAGGCTGAATACTGTAGCGAAGGGGGGGGGGTAAAATAAAACGTAGTTTCCCGCTGGACATATCAGGAGGAGAAAAAATACATGTTGATACGCGTTTACCGGGCAAACTACTTTTTTTTTACCCCCTACATACTTGACTATTCAGTACTCACTGTTAGCAATGAACGAACGGCCCTGAAATTCTTCCTGCTTCACCCCTGAGAAAAAGAAAATTATCGAAAAAAGAAAATACATAAACTACCCGATTTACACTAGCGTCATGGCTAGCGTCTCGGCATTCGAACGACCTACGTTCTCCACGTAAAGTAGAGTAACTACACAAGGAAAGAAGGCGATGCGGACTGGGAAGAGCCCGACGCTAGCTAAGTACAAAGTAAGTATGTAACCAACCGGCCAAGTAGCGCCTTGTAGCAACAGAAGCGACCACAAGATCCCCCTGCCGGCAGCTGTGTGGCCGCGGCGCATCTGCAGGAGGGGGCACATCTCGTCACGGCCGGATTCGGACGAATCGTGTTCGTATGTATATAGCGAGAGCAGGACGTTCGAAAGGGGAGGGAGGGAGCGCAAGTACTCTAGAGTAGGTAAGTATCTTCGCTTTTCGTTCCTGGCTAGGGGTTTGGGTGGGTTGGTTGGTTGGTTTGGGGTTGTGTGTCCATTGCCCAGTCAGCACGTTCCGTTTTTCCCCCTTGCCCCCCCCCCCCCCCCCCCCCCCCCGCCGGGGGGGGGGGGGGGGGGGGGGGGGGGGGGGGGGGTGAGGCGGGGTGGTGTTTTGGGGGGGGGTGTGGT
>Ga0307516_10000190_pt1 | contig 79464 bp, 80 predicted proteins | sample 19_EM_MG_FD_203310 | JGI IMG/M metagenome (GOLD analysis project Ga0307516, IMG submission 203310) | Populus trichocarpa ectomycorrhiza microbial communities from riparian zone in the Pacific Northwest, United States - 19_EM | ecosystem: Host-associated > Plants > Roots > Unclassified | place... | reverse complement strand
CCGGAGGGGATCTTTTAATCAAGATCCCCGATGGGGATCCAATTCAAACCATCACGAAACTTGACCGCCAAAGGCGGAATCGCCATCAAGAAAGCTGGTCATGCTCACTCCGATGGCACCTGGCAGATCCTTTGCGGCACGACCACAGATGCAACGGATGCGCTTGTAATATCTCTCGGGGAAGCCCTGCGGCATGACCGCTCTATTGCGAGCCTGGCCGACATGCCACGCGGGTGGTCTGCGCGGCGACGCGCACCGAAAGATTCTTGGACCCGTGAACCGATGAGCCTTGAGCCAGACGACGAATAACCTTCCGCATACCTGCCGCTGGCGGAAGGCCGGTTCGAGTCAGGGCGATCGTCCGCGCTGTGTTTGGTGGCGACAGGCGGCAACCGGCCAACTCCGGAAGCACGACTGGCTAACTTGCTTGTCGGTTTGCGGTCACACGCGGCTTGACGAGCCAATTGGTAGCTGATCTATTGTCGGTACGCGGAAGCAAGGAGCACGCCCGTGAAGATCGCATTTCAAGGCACACTGGTGATGCTCTCGCTGATAGCGGGAACGTTGTTTCCTTACATATTCTTTTCGCTTGCTCATTCGTGCTGTTTACTAGGACACGTGCGCGAATGGATTAATCCGTTCTGGGGTTTCATTTTTGGGTTTGGTTGGTTCATCGTGGGATTCTTTACTTCCGAGCGTTCACCCCTTGCGCTGCGCTTCGGCGGGTTCGGCTGGCCCCTCGCCATTTGTTTCGTCCTATTCATTTTCTACGGACGACTGTATGACGTCGGGGGCAAATTGCGTCGCTGTACCTTAGTCGCGATCGCAATGTCATTCGTTGTAATACTGCCCGGCAGTTGCGCAGTCTTTCGATATGTTCCAACTTGGTCTGGAACAATGAATGCCGTCTACTAGCCGACATCCCGATACCTGCCGTTGGCGTGGGTCGGCTTCGGGTCGAGACGCGACGATGGCGGACACTGGTTCTCACGGCTCGAAATAGGCAAGGTGGTCATGACTGACCAAGCATCTCGCCTCATTAATAGTTAGGGAGATCTCGTTGCGCGCAGCGATCTTTGCCGTGGCCGTCCTTCCCCTACTGTTGTGGGGTCATATTGCAATTGCAGACCCGGCCCTACACGGCCTATCGCGCACACGGGCCTACCGCATCTTGATTTCGAAAGCTATTGAATATCGGCAGTCCCGAAGAAATCTCTCCGGACGGTACTATTGTGACAATGAGGGCGATACGCCCGAGTACTACGCCTTTGCCCTCAGATATCGCGTTACCACGGACGAACTTGTCGGAAGCATCGGGCGATTTCACGTAAAGCGTCCCAGCGGCAAGGTATACCGCGAGTCCGTAGATTCTCTGGTTGAAGAGCCCCTGGTCTAGGGACCGCCATTTGAGAAGTAGTTCACGGACTGCCCGCCGCACAGCCGACGGTTGCCAGAAGCAGGAGCGGGTCAATCGGAGACATCCTTGTTTGTGGGCCGGTCAGTTACTGACTTGGGTGTGCTACTTGTCGCGATCCAGATTTGCTGTAAAGCCGATGCCACGCTGCTTCGGGGCGGGTGGATTCATAAGCTGGCGTATGGCCGAGAGAATCGCGGTGATGGCCTCGTCATGGGCGGAGAGCCTCTTGTCGATCCGTGCTTCGAGTTGGGCGAACCGGCGAGCCAGTTCCTGATTCGAGGCAAGCAACCCGCGTAGCTGTACAAACGCACGCATGATTTGAATGTTGACTGCGATTGCACGGTCACTGTTGAGCACGGAGGACAGCATCGCCACGCCCTGCTCAGTGAATGCGTAGGGCATGTATTTGCGGTGTTGTCCGCGACCAGGCTTTAAGGTCACAAATTGTGACCTTAAAGCGGTCCACTCTGTGGCAGTCAGCTGAACCATGAAGTCTCGTGGAAAGCGCTTCCGATTACGTCTGACAGCCTGTAGCAATACTTTGGTGGCAACACCGTAGAGGGCAGGTCGTGAATCGTGAATGCGTCCAGCCCATGGTCGACGGCGGCGAGGGCCGCGTTCAAGGTGTCGATGCCGACGTGTAGTGCACGCTGGCGGCGGTCTCTGCGCCTCTTTGGAAATACGAACTCGCTGCCGCTTGAAATTTCCCGCAGCGATTTGAGCCAGCTGACGACAGCTGGCACCAATGGGATCGAGAGCGGTGCAGCGGTCTTGGTGCGGCTCGCCGGCAGTCGCCAAACCGGGCCGGTGTCCGTTTCGCCATCGAGATCGAATTCCCTCCACTTGGCGTGCGCTCGCTTGACCTCCAAGGCGGTCAGCCTGTCGCGCGCCATGAGACTCGTCCTCCTGGAGGCCCGATCTGTCGTAGCTAAACCAGGAACAGTGGTTAAAGGTCCGCTGTAGCTAGCATTGTAGCTACGTGCCCAGCAACAACATTAACGCCGCCGGTCCTGGAAGTCCATGGAGGGTGGCGGTCGTTAATTGCTTGATTTATAGAGAAATGCGGGGCCAGGCTAGGCGGCCCAAACGGCTATGGACCCTACTCGATGTTCTGCACCTGTTCGCGCATCTGCTCGATCAGAACCTTCATGTCGACCGCAGCGCGCGTGGTTCCGATGTCCTGCGATTTGGACGACAGGGTGTTGGCCTCGCGGTTGAGTTCCTGCATCAGAAAATCCAGCCGCCGGCCCGACGGATCCTGCACGGTGAATGCTTTGCGCACTTCCGTCACGTGCCCCCGAAGCCGATCGAGTTCCTCGTCGACGTCCTGTCGCTGCGCCAGAATGGCGAGCTCCTGCTCCAGTCTGTCGTGGTTGACCTCGGTCGCCAATTGCGCAATTCGATCGAGCAGTTTCGACCGCATGCGGGCGCGGACCTCGGGCAGCCTCTCGGCAACCATCGCGGCGAAATCCAGCAAACCTGCGCACCGCTGCTCGAGGGCGTCGCGCAGCCGGCCGCCTTCGCTGTCGCGAAACCGGGTAAGTTCTGCCAGGGCCTCGCCCAGCAGCGCTTGCGCGGCCGCCACCAGCGCGGCCGTGTCGCGTGTGTCGTCGCGCATCACGCCCGGCCAGCGCAGCAGATCCAACACCTCGATCCGCGCCGCGGAGCCGGCCGCCGCGGCAATTTGCTGCGCCCTCCGGGTGAGGCTGCCGAGCAGATCGGCATCGACCTCGAGCGAGCTCGCCGCGGCTGCGGGTCGAAAATGCAGCGAAACGTCCACCTTGCCGCGCTTGACGGTGCCCGCGATGGTTTGGCGGAAATCCGCTTCCGCACTGCGAAAGTCCTCCGGCAGGCGGCAGCCGATCTCGAGGAAACGATGGTTGACCGTTTTCAGCTCCCACGACAGCAGTCCCCAGGGAAACTGCCGCTCGCGCCGTGCAAAGCCGGTCATGCTACGAATCATAGGGGTCTGAAGCCAAATTCGGCCATAATATCAGCCTTCAGTTTAACGGGTCCCCTAGGAGCTGTCATTGCAGATCGAGACCGCGGACGTGAGCCTGATCGGCCATCGCGATGAAAATCAGGATCGGGTCGCGGTGGCGGCTGCCGAGCATGCCGTTCTGTTGGTCGTCATCGATGGAATGGGCGGCCATGCGGAAGGCGCGCGCGCCGCGGAGACGGCGCTGTCGACGCTGTTGGAGTTGTTCTGGCAGACGCCGCACCCGATTTTCGATCCGCTGGGCTTCTTGCATCTTTCATTGGGAAGGGCGCACGAGGAGGTGGTGAAGCTCGGAATCGGCCTCGGCGTCGAAGCGCGGCCGCGCGCCACATGCGCCGTGTGCTTGGTGCAGGAAGGCGCGGCTTATTGGGCGCACGTGGGCGACAGCCGCGTCTATCAATTGCGGCAGGCGCAGGTACTGGAGCGTACGCGCGATCACAGCCATGTCGAGGTGCTGCTGCGCGAGGGACTGATCACCGAGGCGGAAGTTCACGGACACCCGATGCGCAATTACGTCGAGTGTTGTCTCGGCGGCGATGCGGCGCTGCCCGAGATGAGTATTTCCACGCGCCGACGCCTGAAGCCGGGCGACATGCTGTTATTGTGCACCGACGGCCTGTGGGCCAATCTGAAAGATCAAGACTTGGCGCGGTTCGCGCAGATGGTGGGCAAACCCTTGCGTGATTCGTTGACCGACCTCGGAACTCAAGCAGTGGCAGCCTCCGCGCCGTACAGCGACAACACGAGCGCCGCGGCGCTCCGTTGGCGGGCCGCGTGAGCGTAAAGCGGCCGAGCGGTCGGGCTGCGGATGAATTGCGAGCCCTCTCCTTCGTGCGCGGTTACACACAACATGCCGAAGGCTCGGTCTTGGTGAGCTTCGGGGGTACCCGCGTGCTGTGCACGGCGAGTATCGAGGAAAGCGTGCCCTCGTTCCTGCGCGGGCAGAACCAAGGATGGGTTACCGCCGAGTACGGCATGCTGCCGCGGGCCACTCACACCCGGTCGGCGCGCGAGGCGTCGCGCGGCAAGCAAACCGGCCGCACACAGGAGATTCAGCGCCTGATCGGCCGCGCCCTTCGGGCGGTGGTCGACTTGAAAGGCTTGGGTGAGCGCACCGTCACCGTGGATTGCGACGTGCTGCAGGCCGACGGCGGGACGCGCACCGCGGCCATCACCGGCGGGTTCGTCGCACTCGCGGACGCCATCGATACACTGCTGAAGAAGCGTGCGCTGAATGCAAATCCATTGCACGGCCAGGTCGCCGCCGTTTCGGTGGGCATCTACCGCGGCACGCCGGTGCTCGATCTGGACTACGCCGAGGATTCGAATGCGGAGACCGACATGAACGTGGTCATGAACAGCGGCGGCGCGTTCGTCGAGGTTCAGGGCACCGCAGAGGGGCACGCGTTTCGGCGCCACGAACTCGATCAGCTGTTGGATCTCGCCTCCCAGGGCATCTCCCGGCTGCATGCCGCCCAGCTCAGTGCACGCGCGGCGTGAGCGGCTGGTCATCGCCTCCGGCAACCCGGGCAAGCTGCGCGAATTTCGGGAGTTGCTGGCCGGATTGCCGTTCGATGTCGTCGCCCAAGGGGATCTTGGCATAGCCGGTCCGGAGGAGACGGGCAGGAGTTTTCTCGAGAATGCACTGCTCAAGGCACGACACGCCGCAAGTGCCGCGCGCTCGGCGGCCATCGCCGACGACTCGGGGCTAGAGGTCGATGCCCTGGGTGGCGCCCCCGGCATCAATTCCGCGCGCTACGCAGGGATGGGCGCCGACGATGCCGCGAACAACGCCAAGCTGCTCGATGCGCTGAAGGCGACTCCGCCGCAATCGCGCAGCGCGCGCTACCGCTGCGTTCTGGTATTCATCACCGGCGAAGGAGACCCGGCTCCGCTCACTGCCGAGGGCGTGTGGGAAGGCCTTATCGTGGATTCCCCCCGGGGGTCGGCAGGTTTTGGATACGACCCGCACTTCTGGCTGCCTGAGTTGAAGATGACGGCGGCCGAGCTCGATCCCGGCGAAAAGAACCGCCGCAGCCACCGGGGCACGGCGCTCCGGCTGTTGCGGAAGCGGCTGGAGGCACGCACGTGAAGGGGCTCGCGCTGTACGTTCATTTGCCCTGGTGCGTGCGCAAGTGTCCATATTGCGATTTCAATTCACACCAGCTGAAGTCGGCGCGACCCGATCGTGCCTACCTGGATGCGCTCATACGCGACTTCGACGCTGAATTGCCGCTGGTTGCGGGCCGCCGAATCGACACGGTGTTCTTCGGCGGCGGAACGCCCAGCTTGTTCGACCCGGACGACTTCGCCCGGCTGCTGCGGACGATGCGGCAGCGCATTGAGTTCGCTGCCGACGCCGAGATCACCCTGGAAGCCAATCCGGGCACCGTCGAGCGCGGCCGGTTCGCCGGCTACCGGGACGCGGGGATCAATCGGGTATCGCTGGGGGCGCAAACATTTTCCGCGCCGGCCCTCGATCGCCTGGGACGCATTCATACATCAGACGACACTCACCGCGCAGTCGAGGAGCTGCGGTCCGCAGGTATCGCGAATTTCAACCTGGATTTGATGTATGCATTGCCCGAACAGACTCTCGAGGCGGCGATCTTCGATGTAGAAACCGCGTGCGCGCTCGCCCCCGCGCATATTTCCTACTACCAACTCACGCTGGAACCAGGCACCGTGTTCCACGCCCGCCCGCCGCCGCTGCCCGATGACGAAGCGGCGTGGCGAATACAATGCGAATGCCAGGCGTTGCTGTCGGCAGCGGGATATCGGCAATATGAGGTTTCTGCATACGCCCGCGACGGCTTTCAATGCCGGCACAATCTCAATTACTGGCTGTTCGGCGACTATCTGGGCCTCGGTGCCGGGGCGCATGGGAAGCTGAGCCTTGAGTTGCCCGATAGAATTTTGCGCACGGCGAAACCCAAGCAGCCGCGCGACTTCCAACAACGCGTCGCCGAGTCGAACGTCGGCATCGGGGAGCGCAATTTCATCGCTGCCGCCGACCTGGCTTTTGAATTCATGCTGAATGCGCTGCGGCTCAACGAGGGGTTTTCCAAGCAGTGTTTCGAGTCGCGCACCGGTCTTGAATCGGAGGTTTTCAGCGTCATAATGCAGGAATCCGCGGATCGCGGTCTCATCGATACAACCGTTGTCGATGGCGTCGTTGTCGGATGGAAGCCCACTGATCTGGGCAGGCGATTCCTAAACGATCTGCAGTCGCGTTTCCTGGAATGAGCTTATGCACACCGGCAGCGACCTCTCGCACAAAGCAGTACCTACAGCACATTGCACCTGCATTAGGTCATATGAGGCCAGTAACATATTGAAAAATAACAGGAAACTTACCTGTCTATTTTTTGATCAAGTTAACATTTATGGGAATTTCCGCTGAGCGAAGAGTGCCGGTCTGGCTTCGTCCACAGAGTTATCCACAGATATTGTGGACAACATTGCAATTGCTTGACACCGCAGGGCCGAGGTCGGCTCCTTGCCTAACAAGAGGCTCCTAAAGTACTATATGCGGCCCGTTTATACGGGCACTACCCTGGCGTGGCGATAATTTTCTGCAGAATGACCTGGTGTGCCAAGCAAGCTTGGCGTGTCGGCGAGTTTGGGTTTTTATCGATTCTGCCGTCAAAGATACAAGAGGTTCCCATGAAAGCCGGCATCCATCCCGATTACAAAGAAATCACCGTTACCTGCACCTGCGGCAATACGTTTCCCACCCGCTCCACCATCGGTCAAGATCTGCAGGTCGAGGTCTGTTCGAACTGCCATCCGTTCTATACCGGCAAGCAGAAAATTGTGGATACCGGCGGTCGCGTGGACAAGTTTCGCAAGAAGTACGCGACGGCAGCCGCCAAAGCCTGATCTTTCGGCCATCCTGCCCGGCATGCGCGGAGCCGAACTCCGCGCATGCTTATCTGCGCGCGTATGCATTTCCTTGGGATAGGGTCTCGGCCCCTCGAGCCGCCCGCCCCTCGCCGGCCGTAGCTAGCCGCCCGCCCTTGATTCCCCCGAACGGCCGTGCAACTCTGCCGAGTTCCATATCGAAGGTACCATTCCGTCGGAAAACCGCATGAGCACGAAATACGAACTGAAGAATCTCGCCACCGGCAAGTCCGTTCAACTCGAGTCCAAGTCGGGCACCATCGGCCCCGAAGTGATCAACATCTCCAATTTGACCAGGGATATGAATGTTTTTACGTTCGATCCTGGATTCATGGCCACCGCCAGCACCGAAAGCAAGGTCACCTATATCGATGGCGATGCGGGCGTCCTTCTATATCGCGGATACCCGGTGGAACAATTGGCGGAGCGATCGAGCTTTCTCGAAGTGGCGAATCTGCTCATCAACGGCAGTCTGCCCACGAAAGCGGGGCTCTCCGCCTTTCACAATTCCATCATGCGGCACACCATGGTCAACGAGCAGTTGCTGCGTTTCTTCCAAGGGTTCCACCACAATGCTCATCCGATGGCCATGGTCTCGGCGGTGGTCGCGTCGATGGCAGCCTTCTACCACGACACGACGGACATCAATAACCCACGTCACCGGGAAATCTTTGCGCACCGCATCATTGCGAAGCTGCCCACCATTGCGGCCGCGGCGTACAAGCACACGCTCGGTCAGCCGTTCATTTATCCGCGCAACGACCTTCGCTACTGCTCGAACATGCTCAATATGTTCTTCGCGGTGCCGTGCGAGCCGTATGCGATCGACCCGGTCGCCGCCGAGGCGCTGGATCTGTTGTTCATCTTGCACGCCGATCATGAACAGAACGCGAGCACTTCGACCGTGCGCCTCGCGGGCAGCACCGGTGCGAATCCCTATGCCGCCATATCCGCCGGTGTATCGGCGCTTTGGGGGCCGGCACATGGCGGCGCAAACGAGGCCGTGCTCGACATGCTGGACGGCATCGGCTCGGTGGCGCTCATCGATAAATTTCTCGCCCGCGTCAAGGATAAATCCGACAGCGTCCGGCTCATGGGTTTCGGTCACCGGGTCTACAAGAACTTCGACCCGCGCGCGAAGATTATTCGGGGCATGTGCTACCGGGTGCTCGAGAAGCTCGGTCGTGTCGACAATCCGCTGTTTGATTTGGCGCTCAAGCTCGAGGAAATAGCACTCAAGGACGAATATTTCGTATCGCGGAGGCTGTATCCGAACGTCGACTTCTATTCGGGCATCATCTACAGCGCGCTGGGCATTCCCCGTTCGATGTTCACCGTCATGTTCGCGATCGCGCGCACCGCCGGCTGGGTCGCGCATTGGCAGGAAATGGTGTCGGATCCGAACATGAAGATCGGCCGTCCCCGGCAACTCTACACCGGCCCTACGCAACGAGATTACCAGCCAATCGATAAGCGCTGACAGCGTGCTTGCACGGACTACTGCCCGCTCGGTCGCAATCACGGCGTTGCTGCTCGTCGCGTCGTACGCACACGCCGCGCCGGTTGAGGCAGTCCCCGAAAAGAACATCTGTGCCGATCCCGCGAGCCCGCTGGCCCTGGGCTCTGCGCAGTGGAACGGGTGGGGGCGCGACGTCGAGAATACGCGGTACCAGCCGGAACCTGCGATTCGCGCCTCCGACGTGCCCAAGCTGGCATTGAAATGGGCGTTCGGATTTCAGGGCAGCGCAGTCGCGGGCCAACCGACGGTGGTCGACGGCCGGCTGTTCGTCGTGAGTTCCGCGGGCCGAATCTATTCGCTGGATGCCAAAACGGGCTGTACGTATTGGACCTTCGATGCTCCGGCCGGGACCCGCACGGCGATCTCCATCGGAGAGTTCGCGCCGCCGCGAAGTGCTGCCGCCCCGAAATCTGCGCCTGCCCCAAGGCGCAAGCATGGCGGCTCCAAGAAGAGGCGTCAGTACACTCTCGCCCATCTGGATATTCTGAAGGCGCCAAGCGCGGCCTTCTTCGGCGACGATACCGGCGCGGTCTATGCGCTCGACGCACAGAGAGGTACGTTGCTGTGGAAGACCGTGGTCGACCCGCACCCGCTGGCGCGCATCGTCGGCGGACCCACGCTGTATCGCGATCGGCTGTACGTCGTGGTCGCGTCGAATGAGCAGAGTGCCGCAGTAGACGCGGCCTATGCGTGCTGCACCTTTCGCGGCAGCGTTGCTGCGCTCGAGATGACCACGGGACGCGTGCTGTGGAAAACCTTCACCATTTCGGCAGAGCCGCAGCCCTACCGCAAGAGCGCCTCCGGAGGCCAGGGATTCGGTCCCGCGGGCGGTGCGGTCGCGGCGGCTGCCTCCATCGACATCAAGCGCGGCCTCCTCTATGTGGGCACGGGCGGATCGTTGACGGACCTCAATCAGCCTTTGACCGATGCCGTGGTCGCGCTCGATTTGAACGACGGCCAGTTGCGCTGGGCGAAGCAGTTTCCCCGGCATGACAAGGCCGGCGCCGCGGATTTCGCCAGCTCCCCCATACTGCGTACGCTGGCGGACGGCAAGCAAATTCTCTTGGCCGGGCAAACGTCGGGCATCGTGTATGCACTCGACCCCGATCATGGCGGCGACGTTCTATGGCAAACCAATGTCGCAGAAGACGGCGTTGCCAGCGGGATCGAATGGGGTCCTGCAGCGGACCACCGCCGGCTTTACGTTGCCTTGTCCGGTCTGGCGGCGGAACCCGACAACACATCGGGGGGCCTTGCCGCGCTCGACATGAAAACCGGAATCAAGCGCTGGTACGCGCCGGCCCCGTCCCCGGCCTGCACTTGGGGCCCGGAGGCCTGCGCCCATGCCCAAGCGCAGGCGGTAACCGTGATCCCCGGGGTGGCCTTTTCGGGGTCCATGGACGGCCACCTGCGCGCTTATTCCACGATCAACGGCAAGATCATGTGGGACACCGAGACCGCGAAGGATTTTCCGACGGTCAACGGGATCCAAGGCAGCGGCGGCTCCCTGGATCAGGGAGGTGCGACGATCGTGAACGGCGTCGTTTACATCAATTCCGGTTATGGCCAACGATACGGCCAGCCGGGCAACGTTCTGCTCGCCTTTTCGGTGGACGGCAAATAGGTACGCGAATCCCGCTATGACACGATCCCAACGGCTGTCCTTTCTTGGCCTGTGCCTGGCGTATGGCTCGTCGGTGTCGGCCGCTTTGGGTGCCGCGGCGCACGCCCAACCCGCCGAGGCGCCGGCAGCCATCGAAAACTCCGTGGTCAAAGTGTTTTCGACCATGCGCTTTCCCGACCCTTTCAAGCCGTGGACCAAGCAGGCGCCCGCCGAAGCCACCGGATCAGGCGTCGTGATCGAGGGCAGGCGCATTTTGACCAATGCGCATGTGGTGTTGTACGCGAGCCAGGTGCAGGTGCAGGCCAGCGCGGCGGGCGACAAGGTGCCCGCGACGGTGGTGGCGGTGGCTCCCGGCATCGATCTTGCCGTCCTGCAACTCGACGATCCGGCGTTCTTCGACACGCATCCCCCCGTGGCGCGCGCGAGCAAACTGCCCCGCATCAAGGACGCCGTATTGGCGTACGGCTTTCCGACGGGCGGCAACTCGCTGTCCATCACCAAGGGCATCGTGTCGCGCATCGAATTCGTTTCTTACAACTATCCCGTGTCGGGTTTGCGCATCCAGGTCGATGCGGCGATCAATCCCGGCAACAGCGGCGGACCCGCGATCGCCGGCGACAAGATGATCGGACTCGCGTTCAGCAAATTGAGCGGCGATGCGCAGAACATCGGCTACATCATTCCCAACGAAGAGGTTGAGCTGTTCCTCAAGGACATCGGGGATGGCCACTACGACGGCAAGCCGGCGATGTACGACGATCTGCAGACGCTCGAGAACCCCGCGCTGCGCGACTACCTGAAGCTGGACAAGTCGGTCGAAGGGATGGTGGTGCACCGTCCCGCACATACCGATGCCGCATATCCCTTGAAGGAATGGGATGTCGTGAGCCGCATCGGCGATGCGCCCATCGACAATCAGGGCATGGTCAAGATCGACAAGGATTTGCGCGTGAGCTTCGGGTATTTGATTCAGCAGGTGGCGAGCAACGGCAAGCTGCCGCTGACCGTGATTCGCGGCGGCAAAACCCTGGCAGTCCAGCTGCCCGTGTCGGCGGAGCACCCGACGCTGGTTACCGATCTGCGGGGAACCTACCCTTCCTATTTCATCTATGGGCCCTTGGTGTTTTCGCCGGCGACCTGGCAGCTGGTGTCCAGTCTCGAGAACAATGCAGGATTGATGCGCATGTTGGGCCTGGTGAAGAGTCCCTTGGTGACTCACGCCCTCGATGAGCCGGACGGCGAGCTGCAGGAACTCGTGGTGGTTTCGTCGCCATTTTTCCCCCACCGGATTGCCAACGGCTATTCCAATCCCGCGGGCTCGGTGGTGTATGCGGTGAACGGCACGCGCATCAAGAGCCTCGTGCACCTGGTCGCGGTGCTGCGCGACCTCAAGGATTCGTTCGTCACCATCGAATTCGATCAGAAGGGCGGCGAGGCCCTGGTATTCTCCAGGCAGGCCATCATCAGCGCGACCGACGATATCCTGATGGACAACGGCGTCCGCGCTCAAGGTTCTCCAGACACTCTCGCGGTATGGCAGGACAAGTCCGCGAAGTAAGCTTTCCCAGCAGCCGCCAAGCCGTTCAATCGGCGTTGATGAGTTCCGACACTTCCCGCAGATCGGCCCGCTTCATCGGCCGCCCGTCAACCGGCGAGTAGGGAGACTGCCGGATGCCGTCGATGGGGAAAACGGTGGCATCGACGGTGCGGCCGTTGGCATCGAACCTCAATGCCGGATAGTTGACGCTGCGCTCCGCGTCCATCTTGACGCGGCGCTCGTAGAACTCGTGGGGAATACCGATCTCCAACAGCCTGATCGCAACGGACTCGGAACGGTCGGCGAACAGATGCAGATTGATATCGCTGTAATTGGTCGCCGTCCCGTTCAGCACCGACCCCACCAGCCGCGGCTGGAACTCGTCGAGCAAACGCATGGTATCGAGCGCGATTCGACGCTGTTCCTTCAGGGTGTGATCGTGCGAGTCGCGGCCGAAAAGCCGTTGATGTTCCCGGAGCGCCGCCTCGATCTCGATGTTCTTCGGCAGTACGGCAACGTCGTTGACACCCAGCCGGTCGGCCGCCTTGCGCTTGGCCTGCAGGAAATCTTCGATGCCGTGCTCGGCCATGATCCGCGCGGCCTCCTGGGCGAGCGCTCGTCGCAAATCTTCGGCACGCTGGGAAATCTTCTTAGGCATAGTCGCTAGAATAGCGGTTTGTCACCATCCGTCAGCGGATTCTGGCCATTGGGCCCTTCATAGTTCTCGGTCTTGGGCAGGTTGCCCTCGATGAACTTCTCCATGATTCCATTGGGATTCTCCGCGCTTGCGAGCAGCCCAGAGTCGGGCGAGATGCGCACCGTCACGATGCCGTCCGGCACCGGGACGCCGTGCCGGGGGGCGCCTGCCAGCGCCTCATGCTCGTAAAAGATCCAGATGGGCAGGGCCACGTGCGCGCCTTGTTCTCCCTCGCCGAGGGTCCTGTCCTGATCGAATCCCGTCCAGACCGTCGTCACGAGATCGCCGTTGAAGCCGTTGAACCACGCGTCGTGCGCATCATTGGTGGTGCCGGTCTTGCCGGCGATATCGTCGCGGTTCAGTACGCGGGCGGCAACTCCCGTGCCGTGTCGAATGACGTCCGTCATCATGTCGGCGAGCAGATAGGCGACCTGAGGTCTGATGACCTGCGGCGCAAGATTCGCCGCGGGAATCACCGTTTTGCCGTCGTGAGCGCCTTCGTCGAGCAGACCGGCGCGCGTGCTCGAACCTCCCCTGCCCGGGGCTGCGGCGGCGGGTTCGGAGGCGCGGCCGCAATCCGAACACGCCAGGACGGGCTGCGCATGCAGCAAGGACTTGCCGCCGGCGTCCTCGATCCGATCGATATAATACGGTGTCACCCGAAAGCCGCCGTTGGCGAACGTCGCGTAGCCCGTGACCATCTGCAGTGGGCTCAACGAGGCAGTGCCCAGCGCCATGGTGAGGTCATCGGGTACCTGGGACTTGTCGAATCCGAAGCGCGTCACGTAGTTCCGTGTGTAATCGACGCCGATTTCGCGCACCAGCCGGACCGACACCAAATTGCGGGAGTGGGCCAAAGCCTCGCGCAGACGAATCGGGCCGAAGAACTTGCCCTCGTCTTCCTTGGGCCTCCACGCCTGTTCCATGCCGGCCGAATCGATCACGATGGGCGCGTCCAGAACGACGCTCGCCGGGGTGTAGCCCTTGTCGAAGGCAGCCGCGTACACGAAAGGTTTGAAGCCTGAACCGGGCTGGCGCCGCGCCTGGGTCACGCGATTGAACTTGCTTTGGAAGAAATCGAATCCCCCCACCAAGGCGACGACCGCGCCGTCCTTGGGATCCACCGATACCAGGGCGCTCTGCGCCTCGGGAACTTGGACGAACTGCAGCGATTCACGGGTGTTGCCCACGGTGTAAATCACATCGCCGCGGCTGAAGATATCCGACGCCTGAGTGGGTGCGCGATCGACCTTCTCGTCGGGCAGCTCGCGGCGCGCCCATGCCATTTTCTCCCAGGGCAGAGTCACCGCCCCCAGGTTCTTGACGTAGATCCTGGCGGTCTTCGCCTCGACGCTTTGGACGATGGCCGGCCGCAAACCGCCGATGACCGGAAACTCTTCGAGTTCCAGCTCCAAATCGGCCTCCGCCGAGCTTTTGGGCAATTCCACCTTGGCCGTGGCGCCGCGCCAGCCATGACGGCGATCGTATTCGAGCAGCCCGGTGCGTAGCGCCACGGTGGCGGCATTCTCGAGGCGGGCGTCGACGGTCGTGTACACCCGATAACCCGCCGTGTAGATGCTGTCGCCATACTTGGTCTGCATCTCATTGCGTACCATTTCCGCAACATAGGGCGCATCCACTTCGATGGTGGGACCATGCAGCCGCGATTCCATCGGACTGGAATTGGCCTGCTCGAATTCGGACTGGCTGATGTAGTTGAGCTCCCGCATGCGTCCCAGCACATGGGTGCGGCGCACCTTCGCGGCCTCGGCGCTGGCCACCGGGTTCACCACCGAGGGCGCCGTCGGAATGCCGGCCAGGGTGGCCATTTCAGCGATATTCAGCTGATCGAGGGTCTTGCCGAAGTAGACCTCCGCGGCGGCGGCCACGCCGTAGGAACGTTGCCCCAGAAATATCTTGTTCACGTATAGGGAGAAGATCTCCTCCTTGGTGAACTCGGTTTCCATCAGCAGCGAGATGTAGACCTCGCTCATTTTCCGCTTCATGTCCCGCTTCGGAGTCAGAAACATATCGCGCGACACCTGCATGGTGATGGTGCTCGCGCCCTGGCTGATCTTGCCGGCTTTGAAGTTGGCCACTGCCGCCCGCAAAATCCCTTGCCAATCAACGCCATGGTGCTGAAAGAAGCGGTCGTCCTCGGTGGCCAGAAACGCCTGGATCAGCTTTTTGGGAAGCTGCTCATAGCGCACCGGAATGCGGCGTTGGTCGCCAATGGCCGCAATCAGCCGGCCATCGCGCGTATAGACGCGCAACGGGACCTGCAGCTGGACGTCGCGCAAACTCGCCACATCGGGCAGGGCGGGCCTCAAATAGGCGTAGGCACAGACATTTGCGAACGCAATCAGGAAGATTGCACCCACCAGAACCACACAAATGCGAGAGATGAGAACTAGGTAACGTATGGACACTGAAAACCGTTCTAACTTATTGGACCGGCGGATAGGCTCGCATAGTACCGCTGGTTACACGGGCATACTCATCGAAAGATGAGGACGCAAAGCCACCGGTCCTACAGGCACTGGCCTAGGACAGCGGGGTTGCCAGACCAAGATCGGCCAATCGCCGGCGGAGCGCCGGCGAGAGTATAGAGGTCTGTATGAATGACATGAAGCGTCCTCGATTTCGCTGCGGACTGTTCGTAGTTCGCACTTTTCCATGCCGGGCGCTCCCGGCAGCGATTACCGTGAGTAGATTCACGTTCCATTTAACAGTTTCTTGCTAAGTTAGTTCCGCATAGCTAGTCTCGCAGGCAGTTTCGACCTCCAAGGTACTGAGTAAAAAGGGAAAAAATTTGTGTGGTCGCTCGGAAAAAGATATCGTCCGCTATTAGGACTTGACATAACCACTTCATCCGTGAAGCTAATCGAGCTCACGATGTCGGGTGGCCAGTACCGGGTTGAGTCGTATGCCGCGGAGCCTACGCCGCACAACGCCATCAATGAAAAGGCCATTGTGGACGCAGAAGCCGTCGGCGAGGCCATCCGCCGGGCTGTGAAGCGCTCCGGCGCCAAGAGCCGGCTCGCCGCGATCGCGATCTCAGGGGATGCCGCGATTACGAAAGTCATTCAAATGCCCAAGAATCTCGGTGAAAACGAGCTCGAGGGACAGGTCGAGATGCAGGCGGACCAGTACATTCCGTTTCCCATGGAAGAAGTGAGCTACGACTATCAAGTCGTAGGTCCCTCGGAGAAGGATCCCGACATGCTCGACGTGCTGTTGGTGGCCACCCGGACCGAAAACGTCGAACAGCGGCAGGCGGCCGTGCAGGCTTCCGGATTGACCGCACACATCGTCGATGTCGAAGCCTTCGCGTTGGAAAATGCCTGCACCTTGATGCGGCACCAGATGCCTGACGGCGGCATGGACCGGACGGTCGCGGTGGTCGATTTTGGCGCCAGCAGCACCACGTTCAGCGTGCTGCGCGACATGCGGGTCATTTACACGCGCGACTTTGCCTTCGGGGGCCAGCAGCTCACCGAGGAGATCATGCGCACCTACGGCTTGAGCATGGAAGAGGCCGGCCGCGCCAAGAAGGAGGGCGGTCTGCCGAGCAACTACCAGCCCGAGGTGCTCGACCCGTTCATTGACGACATGACCCAGCAGGTCAGCCGTTCCCTGCAGTTCTACCTGGCATCGGGCAGCGGCCGCTCGCAGCCCGACCAGATATTGATCTGCGGCGGATGCGCCAATATTCCCGGAGTGGCGGAGGTCATTTCGAGCCGCGTCGGCGTACCGGCCGACAAAGGCGACCCGCTAGGCAACATGAGAGTGTCGTCCAAGGCCAAGGCACAAGCGGTCAGCCGCGACGCCACGGCATTGCTAACCGCCTGCGGCCTCGCGCTGCGAAGCTTTGACTGAGAGCCGACATGCCGCGTATCAATCTACTTCCCTGGCGTGAGCAAGAACGTAAAGTACGCCGTCGAGAATTCCTGGTGGCGGCCGGCGCCGCCGTGTTCGCCTCCGTCATCCTGGTCGTCATCGGCAAGCTCGTGTACGCGAGCTGGACCGAAGCGCAGATAGAGAAAAACAATCTGCTCAAGAAGGAGATCGTCAAACTCGATGCGCAGATCGCCGATATTCAAGATCTCGAAACCCGCAAGCAGCGCCTGGTCGCCCGCATGGAGATCATCGAACGGCTGCAGCGCAAACGGCCGGAAATCGTGCATCTGTTCGACGAGCTCGTGAAGATCGTGCCCGAAGGCGTGTACCTCACGCAACTCAAAGAGGCCGGCAACAAGCTGGAAATACACGGCGTGGCACAGTCGAGCACCCGGGTGTCGACATTCATGCGGAACATCGACGCGTCCGTATGGATGGATAACCCGCAGCTGCAGGTCGTCGAGTCCGCCGCGAATTCCCCCACCGGCGGCTCAAGCTTCACATTGTTCGCCGATACGGTGGGCGTGAATCTCGAGGACGGCGGCCAAACTACGGTCAAGAAGGTTGCGGCGAAATGAATTTCATCGACCAACTTCGTACTCTCGATCCGCGCGACGTCGGCCGCTGGCCGCTGGCCGTGCGCGGTTTCTTCGTGCTGCTGATTTTCCTCGTCTGTTCGGCCTTCGCCTGGTACATGTTCGTCTGGAACGACGACCGGCCCGTTCTGCAAAAGGCGGAGGCGGACGAATTGGATTTACGCAGTCAGTTCGAGAACAAGCAACAGCGTGCCGCCAACCTCGAGGCCTACAAGGCGCAGCTCGGGGAGATGGAGCGCAGCTTCGGCGCCATGCTGCGGCAGCTGCCCGGCAAGACCGAGGTGCCGAATCTGCTGGTGGACATCTCGCAAACGGGGCTGGGGGCGGGTCTTCAGGAAAAGCTGTTCCAGCCCGCGGGCGAGCAAAGCAGGGGCTTTTACGCCGAGCTGCCGATCCGCATCCGGCTGGTCGGCAGCTATCACGAGTTCGGCACATTCGTCAGCGGCATCGCCGCCCTGCCCCGCATCGTCACGCTGCACGACATCCAGATCGCGCCGGCGAATGACAAAGCCGGGGGCTATGACAATTTGATCATGGACGTGACCGCCAAGACTTATCGATACATCGAGGATGAGGGCGGGCGCGCAGGACCGAAAAAGAAAGCAGGAGGCGCGACGTGAGAAGCACATTGGGTGCGCGAGCAGCCTGTGTGGCCGTGCTCGCGGGTTTCATGACGGCAGGATGTTCCGGCGGTCAGTCGGATCTGCAGAAGTGGATCGAAGCGACCAAGAAGAAGCCGGGCGGCCGTATTCAGGCCCTGCCCGAAGTCAAGCCGTATGAAACCTTCGTGTATTCGGCGAGTACCCTGCGTTCGCCCTTTCAGCCGCAGGGTCCGGGCGCCATCGGCGGCGGCGTCGCGGGCCTCCGGCCGAGCGCGCGCCGCAACCGCGAGTTCCTCGAGGGGTTCTCGCTCGATACGCTCAGAATGGTGGGCACCTTCAAGGTGGGCAGCAGTTTCTATGGGTTGGTGCAGTCGAAGGACGGCCTCGTGCACAAAATACAGCCCGGCAATTATCTGGGACAGAACGATGGGAAAGTCACCGACATTTCCGCCAGCAAGATCAGTCTCGTCGAAATCATACCGGACGGTCTCGGCGGCTATATCGAGCGACCGGCCTCATTGGCATTGAATGATTGAGGCCACAGGGAGAATTTAAGCATGATCAGTTTTAAAATACGCACGGCGACGACTCTGGCGTTTCTGTTGGCCGCAATCTCTGGGCTCAATCTGAAGGCTCACGCTGCCGATCCGAACAAGCTCGAGTCCATCGAGGTGCAGACGCTGTCGGGCCAGCAGGTGCAGCTCAAACTGCATATGAGCGGACCGCCCGCCGAGCCGCTGCCCTTCACGATCGACAAGCCGGCGCGGATCGCCTTCGATTTGCCGAACACTTCGTTGGCCTTGGCCTCGCGCCGCGTGGACGTGCACTCCGGCGGCGTCGACTCGGTCGTGGCCGCGGAAGCGAATGGGCGTACGCGCCTGGTCGTCAATGTCGATTCCCTGCTCCCCTACACCACGAAGGTCGACGGCAACACCATCATCGTCACGCTCGGCAACCAGCCGGGGGCGTCGCTGGCGAAGCTCGGCGAGCCGGCTCGCGCAGGGGCGGGCCAACCGGCGGCCGCCACCGGGCGCACCATCCGCACCATCGATTTTCGGCGCGGTTCCGACGGCACCGGCCGGGTGATCGTGCAACTCACGGATCCGCGCACTCCTGTGAACGTGCGCCAGGAAGGCAGTCAAGTGGTGGTCGATTTCGCCGGAACGGTCATGCCCAAGAATCTCATGCGCCGCTATGACGTCATGGACTTCGCCACGCCCGTACAGACCGTCGACGCGATCCGCGTCGAGGGCAGCTCGCGCCTCGTGATCAGCGCGCAGGGCGATTTCGAACAGCTTGCCTATCAGTCCGACAACCAGTACACCATCGAAATCAAACCGTCCCTGAAGCGCTCCAACGCGGAAGAGAAGAAGGAATATACCGGCGAACGGCTCACCTTGAACTTCCAGGACATCGACGTGCGGTCGGTGCTGCAGTTGCTGGCCGATACCAGCGGTCAGAACATCGTCGTCAGCGATTCGGTGGCCGGCAACCTGACGCTGCGCCTGCAGAACGTTCCCTGGGATCAGGCCCTCGATATCGTGCTGCGCACCAAGGGCTTGGACAAGCGCCGGCAGGATAACGTCATCATCATCGGCCCCACCGAGGAGCTCGCGAATCGCGAAAAGGCGGAGCTTGCGGCCCGGCGCGAAGTGCAGGAATTGTCGCCCGTCCGCTCCGAGTATTTGCAGGTCAACTACGCCAAGGTGTCGGATCTCGCGAAGCTCATCAAGTCCGGCAGCGGCAAGGACTCGATGCTGTCGCCGCGCGGCACCCTATCGATCGACGAACGCACCAATACCTTGCTGGTGCAGGACACCGCGGAGAAATTGGCGGACATCCGGCGTCTCGTGCAAACCTTGGACGTGCCGGTCAGGCAGGTCTTGATCGAAGCCCGCATCGTGATCGTGAACGACACCTTCGAGCGGGATCTGGGCGCGCGCTTCGGCATCACCTCGGCGCAGCAGAACGGCAATAACGGGCTGTTGGCCGTGACCGGCAACGGCGTGGGCGCGGACACCCTGACCGGTTCCGCCGCCACCAATCTATCGACCGGCAAGCCCGTCTTTCCCGTGACGGCGCCCATCTTGAACAACCGCTACCAGGTCAATCTTCCGGTAGCGAGTCCCGCGGGCTCCATAGGTCTTTCGTTGCTGCATGGCGCCAACCTGCTCGATCTGGAGCTGTCCGCGGCGCAGAACGAAGGCCGCGGCGAAGTGATCTCCTCGCCGCGCGTCATCACGGCGAACCAGAAAGCCGCGACCATCATGCAGGGCGTCGAAATCCCGTACCAGGAATCGGCGTCGAGCGGAGCCACGACCACGCAATTCAAGAAAGCCGTGTTGTCTCTCAAGGTGACGCCGCTGATCACGCCCGACAATCGGGTCATTCTGGATCTCGACGTCAACGACGATTCGGTGGGCCAGCTGGTGCAGAGCGCCACCGGCGGATCGGTGCCGTCCATCGACACCCGGGAGATTCTGACTCAGGTGCTGGTCAACGATGGCCAGACGGTGGTTCTCGGCGGCATCCTCGAGACGACCAAAACCGCGTCGACCAAAAAGGTACCCTATCTCGGCGATATCCCCGTGCTCGGACACCTGTTCAAAACGACCACCGACGTCAACAACAAGAAGGAACTGTTGATCTTCATCACCCCGAAGATCTTGCGCGAAGGGTCGAACCTCTACTGATCCCCCGAAGTCTGCGGGCGGTAGGCCACGCGGGCCCAAGGCGAACGGACATCGCTGCGGGCCCGTTCATGGCGCCGCCGGGCCACCGGTGAGCCCGTGACGCAGAGATTGCGCGACTCGACTATGATTCGCGGCGAATGCCTCCCATTCGAAACATCTTTCTCATAGGTCCCATGGGGTCCGGCAAAACGGCCGTGGGCCGGCATCTGGCGAGATTGTTTCACTTCAGGTTTCTCGACAGCGACGCGGATATCGAGGCCAAGACCGGCGTCGATATCTCCTTCATTTTCGAGAAGGAGGGCGAGGCAGGGTTCAGGATTCGCGAGCGCGAATCCATCGACCGCCTGACCCGACTGGAGTCCGTCGTTCTGGCCACCGGCGGCGGCGCGGTGATCGACCCGGACAACCGTCGCGCTCTCGCGGAACGCGGCGTGGTGGTCTATCTGCAGACCTCCGTCGACCAACAGATCGAACGTACCCGGCATACCCGCCACCGGCCCTTGCTGAATGGCACGGATCCGGAAGAAAAGCTCAAGGAGCTCATGCGGCGCAGAGCGGTCCTGTATGCCGAAATCGCCAACATCACCGTTTCCACGGATGGGCGGCGCGTGCAAACGGTGGCCGAGGAGATCCTGCAGGAGCTTCGTCGGGCGTACGGTGCGTAAGACGAGAAATACTCAGACAGGCTCCCCAGAGCCGTATAATCCGCGGACCGTGCAAACACTCAAGGTAGACGTAGGACACACGACTTATCCCATCAAGATCGGCCCCGGCTTGTTGGACGATGGGGGGTTGCTGGATTCTCTCATCCCCGGCCGCGACCTTTGCGTTGTCACCAACACGACCATTGCCGGTCTCTACCTCGCGAAGCTGCAGGCGACGCTCACCGCGCGGCGGGGGGCGGCCCCGCGTGACGACACCCGTCGGATCACCCATTGCGTGCTGCCCGACGGTGAACAGTACAAGACGCTGGAGACCGTCGGACGCGTGTTCGATGCCTTGGTGGGAGCCCGACTCAACCGTGATTCCACCATCCTCGCATTGGGAGGCGGAGTGGTGGGCGACATCGCGGGTTTTGCCGCCGCGTGCTATCAGCGCGGCGTCGGCTACGTGCAGATACCGACGACCCTGCTCGCACAGGTGGATTCCTCCGTGGGCGGTAAAACCGGCGTCAACCACCCGGGCGGAAAGAATCTCATCGGCGCGTTCTATCAGCCGCTCGCCGTCGTCGCCGATACCAACACCCTGGCGACCCTGCCGGATCGTGAGCTGCGGGCGGGGCTGGCCGAAGTGATCAAGTACGGGTGCATCTGGGACCCGCTGCTGTTCGACTGGCTGGAACTGAACATCGACAATCTCATCCGGCGCGAGCCGCAGGCGTTGGCCTACGCAATCGGCCGATCCTGCGAAATCAAGGCCGAGGTGGTCGGCCGGGACGAGCGCGAGAGCAACGTGCGCGCCGTGTTGAATTTCGGCCATACGTTCGGTCATGCCATCGAGTCGGCCACGGGGTACGCAACCTATCTGCACGGCGAAGCGGTCGGCCTCGGGATGCTGATGGCCGCGGGCATGTCGCGCCGCCTCGGTTGGATGGACGCGGCGGAGCACGCCCGCATTCGCGACCTCCTGCTGCGGGCCGGACTGCCCACCGAAGCGCCGCGGATCGGCGTGTCCCGCGCGCTGGAATTGATGCAAATGGACAAGAAGGTGCTGTCCGGCACCGTGCGCCTGGTGCTTCTCGAAGGCCTCGGTCGCGCAGTGGTGACCGGCGCCTACGAACAACCCGTGCTCGACGCCACCCTCGCCGAGTATTGTGCATGACGGAGAACGGCGAGACGGGGCTGTCGGCGTATGCCGCACACGACGACCGCTCCCGCGGTCGCCGCCATGCCGAACCGCCGCCGGAATACCGCTCCGAATATCAGCGCGACCGCGATCGCATCGTGCACTCCACCGCGTTTCGCCGCCTGGTGTACAAGACCCAGGTGTTCGTCAACCACGAGGGAGATTTGTTTCGAACCCGGCTCACGCATTCGCTCGAGGTGGCTCAAATTGCCCGCACCATCGCGCGCGCGCTGAGGCTGAACGAAGTGCTGTCGGAAGCCATTTGCCTGGCTCACGATCTGGGGCACACGCCCTTCGGACACGCGGGTCAGGATGCGCTCAACGAATGCATGATGGATTTCGGCGGATTCGAACACAATATGCAGTCGCTGCGCGTGGTGGACGAACTCGAGGAGCACTATGCGGAATTCAACGGGCTGAATTTGAGCTTCGAATGCCGCGAGGGCATTCTCAAGCATTGCTCGTACAACAACGCGGTACAGCTCGGCGACGTGGGTGAACGCTTCATCAATCGCACGCAGCCGGGGCTCGAGGCGCAGCTGGCCAATTTCGCCGATGAGATCGCATACAACAATCACGACGTCGACGACGGCATACGGGCGGGGCTCATTACCGTGGAACAATTGCTCGAAGTGCCGCTCTTCCTCGAATATCACCGCGAGGTGCTGGGGCGATACCCGGATCTTGGCGGCCGCCGCCTGGTGTACGAGATCCTTCGCCGCATGATCAACCGGCTGGTGTCCGATCTCATCGACTCCTCGGCCCAGCGCCTGCGCAGTGCCGGGGTGGCGACCATCGCCGATGTCAGAGGACACTCCCAGCCCTTGATCGGGTTCAGCGATGCGACCCGCGAACTCAATTATGCCCTCAAGACATTTCTGCGCGAGCACGTCTACAAGCATTATAAAGTGAGACGCATGACCTCAAAGGCGCGTCGCGTCATCGGAGCGCTGTTCGATGCATTCTTCAACGATCCGACGCTGATGCCCGACGAACACCAGGACAGCGGCGAGCGATTGGAAGGGTTGCAAGGCAACGCGGGCCGTGCGCGCGCGGTGGCGGACTATATCGCCGGGATGACCGATCGCTATGCCATCCTCGAGCATCGACGGTTGTTCGACCCCGGCGAACGAACCTGATGGCCGCCCCGAATATGACAGCTCCATTGAAGAACGATTTGCTGCTGCGTGCGCTGCTCAAGGAGCCGACGCCGCGCCGGCCCATCTGGCTGATGCGGCAGGCGGGGCGGTATCTGCCGGAATACCGCGCGACCCGCGCGAAGGCCGGAAGCTTCATGGCGCTGTGCACCAATCCGCAGCTGGCTTGCGAAGTGACCTTGCAGCCCATCGACCGTTTTCCCTTGGACGCCGCCATTTTGTTTTCCGACATCCTGACGATTCCGCATGCCATGAATCTCGGACTGGAATTCGAAGCCGGCGAGGGCCCGACGATCGAGCGGCCGGTGCGCTCCGCCGCCGACGTCGCCAACCTCAAGATACCGGACCCGGCGCGCGAATTGCGCTATGTCATCGACGCCGTCGCCCTGATTCGCCGGGAATTGTCCGGCCGCGTGCCCTTGATCGGTTTTGCCGGCAGCCCGTGGACCGTCGGGACCTACATGGTCGAAGGCGGCGGCAGCAAGACCTTCGGCCTCGTCAAACGGATGATGTACGAGTCTCCCGAGGTGCTGCATCGGCTGCTCGACGTGCTTGCGCGGTCGACCATCCTGTACCTTAACGCGCAGATCGCCGCCGGTGCGCAAGCCGTCATGGTGTTCGATACCTGGGGCGGCGTTCTCACGCCCGCGCAATACGAAGAATTTTCACTGCGCTACATGGCACAGGTGATCGCCGAATTGACACGCGAGAGCGGCGGACGCCGCGTGCCCAGCATCGTGTTCACCAAGGGCGGAGGGGCGTGGCTCGGAAAGATCGCGGCGATCGGCTGCGACGCCGTCGGAGTCGATTGGACCACCGATCTTGCGACGGCCCGAAAGGCCGTCGGCGGTCGGGTTGCCTTGCAGGGCAACCTGGATCCGTCGGCGCTGTTCGCCCCGCCGGAAACGCTGCGCGGCGAAACTCGCCGGGTGCTAGACAGCTACGGTGCCGGACCGGGGCATGTATTCAACTTGGGCCACGGCATCACGCCGGACGTCGACCCGGAGCGTGTTGCGGTGCTGGTCGAGACCGTCCGCGGATACGTGGCGACCTAGCCCGAGTCGGCCAAATAAGCTAACGCTTCTTGGACTTCGGTGTTTCAACGCCGCGGGGAGCGGCGGCGGCGGCACGCAATTCGTCGCGCAGGGCGCGGCGGAGAATCTTGCCGACATTTGTTTTCGGCAGATCCTTGCGGAAATAAACGTGCTTCGGCACCTTGTATCCGGTGAGCTCGGTTCGGCAATGTGCGATCAGCGCCTTGGCCGTGAGGTCCGCATCCTTGCTCACGACGAACAGGGCCACCACCTCGCCTGCCGCTTCGTCCGGTTGCGCGACCGCGGCGACTTCCACGACGCCGGGATGCCCGGCGGCTACGCCCTCGACTTCGTTGGGATAGACGTTGAATCCGGACACCAGGATCATGTCCTTCTTGCGGTCCTCGAGGAAGACGTAGCCGTCGGCATTGATGCGTCCGATGTCGCCGGTGCGCAGCCAGTCGCCGAACATCACTTTCTCGGTCTCCTCGGGCCGGTTCCAATAGCCGCGCATGACCTGCGGTCCGAATACGCAGATCTCGCCCACGGCATCGGTGGCGACTTCCTTGCCGTCGTCGTCGCGGATCGAGATGTCCGTCGAGGGAATCGGCAGCCCGATACTGCCGTTGAAATCGGTGCCGATCGGATTGGCGGTGGCCACCGGTGAAGTTTCGGTCAATCCCCACCCTTGAGTCATCACGCAGCCGGTGACCTTTTTCCAGCGTTCCGCGACGACCGCCTGCACGGCCATGCCTCCGGCAAAGGAGACTCGCAGGGCGCTGAAGTCCACGGCTTCGAACCCCGGCGCGTGCAGCAATGCATTGAACAGGGTGTTCACGCCGCTGATGAAGTTGAACTTCTGCTTCTTGAGTTCCTTGACGAACCCGGCGAAATCCCGCGGATTGGTGATCAGCACGTTGCATGCGCCCAGCGGCAGAAAGGCGAGCAAATTGGTGGTGAGGGCGAATATATGGTAGAGCGGCAGGGCGCAGATGATGACGCGGGCACCGCCCGCCCCGCGCATCGCGGGAAAAATCCAGGCGGTGGTCTGCAGCACGTTGGCGACCATGTTGCGATGGGTGAGCACCGCCGCTTTGGCAATGCCGGTCGTGCCTCCGGTGTACTGAAGAAAGGCGATGTCGTCCGGTCCGAGCGGCAGCGGGTCGAGCTTCTGGCCGAGACCGGATGACAGCGCGCTCTTGAACGTCTGCGTGCCCGGCATGCTCCACGGCGGTATCTGCTTGCGGACGTGCCGCAGCACGAAGTTGACGATGAAGCCCCGCGGGATTCCGAGCAGATCGCCGACGCCGGTCACCAGGACACTCTTGAGGGCGGTGCGCGGCAGGACTTGCTGTAGAACGTGTGCGAAATTCTCCAGGATCACGATGCATTTCGCCGCGGAATCGTTGAGCTGATGCTCGAGTTCGCGCGCGGTGTACAGCGGATTCGTGTTCACGACCACCATGCCGGCACGCAGCACGCCGAATACGGCGATCGGGTATTGCAGAATGTTCGGCATCATCAACGCGACTCGATCGCCCGCGACCAAACCCGATTTCTTCTGCAGCCATGCCGCGAATGCTCTGGAGAGCTCGTCCAGCTCGGCAAAGGTCAGGTTGGTCCCCATGTTGCTGTAGGCAGCTTTGTTCTTGTGGGTGGCGACGGCCTCCTCGAACAAGTCCCGAAGCGAGGCATACTCGCTCGGATCGATGTCGGTCGGTACTCCGGCCTGATACTGCTGTAGCCAAGTTCGCTGCACGCGCGCTCTCCACGGTTTTTGTCCCGCGTGTATAGCATCGGTTCGGTGCGCCAGCAATCTTCTTTGCAGCCGGAGTAGACTGGCTCCTTGGCTCCATGAGCGGAACGGCGGCGTTGGCATGAATATTTCACGATCGTGGTTTTTGGGTGTGCTGGTGGCGCTGTCGGGCTGCGTGCACGGGTCCGGTTGCTTGTTCCTGCAGCCGATCAAACATACGTTGACGGGCCGCATTCACTTCCGGTCGTTCCCGGCCCCCGACGGCATCGACAATGTGCCGGTACTGGTGCTCGATCGGACCGCCTACGTCTATTCGCCGGCGCATAGTTACCAGTGCATGTCCGCCACCGACATACAGCTCGTCGGCGTGGCCGAATTTCCGGAAAACGTCATCGAGAACTCGCGCGTTAGTGCGCAAGGCTCCCTGTTCGAATCGACATCCGCGCATCAGTACACGCGCTTCCTGATGAACGTCACGACGCTGCTGCCCATGAAACCGGCGCCGTGAGAGGAGCTTGCGCGGGGCAGGTGGGTTTTGACCCGAATGGGATTACAATTCCATCTCGATCATTCGATTCAAAACCAGGGAGTAACATTCTGTGAAAATGACAACATTGGTCGGTGCCCTAGCGGCGCCGCTGCTGATATTCGCGATGGCGTTGCCCGGCCACGCCGATTCGATGTGCAAGGATGGAACGACCTCCACCGCGACCGGCCGCGGCGCCTGCAGCGGTCACGGCGGCGTTCAGAAAGCCGCCAAGTCGGCCGCCGCCGAAGCGCCGGCCTCCGCGGAGACGGCATCTCCGGCCGCCGCCCCTGCGCCTGCGTCGTCAGAGGCTGCGTCAAAGGCCGTACCGGCTGCGTCAAAGGCCGCACCGGCCGCCAAGTCGGCCGCGAGCGGCAACACCGATCCCACGGGTGCCACCGCCAAGTGCAAGGATGGGACCTACTCCAAATCGAAGCACCACAAGGGTTCTTGCTCGCACCATGGCGGCGTCGCCGAGTTTCTGACGCCCTAGGCCCTGCCGCCGGAAACGGGCGGACCGCCGTCGCCCGTTTATTTGCGCAACAGAGGACGCAATTTCGGCCACACATTGTCCAGGAGCTTTGGCTGCCCGAGTTCATTCGGGTGTACGCCGTCGGCCTGCATCAGGTTGGGCGACAGCGCGATGTCGTTCAGCAGGAACGGCACGAGCGGCGCTTTCTTGTCGCGGGCCACGTCGCCAAACACCGCGAAGAATTTCTCGGTGAATTCAGGACCGTAGTTCGGCGGTATGCGCATGCCGAGCAATAGGACCTGGGCCCCGGACTCCACCGACAAGTCGACCATCTTGCCGAGGTTGCTGCGCATCTGGTCGATGGGCAGCGCCCGCAGTCCGTCATTGCCGCCGAGTTCGAGGATCACGAGCCGGGGGTGGTGCAGGGAAAGCGCACGCGGCAGGCGCGCCAAGCCGCCGGCGGTGGTTTCGCCGGTGACGCTGGCGTTGACGACCTGGTAACCGTACCCTTCGTCCTTGAGCTTTGCCCGCAGCATCCCCACCCATCCTTGCTCGACACGCGCGAGTCCGTACCCGGCACTGATGCTGTCGCCGAACACGAGAATCGCGGGCGCGTCGGCGTTGGCCGGGAGTTCCGCAAAAACCAGGATCAACAGGATCAAAAACCGTTTCACAGGCGCTCCCGATGCAAGATCAAGTCGTTCTCGAAGCTAAAAACGTATCCAAGACGGTACCCAGTCCCGAAGGTCCGCTGACCATTCTCGCCGATGTCAGCCTCAGTGTGCGAAACCGCGAGAGCATGGCAATCGTCGGAGCTTCCGGGGCCGGAAAATCCACGCTGCTGGCTCTGCTGGCCGGGCTCGATTCTCCAAGCACCGGGCGGGTGTCGATCGCAGGCGTCGATCTGACCGAACTTGACGAAGACGGCCGTGCCGCGATTCGCGGCCGGCACGTCGGATTCGTGTTCCAATCCTTCCACCTGATCCCGTCGCTCACGGCGATCGAAAATGTCATGCTGCCGCTCGAATTGGGAAACCGGCCGGACGCCCGACAGGCGGCCGCCCAAGCGCTCGCCCAGGTGGGCCTGACGCCGCGCGCGGCGCATTATCCCAAGCAATTGTCCGGCGGCGAACAGCAGCGCGTGGCCATTGCGCGCGCCTTCGTCACGCGCCCGGCGGTGCTGTTTGCCGACGAACCCACCGGAAACCTCGACACCGCGACCGGACAGCGGATTGTCGACCTCTTGTTCGAACTCAATCGCGGCAGCGGCAGCACGTTGATTCTGGTGACCCACGACCGTTCGCTGGCGCAGCGTTGCAGCCGCGTGCTCGAACTCGACGCCGGCCATACGGTGAGCCGCGAGCCCGCCCAGAATACTCAGACAGGCTCCTAGCTCGTGCAAATCCTGCGCTTCGCCTTGCGCAATCTGTGGCGCGATTTGAAGTCCGGCGAATTGTCGGTGTTGTTGCTTGCATTGTCGGTGGCCGTGCTGTCCTTGACGGCAGTCGGGTTCTTCACCAGCCGCATCTCGCAGGGAGTGCGTGCGCAGGCGGCGGAAGTTCTCGCGGCCGATCTGCGGCTGGAGGCGCCGAATCCGCTGCCGCCGGAATATTTTTCCGAAGCGAAGAGACGGGGGCTCAGGACCGCACGGGTACTGTCGTTTCCAACAGCCATCTTCAATGGCGACCTCAGTCAACTTTCGGCGCTCAATGCGGTCACGGCCGAATATCCGTTGCGCGGCCGGATGCGGATCGCCGATGCGCCTTTCGGGCCGGCCCGCACCACCGATCGCATTCCCAAGGTCGGCGAGGTATGGATCGATGCACGCATCATCGCCCAATTGAAAGTGTCCCTAGGCGACTCGCTCCGTATAGGTGCAGGCTCGTTCCGCGTCACGGAAGTGCTCGACTATCGGCCCGACCAGGGCACGGGCTTCGTCAATCTTGCGCCGGCGGCGCTGCTCAACTACGAGGACATCGCCGCCACGCAACTCATTCAACCGGGAAGCCGGGTCACCTATGCGGCGTTGTTTGCAGGACCCCCGGCTGCAGTCGAGCAGTTTCGCGAATATTTGAGCACACACAAAGCGGGCGGCGAGCGCCTGCGCGAGGTCGACGAATCGAGCCGGCAGTTGAACTCGGCCATCGACCGAGCCAGCCGGTTCTTGAATCTTGCGAGCCTGGCCTCCGTGCTGCTGGCGGCGGTTGCCGTCGCCATGGGCGCGCGGCGCTATGCGTCGCGCCACATCGACACCGTGGCGCTGATGAAATGCATGGGCGCATCGCAAGGCTTCGTCCTGTCGATTTCGCTCATCGAACTGACGCTGCTGGCGGTGAGCGCGGTCGCGGCGGGCGCTTCGCTTGGGTATCTGGCGCAGTCGGGGTTGGCGTGGCTGCTGCGGGACTTGATCCGGACCGAACTGCCGCCCGCGTCGCTCGCGCCGCTTCCGATCGCGCTCGTGACCGTCATGGCCATGTTGATCGGATTCGCGTTGCCGCCCTTGCTGCAATTGAAGAATACGCCGCCCGGCCGGGTCTTGCGGAAAGCGGTGACGGCTCCTCCGCTGCGATTCGGACTGTCGTATGTCTTCGCACTTGCCGCACTATTCGCAATTCTGTGGAGCCTGGTGCGTGACACCGAGCTCGTGGCCAGTCTGTTCGTGGGCGTCCTCGGCGTGGGCGGGGTGCTGACCGCTGCGGGTTACGGCCTGGTGCGCCTGACCAGCCGTTTGCGCGGAGGCGTGGGCGTCGCCTGGCGCTATGGTCTTGCCAACGTCTCGCGGCGCGGCGGCGGCAGCGTGGTGCAGATCGTGGCCTTCGGCTTGGGGTTGATGGTTCTGTTGCTGCTGGCCGTGGTGCGGGGCGATCTGCTCGCGGATTGGCGCCGGAGCCTCCCGAACGACGTCCCCAACAACTTCCTCATCAACATCCGCCCGGATGAACGCGGGTCGCTCGAGGAATTCTTGCAGGCCCATGGCTTGGGTCAGCCTCAGATGTATCCGATGGTGCGGGCGCGCATCACGGCCATCAATGCGGTGCCGGCCGAATCGATCAAATTGAAGGCCGAAAATGGCCGCGGATTTCTCGAGCGCGAGCAGAACTTGACCTGGACCGCGACGCTCATGGACGACAACGGACTGGTGGCCGGGGAGTGGTGGGAACCCCAGGACTACGGCAAGCCGCTGGTGTCGATTTCGTCCGAATACCAGGAATCCCTGGGCTTGAAGCTGGGGGACACGCTGACGTTCGACGTGGCGGGCGAGACGCTGAGCGCCAATGTTGCCAGCATCCGCAAGATACGCTGGGATAGTTTTCGGCCGAACTTCTTCCTGGTGTTTCCACCGAAACTGCTGGACGGCGCCGCGGGCACCTACATGACCAGCATATACCTCACGGAGAAGCAGCGTCCGGCGCTGGTCGGCCTCGTCCGGCAATTCCCGACCGTCTCGGTAATCGACGTGGACGCCATCCTCAAGCAAATACGCGACATCATGGATCGAGCGTCGCTGGCGGTGCAGTACGTGTTCTTGTTCACCCTGGCAGCCGGCGTCGTCGTGCTGCTCGCGGCGGTGCAATCGACTCGCGATGAACGCCGCTACGAGAGTGCGATGCTGCGAACCCTGGGCGCCAGCCGCGGCACGGTGCTGCAGGGCGTGGCCGCGGAATTCTCGGCGCTCGGTTTTCTCTCCGGGACTCTCGCAGCGTTCGGTGCCACGGGGGTCGGCTGGCTATTGGCAAGACGCCTGTTTTCGCTGCAGTTCGCCATCGATCCCTGGGTGTGGGTGCTGGGTCTGATCTGCGGCACCATTCTCGTGGGAGTCAGCGGCACGCTGGCGACGCGGCGCGTCGTCAACACGCCGCCCATCGTGACGCTGCGCGATGATTGACCGTCGAGGATCCGTGGACGCCGGGGATCAGCGGACGTCGAGGAGCAACCATCCTTCGGGGATGGGACTGCCGCTGGCGCGAACCGGTAGCGATTCGATGCGAACGCTGTAGATCCCGGCGGCCAGGCCGGTGGTGTTGAACGTCAGCCGCAATTCTCCGTTGGAGTCCTGCAGCAAGTCGTTCAGGATCAGAGCGCGTCCTTGGTCCTGCTTGTCGACGATCATGCGGTATTGCAGTGGTTGTTTCGAGTAGCCCAAGTCGATGTGCAGATCGACGAGTTGCGGCACGCTCCGATTCACGGTGATGCGCGCCTTGTCGATGCCGGACGCCCGGTCCGGCGCCACGTGCAGAGTGGTCTCCACCGCGGGCTGCACCAACGAACCCTGATGCATGCGGGTGCGCGTGTCCTCGAGCTCCTCCCGCAACAGCACGTACTTGCCGAACAGGGCCCAGAACCCCAGGAGGCACACGAATGCGGTGGCCGCTGCGCCGATGGGCACATATGGCGACTTCCACCACGGGGGCTTCGGCTCGGTGAGATCGAGCGGCGCGCCGCAGGCTTCGAGCAGCTGCAGGCTCGCCTGGGTACGTTGGGATAACTTCAATCCCTCGAGGTAGGCAGGATTGGCGCGGCACCAGTTCTCGAGATCGCGAGCGCCTTTGGGCGGCAGCTTGCCCTCCAGATAGCGGTCCATGAGCTTATGGTCTTCGATGAACTTCGCATCGAAGCGCGCTGCCGTCGCTGCATTGACGGGTGCAATGGTGTTCGCGTTCATGATCATTTCATTCCGTGAGTCAATATCTTGCCGGGTCTGGCTCACGTAATATGTGAAATGATCGGCAGAAGCGTCAGCGGATTGCGGGAGAATGGTCATGTCTGGACGAAGTCTCGCCGGTAGCGGTCCATCGGCGGCAATTTGCGTCTTTCTTTGCCTGTCGTCCGGCGCCGCCGCGGCTGCCGATGAGACGGCGATCACGATCAGTACTCGGCGCTCCTGCGCCTCGCCCTCCGGGCATTGCGCTACGCTGTCCCTGCTGCGCGCAAGCCCTGGGTAGCCATTCCATGGCTAACCGTGCGACGCATGCGTCGCACCCGCGTTCGCGGCGTTCAAGTCGGCCTCCTGCCGACTTAGTCTTACGCCTTCATGACGCCGGCCACTATGTCGCAGACCGCGGTAATGGCCTCCGATCGAGTGCTCGATTTGCGCCAGACGGCCCCAACCGTGCGCGTCGGCACGGGCTTCGAGAATTGCCGTATCGTGAGCCCCCGCTGCGACCCGAACGGCGACTCCACCGCGGTTTCGGGGAGCAACGTGATGCCGAGACCGGCGACCACCATCTGCCTCAGGGTTTCGAGGCTCGTGGCCCGGAAATCCTCGGCCTCGCGAATGTCGATGCGACTGCACACTTCCAAGGCCTGATCGCGAAGGCAGTGGCCGTCCTCCAAGAGCAGCAGAGTCTGGCCCTTGAGGTCGGATACCTTGATGGTGGATTTGGCTGCGAGGGCATGGTGGTTGGGCAATGCGACGGTGAAGGCCTCCTCGTAGAGTGCGCGCGTTTCCATCCCGTCCTGCGCGATCGGCAGCGCCATGATCCCAAGGTCGACCTCTCCGTCGTGCAACCGTTTGAGCAGCGCCTCGGTCTGGTGCTCGTAGAGCATGAGTCCAAGCTGCGGCAGCGTCTTGCGGATCTTCTGCATGACCCGTGGCAGGAGATACGGTCCGATGGTTGGGATCAAAGCCAGCTTCAAGCGGCCTGCGAGCGGATCCTTGTTGTTGCGGGCCAGTGCGACGATCTGGTCGCCTTCGTCCAGCATGCGGCGGGCGCGCACCACCACCTGTTTGCCGACTTCGGTGAGCTGCACGTTGCGTGGCTGGCGCTCCACCAGCTTGACGCCCAGATACTCTTCGAGCTTCTTGAGTTGCGCGGACAGCGTGGGCTGGCTTACGAACGTGCGTTCCGCCGCCTTGCCGAAATGGCCGGTGTCCGCAAGCGCCACCAAGTATTTGAGATCTTTCAGATTCATGCGATAGACACACTCTATCAGATTCATGAATTTAATCAATCCCAACGATGGCTGGTTATGGCATCCTGAATTTCGTCTCCAGTTAAAACCTCTCGAGGAAATTCAATGTCTCTGATCAATTCTGAAATCAAGCCCTTCAAGGCCACCGCATATCACAATGGCAAGTTCGTCACATTGACGAACGAGGATCTGAAGGGCAAGTGGTCGGTGTTCGTGTTCTATCCCGCCGACTTCACCTTCGTATGCCCGACTGAACTCGGCGACCTGGCCGACAATTACGCCTCGTTCAAGAAGTTGGGAGTCGAGATCTACGGCGTGTCCACCGACACGCATTTCACGCACAAGGCCTGGCACGACACGTCGGAAACGATCGGCAAGGTCCAATACCCGCTAATCGGCGACCCGACCCTGGCGCTTTCGCGCAATTTCGAGGTGCTGATCGAAGAGGAAGGCTTGGCCTACCGCGGCACGTTCGTCGTCAATCCGGAAGGCCGCATCAAGATCATCGAGGTGCACGACAACGGCATCGGCCGCGACGCGAAGGAATTGTTGCGCAAGGTGCAGGCGGCGCAGTACGTGGCCTCGCACCCGGGCGAAGTATGCCCGGCGAAATGGACGCCCGGCGACAAGACGCTGTCTCCCTCGCTCGATCTGGTCGGCAAGATCTGATCGCCAGGATCTGATCAAAAAAGGGTTCAAGGCAGACACGGCGGAGCCGTGTTCGTGATGAGCGCGCGGGCGGTCTTCATGTTCACGGCTCTCGTCCCAGTGAAGCGAACGCAAAGTCAGGTGCATCATGCTCGAAGACAATCTCAAGACTCAATTGAAAGGCTACTTGGAACGGCTGCTGCAGCCGGTCGAGATCATCGCGTCCTTGGACGAGGGCGACAAGTCGCGCGAGATGCAGGAGCTGCTGCAGGACATTGCATCGCTGTCGCCATTGGTGTCGCTCGTTGCGGCGCGCGACCCGACCCAGATGGTGCCCTCGTTCGCACTGCGGCGTCCGGGACAAGAACCTCACGTCCGTTTCGCGGGCCTGCCCATGGGGCACGAATTCACATCGTTGGTATTGGCCTTGCTCCAGGCAGGCGGCCACCCCTCGAAAGCTCTCCCTGAGGTGCTGGAGCAGATCCGTGCGCTCGAGGGCGAATTCAATTTCGAGACCTTCGTTTCATTGAGCTGTCAGAGCTGCCCCGACGTGGTTCAGGCGCTCAATTTGATGGCGGTGGTGAACCCCGGGATCCGGCACACGATGATCGATGGCGCGGTGTTCCAGGATGAAGTCGAGCGGCGCGAGGTGATGGCTGTGCCCGCGGTGTTCTTGAACGGCCGGCCATTCGGCCAGGGCCGCATGGAGCTCCCGGAGATCCTCTCCAAGCTCGATGCCGGCGGGGCGGAACGCGACCTGGCGAAGTTCAATACAAAAACACCCTACGACGTGCTGGTCGTCGGCGGCGGGCCCGCCGGCGCGGCGGCCGCCATCTACGCGGCGCGCAAGGGGATCCGGACGGGCATTGCCGCCGAGCGGCTCGGCGGGCAGTTGTTGGACACCGTGGGCATCGAGAATTTCATTTCGGTGAAGGAAACCGAAGGCCACAAGCTGGCGACGGGGCTCGAACAGCATGTCACCACCTACGATGTCGACGTCATGAATTTGCAGCGCGCCGAGGCGCTCACGCCCGGCGACCTGATCGAGGTTCGGCTCGAGAACGGCGCGGCGTTGAAGGCGAAATCGGTGGTCATCGCGACCGGTGCGCGCTGGCGGGAAATCAATGTACCGGGCGAACGCGAGTATCGGAACCGCGGGGTGGCGTACTGCCCCCACTGCGACGGTCCGCTGTTCAAGGGCAAGCGGGTCGCGGTGATCGGCGGCGGCAATTCCGGCGTAGAGGCTGCGATCGATCTGGCCGGCCTGGTAAGTCATGTCACGCTCATCGAGTACGATGCGCAGCTGCGCGCCGACGCCGTGCTGATCCGAAAGCTCGGCAGCCTGCCGAATGCGACGGTGATCACGAGCGCGCAGACGACGGAAGTCATCGGCGACGGTACGCGGGTGACGTCCCTGACCTACAAGGATCGGCAGAGCGGAGCCGCCCGGACACTCGAGCTTGCCGGGATCTTCGTGCAAATCGGCTTGGTGCCGAACACCGATTGGCTCAAGGGAACCCTGAAATTGTCGGCTCGCGGGGAAATCGAGGTCGACGCCCGCGGGCAGACCTCGGTGCCCGGCGTTTTCGCGGCCGGCGATTGCACCATCGTGCCGTACAAGCAGATCGTGATTGCGATGGGCGAGGGCGCGAAAGCCAGCTTGAGCGCCTTCGATCATCTGATACGCTCGCCGCTGTCCGCGGCCGCTTGACCGTGGTGGGGTGGGAGTCCGACAGGCTCCGACGCGAAATGGGTGCGCGTCACGGCGGAGCGGCGTCTGTACAATGTGGGGGACTTATCCCACGAGCCTTGCCATGCCGTCAGCTGCCCCTCCTCCCACTCGAATGTCCGCGGGCGTCGTGGTAGTGAGCGTGCTCGACAGGAAATTGAAGTTCCTGCTGCTCCGGGCGTATCGCAACTGGGACTTTCCGAAGGGCTTGGTGGAACCGGGCGAATCTCCCATCGATGCCGCCGTCCGCGAGGTGCGCGAGGAGACGACCTTGGACGACATCTCCTTCGACTGGGGCATGGTGTACATGGACACCGGGCCTTACAACAAGGGGAAGATCGCTCGCTATTACATTGCACGAAGCAAGGAGACGCACATTCAGCTGCCCGTCAATCCCGATCTTGGAACACCCGAGCATCATGAAGCGAGGTGGGTGGACTACGCGCGCGCGTTGTCCATGGTGTCGCCCCGCCTGCAGCCGGTGATGCGCTGGGCCTACGGTGTGGTGAATCATGGAGCCTTCCGGCCCGAGTCGGAGGACTCGCGGGCCTGAGGCGACTTGAGCGTTGCCGGCAGGGACTGTTGCATCGCAAGGGACCACCCCCGAAACTGGCGGTCGCGAATCCCGTCGCGGGTACCGGTCAGCGGTAGTAGGGCCGGACGACCACCACGGGAGGAGCCACGACGAGGGGCGCCGGGGCAAACACCGCGACGCGTGGACGATAATATCCGCGGTGATAGCCGTAGGGTGCGACGACACATCCTGTCATGGTAATAATTCCTATTGGAATCAATAACTTAAAAAGTATTTTCATGGCCGGCTCTCCTTAAGGATTGTTGCTCCTCAAGGAGAACAACGCAACCGTGGGACCGCAGATGACAGCATGAACCATCCTTAAGGTACCGGGCACGGTGAGGTACGAGCACCGTGGGCGCGCGGTCAGGCCAGGGTGTGAAACACCTTCTGCACGTCATCGTCCTGTTCCAGCCGGTCGATCAGCGCCAGCACCTCGGCGGCCTGATCCTCCGGGAGCTCGGTGGGAACCGAGCAAATGTACTCGTGCTCGGCGGATAGCGGCGCAATGCGGCGCGTCTCCAGTGCCTCCTGGAGCTTGCCGAAGTCGTTGAAGGCGCAGCGTATGACCAATTGCGGTTCGCCCTTTTCCCCGGTGCTCTCGCCCATTTCCTCGAGTCCGTAGTCGATGAGGTCGAGTTCCAATTCATCCTGGTCTTTGACGCTCGAGGGATCCAGGCGAAATACGCCCATTTTCTTGAACAGAAAGCTGACGCTGCCGGTAGTGCCGAGATTGCCCGCCTGCTTGACGAAGATGTTGCGCAGGCTTCCCACCGTCCGGGTGGGATTGTCCGTTGCGGTTTCGACCAGCAACGCCACCCCGTGAGGCGCGTAGCCCTCGTAGAGGATCTCCGAGTAGTTCGTGGCTTCTTTGCCCGAGGCGCGGCGGATCGCGGCGTCGGTCTTGTCCTTGGGCATATTCACGGCGCGGGCGTTCTGCAACACCCGGCGCAATGTCGGGTTTGCGGCCGGATCCGGACCGCCCGCGTGAACGGCGATCGCAATATCCTTCGCCACCCGGGTGAATTGCTTCGCCATGCGGTTCCATCGAGCGAACATCGCGTGCTTTCTGACTTCGAATATACGTCCCATACCGCGCATGGTAGCAATACGCGGTCAAACCGCTAGACTTGCCGCTACTTCTCGAAGGCGTTCTCTATGAGTGCAGTCCCCGTGGGTGAAATCCCGACCACCGCGAGTTTCCGCGATCTCGCACTCTCGGATCCCGTACTGCGAGCGCTCGCCGACGTGGGCTACGAGTCGCCGTCCCCCATCCAGGCTGCCACCATCCCGGTGCTCTTGTCGGGTGCCGACATGCTCGGCCAGGCGCAGACGGGCACGGGGAAGACCGCGGCATTCGCCCTGCCCGCGCTGTCGCGAATCGATTTGTCCAAGCACGAACCGCAGGTACTGGTTCTGGTACCCACCCGGGAACTCGCCCTGCAGGTCTCCGAGGCATTTCTGCGGTATGCCGCCCACATCAAGGGATTCCATGTACTTCCGATCTACGGGGGTCAGAGCTACCAACCGCAGCTGAACGCGTTGCGGCGCGGAGTGCACGTGGTGGTCGGGACGCCGGGCCGCGTCATCGATCACATGAACCGCGGTACGCTGAAGCTCGGTGGCCTTTCGCTGCTGGTCTTGGACGAGGCCGACGAAATGCTTGCAATGGGCTTCGTGGATGCCGTCGAAAGCATCCTCGACCAGACGCCGCCGCAGCGGCAGGTGGCGCTGTTTTCGGCGACCATGGCGGCGCCGATCCGCCGTATCGCCGCCAAACATCTGCGCTCGCCGATCGAAGTCACGATCAAGAGCAAGACCAGCACCGCCACCAATATCCGGCAGCGCTACTGGATGGTGAGCGGCATGCACAAGCTGGACGCCCTCACACGCATTCTGGAAGCCGAAGATTTCGACGGCATGCTGGTGTTCACCCGGACCAAGCAGTCCACGGTGGAGTTGGCTGAAAAACTCGAGGCCCGCGGATTCGCGGCGGCGCCCCTCAACGGCGACATTCCGCAACCGCAGCGGGAGCGTACGGTGGCCCGTCTGAAAGCCGGGCAGATCGACATTCTGGTCGCCACCGACGTGGCGGCGCGAGGGCTCGATGTCGAACGCATCGGGCACGTGGTCAACTACGACGTGCCGTACGACACCGAATCTTACGTGCACCGCATCGGCCGCACCGGCCGGGCCGGTCGTAAGGGCGAAGCCATCCTGTTCATCGCTCCCCGCGAGCGGAACATGCTGCGCGCGATCGAGCGCGCCACGCGGCAGGTCATCGAACCCATGAACCTGCCGACGGTCGACGCGGTCAATGCGTTCCGGATCGCCAAGTTCAAACAACGGGTTATCGAGACGGTCGTGGAGCGTGACGCGAGGGATCTGCGCCCCGTGGTCGAACAACTCGAAGCCGAAACCGGACTGCCGCTCATCGACATCGCTGCCGCCCTTGCGGCGTTGGCGCAGGGCACGACGCCGCTGCTGCTGGGCGGTAAAGCGGATCGCAGTGAAGACGCGCGGGGCGTCCCTGCGCCGGCGGGCACCACGCGGAACGTCCCCACACCGGGCTTCCCCCCTGAGCGGGCGCAGACCATGGAACGTCCGCGCCCCACCGAGTTGCCGCGGTCGGCGGAACGCAGGCCCGAGCCGGCCCGCTCGCCCCCGCCCGAGGCGACCCGACCGCCGCGGGCCAGAGCCGCGGGTGGATTGATGGAGACCTTCCGCATTGAGGTGGGATCGACGCACGGCATCAAGCCGAGCAACGTTGTCGGTGCGATCGCCAACGAGGCGGGCATCGAGGGCGTGCACATCGGTCGAGTGGACATTCGCGACGATCACAGCTTCGTCGACCTGCCGGAGGGCATGCCGAAGCAGGTCTTCAAGCTGCTGCAAAAAGTGCTGGTGGCGGGCCGCGAATTACGCATCAGCAAAGTCGACGAGAAGCCGCCCAAGCCGCCGCGTGGACCCGCAGGCCCGCTCAAACCAGGCGAACGCAAGGAGCGTAAGATGTTGAGCAGGCGGGTCACCCCGTCCCGCGCCAGGAAAGATTGATCGTTTAATTCAACCTAGAGGAGTCCTAAGTCATGGGCAAAGGCATGGATCGAAAGAAAGAAGAGAAAAAGAAACCGACCAAGACGCTGGAGGAAAAGCGCGCCGCCAAGAAGGAAAAGAAACAGGCCAGAGGCTGAGGCTCTTAAGGGCCTTCAAACCACGCGGCTGCGTCGGCCGCCCATCAGGAAATCGCGGACGTTGGCGGCGATTTCATCGAGGCAGCGTTGACGTGCCTCGCGCGCCGCCCACGCGACGTGCGGCGTCAACAGAAGATTCGGGATGTCCGGATCGAGAAGCGGGTCTCCGTCCACCGGCGGTTCCTGCGGCAGCACGTCGATACCGGCGCCGCCCAGCCGACGGGCTTGCAACGCGGCCGCGAGCGAATGACTGTCGATCAAGCCGCCCCTGGCGGTATTGATCAGCAGTGCGTCCGGTTTCATGAGCGCCAGTTCCCGTGCCCCGATGAGGCCGCGTGTTGCTTCATTGAGCGGGCAATGCAGGGATACCACGTCGGCCATCGCAAGCACCTGATCCAGGCTGAAGCGGCCGGGTTCCGGCGGGCCGCCCGGCCGGTTGGCCACGACCACGCGCATGCCGAACGCTTCCGCGGCTCCCGCCGCGGCCCGGCCCAACTCGCCCCAGCCTACGACGCCAAAGGTGAGGCCGGTGAGCTCGCGGATCGGATGCTTGAAGTAGTCGAACGCTTCGTTCCTCTGCCAGGAGCCATTCTTTGCCAAGCGCGTGAATTCGTCGAGGCGCTGGGTGAGACTCAAAATCATGGACCACACTTGTTGCATGACTGAGCGGCTGCAGTAGCCGCGAACGTTGCACACGCCGACGGCGCGTTCACGTGCTGCCGCCAGATCGACGTTGTCGGTGCCCGTCGCGGCGAGCGCTATCAACTTGAGTTGCTTCGCTCCGTGCACGAGGGTGCGCGTCAGGGCGAAATTGTTCAACAGCACGATCTCGGCGTCGGCAATGCGTCCTGCGGCTTCGGAATCGCTCGTCGATCCGTAGATCTCGAGCCCCGGCATCACGCCGGTCAGGCCGGTGGTGTCCAGGTCCCCATTCGATACGGTTTCGTAATCCAGAAATACGGCTCTCACGGCGGGTTAGAATACCTCGTGAACAACGCACGTGCCGTCATTATTCTGATCGCCGCCAATGTGGCGATGTATTTGTTGCAGTTGTCCTTGCTGCAGTCTCCGTCGAGCGGCCGTTTCGACGAACTGTTGGATTTGTGGCCTCTGACACCGATCGACGGACATGTGTATTTTCAAGTTTGGCAAATTATCACCTATGCGTTCCTCCATAGTACCGACTACCGGACTCATCTGCTGTTCAACATGCTTGGACTGTGGATGTTCGGCGCCGAGATCGAGCGCCACGTCGGAGCGAGGCGGCTGCTGGCGTGCTATTTCGCCTCGGTGGCGACGGCGGCCCTGACGCAGCTGTTCGTGCCCGCGCTGTTCGGCGCCCCGCCCGCGCCCACGATCGGCGCATCCGGCGGCGTCTTCGGGCTGCTCCTCGCGTACGCACTATTGTTCCCCCATCGCAAAGTCGTGCCGCTGATCCCGCCCATTCCGATGCCCGCCTGGCTCTTCGCAACTCTGTATGCGGGTCTGGAGCTCTTGATGGGCGTCACCGGCACCTTGTCCGGCGTCGCCCATTTCGCGCATCTTGGTGGCATGATCGGCAGTGCGTTGGTGGTCCTGCAGTGGCGCCGGAGGAGATCTTGAGCAGAGTGTGGTGCTTGGCGTTGCTGGCGTGCCTGGCACAGTCGGCGCACGCCGAGTGGGTGCGGCGGATTTCCGACGGCATCATGGGCACGCGAATCACGGTGGAGTTGTGGGCGGACGACAAGGACAAAGGTGAGCACGCGATCGATGCGGTCCTTGACGAAATGCGTCGCATCGACGAATCGATGAGCACGTACAAACCGACCAGCGAGGTCTCGCAGGTCAATGCGAAGGCCGCCGATGGTCCCATGCCCATCACCAAGGAGCTGTTTGACCTCTTGACCACGGCCAAGGAGTACTCGGTTCTCACCGGCGGCGCATTCGACATCACCTACGCCAGCGTCGGCTACCTGTACGATTTTCGAAAGCACGTCAGGCCGAACGAAGCGCAAATCACCAATGCCTTGCCCGCGGTGGACTATCGTCACGTGCTGCTCGATCCGAAGAAGCGAACGGTGCGATTCTCCCAGAAGGGCGTGCGTATCGATCTCGGCGGCATTGCGAAGGGCTATTCGGTCGACTGCGGAATCGACGTGCTCAAATCGCTCGGCATTACCCGGGCCTACGTCTCCGCAGGCGGCGACAGCCGGATCATCGGCGATCGATTCGGCAAGCCCTGGATGGTGGGCATCCGCGATCCAAGAAAGGGAGCGGACGAGGTGATCACACGCATCCCGCTGGTCGATGCGGCGATCTCCACATCCGGCGACTACGAGCGCTACTTCGAGGAAGATGGCGTGCGCTACCACCATATCATCGATCCGCACACCGGCCATTCGGCGAGCAAGGTGCGCAGCGCCACCATCATCGGGCCGGCGGCAATCCGCACCGACGGTCTGTCGAAGACCGCCTTCGTTCTGGGGCCGGACAGAGCCATGGAAATCTACAATCGGATCGATGACATCGACGCCATCATCGTCAAGCTCGACGGCACCGTGATCTATTCGAAGGGTCTCGAACCTGCAAAGCCCCGAGAACCCTTGAAGGGTCCCGAACCCGCGCATTAGCGGCGCACGCACCATGTCAGGGTCCAGCAATCTGAAGCGGGCTGCCGACCCCGATCGAGCCCCACCGGGCCTGAATCCCATCGTCGTGTTCGGCGTGCTGGTCTTGGTACTGGCGGTTCGCGTCCTGCATTTTTCCAGCGCTTTGCAGAGCCCTCTGAGCTACCAGCCTGGTCCGGACGAAGACTATTACCTGCGCTTCGGCGAAGCCGTTGCGTCCGGGCACGGTGCGGACGCGCCGGAGTTCACCTTCATGGATCCCGGATACGGATATCTGCTAGGCGCGGTGTTCAAATTGGTCGGCGTGAATCCGGTCGCGATCCATCTTCTGCAAGTGCTGCTGGACACGGCCACCGCCTACGGAATCCTGGTCATCGGCAGGCTGCTGGGACGCGAACGGGCGGGCCTCAATGGCGCATTGCTGTACGGACTGACTTCCACCGCCATCATGTTCTGTACCACCCTGCTGAAAGAAACCTGGGTGGCGAGCTATGTGACCTGGTGGGTCGTGGCCGCGCTTGCGCTGCTGCGGTCCGAGCGACGTCTCGGATGGATCTCGTTCGGCGTATTGTGCGGAATCGGTATCGCCCTGCGTTCAACGCTGCTGTTATTTGGGCTGGCGGCGCTGCTGCTGCCGGGGCTTCGCTGGTGGACTGATACCACTGCGGTGCGCGTGCCCGCGCGCTGGGCATCCACGGCATTGCTCGTGATGCTGGGAATGGCAGCCGCGCTCACTCCGTGGTCGCTGCGTAACTTCAATGCGTTCGGCAGCGTGTCGCCCCTGCCCCATAACGGCGGAATCGTGCTGCATCAGGCCTACAACCCAGAGAACCCGGCATCCAGCATCTGGATTCCGCCCTTCGTGAACTATCTTCACCCCAGCGAGATTTGGCGCGGCTACGCGGCCGAGGCCGAGCGCCGCAGCGGACGCTCGTTGTCGCCGCGCGAGGTGGATGCGTACTGGCGGCGGCAGGCGCTCGATTTCATGCGCGAGCACCCCGCTCGGGTGCTCGACGATGCTGCCCGCAAGAGCGTCGTATTCCTTGCCGACAGCGAGATCCCCAACAACCGCTCGTCGGCGGAGGAGCGGCTGTTCTCCCCGGTTCTCCGGTTGTTGCCGCCGCCGATGGCGTGGCTGCTGGCCATGGGCCTTGCCGGGCTGATCTGGCTGGGGCGGGAGGATCGCCGCTGGCCCATCGTTGCCGCGCCAATCCTCATCTCCTGGCTCACCGTGGCGGCGTTTTGGGCCGAGGACCGCTTCCGGTTTCACGCGGTACCGATTCTGGCGCTGTCGAGCGGCATCTGGATCGACGGGCTGTTGCGAAGCGTGCGGGCGCGCGGCGCCCGTGACCCTGCGATCGACGGCGTATGGCGCCGGCAGGCCGCGGTTTTCGGCCTGCTGGCCATCGCGCTCGGCGCCGCCTCCGTGGCTTTGGGAAGGCAATTTCCGCCTCCGGCGATCCGCTGGGATCACATCGTCTGGGGCTATATCAAGATGGGCAAGGTCGCGGAAGCAAGTACGTTGGCCGAACGGATCTCGCGCGAGCAGCCCGACAACGGGCCGGTTTGGGAAGCGATGGGCTATCTGGCGGCAGCACGCCAGCAATACCCCGAAGCGGTTCGGCTCTATCAGCGAGCCGTCGCATTGCGGCCCCGCTCGTACCTGGCCCACTACAACCTCGCCAAGGCTTTGTTGGTGCTCGAGCGCAGACCGGAGGCGGCGGCCGAGGCCAGGATCGCGGGCAGTCTCCATCCGTCGGCGGAATCTCAAGCCCTATTGAAGCAGGCAGAAGCCGCTCCCTAGCCGTACTCGGGCCGAGAGTACTCGCCGCTAGTCGCGAAAATTGTTGAACTGCAGCGGCACGTCGAATTCGGCTTTGCGCAGGAAAGCGATGGCTTCCTGAAGATCGTCGCGTTTCTTTCCCGTGACGCGGACCTTTTCGCCCTGGATCTGCGCCTGCACCTTGAGCTTCGAATCCTTGAGCAGGCGGGCCACTTTTTTCCCCGTGTCGGCGTCGATTCCGTGCCGGAGCACCACGTCCTGCTTGGCCTTCGCCAGGTTCACCACTGGATCCTTGACCTCGAGGCATGCAACGTCGATGCCCCGCTTGGCAATCCTCAGTTTGAGAATCTCCAGCATCTGTTTGAGTTGAAAGTCCGCCGGAGCGCTCATGGTCACGGTCGTCTCGTCGAGTTCGAAGGTGGCATCGGTGCCTTTGAAATCGAAACGCTGGGTGAGCTCGCGCACGGCTTGATCGACCGCGTTGGTCAATTCGTGAGTATCGATTTCGGAAACGACGTCGAATGAAGGCATGTTCAGGAGCCTGTATGGGTATTCTGCGTGAGCCGCGTTGGTTGGGAGAGAGCCGCCAATCAGGTTTCCGCCAAGAGTTGATCGATGGTGCTTTTGAATTCATCGACAAATTGCGTGTAGTGCTCGCCCGTCGCAGGTCCCGAGTAGCCCGTGTGAATCTTACGGACGCGGCCTCGGCGGTCGATGATGATGGTCGTCGGAAAGGCGTAAACCCGGTCCAGCATGGGCAGCTTCTTCGCGGCCTCATCCTTGTCCGAAATTCCGGCGATCAAGGTGGTGTACTCGATGCCGTAGTGCTGCCGGAACCGCTCCGTGGCTGCGGCGGCGTGCTCGAAATCACCGAAGTGTTCGAACATCAACGAAACGATCTCCAATCCCTTCGCGCGATTTTCGCGATAGAAAGGCGCCAGGAAGGCCGCTTCATCGTGACAATTCGGACACCAACTTCCGGCAAGCGCCACCACCAGGACCTTGTTCCTGAATTTGGCGTCCTTCGATGTGACGGGAGTTCCGGTCAGATCGGGGAACGCGAACTCGAATTCTTTGGAACCGCCGCGCAGGTTGGTGAGCGAGTACGCGTCGGGCAGCGCTGCGTTCGCATCGCGCTTGGCCGACCAGCGTTCGTGATAGGAGGTGCCCGACCAGTAGTCACCGGTCAGGGCGGCGTCGGGGCCGGTGATCTTCGCCTTGTAAAGAAACACATGGGCGCCGTCGAATGTCGACAGGTAGAGATTGCCGTCGTGCACCTGTCCCGCCAAGAATCGGTGATCGCCGGTGGTGGTCAAGAACGTTCCGCTGACGATGTCATTCGATTGGGTGAACTCGCCGACCGCCGCCTCGGTCGCGCCGCCGTCTTCGGTGAAGGTAACCGCGTACCGGCCCGCGACGTTTGGAAATTCGCCCGCGGATTGCGGAAAGAACCGGTAGTGCTGATCCATCTGCGCATGCATGGGAATGTGCTGGTCCTTGCCCCCCAGTTTGTTCAACACCACTTCGCCCCGCAACTGGCCGCCATCCGCATCGGCGGTGAGGCGGTTTTCATAGCCCGGCATCTTGATTTCCAGATGCCCCCCGCCGACGGCGACTTCGCTCAATTTCACCCGCTCCGGGCCGTTGACCAGGTATCCCATCCACGCCGATTCCTCGCGAGAAAGATCCATCTCGAATGGCAGGTCGCCCCCGGGAATCTGCAGCACCGCGCGGTAAGTGCCGGGCTGGAGGACGGCGCCGGGCGTTGCGGACGGCGAGGCGCCGCGGCTGCATGCGCCCAGCAGGAGGGCACACAGGCATCCCGCCGCAATGCGCGGGGCGAACACTCGCGCAGCCTTCCAAAAATCCACTGATTTCCCTCTCATGGCTCAACGATACCCGCGAGCCTGCAATGTGAAAAGATTCGCATAACTCCCGCCCAAGGCCATCAGCGATTCGTGGCTGCCGCGCTCGACTATACGGCCCTCTTCGAGAACCAAAATCTGATCCGTCACGCGTACCGTCGAAAATCGATGCGAGATGACGATGGCAATGCGATTTCGCGTCAGATCGTGAAAGTGTTCGAACACTTCAGCCTCCGCACCCGCATCGATGGCCGCCGTCGGCTCGTCCAGCACCAGGATGTCGGCCTCATTGCGCATGAAGGCGCGCGCGAGCGCGATCTTCTGCCATTGCCCTCCCGACAGTTCTCGCCCGTCCTTGAACCATTTGCCGAGCTGCGTGTGGTAGCCCGCCGGCAGCTGTTCCACGAAATCGGCGGCCAGGCCTTGCGCGGCGGCGCTGCGCCACCGCGCTTCGTCGTCGAAGGCCCGCTCGTCGCCGGCGCCGATATTCTCGCCGACCAGCATTTGATAGCGCGCGAAGTCTTGGAATATGACTCCGATCCGTTGCCGCAACGTCGTCTCGTCCCATTCCTGCAGATCGAGCCCGTCCAGGAGAATCCGCCCTTTGGTCGGCCGGTACAACCGGGTCAGCAGCTTGATGAGCGTGGTCTTTCCGGATCCGTTCTGTCCCACGAGGGCCAGACTCTCGCCGGGTTTGACGTGAAGATCGATGTCCGACAAAGCCGCGACGACCGCGCCGGGATAGACGAATTCAACGCCTTCGAAGCGGATGCCGTCGCCCGGCGCAAGACCCAGCACGAAACTGCCGCCGCTGTGCCCGACGGGTTGTTCGAGGTACTCGTACAGGTTCGACAGGTACAGGTTGTCCTCGTACAGTCCGCTGATCGCGGACAACGCCGCGCTCACCGCCGTTTGACCCTGCCTGAACAGCATCAAGTACATGGTCATCTGCCCGACCGTCATCCCACCCAGCACGGTTTCCGCGGCAATCCAGGCGTAGCCGCCGTACAGAGTCGTGGTGCCGACCAGCCCCAAGCCGAAACCCCACGCATCGCGCCGCAATGTCAGATTGCGGTCCTCCCGATACAGCCTGGTAAATATTCCCCGGTATCGATCGAGCAGGCGCGCGCCCAATTGGAACAGTTTGACCTCCTTGGCGTTGTCCTCGCGTGCCAGCACCGATTCGAGGTAAATCTGCATCCGCGCTTCCGGGGCACGCCATCGGAACAGGCGAAACGCTTCGCCGGAGAACTTCGCTTCGGCGAGAAAGGCGGGCAGGCCGGCCAACACCAGGAGTACCACCGCCCACGGCGAGAAGCGCACCAGCAAGCCGCCGAACGAGATCAGCGAAATGGCGTTCTGCAGCAGCCCGAAGGTGCGCATGACCAGGCTCAGCGGCCGGCTGGAAGCTTCGCGCCGCGCGCGCGTCAATTTGTCGTAAAACTCGGAATCCTCGAATTGTGTCAGATCCAGCGTCAGCGCCTTCTCGAGAATCATCACGTTGACGCGCTGCCCGAGCTGCGCGCGCAGCAACGACTGCGCCAGTGAGATACCGCGCTGGGCGATGGACGTTGCCGCCACCAGCGCGGCCTCGAAGGCGACCAGCCTGACGACGGGAATCAACGAGGTCGCTCCGGTACGCCGGTGCAGATCGGCGGCGTGGATCACCGCATCGACAATGAGGGATCCGACGTAGGCGATGCCGGCCGGCAGGACCCCGGCAAGGAGAGTCAGCGCGGCAAGCGTGATGCTCAATCCCTTGTTGGTGGTCCAGACCAGCAGCAGGGCGCGGCGGCTGTAAGAAAAAACGTCCAGCAGCCCGCGCTGCAGCGACCCGTTGTCCGTTTTGTCCGATGCTCCGGAGCCGACGTGAGGATGGGCGGACAAGTGGGCTACTTTACCAGGCACAAGCAGCAAGGACAGGCGCAAGCAGCAAGGAGACGCCACGGCCCAATTGCCACCTCGGAGCTCAATTCCACGTTCATTCCCCAATTCCTTCGGTGCAGGCCGGCGGCGGCTATAATGCCCAACATAAGGAACCGGTATGGCGGGGTAGTCGTGAAATTCAAGGTCTTACTCGATCGTTGGAAGAAGGAAGCGGCCCCGGCGACAACCGCGAAGGAGTACGCGGTTCGGCTGAATTTGGACGATGCCGCGCGGCTGCACGCCTTGGCTGCGTTGTTTCCGGAGTGTCGAATCGAAGATCTCATCAGCGACCTGCTGCAGGCCGGCCTGGATGAAATTTCGGCCGCCATGCCCTATGTGGCGGGCCCGAAGATCATATCGCGCGACGACCATGGCGACCCGGCGTACGAGGACGTGGGCCTGACGCCCCGGTTCGTCGAGCTGACCCGCCGCTTCAAGAAGGAACTCCAGGCTGCCCCGGCAGCGGCGCCCACGGCTGCATCCGCGGCGAATCCCGTAAAGGCCTCTTGACGCTGCGCACTCCGGGCGGCGATACTCCTCGGCCATGCCGACCCGATTTTTCGTACGCGAAGTCATTGATCTCGACGCTCGTTGGTGGTGGCGCACTTCCCCTTGAGGAGTGGGCGCTGGCCGCATCAGTCTAAATCTAGTTTCTCGTCATCCAGAACCCATCTCCGCAACTTGTGTGGTGATGGGTTTTTTTATTGCCTTCAAGATTTATGGCCGGGAGTTCATGAAGCCACCTTTCGACATCGCAGCCGATCTGGACACGCCGGTGTCGGCCTATCTGAAATTGGGGCCGTTCAAGCCGCGGTTCTTGCTGGAGAGCGTGGAAGGCGGAGAGCGGCTGGCGCGCTATTCGTTCATCGGATTCGGCGATTGTCTGGAGGTCCGCCTGGACTCCGCCGGATTTAACATAGGCGGGATCCTGAGCCCCAGACCCCGATCGAAGGACGCTTTTCTGGACGCGTTGCGCGGCGCTCTTGCCCGCGCCCCCCAGCCCTTGCCGGAGATTCCCGGCGTGCCCCTATCCGGCGGCCTGGTGGGCTACACCGCGTACGACGCCGTGCGTTATTTTGAGCGGGTGCCGGGACGCAGTTTGGACGACACGGAATCGCCCCACGCTCATTACGTTGCGCCACGCTCGCTGCTGGTGTTCGATCACTTGACCCGGGGCGTCGCGCTGCTGCACGACGGCAGCGAGGCGGAACGCCAGAGCCTGCGGCGCGAGGTCGTTCAGGCGCTGCGCGGCGGCGTGCCCACGCTCCTCACTCCCGGCAGCTTCTCCCCTGCAGTTCCCTCGCTCACCGAGGCGGCGCACGCCCAGGGTGTGCTGAAAGCGCAGGAATACATCGCCTCCGGCGACGTCTATCAGCTGGTGCTTTCATCGCGCTTCGAGGGCCGGCATTCGCTGTCGCCGTTCGAAGTGTATCGGGCGCTGCGCATGCTGAATCCGTCGCCGTATATGTTTTTCTGCGAACTGGGCGACGTCACGGTGGTGGGCTCTTCGCCCGAGGCCCTGGTCAAATCGCATGGCGGCTATGCACAATTGCGGCCGATCGCCGGTTCACGGCCGCGCGGCGCGGATGCGGAGCGCGATGCCGAACTCGAGGCGGAGCTGCTTACCGACCCCAAGGAAAACGCCGAGCACGTCATGCTGGTCGATCTCGCCCGCAATGATCTCGGCAGAGTGGCCACGGCGGGTTCCGTCCGGGTGGATCCCTACCGCGTCATCGAGCGCTACAGCCACATCATGCACATCGTGAGCGGGGTCAACGGCCAATTGCGTGCCGGTCAGGATGCGTTCGATTTGTTCGCGGCCACGTTCCCGGCCGGCACCCTGGTGGGCGCGCCGAAGGTGCGGGCGATGGAAATCATCGACGAACTCGAGCCGGTGGGACGGCAGCTATACGGCGGCACCGTGGGTTATTTCGGCCGGCGAGGGGACATGGATCAAGCCATCACCATTCGGACGCTCGTCTTTCGCGGCGACGGCTACAGCTATCAGGCCGGCGGCGGCATCGTTGCCGATAGTTCACCCAAAACCGAGTACGAAGAAGTCATGGCAAAGAGCGCCGTACTGCGGCGTGCGCTCAGCATTGCGGCAGAGGGGCTCTAGAGCAATGCGGCCGAAGATACTGCTCATCGACAACTACGACTCCTTCACCTACAACCTGGTGCAGGCCTTTCTGGTGCTGGGCGCGGACGTCGACGTGCACCGCAACGACGTCATCACCGTCGAGGAAGCGCTCGCGCAGCAGCATACACATCTGGTCATCTCTCCCGGACCCGGCACGCCGCGCGGCGCCGGCGTTTCGATGCGCATGATCGAGGCATTCGCCGGACGCGTTCCCATCTTCGGCGTGTGCCTCGGACACCAGTCACTGGTGGAGGTGTTTGGCGGGAAAGTCGTGCGTGCGCCCCGCTTGATGCACGGCAAGGTGTCGCCCGTGCTGCATGACGGCCGGGGTTTGTTCAGCGGCATGCCTCAGGAATTTCCTGCCGGCCGCTACCATTCATTGATTGCCGAGCCTTCCAGCATTCCGGCGGTGCTCGAGGTCACGGCCCGGACGGCCGAAGGTGAGATCATGGGCGTGCGCCATAAATCGCTGCCCATCGAGGGCGTCCAATTCCATCCGGAAAGCGTGCTAACGCCCGAAGGCCCGGTGCTCATGGGCAACTTTCTCAAGTCCCGCAAGACTTGAGTCCAACGCCATGCAGACCACCCGCCAGACATTGGAACACTTGCTCGAGGGCCGAGATCTCACCGAGCCGCAGGCGGGCGATCTGCTGGAGCAGCTCACGGCCCCGGATCTCGCGCCCGCAATGGCCGGTGCGCTGCTGGCCGCATTGCGCGGCAAAGGAGTGACGGCCGCCGAAGTGCGCGGTTTCGCCGGTGCGATGCGCCGGTTGGCCCGCAAACCCGAGCTGCCGGGCGCACCCGATGCCATCGACATAGTCGGTACGGGCGGCGACTCGTCCGGTAGTTTGAATCTCTCCACGGGCGCCGCGCTGCTCGCCGCGGCGTGTGGCCTGCCGGTGATCAAGCACGGCAACCGCTCGATTTCGAGCCGCAGCGGAAGCGCGGATCTGATCGAGCAGCTGGGCCTGCGGCTGCCGCTCGATGAACGCCAGGCGGCAGAGTGTTTTGCGGCAACCGGGTTCACGTTTCTATTCGCGCCGTATTTTCATCCGGCGATGAAGACTCTTGCGCCCATTCGCACCGCTCTCGGCGTGCGCACGGTATTCAATCTTCTGGGGCCGTTGACCAATCCCGCGGCGCCGCGCTTCTACTTGATCGGTGCTTTCGACGCCGCGGCCGCGGAACTGATGGCTGCGACTCTGGCAGGCATGGAAGCCGAGCGCGCGTGGGTGGTGCACGGTGCCGCCGGCTGGGACGAAGCCACTCCGATCGGCCCCTTTCTCGCATTCGAGGTGGCCGGCGGCGGGATTTTCCGCCACCACGTCGATCCGCGGGAACTCGGTCTCGAACCGTGCGATTCGGCCGACTTGGCGGGCGGCGATGCAGCGGCGAACCTGGCCGCTTTACGCGATGTCTTCGAGTGCCGCGATCGGGGTCCGCACCGGACGGCGTTGGTCCTTCAGTGTGGACTCGCGCTGCACATTGCCGGCCGAGCCGATTCCATCCCCGTGGGAATCGATCTCGCAGGTTCGACGTTGGACAGCGGCCAAGCGTTGCGCTGGCTGCGGCAATTGGAGAACTATGCGGCGGAGGCGCATCCCACATGAGCGGCGGCCTGCTGGACGAGATGGCGCAGTCGAGCATGGCGCGAGTGCGCGCCGCACAACAACTGGAATCCTTCGCTGAATTGGAACGGCGCGCGCGAGGAACTCCGGCCGGCCCGGCTCTGCGGTTGTCGCCGGCAGGGTTCGACGTCATCGCCGAGCTGAAGTTGCGTTCTCCGGCGGCCGGGCAGTTGGGCAACGAATCGCAGGACTGGCCGGGCCGGATCGCCGCCTATGCGCGCGGCGGCGCGGCTGCCGTCTCGGTGCTGACCGAGCCGTCGCGGTTCGACGGCTCGTTGGAGCATCTGCGCCAGGCGGCTCGCATATTGGCTCCGCTGCAGGTTCCCGCCATGCGGAAGGATTTCCTGGTCGACCCCTACCAGGTGCTGGAGGCGCGTGCCGCAGGTGCGGCGGGAATATTGGTCATCTTGCGGATGTTGACGCGCGAGCGGGTCTGCGCCCTGCTGGATGCCGCGGCCGATCACGGCTTGTTCGTTCTGCTCGAGGCGTTCGACGAAGCGGATCTCGAATCGGCGCGGCAATTGCTGCCGTCGCGTGCTGCCGGCGAGACCATCCTTGTCGGCATAAACAGCCGTGATTTGCAGACCCTGAAAGTGGTGCCGGAGCGGTTTGCCGCACTGGCGCCTCTGTTGCCGGCGGCTTGCGCCGGTGTTGCCGAAAGCGGCGTGGCGTCGCCGTCCGACGCCCATGCGATGCGCCGCCTGGGCTACCGCCTGGCTTTGATCGGGACGGCCTTGATGAACTGCGAGAACCCGGCAGCGATGGTCGCGGAAATCTTGGACGCTGCGCGGACACCGCACCCGTAAAATGGCTACACTCGGACCCATGTGGATCAAGATCTGCGGTATGACCAGTGCCGATGCGATCGCCGCGGCCGCGGAGGCCAAGGTGGACGCGATCGGTTTCGTTTTTGCGCCGAGCCCGCGGCAGGTGACGCCGGGTCAGGCGGCGCAGCTTGCGGCGCTTGCACCACCCGGCATTCTTCGGATCGCGGTGGCGCAGCACCCCCTGCAAATGAAAGTGGATGAAATCTGCCGCATTCTCAAGCCCGACTATTTTCAGACCGACGTCGAGGATTTGCGGGAACTGAAGATTCCGCTGCATGTGAAAGTGCTGCCCGTGGTGCGCTTCGGCCGCAAGACGCCCAGCCCGCTGCCCGCGCGCATGTTGTTCGAGGGCCCCTCGAGCGGCATCGGTGAACTCGCGGATTGGGGCAGGGCCGCGGAACTCGCGCGTCAGACCGAGTTGATTCTGGCCGGCGGGCTGTCGGCGCAGAACGTCGGCGAGGCCATTCAGGCGGTGCGACCGTTCGGCGTGGATGTGAGCAGCGGAGTGGAAGACGTTCCGGGCATCAAGGACCCGGACAAGATTCACGAATTCGTGCGCGCGGTCCGCGTCGCCGCGTCACGATTGGAGCATGACTCTTGAACTCGCAGGTTCGCGCGGATCCCGCGCAATTCAAATCGTACCCGGATGCCAAGGGCCGTTACGGCGCATTCGGCGGAAGGTACGTCCCGGAGACGTTGGTGCCGGCGCTCGACCGGCTGCAAGCCGGCGTTGCGCGGCATCTGCACAGTCCCGAGTTCCAGGCCGAATTCACCCATGAGTTGAAAACCTGGGTCGGGCGCCCGACCGCGCTGTCCTTCGCACCCACGTTGAGCAAACGTTGGGGGGCTGAAGTGTGGCTCAAACGCGAGGATCTCGCACATACCGGGGCGCACAAGATCAACAACGCGGTGGGCCAGACGCTGCTCGCCAAACGCCTGGGGGCGAAGCGCATCATTGCGGAAACCGGCGCGGGGCAGCATGGAGTCGCGAGCGCCGCCGCGGCCGCCAGACTGGGAATGCCCTGCGTGGTCTACATGGGCGCCGTGGATGTCGAGCGGCAGGCACCCAACGTGGGACGCATGCAATTGATGGGCGCGACGGTCGTGCCGGTCACAAGCGGCGACAAGACCTTGCGCGCGGCCATCGATGAAGCGCTTCGCGATTGGGTCTCCGATCCCGACGGAACCTACTATGCGTTGGGATCGGCCGTCGGCCCCCACCCGTATCCTTATTTGGTCCGTGAATTGCAGGCGGTGATCGGGCGCGAGGCGCGATCGCAGATGCTCGAACTTGCCGGCGCATTGCCGGATGTCGCGGTTGCATGCGTTGGGGGTGGATCGAATGCGATCGGGCTGTTCCATCCCTTTTTGGGCGATGCCGCCGTGGGCCTGCTGGGTGTGGAAGCCGGGGGCCGCGGGCCCGGTCTCGGCGACAACGCGGCATCCCTGACGTCGGGCACGCCGGGAGTGCTGCAAGGCAGCTACACCTTGATTCTCCAAGATGCCTTCGGACAGGTTCAAGAAACGCATTCGGTTTCCGCCGGCCTCGATTACTCGGGTGTCGGGCCGGAACATGCCTATCTCATGCAGAGCGGCCGGGTCGCCTATGAATCGGCGACGGACCTAGAGGCCTTGGACGCGCTCATGGAATGCGCCAAATGCGAGGGTATCCTTCCCGCCATCGAGACCGCGCACGCCATCTTCGGGGCGCGTCGCTACGCGCTCTCACACCCTGGGTCGCGAATCTTGATCGGCTGCTCCGGGCGGGGCGACAAGGATATGCCGATCCTGCAGCGCACCGTCCTCAAGGATCTGCAAACTTGATGAAACCGCGCGACACCATATCCACGGCAATCAACGCGGCCGTTGCCGGCGGTCGACCGGCGTTGGTCGGTTTTCTGACGGCCGGGTTTCCGAGCCGCCGGCAATTCAAGGACAATCTCCTGGCGGTCCTCGGCGCTTGCGACGTGGTGGAAATCGGCGTGCCGTTCAGCGATCCGATGGCGGACGGTGCGACGATCCAGCGGGCGAGCTTCGTGGCGCTGGCCGACGGCGTGACCCTTCCTTGGATACTGCAGGAGCTCCGGGAGATTCCGGCGCCCCGCTCTGCGCCGGTTCTCCTGATGAGCTATTTGAACCCCCTGCTGAAGTACGGCCTCGACAAGCTGCCTGGCGATGCCGCGCGGGCGGGCGTTGCAGGTTTCATCGTTCCCGATTTGCCGTACGAGGAAAGCGGCGAGCTCAACGCTGCATTGGACGGCGAAGGACTCGCCTTGATACAGATGGTGAGCCCCGTTACGCCGCAAGACCGCTTGGGAATGCTGTGCAAATCCGCCCAAGGCTTCGTGTACGCCGTTACCATGACGGGCACGACCGGAAAATCCGCCGGGGTGCCCGACGACGTATTGGCCTACATGGATCGCGTCAAGAGGTGCTCGACAGTGCCCGTTTGCGCCGGTTTCGGCATACGCTCAGCGACCCAAGTGGCGCTTTTCGGCTCGCATGTCGATGGGGTCGTGGTCGGCTCCGCCCTGGTCGAGGCGTTGGAGCGCGGCGACGACGTCGGGGCTTTTCTGGGATCGCTGCGCTAGGGACACGCACCCTTGAAGCGAGTCTACCGGGCCGCATCGTTATTGCAGGTGGCGCATGCCCGCAACGTGCTCATCACCGCGGGAATTCAGTGCGAGTTGCGGAATCAATATCTCGCCGGTGCGCTGGGCGATCTACCCATGATGGAGACCTGGCCGCAGCTCTACGTGGACGATGACGACGAGACCTTGGCGCTCCGCGCCCTGGCGCGAGCCGCCGCGGCGCCGGTGGGTACCATGTGGACGTGTACCGATTGCGGCGAACAGCTGGAACCGCAGTTCACGCAGTGCTGGCGGTGCGGAGCTGCCGGTCCGCCACGCGGTGTTTAGAATTTCGGACGCGTATTCAGATAAAGCCGTTTGCATAGTGTGTGCCAGCCCGCGCCGCGGCGTCGAACGGACTGACCGGCGTCCGTGGAAGTGCGACTTTAGCCTTTGTTCATCAAAGGCTTAACTCCGCTGTCAGACGAACACCTACATCAAATATCGTGAATTCTGAGCCCAGGTTCAGCCCGCATCTCTGGCCACCACCGGCTGCACAGGTTACAAATCGACTCCGCGTTCTGTGTAACGATTACACGAACCCGATCAGGAGGAGATCGAGTGATGAATACCGCTAGAAGTGATTTTTCCGAATCGGTGGTGCCCTTCGCGGCCCCGAGTCCGTTGTTGGGCGACTCCGATGCCATGCAGGAGGTCTTCCGCCTCATCGAGCGGGTGGGCCCGACCGAAGCCAGCGTACTCTTGACCGGAGAGAGCGGATCCGGGAAAGAACTGGCGGCGCAGTCGATCCATGATCGCAGTGCACGCAGAGGAGGACCGTTTCTCGCCATCAACTGCGGCGCGATTCCCGCCGGGTTGATCGAGGCCGAGCTTTTCGGCTACGAAAAGGGAAGCTTCACCGGAGCGGTGCGCGCGCACGCCGGGGTCTTCGAACGAGCGCAGGGCGGCACGCTGCTCCTCGACGAGGTCACCGAGATGCCGATGGACATGCAGACCCGGCTGCTGCGGGTTCTCGAGACTCGAAAGTTCTACCGGGTCGGCGCCAGCGTCGAATTCAGTTCCGACGTCCGGGTCATCGCCTCGACGAATCGATGCCCGATCTTGGCCGTGCAAAACGGCCAGCTGCGTGAGGATCTGTTGTACCGTCTGGCCGTCTTTCCGATCGACATGCCGCCGCTGCGCAGCCGGGGCGGCGACGTGGAACTGCTCGCTGAGCATTTCCTCGCTGAACTCAACGTGCAGAGCCGTACGCAAAAGCGGCTCTCCGCGATGGCCCGCATGACATTGAAGCAGCATACCTGGCCCGGAAATGTGCGGGAATTGAAGAACTGCATCGAACGCGCCTTCATACTGGGGGATCAATCGTTGGAATTGGCCCCGCTCATTCAAAATACCGCGCGCGGCGACGCGGGGTCTGATCGCGAACGGCTCGATATCAGGGTGGGGTCGCGCATCTACGATATGGAGCGCTCCTTGATCGAAGCCACGCTCGATTACTTCAAGGGCAACAAGCGACGCGCGGCCGATGCGCTGGGCTGCAGCCTCAAGACCCTGTATAACAAACTCAACGGGTATTCACAGAGCCAAGAATGCGCAAGCAGTTGAGCGCCCCGTCATCGGAGGAAGCACGTGTCACGAGTACTGATCGCTGACGATCACGCGGTCGTTCGCGCCGGATTCAAGCAATTTCTCGAGGCGGATTCCACCATAAACGCAGTCGGTGAGGCCGCGAGCGGCAACGAGACGCTCGATTTGCTCCGGCAGCAGGAGTGGGACTTGGTCCTGCTGGACATCCACATGCCCGACCGCAGCGGCCTGGACATTCTGCGCCACATCCAGACGGGCCATCCCGGCGTACGCGTGCTCGTGATGAGTGGATTGCCCGAGCAGCAGTACGCGGTCAATGTGTTGCGCGCGGGCGCGAGCGGCTATCTGTCGAAGGACAGTGCACCCGAAGAACTCATGAAAGCGGTCCGTACCGTGCTGTCGGGAAGGCGCTACGTGAGCGCCGCCCTCGCGGAAATTCTTGTGGCCGACCTCGACGGCGATCCGGACAAACCGCTGCATGCCAGGCTGTCGACCCGGGAATTTCAAATCTTCTGCAAACTGGCGGCCGGCCGCGGTGTTTCGGACATTGCCAACGAACTTTCTCTCAGCGTGAAGACCGTGAGCACCTACCGGAGCCGCATCCTCGAAAAGATGAGTTTCAGCGCGAACGCGGATATCACTTCTTACGCGCTTCGAAACGGTCTCATCCAATAAGCAATGGGCCGTGAACATACCGCTCTTCACTCAGCGCGACCATGAACCGTGTCTAGCATGCGGACAGATCATGTGGATGCCATCGTAATGGCTCAGGGACTGCGGGTCCTGCTGGTCGAAGACTCCAAAGTGCTGACGGAACGGCTCACCGAGGCGATCAGGCAGATTCCGGAGGTTGAACTCATCGGAACGGCGGATACCGAGGCCGGCGCACTGGCTGCGGTGAAGCGCGACTCCGTGGACGTCATCATTTTGGATTTGCACCTGAAGCAGGGCACTGGATTCGGCGTGATGCGGGCATTGGCGACGACACTACTGCGCCCGCGCATCATCGTGCTCACCAATTACGACTTACCAGAGTACAAGAACGCGGCCATCGCACTCGGCGCAACTCATTTCCTGGACAAGGCCCGGGACTACGGCCGCCTGCCTGAAGTCCTACACGAGATCTGCGAGGCTCATCTCGCAAAGCACTGATTCCTTGGGTCCCGATGGGCTTCGCGCGCGTCGCGGTTCGTAAGGTCTACCGATTCCGTCGGCAATAACTACATCCGGCTCCGGTGCTCGTCCATTGAATCGTCCGTTCCGCCCTGCGGCTGGACCTTGCGCCAGGCATTCGAATTTGGCACGCAGCTTGCTCCTCTCTCTTTAAGAGGTGGCGTGACGCTCACCGACGGTTGAATCCGCGTGTAGGAGCACAGCGATGAATTGGGATCGCGTCAAGGGGAATTGGAAGCAGCTAAAAGGCAGGGTGCAGGAGGGATGGGGCAGGTTGACCGATGACCCCCTCGCTGCGATTGCCGGCCGCCGCGAAATTCGTGCCGGCAGGCTTCAGGCAGCCTACGGCATCGGGAAGGAGGAGGCCAGCCGATTGGCCGGCGAGAATGGTAGGCCGATTCGGGAAGCCGGGAAGTTCAGCGAAATCGAGAACGATGATGACACCGGGTATCGAATCGACGCAAGGCAATGATCCGCTGCCGTACCTGCGGGATCCAACTCAAGGGGAAGGCAATGGTGAAAACAGATACTTCGATGCCGGTGCGGGGGGCGATAATCGCCGCCGCCGTATTGGCCGTGGCCGGGTGCGCGAGCACGCCGATTCCGAACGAGAGAATAGCGGTCGCCAAGGCGTCCGTGCAGCGCGCTGAACAATCCGGTGCCCCGGAATTCGCGCCTGTGGAGCTCGCTGCCGCGAGAGACAAGTTGAGCCGTGCGGAGAAAGCTGCATCCGCTCGACAGGGGCAGCCGGCGAACCTGCTGGCCGAGCAGGCCGAGGCGGATGCGCAGCTCGCCGAGGCTACGGCCAAGCAGCAACGGTCGCACAAAGCCGCGACGGAGTTCGATGCCAGCATGCAGACACTCCGTCAAGAATCGATGCGCAGCTCGCAACCCACCCAATAAGGACATTTCCATGAACGCAAAATTACTGATCGGGCTGGGTCTCGCATTGGCGCTAGGCGCCTGTGTCTCAGCTCCGCAACCCAATGCCGCCCTCGTGGCAGCCCGGTCCGCGGTGCAATCCGCGGAAACGGATCCCAATGTGAGCAAGTATGCCGCGCTCGATTTGGAAGCGGCCAAGAAGAATCTTGAAGTTGCCGAGTCTGCGGCCACGCACCAAAGGCAGGCGGAAATTGCGCACCCTGCGTACCTCGCGACACAGACGGCGCGGCTTGCACAGGCGCGTGCGGCTGCCAAGGCGGACGATGCTCGGGTTGCCGCCGGACAGGCGGAACGCGATGGCATTCAACTCGCGGCCCGCTCACGAGAAGTCGATAACGCGCAGGCGCAAACCAATGCGGCCAAGATGAGCGCCAGCGCGGCCAATCAACAAGCTGCCGCAGCAACTGAGCAGGCCGCCCGACTACAGGCGGAGATCGACCAACTGAAGGCGACGCCGACGGACCGCGGCCTGGTGTTGACGCTGGGCGACGTACTTTTCGATACGGGGAAGTCGGAATTGAACTCGGGCGCAACGCGCAAACTGGATCAGCTCGCCCAATTCCTCGGCGAACACAAGGATCGCCGCGTGCAGATAGATGGATTCACCGACATCGTCGGATCGGACTCATACAATCAAGAGCTATCGCAGCGCCGCGCGAACGCGGTGAAGAATGCGTTGTTGACTCGCGGGGTCGCGTCGACGCGCATCAACACGGAAGGCTACGGCAAGAGTTTCCCCGTGGCGAACAACGCCGATTCCGGGGGACGACAGTTGAATCGCCGCGTCGAAGTGGTGATCGGCGGCGACAACGGCTCGCCGGTCGCGCCGCGCAGCTAGCGGGTCACCCGTCCTCGCCTACGCGCTCCGGCCGGCGAGCGCGGCGGCGGGCTCCGGAAGCAGCATGCCGCGGAGCGGTATGCGCGCGGTCACGGTCGTTCCGCCTGCCGGCGGAGCGCTGACTTCCCAGCTGCCGCCGAGCGCCGCGATCCGGTGCCTCATGGACGCCATCCCATGCGACGGGATCGTCGGCAGGCGGGGAGGAACCATTCCTTTGCCGTCGTCCGAAATTCGCATGACGAATGTATCGTGCTGGACTTCGATGGTCAGGTCGGCGGACTTCGCCTCAGCATGTTTGAGGATGTTGGTCAGGGCTTCCTGAGCGACGCGGAACACGCCGATCGCCGCGTCCGCGGCGAATCTCAACTCGGTCTCCGGAATGGACTCGGTGCATCGCAAACCGGTGCGCCGGCATGACTCCTTGAACTGCCATCGCAGTGCCGCAAAAAGGCCCATGTTATCCAGCAAGGTGGGCCGCAATTCCTCGACCACGCGCCGCTTGAGATCCACCCCTGCGCTCAAGCAATCGTGGATGCGCTTGAAGCGTTGCTCGATGGCGGGGTCGCTCGTGGGCAGCCGGTGCTGCAGCCAGGAAAGGTCCATTCTCGCCGCGACCAGCAGCCCTCCCAGTTCGTCGTGTAATTCGCGCGAGAGCGCGGATTTCTCGAGCTCCGAGACGTCCTGCAGGTGGGTCGAGAGCGCCGTCAATTCCCGGGTGCGTTCCTCGACCTGCAAGGCCAGCTCCCGTTTCTGGTCGCGCAGATCCGTCGCCTGCAGAGCGCGCCGCCGCATCTCGCCATAGACGAGTCCGGTGGCGAGCACCACGAGTCCTATGTTCAAAATCGCGCCGCCCAGAGTAATCCAGCGGGACAAGCGCAGGTCTGACTGCCAGCGTGCGGTGGCGGCCGCCAGCTCCGCGCTCTCCTCCTTTCGCAAAACCGAGACGTTTTTTAGAATCTCGTTTGTCGTGCGCCTGCCGAGATCGGTACGCGTGGCGCTCATTGCAGGGTCGAGGCCCTCCATGTCGTACAGGGCGAGGGTCTCGTCGAGCTCGCCCACTTTCTTTGCCGAAAGCTTCCGCAGCCGGGATATTTCCTTCAAGGGCTCCTTGCCGGACGCGTACGACTGGTGCAGACGATCGAGCGCCGGCGCGAGTTTCGCGGCGGCGGCGCGGTAGGATTGCAAATACGAACTCTCGCCGGTCAGCAGATACCCGCGCTGCGCCGATTCGGCATCCGCAATGAGCGCCAGGAAATCGTCGAGCGCCTGTTCGCGCTCCTCGGAGCTGTGCACCCTCTCGTCAGCCGCATTCAGGCGCGTTTGACCCGCAGCCGCAATGAAGAAGAGCCCGATGAGAAAGCCGATGAGCAGCAACGGCGGCAGGACGACGTACCACCGGCCGACGCGGCCCAATTCCTCGCCGAAAATTTTCATGTAAACATGCCTAATCTGGCCGGCTAGTCTACCATGTGAGCCCTTTCCTACATGAAACCCTGCGCGGCGGCCGATGGGCTTGGCCGCCGGCAGCCGGTAACGTCGGGGCCCACAAGGAGAAGATTTATGGAAACTTTTGACGGGACGGCCAATGAAGCTCGTGCCACGGGGCGGCGGATACGCCGCGATCTCGGCGAGGGTGTAGGCAACATCAAAAATGCGGCATCGGCCGAAATCCAGAGCCTCATCGCCGACGTCGAAGACTTGGTGGCGCGAATCGCGGATCTTAAGGACGCCGATGTCGCCCGGGTGCGGAACAAGGTTCTACGCGCGGTGGATGCGGCCAAGGAGAGCCTTACGGACGGGGCGGATACGCTGCGGCGCCAAGCTCAGACTGCGGCAACGACCGCGGACGATTTCGTACACGACAGCCCCTGGCAGGCGGTAGGCATTGCCGCCTTGGTCGGGGCGGTGGTGGGCATACTAGCGACCCGCCGCTCGTAGGTTCACGACGATGCGTCTGCTGTGGTCGCTGCCGAAGGCGGCACCCGCGCTGCTGCGCCATGTTCTCTCTTACGTAGAACTCGCCGTACAAGATCTAGACCAGCTGCAGCGCGATTTCGGTGCGCGGCTTCTCGCCGCCGTGATCGTGGGGATTTGTGTTTTCTTCCTGCTGCTGACCGGATGCCTGCTGGTCGTCGCGCTGACGTGGGATACCCCGCACCGTGTGTCGGCGATCATCTGGATGGGCGTTGCATTCCTCACCATCGCGGTCATTGCGGTGGCCTACCGATTCCGGGTGTTGAGCGAGCAGCCGCCGTTCCTGGCGACCGTGCGCCGCGAGTGGAGGGAGGACCGCGTGATTCTCGATCGCATCCTCTCTCCCGAAGAGGAGTGAACGATGTCCGGCATCGATACCGCCAGAGATGAAACGTTGGCGCGTCTCGCCGCATCGCGGGCCGAGATTCGCCGGCTCTTGGAGCCGCCGCCGCGGCCGTCCCCGGGCGAAGGCCCGGATGGTGGAGGTTCCGCGGGAGCCTTTCCCCGCAGCCGAACCATGAAAATGCTCTTGAGCGCGCGCGGCGCCGGTACTGTCGGCGCCGTCGCCCTCGGCTTGGTCGTAGCACGGCCCGCCTTGGCTTTGCGATTGCTCCGCATGCTCCCGACCGGTGCGATCGGGCGGATCTTGCTGGTGAAAGCCATCTCGGCCCTGCGATCGAACCCGGCGTCGCAATCGAAGGCGGAATAACGTTTGCTACGGCCGGGAGCCAGGCCGGCTCCTAGCCGAGCGTAATGCGCGCATAGTGGTAGTTGCCATCATCCATCAGCGTGATTCCGCACTCGGATGCCGGGACTTCACGATCGTCCAGCGAGGCACGCGCGATCCCGCGGCATACGCCATTCGGATTGTCCACTGCAATGTGATATCTCGATGATCCGTGCTTGTAGGTGATTTCGAAACCGCTCCAAGCGCGCGGAATGCAGGGATCGATCGACAGGAAATGGCCGCGCAGGTTGATTCCGAGTATTCCTTCGACGGCGGTACGGTACATCCACGCCGCCGATCCCGTATACCAGGTCCATCCCCCCCGGCCGACATGCGACTCGGCCGAATACACGTCCGCGCACACCACGTAGGGCTCCACCTTGTAGCGATGGATTCCCGCGCGGGTGCTGGCGTGATTGATGGGGTTCAGCAACGAGAACAATTCACCCGCGCGGTCGCCGTCACCCATCGTCGCGAACGCGAGCGTGGTCCACATGGCGGCGTGCGTGTATTGACCGCCGTTTTCCCGCAGCCCAGGGGGGTATGCCTGAACGTAGCCGGGGTCGTGCGTCCCGCGGTCGAACGGCGGTGTGAAGAGCTTGACGAGGCCGTCGCTTCGACTGACCAATTGAGCATTCACGGCCGACATGGCCCTCGCCGCACGCTCGGGTTCGGCGCCGCCGGAGATGACGCCCCAGGATTGCGCGATCGCGTCGATGCGGCATTCCTCACTGGACACCGAGCCCAGCGGCGACCCGTCGTCGAAATATCCCCGGCGATACCAGTCGCCGTCCCAGGCCTCACGTTCGATGGCCTGTTGCATGGCGTAGGCGTGTTTGCGCCACTGCGCCGCCTTGGAGGCTTCGCCCCGCCGGTCGGCAACGTCAGCGAACTTGAGCAGCGTGGCGTGCAAAAACCAACCAAGCCAAACACTCTCGCCGCGGCCCGCCGCGCCGACCCGGTTCATGCCGTCGTTCCAGTCGCCCGTTCCGAACAGCGGCAGGCCGTGCGAGCCGATGGCAAGGCTGCCGTCCAATGCCCGGACACAGTGTTCGAACAGAGTCGCGGTTTCCGCGGTCGGTTCGAACAATTTGAAGATTTCGTGCCGATCGTCCGCGAGCGGGGGGCCTTCCAGGAAGGGCAGCAATTCGTCGAGGACGGCAAAATCCTGCGTGACGGCGAGATAGTGAGACAACACGTACGGCAACCAGACCCGGTCGTCGGCGACCCGGGTCTTGATGCCCTGCCCGGACGTGGGAAGCCACCAATGCTGCACGTCGCCCGCGGTGAACTGTCGCGCGGCCGCACGCAAGATGTGCTCGCGGGCAATCGCCGGTCGAGAGACGCATAGCGCCATGACGTCCTGCAACTGGTCGCGATAGCCGTAAGCGCCGCTCGATTGATAGAAGCCGGTCCTTCCCCAAACCCGGCACACCAGAGTTTGGTACAGCAACCAACCATTCAAAAGGATATCGACGGTTCGATCCGGCGTCTTGACCTGGATGACGTCCAGCGTTTGTCCCCAATAATCGGTGACGGATTTGAACACCTCATCGAGGTCCGCAACGCGGTATCTTTCGATCAAGGCGAGTGCGCTGTCCGCCGACTCTGCCTCGCCGAGCATGAATACCAGTTCGATTTCCTCGCCCGGTCGCAAGGTGAGCATCGATTGCAATGCGCCGCATGGATCGAGCCCGCCGCCGACGCGATTCGACAAGCGGTTTCCCCCGATCAGTGCCTTAGGCGCAGACAGCGAACCATGCCTGCCGAGGAACTCGGCGCGATCGCCGGTCCAGTTCTGTTGCCTGCCCCGGGTGTCCAGGAAGGCCACGCGCTGCTGGAACTCATTGCGCCACGGGTTTCGCGCAAGCAATGCCGAAGTATTCGGTTCGACTTCGGTGATGATGAAAGGGGCCGTCCGGCTTCGCTGATTCCCCAACACCCAGTCCACGTAGTGCGTTACCGAAAGCCGCCGGGCCGATTCCGAGCGATTGACGAGCTTCATCCGAGACAATTTCAGAGGGTCGGTGAGCGGCACGAACATCACCAAATCGAGCGCAATGCCGTGCGACAAGTGTTCGAAGCGGGTGTAACCGAAGCCATGGCGCACCGTGTACGACGCGGACGGCTGCCGGATGGGCAGCGGAGTGGCGCTCCACAGGTCGCCGCTGTCCTCGTCCCGCAGGTAAATGACCTCCGATGGCGGATCGCTCACCGGGTCGTTCGACCAAGGCGTAAGCTGATTCTCGCGCGCATTGAGCGACCAGGTGCTGCCGGCACCGTCCGCCGAGACCTGGAATCCGAAGTGCGTATTCGCGATCACGTTGATCCACGGCGCCGGCGTCCGTTCGCCTTCATCGAGCACCGTGACGTATTCCCGGCCGGCCGCGGCAAAACCGCCCAGACCGTTGAAGTATTCGAGCGTTGGCACGGACATCGGCGTTTCGGCGCGGGACTGGGACACCGGGCTCGGCACGGCCACGCGCGGTGCGGGTGCAGGCTCCGGCAACCGCGCGAGCTGGTCCGCCAAGGTGCCGCGCCCGGCGACGAACACGGCGCGCGCGGCAGTCTGAAGGAAATCGCCGCTGGATGCCGGCATCAAATCCCCGCGCAGCGCGAACACCTTGCCGCGACGCGATTCGTCTTCGTGCTGGCCGCGCGATTGCGCGGTACGGATCGCGGCATCGATCGCCTTCTGCAGTTCGGAAGCAGACGGCGGCCGATCGTTGAGGATGAGAAGATCCACGGCCAAGCGCTTGAGCCGCCAGTACTCCTGCGCACGCAGCAATTGCCTGACGATTTCAAGGTCCTTCTCGTCGTCTATGCGGAGGAGGACGATTGGAAAGTCGCCGGAGACGCCGAACGGCCACAGCGCCGACGGTCCCGCCTGGTTCTTGCCGAGTACTTCTCGGGATGCGCGCAGCGACGCATCGGCGTAGAGCACCCGATTGGCAATATCTTGGAATTGCCGTGCCTCCTCGAGATCCACGCCGAGATCGCGCAGCTGCACCTGCGACCGGGACAACGCCAGAGTCTTCGCCCGGTCGAACACCGCCGTATCGCGGTGCTTCTCGGCGAGCGCCAGCGCCTGTGTTCTGCTCTGCGCCAGAATGGTCCAAAAAGCGACGCGTACCGTTTCACGCGGCGGGACTCTCACCCGCCGCCGCAGCGCGAGTACCGCATCGAGTACCGTCCCGCTGGTGTTCGACAGCGGCCGTGCATCCACGATCGAAACGGCATTGCGTAGATCGTTGCCGCGGCCCAGGAAGCGGGCTCGATCGGTCTCGAATTGCAGACCGCCCACCGCCTCGCCCTCGAGCACGCTGACATGCGCGGCCCATAGCTGCTGCTGGCCCGGTTCCCGGTTGCGCCGGGTCGCCAGCAGCGCGCCGGCCGCCGGGACGAATTCGGTCTGGACGAAAAGCTTTGCGAAGGCCTGGTGCGCGGAGTCGGCGTCCGGTGGGGTCAACACTACTTCGGCATAGGTGGTCAATTCGAATTCACGCAGTCGATTCTCGCTGTTGGTAATCGACACCCGCCGGACTTCGGCATCGTCCTCGGGAGAAACGACGATCTCCATGGACGTGATGATATGACCGTCCGTGCGGGTGATCTCGGCGCGGTCCTCGTAGAAGGACACCTCGTAGCCGTCGGGTTCACGGCCGACCGGCTGATAGCCGGCGGACCATACTTGACCATTCGCGACGTCGCGCAGAAATACGTACGAACCCCAAGCGTCGCAGGTCGGATCTTCCCTCCAGCGAGTCACCGCGGTGTCCCGCCAGCGGCTGTAGCCCGAGCCGGCCGCGGTAATCATCACGGAATAGTTGCCGTTGGACAGCAAGTGTGTGCGCGGCGCCACGTGGTGAGGCGTCGTGAAGCGGCGCGATACTGGCGTGCGTTCCTGCAAGAGCAACTCCGTGGCCTGAGTCAACGAATCGCTGTGAGTGGCATGTAGAAGTCCCGGTGCATCATACCAGCCGGATCGGTCCCGTCATGGCCGGGGGGCGCACACAGAGGCCGGGATGGATCGCGCCCCAGTCCACGGAGCGGCTGTGCGCAGCTCTCGTTCGCGCATCAATTGTGGCGCCAAATGCTGAAATTCAGGGCGGCGGCAAGGCTCACCCAGCCAAGGTACGGCGCCAGCAGCCATGCCGCCCCGGACCTGACGGCGGCGAACTCACGCAGCGCCCAGGCGAGGGAAAGCCATAGAGCGGCAATCACGAACAACCCCCCGGCAATATTCCTCGCTCCGAAGAAGATCGGTGGCCACGCTGCATTGAGGACCAGTTGCGTCGCATACGCGAGCAGCGCCCCATTTCGCGCGCGATGATAACGCTCGCGCCAAACGAGCCAGGCGGCAGTTCCCATCATGATGCAGAGAATCGTCCAGATGGGTCCCAACCAGCGATCGGAGGGAGTCCATGCCGGCTTCGCCAGGGACGCGTACCAGGTGCCGGATGAACTCGACAATCGTCCGCCCAGCAGCCCCACGGCGAGCGCAAGGGCGACGAAGCCCGCAAGCGCCAGCCAGTTGGGCCGGTAATTTCTGCCGCGATAGCTGGTGGAGCTGCCGAGGGGTATTTTCATCCTCGTTGCTGCCTCGAGGATCGATTGCGGATCACCAAGAGGGTTGCGGCGCACATCTGCAGCCAACCGAACCATTTGTAATCGGCAATGAGCGCCAACCAAATCAGTCCGGAGAGCCAGAGCACGCCGGCCGCCAGCATCGCGTCCCGGCTTCGTCGAGCCCGGCGCAACTCATCGCGCAGTTCGGCCACGCCGTCGGTCTCGACCTTCATTCTGAGGCGTCCTTCCGCGGCTTCGCGCACGGCAGTTTGAAACAACTGCGGCACCTGCTTCAAAGCCTCGATCGTATCGGGAAGCTGCATGCGCACCCTGCGCAAAATGAAGCGCGGGCTCGTTCTTTCGCGCATCCAGGATCGCAGTATGGGCCGCGCGGTCTTCCAAAGGTCGAGCTCAGGATAAAGCTCGCGGCCCAGACCTTCGATATTGAAGAGCGTCTTCTGCAGGAGGATCAGCTGCGGCTGAATCTTCATGTCGAAGCGGCGCGCCGTCTCGAACAGCCGCAGCAGCACCTGCGCGAAGGAGATGTCCTTCAAGGGCTTGTTGAAAATGGGCTCGCACACGGTGCGCACCGCGGACTCGAGCTCGTCGACCCTGGTACCCGCCGGCACCCAGCCCGACTCCACGTGCAGCGCGGCCACCCGTGCGTAGTCCCGGTCGAAAAAAGCCAGGAAATTCGCCGCAAGATAGTGCTGATCGCGGGGCTGCAGCGTTCCCACGATGCCGAAGTCGACTGCCGCGTAACGCGGATTGTCCGGATCGTCGAGCTGAACGAATATATTTCCCGGGTGCATGTCGGCGTGGAAGAAATTGTGCCGGAACACCTGCGTGAAAAAGATCGCGACGCCGTTTTCGGCCAACTTGGCGATATTCGCGCCGCGCGCACGCAACTCATCCATCCGGCTCACGATGACGCCGTGTATGCGCTCCATCACCATCACGTTGATGCGGCAATAATCCCAATGGACGTCGGGCACATAGAGCAGCGAGGAGCCTGCAAAATTTCGCTTGAGCTGCGCGGCATTGGCGGCCTCGCGCATGAGGTCCAATTCGTCCAGTACGGTCTTGCGGTACTCGTGCACGATCTCGATCGGGCGCAGCCGCCTTGCATCCGCCCAATACTCATCCGCCAGCGCGGCAAGGGCATCCAGGACTTCCAGGTCCAGATCGATGGCCGCATGCATGCCCGGCCGCAGGATCTTGACGACCACGTCCTCGCCGGATTTAAGTTGCGCCGCGTGCACCTGCGCGACGGAGGCGGCGGCGAGCGGTTCAGGGTCGAACCGGGCGAATATGTCTTCGAGCTTGGCGCCCAGCGCGGCTTCGATGGTGGCGATGGCGACATCGCTGCCGAACGGCGGCACCCGGTCTTGCAGCTTGGCCAATTCGTCGGCGATGTCGAGCGGAATCAAGTCGCGCCGCGTCGACAGGGCTTGGCCGAATTTGACGAATATCGGCCCGAGTTCCTCCAGCGCGAGCCTGAGCCTCTCGCCGCGGGTGTCGCCGGCGGTGCGCTGGAACCAGGTCCACGGCGAAAGGTAGAACAAGAATCGGAACGGCGAATACAGATGGGTGGCGCGGATGAAATCGTCCAGCCCGTGCCTGACCAGCGCGCGTTGGATCGTCAACAGCCGGACCACGACGCGAAGTCGCATCAGGCGGAGCCCTTCATCCGCCGCTCGAGACGCGCGATGCGTGCGTCGACCCGATCGGCCGTTTCACGCAGCGTGTCGACGCCCTGAAGAAATTCGTCGAGCTCGGGTTTGTTGACCAGATCCCGGCTCTCTTCCTGCAAATATTCGGCGATGTTCTCGCCGGCGGTGCGGCGCGCTCTGCGCGCCCATTCAAGCGTCTTCAGAGCGAATTGCGACAAGCGCCGCGCCGGAACGTCGCCGACCAGGCGCGACAGCTCCTCCTCGAGATCCGGCCTCGCCAAGGCAAGGAGTTCCCGATACGAGTTCGCAATTTCCGCATCGCCGGTCACTATCGCGGCGCCGCCGCGGGCTGCGTGCAGTCCGGCGGCCCGCGGGACATCGGCCCCGCCCAAACCGGTCGCCCCAGCCAAACGGAGCAGCGCCCGAGGCGATCCTGCGATGGCAGCGTCAGCGGAATCGTCTGCCCCCGCATCGGGCGACGAGCCGGCGTCGATGAGCGACAATCGCCCGCCGACCACGCTGATGCGGATCGATGCCACTCGCTCGATGTCCAGGCGCAGCGCGGTGCCGTCGAGGCGGCGGGCAATCGCAGTAGCCCGCATCGATGCGTGGACACCGCGATTGAGCAAGGCTTCAACGGCGGCGAGCCATGCCGGAGTGGCCGCCATGTCAGATCTTGTACCCGCGGTGCAGGGCGACGATGCCGCCGCTCAGATTGTGGTACCGGACCTGGGCGTAACCCGCGGTCCGCAGCATCTCGAGCAAGGTTTCCTGGTCGGGGTGCATGCGGATGGACTCCGCCAGGTAGCGATAGCTGGCTTCGTCGCCCGCCACGAAGCGGCCCAGCAGCGGCAGCACGTTGAACGAATAGGCGTCGTAGAGGGGCTTGAGGCCCGGTGCAACCGGGTGTGAAAATTCGAGTACCAACAGCTGGCCGCCGGGCTTCAATACCCGGAGCATCGAGCTGAGGGCGGCGGACTTGTCGGTCACGTTGCGCAATCCGAAGCCGATGGTCACGCAATCGAACGAATTGTCCTCGAAAGGCAGTCGTTCGGCGTCCGCGACCATGCATTCGACGTTTCCAGCCCATCCTGAGTCGAGCAATCGGTCCCTTCCTCGCTCCAACATGTCGGGGTTGATGTCCGACAGGACGACGCGGCCCTCCTTGCCCACTTGCCGAAGCATACCGAGCGTCAGGTCGCCGGTGCCCCCCGCGACGTCGAGCGCCCGCTGTCCCGGCCGCAATCCGGTCAGCGACAGGGTGAACTGCTTCCAGAGCCGGTGCACGCCGAACGACATCAAGTCGTTCATGAGGTCGTACCGGGAGGCAACCGATGCGAACACGGAACGAACGCGCTGGGCCTTCTCGGCCCAGGCGACCTTCTCAAAGCCGAAATCGACGAGGCGGTCGGAGTTGCTCATGGTGCTCCTCGAGTGAAGGCCCCATTGTAGCCGACTCGAGCGCGTCACCCGCCGTGCCGGACGCCGGCGGCGGCGCATCTTTCCAGATAGCGTGCCCAGTTCGTTGCGGCGTCGCGCCCCAGTTCGTGCAGAAAGCTCCACGAATAAAGACCGGTGTTGTGACCATCGTCAAAGATGAGCCGGACTGCGTAATTGCCGATGGGTTCAACCGCGGTAACCCGCACGCGTTCCTTGCCGGTTTGCAAGGTTCCCTCGCCCCCGCCATGTCCCTTCACCTCGGCCGAAGGCGAGAACACGCGCAGATACTCGAAGGGCAGCTCGTAGTGGGATCCGTCGTCGAAATGCACATCGAGAATGCGCGATTCGGTGCGTAGCTTGATTTCCACCGGTTGAGGCACGGGCTGGATCCTCGGCTAGAGAATATACCGCGACAAATCCTGGTCGCGCATCAGTTCCCCGAGATTGCCCTCGACGTAATCGCGGTCGATCAGCACGCGCGCTCCGCTGCGATCGGCGGCTTCGAAGGATATGGACTCCAGTAAACGCTCCATGACGGTGTGCAGGCGGCGCGCACCGATGTTTTCGGTGCGTTCGTTGACCTCGAATGCCACCTCAGCGAGCCGTTTCACGCCCGACGCCTCGAATTCGAGCGCGACGCCCTCGGTCGCAAGCAACGCCGAATATTGCCGGCACAGCGACGCGTCCGGCTCCGTCAAAATCCGCACGAAATCCTCCACGACCAGCGGCTCCAGTTCGACGCGGATCGGGAGGCGCCCCTGCAGTTCCGGGATCAGATCCGATGGCTTCGACATGTGAAATGCGCCCGAGGCGATGAACAGCACATGGTCGGTTTTCACCGTCCCATACTTGGTGTTCACGGTGCAGCCCTCGACCAGCGGCAATAGATCGCGCTGCACTCCCTCGCGCGATACATCGGCGCCGGCTGTTTCCTGGCGCCGCGCGATTTTGTCGATCTCGTCGATGAACACGATGCCGTTCTGTTCGGCATTGTCGACGGCCCGTGCCTTGAGCTCCTCTTCGTTGATCATTTTCGCAGCCTCTTCATCGATCAGGAGTTTCAACGCTTCCTTGATCTTGAGCTTGCGCTGACGGCTGCGGCCGCCGCCCAAAGACTGAAACATTCCCTGAAGTTGCTGCGTCATCTCCTCCATGCCGGGAGGCGCCATGATCTCGACGCCCACAGGAAGAGACCGCACCTCGATTTCAATTTCCCGGTCGTCGAGGTCGCCCTCCCGCAGCATCTTCCGAAAGCGTTGGCGCGTGTCCCCGTCCCGGGGCGTGGAATCCCCGGTGAAGCCGGCCTGTGCCCGGGGCAGGAGGGCGTCCAGCACACGGTCCTCGGCGGCATCCGCGGCGCGATGCCGTACTTTGGAGATTTCCTCTTCGCGCGTCATTTTCACGGAGATCTCGACAAGATCGCGTACGATCGAGTCAACTTCCCGCCCGACGTATCCGACCTCGGTGAATTTCGTGGCTTCCACCTTGATAAACGGCGCCTTGGCCAGTCGCGCCAAGCGCCGCGCGATTTCCGTCTTTCCGACGCCCGTGGGACCGATCATGAGGATGTTCTTCGGCGTGATCTCCGGACGCAGGTGCTCATCCACATGCTGGCGCCGCCAACGGTTGCGCAAAGCGATCGCGACCGCCCGCTTTGCTGCCTTCTGTCCGACGATATGCTTGTCCAGCTCTTCGACGATCTCACGCGGCGTCATCTGCGACATCGGTACCTACAACTCCTCGATCGTCAGATTGCGGTTGGTGTAGATGCAGATGTCGGCCGCGATGTTGAGCGAACTTTCGACGATTTCGCGCGCCGTCATTTGGGTCCCCTGCATGAACGCCAGGGCCGCGGCTTGGGCGTAGCTGCCGCCGGAACCGATGGCAATCAGGTCGTACTCCGGCTCGATCACGTCGCCGTTTCCCGATATCACATACGAGCTTTCGGTATCCGCCACGCATAGCAAAGCTTCGAGCCGTCGCAGACTGCGATCGGTACGCCAATCCTTGGCCAATTCGATGGCGGCGCGCGTCAGATTGCCGAATTTCTCCAGCTTGCCCTCGAACCGCTCAAACAGGGTGAAGGCGTCGGCGGTGCCCCCGGCAAATCCGGCGAGCACCTTGCCGCCGGACAGGCGCCGCACCTTGCGCGCGTTGCCCTTCATGACACTTTGACCGAGGGTGACCTGTCCGTCTCCACCGACGGCGACCCGGCCATTGCGCCTGACAGCGAGAATGGTCGTCCCGTAAATGCGCTCTGGATCGTGCTTCACAAAGACCACCTTGGGGCTGCGCGGCGCCCTTTCAAGCGTTGCGCTGGCGGCGGCGGGCGCGGGGGTGTGCGGCGTCGTAGACCTTCGCCAGGTGTTGGAAATCGAGGTGCGTGTAGATCTGCGTCGTGGAGATGTCGGCGTGTCCCAGCAGTTCCTGGACGCCGCGCAGATCCGAGCTTGATTCGAGCAAATGGGTGGCGAACGAATGCCGGAACATGTGCGGATGCACATGCATCTCCAGGCCCATGCGCCGAGCCCAGGTATTTACTCGAAACTGAATAGCACGCGCCGTGAGACGCCGTCCGCTGCGGCCGATGAATACGGCGGCACCGTCGCGCCTGGGCAGCGTGGCGCGTTCTTCCAGCCATTTCCCGAGAGCATTCACAGCGATCCGACCGATCGGCAGAATGCGCGTCTTGCCGCCCTTGCCGTCGACGCGGACGGTGCGATCCTTGAGGTCGAGCGCCGGCAAATCCAAGCCGACAAGTTCGCTCAAGCGCAGCCCCGAGGAGTAGAACAATTCCATCATGGCCTTGTCGCGTGTGGACAGCGTGTCATCGACCCTGAATTGGAGGAGCCTGCCCATCTGGTCCGCATCGAGGGTGGCCGGCAGACGCTTCTTCGATCGGGGTGCACGCACATCGCGGGCCGGGTTCAATCGGCAGCACCCTTCGCGCACCAGGAACTCATAAAAGGTGCGAACTGCGGACAGACGCCTTTGAATACTGCGGGGGGCAAGGCCTGCGGTGTGCTCCGCCGCGGCGAACGCCCGGATCTGAAGGTTGTCGAGCGTGTGCCACTCCTCTATCCCGCGTCGCTCGCAGAATCGCAGCAACTGCGTGAGGTCGCGCTGGTACGCCGCGCAGGTATGCCCGCTCATGCGTCGCTCGTGGCTCAAGTGCGCGACGAAACGGTCGATCCATGCGCGCAGGTCCGAGGTCACGCAGCGAGCGCCCGGTCAGCGGATGAGCGCGTAGGTGACGAGTTCTCCGATGCGCGACAGAAACTCGGTGCTCATCGCCGGATGAAACCGGTCTGAATCGCTCGCGCCGATTGCGAGAATACCCAGGGCACCTTTGGGTCCCAGCGGAGTCAGCGCCACCGAGCCGATCTCGATCGAGTCCTTCCCGAACAGGTAGTCGCGCTGCGCATCCCGGACTTGTCCGCAGCGCGGCTTGCCGGCCTGCAAGAGCGATTCGAACGTCTTGATTTCGGCGCCGGCCGGATTGTCCACGCGCAGGAATCTTCCCGCCGCCTCCTCCAAGGGACGAGCCTCCTCGAGAAACAGCACAAGGACCGAGTGCATCGCGTCGAAATCCTCACGCAAGGACGTCTCGACCGCGTTGACCGCCTCCAGCAGGCTGTGCGCCTTGATCAAGCGCTGACTCAAGCGATGAATCCGGTCGGCCAATGCGTCGTTGGCGCGGGCTACATCCACGAGTTCCTTCAATTTTCGCTCGAGCGACTGATTGCGTTCCCGTAGGACCTCGACCTGCCGCTCGACCAGGCTCACCGTGGCGCCGGCGTCGCGCAGATGCGGCAGACGCAATTTTGCGAGCAGGGTTCCGTTGCGCTCGAAGAAGTCCGGATAGGTTTGCAAATACTCTGCAACGCTCAAGTCGTTGAGGCCGTCCTGTTTGATACCGCGTGCCTGACTCGTTGTCATCGTTCAGCTCCCATTCTTCACGTTAAATATCAATAGAGCCGGTAAAAACCGTGGTTGCCGGCCCCGTCAGCCAGATGTGCAGTCCCGGTCCGGACCAGCTAACGATCGCTGAACCGCCGGGCAGGTCGACCCGCACCTCGGAATCCAGCAAATCGCGCCTTACGCCGAAGGCGACCGCCGCGCAGGCACCCGTGCCGCACGCCTGCGTTTCACCGACGCCGCGCTCGTAAACGCGCAACTTGATGCTTCTGCGATCCACGATCTGCATGAATCCCACGTTGGTCCTGTTCGCAAAGAGCCGGTGTCGCTCGATAGTAGGCCCAAAGCGTTCCACCGGCGCGGATTTCACATCAGGTACGCGCAGCACCACGTGGGGATTGCCCATCGACACGGCGCCGAACTCGATGCTGGCCCCGTCGATCTCGAGCGAATAAACCGGCATTTCTCCCGGCACACCCGAGCCTGTCCCGGCCGGGCCTGGGCCGGCCGCCGCCATCGGCAGCGAGCGCGGGTCGAAGTTTGGTATTCCCATGTCCACCGACACCGTGCCATCTTCCCGAACGCGGGCATGCACGACGCCGCCGGCACTTTCCATGGTCATCTCGCGCCCAAGTTCGGGCCGCCGTGCATACATCAAGGCGGCGACGCAGCGCGCACCGTTGCCGCATTGCTCGACCTCGCTCCCGTCGGAATTGAAAACGCGGTAGAACACGCGACTGTGTGTTTCGCGGGGCGCCTCCAGCATCAACGCTTGATCGAAGCCGATTCCCGTGTGGCGGTCCGCCAGCGCGCGCAGTTTGTTCGAATCGACGGAATGAGGCGTGGCGGGCGGGGCATCGAACACCAGAAAATCGTTGCCCAGACCCTGCATCTTCAAGAAATCGAGGCGCATGGGCGTACAGCATACACTTTCGCCGGTCCCCAATCATTTTGTTAAGGGGGTTGCGCAACGCCCACGCGAGTTTTACCTTACGGAAAACAACAACGTTGGGGGATTATGCGTCATATCATGATTTTGAACGCGAAAGGCGGTTGCGGGAAGAGCACTCTGGCCACCAATATCGCCGTCTTCTTCGCCAAGGATGGTCATCAAGTCTGCATTGCGGACTACGACTCCCAAAGAACGAGCCTCGATTGGCTGGCGCAACGTCCGGCCGATTTACCGCCCATCAGCGGCGTCCCTGCCTACGAAGACGGTTTGCGGAACGTGGCGCGTTCCACCGACATATTGGTGATCGATGCGCCGGCCCGCGTGCATGGCACTGAACTCAACGAACTGGTTCGACGCGCGGAAACCATCGTCGTCCCGGTGCTTCCATCGAGCATCGACATGAAGGCCTGTGCGCACTTCTTGGCCGAACTTCTGGAAATCGGCAAAGTGTCGCGCCGGCAAGCGCGATTGGCGCTCATCGCCAATCGGGTGCGCGAACACACGTTGATCTACGAGGAACTGGATCAGTATCTGTCGAAGCTCAAAATCCCATACCTTGGGTGTTTGCGCGAAGCACAGAATTACGTTCGTGCCTACGCGCGCGGCATGGGCGTGCTGGAACTCCCGGAGTACCTGGCGGCTTCCGATTGGAAACAATGGGAACCCATCGGCGAGTGGTTGGGTAGTAAGCGAAGCCAGCCGTAGGCAGCCTGTCCGAGACCACCATGGCCGCACGCGCGGAGCGGTCACAAACTCGCCCGGATGCCCGCATCGAGATCGTCAAACGCCAGGGACACCCCGAGTTCGGCGAGCATGCGTCGATTGTCGACGCGTCGCGATTCGCGAAAGAATGACCACGCGGGCGCGCCGAACGTCTTCCGGGCATCCGACAAGCTGATGAGAGGCGGGGGCGGCAAGTTGGCGATCCGCGCCACCCGTCCGAGGTAGGCGGTGAGACTGTCGTCGGTGCCATCCGCTACATTGTAGATGCGCCCATCGGCGGCGGTCGCCCTGCCGGCAGCGACGCAGGCGGTCACCAGGTCTTCCACGTGAATGCGATTGCTCGGCATGGCCTCGCGCGGGTCGATGGCCGGATCTCCGCGGCGCAGACGCTCGACCGGCAGCCGCCCCGGCCCGTAGATCCCCGATACCCGCAAAATGCACCACGAAATCGCATGCGAATCCGCCCATTCGCGAAGGCTGGTCTCGGCGGCGAGCCGGCGCACGGCGCGCTCCGACTGCGGCGCCGGCGGCGTGTCTTCATCGACGGCGGCGCCACCCCGATCGCCGTACACCCCGGTGGTGCTGAGATAAACGAATCGCCGGGGCGTGCCGACGATATGTTCGAGCAGCCGTTCGAGCCGCAGATCCCGCCGGCCCACGGGGGCGGGGGGTACCGCGTAGTAGGCCACCTGTCCATCCAAATCAATCATGGCGGGCGTCTGATCCAGGTTCAACGCGATCGATTCCGCGCCGATGGCCGCAATTTGCCTGAGACTTTCGGGCCGGGACGCGAAGCCGCGAACCCCATGCGTCAACGACAGCCAACGCTCCGCCAGCCGCAACCCGGTGTAGCCGCAACCGACGATGGAAACCGAGTGCATGCGAGGAGCCTGTCTGAGTATTCTACGTGTGCCCGACGAGGAAACAGCGTGCGAGTGAGTCTATCCAAGTCCGATCGGAGTTTCAGCGTGGCACCGGAACGGCCGGTGCTCGACGCGGCGCTCGATGCCGGCCTCAATCTGCCGCACAGCTGCAAGGGAGGCAACTGCGGCGCCTGCCGAGCCCGCCTCCTCGAGGGCGAAGTGACTTATCCGAACGGCCGGCCGCTCGGTCTCTCCGACGCCGAGGTGGCCGACGGTTTCATCCTGCTGTGTCAGGCGCGGGCCGTCAGCGATCTGCGCATCGAGGCCTTCGAGCGGGCCGCGCCCGGCACATCGGAGATCAAGCGCATACCCGGCCGCATCGTCCGCTCGACCCCGTTATCGCATGACGTCCTCGGCGTATTCCTGCGCCTTCCCGCCGCTGAAGGATTCGATTTCCAACCCGGTCAATACATCGACGTGATGCTGCCCGGAGGACGCAGGCGCAGTTTCTCAATCGCATCACCGCCGCACGATTCGCGCCTGCTCGAACTGCACATTCGGCGGGTTCGCGGCGGCGAGTTCACCGACCCCCTGTTTGCCGATCCGCTTGGGTGCAGCGAGCGCGGCATGCTGCTGTCGATCGAGGGTCCGCTCGGACAGTTCGTCTACCGACCGGACGATGCCCCCATGTTGTTGGTCGGCGGCGGCACCGGCCTTGCGCCCCTCAAGAGCATCTTGAGGCACGTGATCGAAAACAACTTGCCGCGGGACATGACCTTGTATTGGGGTGTGCGCAGTGAGCGCGATCTTTATGCGCATGAAGAACTCGAGGAACTGGCCCGCCGCGCGCCGGCGTTCCGCTACCAAGCGGTGTTGTCCGAGCCGAGCGCCGCTTGGGCCGGCCGCCGCGGCTGGGTACACGAGGCCGTGTTGCAAGACTTCGAGCGTCTCACCGCAACCGATATCTACGCGAGCGGCCCCCCGGCCATGATCGAAGCTGTGCGCGCAGAGTTTGCACGGCGCGATGCCGATCCAGAACGTCTGTTTTTCGATTCCTTCGACTATGCGCCGGATACGCTCGAGCGCCAGCGCACGACTGCCGCGAACAAATCCTGATCGTCGGCAGTATCCGCCTTTAGGATGGGTGCCGAGACACCGCGCTCGCGCAACGCTGCAGCCACGCGGATGCCGGGTACCAGCCAATGAATCAGGTCGAAATCCCGGCGCAGGGCCGGAGTTGCGATATCCAGCAGGCCGGCGGCGATCTCCACGCTGGTCGCGGTGACGACCTGGATCTCGCCGGCCGCAAATTCACCCTCCAGCGCCCCGAGAACCGCGGCGCTGGGAGAGGTGCGCTCGCGTTTGTAGACGTCGGCGACCACGACACTCGCGCCCCGTTCGCTGAGTTGGGTCTCGAGTAGATCTCGTCCGTGCATGCCCTTGATCAGCAAAATGCGCCGGCCCGCGGGCTGCGCGAGGAGCGGGTGTAACAGCAAGCTCTCGGAATCGTATCCACCGCGTGGGCTGATGGCCACGCGACAGCCCGCTTCGCCGAGTGCCCGTGCGGTGGCCGGACCGATCGCTGCAATCGGAACATCGCTTCCTTCATCGAGCAGCGCAGTACCGAACCGCACTGCGTTGGCACTCGTAAAAATGACGAGGTCGAATGCTTCGAGGGCGCCGACCTCACGCCTGATGTCCGAGGTGGCTGCGGCAGGTTGGATGTCGATGACCGGCAGCCGCCGCACCAGCGCGCCGGCCGACTCCAGCAGGCGGCACAGCGGCGTCGCCTGCTGTTCGGGTCGAGTGACGAGGACTCCGACGCCTTGCAACGGCTGCATGTTTACGGCTGCATGCTCAAGGGGTGCGCAGCCGCTCCAAAAGAGCGCGCGCCCCGGCAGATAGCACGCGATCAGCGAGTTCCTCGCCCAAGGCGTGGGAGTTCCCGGCGCCGCCCGTGATGGAGTCGCGCCACAGCCGCGACCCGTCGGGCTCGGCCACCAACCCGTCGAGCGTCAACCGCTTCGCATCGAGTGTCGCGTATGCGGCGATCGGCGATTGACAGCTGCCGCCGAGCCGCCCGGCGAAGGCCCGTTCGGCATCCATGGCGGCCCGCGTCGTCGGGTCGTTCAACCCTTCGAGCAGTGAGCGCGAATCCGCATCGCCGTCGCGGCATTCGATGCCGATGATCCCTTGGGCTACCGCGGGCAGGCATTGCCGGGCACTCAAGCGCGCGGTGATGCGCGATTCCCATCCCAATCGGATGAGGCCGGCGCAGGCGAGGATGATGGCGTCCAACTCGCCGCCGTCGAGCCGGCGCAACCGGGTATCCACGTTGCCGCGCAGGGCTTCGATGCGCAAATCCGGGCGCGCCGACAGCAGCTGCGCCTGGCGTCTCAAGCTCGAAGTTCCCACCCGCGCACCTTGGGGCAGATCTTCCAGTCGCCGGGCCTGCGCCGTGATCAGGGCATCATGCGGATCGGCGCGCTTCAGCACCGCGGCAATCGCAAATCCGGGGGGTATGTCGCTCGGCACATCCTTCATCGAGTGCACGGCGATGTCGGCGCGATTCTCTTCGAGCGCCGTCTCCAATTCCTTGATGAACAGCCCTTTGCCGCCGATGGCGGCCAGGCTTCGATCCTGAATGCGGTCGCCCTTGGTGGAGATCGGCACGAGTTCGATCTCGAGACCCGCATGGGCTTGCCGCAAGAGACCGGCTACGTGCTCGGCCTGCCACAAGGCAAGTTGACTCTTTCGCGTTGCGATTCTTAAGTTCGCAGCCGAGCTCACTTCGAATCCATCGGCGCTTTGGCAAACAATGCAGACTTCAGCCTGTAAATGGACGAGATGTCCTCGTCGCCGAAGCCGCCCTCGATCAGCCGCTCGTACTCATGCAGCGTCGATTCGACGACGGGCAGCACGGCGCCGCGCTTCGCGGCCATGTCGCGGCAAATGCGCAAGTCCTTGTCGTGCAAGCGCACGCGAAAGCCGGCCGGGAAATGATTGTTCGCCATGAAGGGCGCCCGATTCACGAAATACCAACTCGAGCCCGCGCCTTTGCCCAATGTTTCAATCAGCCGCTCGAGAGGCAGCCCTTCCGCATGGGCGAACGCCATCGCTTCGCCCACGGCCTGGATGATGCCGGCGCACATGATTTGGTTGGTGGCCTTGGCCGCCTGCCCGGCGCCGCTCGCGCCGAAATAGGCGACGGTCTTTCCCAGCTTCTCCAATATGGGCAGCCCGCGACCGAAGACGCTCTCGTCGCCGCCGGCCATGATGGCGAGAGTGGCATTGCGGGCGCCTTCGACGCCGCCGCTCACCGGACAGTCGAGGAAGCCCACGCCGAGAGCCGCAAGATGATCATGCATCTCGCGCGCGGTCGCGGAG
>Ga0307516_10000189_pt1 | contig 79794 bp, 61 predicted proteins | sample 19_EM_MG_FD_203310 | JGI IMG/M metagenome (GOLD analysis project Ga0307516, IMG submission 203310) | Populus trichocarpa ectomycorrhiza microbial communities from riparian zone in the Pacific Northwest, United States - 19_EM | ecosystem: Host-associated > Plants > Roots > Unclassified | place... | reverse complement strand
CTACTCCATGATCTTTCCCTTCATCGACTCGAAAAAAGCGGCCCGGTACGTCTCCCCTAAGAGGATATCGGCCTTTACTCCCTTCATCAGCACCTGGTTGCCTTCCACGGCGGTGATCTTGCTCACGGCCACAATGAACGATCGGTGGATCCGCATAAAATGCTTGCGGGGGAGTCTTTCTTCCAGGTCCTTCATATTCAGGAGACAGAGGGTCTTCTGACCATTATGATAAATGGCTACATAATTTTTCATACCCTCGATATAGTCGATGTCCCGCAGGTTGATCTTGAGCATCTTCCCCTTGAACTCCGTCTTCACGAAGAAATAATCTTCGCCGATAAGGTCCTCCTCGTTGGGAACGGCGATCTGGGAAGAAGTAAGGATATTCAGCACCCGGTGTACGGCCTTTAGGAATCGGGGTAAGGAAATGGGCTTTAACAGGTAATCCACCACCTCCAGCTCGAACCCCTCCGTCGCGAATTCGCTGTAGGCCGTCGTGAGGATGATCCTGCATTTACCCTGGATGGCCTTGATCAGGTCCATCCCCGAGATCTCGGGCATTTGAATATCCACGAACAGCAGGTCGACTTGCCGGCTATTGATCAGTTCCAGGGCTTCGATGGGGTGGGTGGTCGATCCGATGAGCTGCAGGAATGGGGTCTGTTTTACGTAATGGACCAGGATATCAACAGCATGTTGCTCATCGTCGACGATCAGACAGGTGATCATAAGTCCTAAGGTTTATTTTAAATATGCATGACAGGATGGATGAATAATTCGGTCTTATAAAATTGTTCATCCTCCGTTATCGTAAATATATACATATTCCCGTAAGTCCAGTCCAGCCTTTTACGGATATTATTAAGTCCGATCCCATGGGAAAGTTCCTTGGGGCCCGTTTTCTTTTTATTAAAGGTGGAGAACCGGATACTCAGGTCCTCTGCCGCTTCCAGCTTCACCTGCAGCGGGTATTCCTCGTTCAGCAGGTCCCCGTGCTTAAAGGCATTTTCCACCAGCGTGATCAGTACGAGGGGAATGATCTTTGCATATTGAACGGGTCCCTTTACTTCCCAATCGATCTTCAGCCGGTAATTATATCTTAACTGGTTGATCTTAATGACATTTTCCAAATGCTCGACCTCCTTGCCCAGGGGCACTTCCATATTCACCTCTTCCCCGCCCTGCAGGGAATACCGCATGATGTCGGATAGGGCCAGGATCCCCTCGGATAACTCCTTCGAACACCCCAATGATTTTGCATAAAAATAATTGAGGGTATTGTGCAGGAAATGCGGGTTGATCTGCGAACGGAGAAAAGCATATTCCGCCTGTAATTTCTCCTGGTCGGATTGCAGCCGGTCCCGCTCCATGATCCGGAGTTGCTGCTCGCTCCGGATAGATCGTTTGGCAAAATAATAACCAAAAGAGTAAATGCTGTACACGAGGAAGGTCCAAAGCCCCGATATGACGAAGGAAGCCGGCTCGAAGGGAGGCACCTGTGCCCCTGGGTTCAATAGGGGCGAAATGAACTGGCCGATGATATAATAGACGGCCAGGTAGGCTGCGAAGAGACCCAGCTCCGCCGGCAATAACAGGATACGGCGTTTCTTCCGGAACAATTCCCGGTAGGTATAATACGAGGAATAAAAAATAAAAATGCTGGGCGTTACGGTCAGGATCAGATCCAGGATATCGATCCGGGATTCCTGGTTGGAGAAATATCTGGCGGCCGCCCCGATGGAAATAAAAGCCGTCCACACGACGATATGTGCCAGGATGGACCTTCTTTTACTGAAATGATTGGCTGTAACCATTTTTCGTTGATAAATGCTTAATTACTCCCATCGGAGCCGCAGCCTGCAATATAAAATATATTTCCCTTCAGGCCGTAAGTGGTTTTACGGTATCGCATTGGGGACGGGTCGAACAAAGCACGATCACCGAAGTGAGCTCCGTCAGGAAAAAAGCATTCTTGGAAGGATCGCTCAGGCGTGCGATGGTGCTTTTGTTCAGGTGTAAAGATTTTGCCTGGTTCTTTTCTTGTTTCATAACTGTAATGGTTGGATGGTGAAGAAAAAAATGATCCGTAAATGTAGCGATCTGCGGAGGGCGGGGAAATAAACTACACGAATCCCTTTTTTGTCCATATCAATCCGTAACTCTTGTAACCCTTACTGGTATTGGCTTCGTGGTGATTGGGTAGAATGCACGAGCGGGTCTTCCCGCTTATTTAAGAAAAGAAAAGAGCTGGCTGATCAATCTTTTATCGGCCGTCAGGATCGTAGCCATTCCTTCCGATGGACCGAAAAGGGGCAATTCTTTTTTGAACGTGGTCTGGCCATGCCGGTCCAGCCTAACGGAGAAGCTTACCGTATTTTCATGCGCCTGCGGCAGGGACAGGACGACCCCTGTGAGCTGCCCGAATTCAAGGGATTGAAAATTATCCAGGGCCACGGTCACGGTCTGCCCCATGCGGACCTTTCCCGATCCGGCAGCGGGAAGGCTGACGACGGCCTCATAATCCCGTTGCAGCGGTACGATCAGCAGGAGGGGTACCCCCTCCGGCAGGGTCTCTTTATTTTCCGCCAGCCGCTGGAACAGGACCTTACCCGTCGCCGGGGATCGCAGCTCGTTAAAGAGGGTTTGTCCCGTACGGACCGTATCTCCGTCCCGGACATGCCAGGCAAGCGGTCCCATACCCGCCGGCGTCCTGATCAGGGTCACGGGAAAGACAGGCGTCACGAGGGCCCTGCCTGCCAGGGTCTCCGGGTATTTGATCAGCGCCGCCAGCCCGATCAGCAGCAGGACGACCCCCAGCAGCAGGCTATTGCCCCTGCGCACGATCCACCTCGGCGGCGCACCCAGGATCTCTTTGACCTCGTCATTCATTAAGTCGATCTCTTCAGGTGCAGTTGCGTTCATTTTATTTTTTTTTAAATTAACTTCATGCTCCAATTTCCTTCGCTCCCGTCCCCCCATTCACCAAATCCCAAATCCCAAATCCAAAAATCAGAGATCATTCCCCCAATTCCAACTGATTCTTCACGAGATGGTAATAAAAGCCTCGCTCGACGATCAGCTCCTGGTGCGTACCTACGGCCGTGATCTCTCCTTTTTCCAGGACGACGATCTTATCCGCATTCTTCACCGTACTGAGCCGGTGCGCAATGACCACCACCGTCTTGCCCCTATAGAAGCGGTGCAGGTTCTCCATGATCACTTTTTCATTCCGGGCGTCCAATGCGCTGGTAGCCTCGTCAAAGAAGAGGATCTCCGGGCTCTTATAGACAGCCCGGGCGATCAGGATCCGCTGCTTCTGTCCCGTACTGAGGCCCATGCCGTTCTGGCCGATCTTCGTATTATAGCCCAGGGGCAACTGTGCGATCGTCTCATGGATATTCGCGATGACGGCCGCCTCCCGCAATCTTTTCTTATCGATCACTTCCTCGCCTACGGCGATATTATTGGCCACCGTATCATTGAAAATGTATCCTTCCTGCATGACGACCCCGCATTGATCCCGCCAGGCGCTATGACTGATATCGGACAGGCGCGTATTCCCGATCCGGATCTCGCCCGTCTGCGGCTCATAGAATTTTAGTAACAATTTCATCAGCGTCGTCTTGCCGCTGCCGCTGGACCCTACGATGGCCGTGATCTTGCGGGCCGGCACCACGAGCTGGATATTCCTTAACACCAGCGGGGTCTTGCTGTTCTGGTCATATTTAAAGGACAGGTTGTTGAGCAGAAGGTCCCCGTCGTCGAATTCTTTTATTTTTTCATCCGCGGCCGTTTCCTCATCGGGCTTATGATGGATCTCATTGATGCGGTCGATACTGAGGCGGGCATCCTGCCAGGATTTGATAAAGTCCACCAGTTGCAGGATAGGGCCATTTAATTGCCCGCTGATATAGGAGATGGAAAGCATGACCCCCAGCGTGATCTGCCCCTCCAGCACGAGCCTGGCCGCCAGGAAGGAAATGATGATATTCTTCAGCTCGTTGATCAGGGAAGCCCCGCCCGCCTGCGTCTGTCCGAGGGCAAGGCTCTTGAAATTGATCTTAAAAAGTTTTACCTGCAGGTGTTCCCACTGCCATCTTTTTTTACGCTCCGCATTATGCAGCTTGATCTCCTGCATGCCATAGATCAGCTCCAGGTTCTTTTCCTGGTTCTGCGACAACTGGCTGAATCGTTTATAATCCAGGTCGGCCCTTTTTTTCAGGAAGAAGAGCACCCATACGAAATAAAGGATACTCCCGCCTGCGAATACAAAAAAGATCAGGGGACTATAGATAAAAAGGACGATACTGAACACCAGCAGGTTGATAAAAGAAAAAATGACATTCAGGGTTCCCGAGGTAAGAAAGGATTCCACCCGCTGGTGATCCCCGATCCGCTGCAAAATATCCCCCGTCATCTTGACGTCGAAAAACCCCAGGGGCAGCTTCATCAGCTTGATAAAAAAATCCGACACGAGGTGGATATTGATCCGGCTGCTCAGGTGCATCAGGATATAACCGCGCAGGATCTCTACGCTGGTCTTCCCCATGAACAACAGCAACTGGGCGAACAGGATCAGATAAATAAAGCCGATATTATGATGAAGGATCCCGACATCGACGATACTCTGCGTGAGAAAGGGAAAGATCAGTTGCAGGAGACTGCCCGCTACCAGTCCCGTCATCAATTGCAGCATCAGCTTCTTATACCGGGCAAGATATTTATAAATAAACCGGACACCGCCCGAACGAACGGCCTCCCCCGTCTCCAGGCTATCGAACTCCGGTGAAGGGTCCAGCGTAAGGATAATGCCTTCTTCCTTCGCGGACGCCCACCCCTTCAGGAACTCCTTCTTCGTATAGGTCAATAGCCCATGCGCGGGGTCGGAGACATAGACCTTATCCTTCCGGATCTTGTAGATCACGATAAAATGACGCTGCTCCCAATAACCCAGGCAGGGAAAGGGTGCATCCTCGGCCAGGTCCTCATATCCCAGCTTCGCGCCGACGCTGCGTAACCCCAGTTTTTCCGCCGCCTCACTGATGCCCAGCAGGCTGCTGCCCGCCCTCGTCGTATGGCAGAGCGTACGTAAATGATCCAGGGGCAGCACCTTGCCATAATATTTGCAGATGATACGGAGAGCGGTAGGCCCGCAGTCCATCTCATCAAATTGCCGGTAGTGGGGAAACTTTCGGGTCATGGTTTTTTATTTTTCTTGCCGCCAGGGATTGATGATGCCGGAAAAGGAAATCGTAGATCACGAGTTCATGCAGTCGCGGGTTGGAGGTGGTGAGCCTGTTCAGCAGCATATGGATATAACTCCCCGCCAGCTGGAATAAAGGCATTTCCAGTTCTCCTTTCCCATGCAGTTCCAGCAAGTCTTCCATCGGCGCTTGCAGGGCGGCCGACTTCTCCCGGAGGATCAGCAGCAGGGGGTAGACCTCGCTCCCCGGGTCCATATCCGGGTCCATCATCAGCCCGATCAGCGATCGGTGCGTCCTGTATTTATCTGTTAACTGCGACCGCAGGGGCTTGCCCATATTGAATTCCTTTCCAAAACTATCTTTCAGGTGGGTCAGCAGTTCCAGTTTCTCTTCCGGCAGGAATTGAAAGGAGTTCAGCAGCTCTTCCACGGATCGCATGCCCCAGGCCCACCGCAGCGTTTCGCGTTCATCCCCCCAGGTATTATCGAGCATTTTCAGCAGGGCCCTGCTATCGTGATGGAAAAAGGTCTCCGCTGCCTCGATCGTATTGCTTCCATAACGTTCTATTTCCCGGGTATACGTGTCCAGTTGTAATTTCCAGATATAGCCGCTGGCTTCGAAAGGAGAAAGCCAGGCCGCTACGCGGCTCATCACGATGCCGGTATAAGAGGTGTCTGTTACCCGCAGGCGTAGCCGCAGATGCGGGGCCGGGTCGCTATAGCGGATGAAGAACCAGTTACCGATCAGGCCCTGCTCCTGTAATTCCTCTGTCAGCGGCTTGACGGCCTCCAGTAATAATTTATCCGATGACCGTACCCCGCAATACACTTTATAATAAAGCCATTCCGAGCCCGGGCTGAATTTCCGTCGTATCTTTTCCTGTGAGGGTCCGGACTGAGAAGGGACGGCTGCCTGATAGGAAGCGGAGTTCTTCATCAATACAGCCACCAGCTGATTGGCATAGGGTCTTTTCCCTTCATCCGTAATGGGCCCGTCCTGCCGGTGAAAGAATTCTTTCAGCACGCATCCGTTACGGCTCTTCACCATTTCAAGCCAGACCTGCACCATTCCCTCGTTCTCGAGGTCCACGAGCAGTTCGTTATCCCCATCCGCCAACACCGCATATCTGGGCAGTCGCCATTTCTCCCTGAATGCTTCGACAGCCCCGCGCAGTCCCTGGTCTCCGGCGGAGAAAAGAGGTTCCAGGTCTTTTTTAAGAAGGTTCCAGGTAGCCGGGCAAAGGATCGTATCCCGGTAAACCACCCGCGGCAGGAATCGATGCTGCAGGTTGAGACTCCCCCAATGGAAGCCGAGGGCGTCCCTCTTCCCCTGGTTTTGCAGATCGCAAAGCAATTGGTATACGGGCAGGGCATTGTAATGAAAATTATGGGCCGTACTGAGCCGGGGTATGACGGGCCTGTTCAGACGGCGCGACCGCAGCACCACCCGCCCGTTCCGGACCGACAGCAGCAGGTCCTTTACATCCAGTTGGTATTCTTTGGAAAGAGAGGATTTTGCGAGATAAGGTATTTCAAAATCCCTGAAGGAAGGGTGCAGCAGGATATTGCCGATCCTGCTTTCCGGCAGATGAATAATTTCCGCATAGACGACACCGGGATCCTGCGCCTGTTCGGCTGCCGTGATCCCCCGGATAAGTTCCAGGACGGCAGGGTCGGCATGGGCAAACCGGCCCAGTAAATTGGCGGCGCTGCTGCCGCCGGCACTTTCCAGGTATAGAGGCTGGTCCGCTTCCCCTGTCAACCGGAACATCACGGACATAGAGGGCGGCAGGTCTTCCCAGTTATCCTTCCATCCTTCCAGGTCTTCATCCCGGATGAGGATCGAGTAATCGCCATCCTTACCGGCTTCCTGTAATTTGGCATGCAGGGTTTGCTCCAGCCGGCTCCAGGAGATGCGTGGATCGGCAGTTCCGCCGGGTACCTGCAGGTCTTCCACAAGGGGCGCTAAGTCTCCGTTGCGTCTTTCGAGGTAGCCGATCCCTGTTTCCGTATCCAGCACTTCCAGCAGGGGCATCTCCTTGTCCTCATAACGCTCTGTGAATCTCCGGATAAAAGATTGTAAGGTCGCATTTTCCTCCGGCGCGATGAGTTTGTTCAACACCGTCAGCGAGCCTTCCAGGCTTTTTTGAAGACCTGCATGGATGCCGGCTCCCCCGGTGATCCGTACGATATCCGTCTGAAAAAGTTTACTCTCGTCATAAGGGGCTTCGAGCCTGTTCAGCAATTCCATGATGCCCCGGTATTTCTCCGCCGCATTCACCTGCTCTCCGTCGATCCCTTTCAGGCCCTGTTCCGTCTCTTCCAGGATGCGAATGATCTCTTCGATCCCTTCATTTGCCGAGCCATTTATTTTCTTCAGCACCGCGATCACCTGGTAGATAAATTCGGGCCCCGTAATAGCGGGCTCCAGCTCATGCACCAGCAATTGCTCGGCGATCAGCTCGTTGATGAATTCGATGGCTTCTTCTTCCGTCACGTCTTCAACAGCCAGTTGCCGCACCAGTTCTTCATAGCTCATGCCCTCCCTCCTTTCCAGGATCGTGGCGAGGTATTCCGATCGCACCACGGAGCTGATCTGGTGCTGCCGTTTGGCCTGGACATATTTATATTCGACATACCGGATCTCTTCCCCGATGGCATAGATGCTCGTGTTCGGATAATACAGCAATTGCTCCCGGATGCCCGGCAGCGCGGCCAGCCGCTGGGCCAGGGCGCAGAGATAATGCATGTCCAGGCGGGTATGACGGCCGATCTCCCGGCTGCTGACGGTAAGATCGGTAGGGGCTTCCGTCCAGTCTACGACGGCGCATCCGGAGAAGAGCCCGAAGGGCGTAGAACGGCTGGTCATACGGGTATAATACTTGATCAGCGAACGGCTGATCTTTTGGATCTCTTTAGGCTGGCTGATCCTTCCTTCCCTCCATTTGATACATTCTTCATGCAGCACCGGGCTGGCCAAATAAATGGCTTCCAGGAACGCATCGTTGCGGATCAGTTCTTTCAGGGATGTTTCGTCGGGCGTCGGCGACAGGGGAAGGCGGGGAGTCCTCAACACCAGCTTATCGTGGAATCTGTAGTGCTTGTTCATAGTAATAAGTTTCTAAGGAGGAATAATTGCACTATGAAAATAGACTTCACCTCCGGCCCCGTGAAAAGCGTTACACGAATCCGGACATTGTATATATCAATCGCGGGCGAAAAAAACCTGTTTTTCAGATCGGGGCCCTGTCTTACAGATCGTCCTTGCTGAACTTCCGGATGGCGATCCGGGCGTATAAGAACAGGTACAACGCCGTCATTAACAATAAAAGGGGAACGACCCTCACTTCGGTAAGCCGCGCGGCGATGGTACTTGCAAAAGGAAAAGGGGTCAGTTTATCCGTCGTACTTAAAGGCAGGTAATTTCCCAGCCAGGGCTTACCGAAGAGATTGAGCGTGGTGGACACCACTTTTTCCACGACCCAGAGATAAAGGAAGAACATACCAATGGCGAGTCCGAGCTTTTTAAACCAAAGGCCGAATAATAAGGACAATCCGCCATACGAGACGCATTGCAGGAAGAAATAACCGATGTACTGGATATTCCGGAAAGACGGCGAACCTCCGCTCACCAGCCCCAGCAGCAACCCGCATAAAAAGACGACGATGGTGAGGAAGAATGAGAAAAGGATCACCATGACCAGTTTGGTATGGATGAACCGGGTCCGGCTGATCCCATCGATGATATTCTGCCGATGGGTCCTGAAATTCATTTCATTCGACATCAGGTTCATGATCAGCAGACCGGGTAGGAACAGGAGGAGCCCCGATACATAACTGACGCTCTGCCACACATTCGGAAATCCGAACGGGGCGCTTAACAGCACGGCGTCGGCAGACCCACCAATATATTGCCTGTAATAGCCATAAGCCAGAAAATTAATGGCGAACAGCCCGAGAAGACAGAATATAAAAAGCACCCAGAACGTGCGGTAGGTCCGCAGCTTCAACCATTCGATCTGAAGAAGATGTTTCATATGTTTCATTTTCAAAGAGTTTTAAGGATGTTGGATCAGTTCAAAAAAGCTTGCCTCCAGGGTTTTTCGGGAGACCTGCAGATGGGTCAGCGTCAATCCCTTATCCATGCAATATTTCGATACTTCCCCCGGCCTTGCCTGGCCCCGGGGAAAATAGACCTTCACGAGTGCACCCTCCCGTTGGATCCGAAGCGACCCCGGAAAATCCCGCAGGGATGCGAACAGAAGATCCATATCCTCGCTGCCCACTTCCACGACCTCTTCCTTACCCAGGATCTCCTCCACGGGCCCGGCCTTGATCAGCCTGCCTTTACGCAGGATCGCCACATGGGTACAGACCTTTTCTATTTCATCCAGGAGATGACTGGCGATGATGATCGTCTTTCCCTGCTGGTTGAGTTTTTTAATAAGGTTCCGCACATCGGCAATGCCTTCCGGGTCCAAACCATTGGTAGGCTCATCCAGCACCAGGACATTGGGGGTGGTGGACAGGCAGCCCGCAATCGCCAGCCTTTGCTTCATGCCCAGCGAATAGGTACTGAACACCGATTTTTTCCTGTCCGAGAGTTGCAGCAATTGCAAAGCCCCTTCGATCCCCGATCCGTCATGATCTTTTATGGCCGCCGTAATGCGAAGGTTCTGCTCCGCGCTCAGGTAAGGATAAAAATTGGGCGTTTCCAGCAGGCTGCCGATCTTTTTTCTCATCGCTGCGCTGCCCGGCTGACCGAACCACCGGTAGCTGCCCGAGCCGGCCCTGATAATATCCAGCACGATACCCAGCAGGGTGGTCTTCCCGCTGCCGTTCGGGCCCAGCAATCCGAATACGGAGCCGGCCGGTACGCTCAGGCTCACCTTATCGAGGGCCTGGATAGGGCCGAATTTTTTTGAGATCGATTCGATCTGAAGTACAGGATTCATAGTACGGGATTTAAGTGCAGCAAATAAGGCTGAAGTTCACCCCCGGCCAATTCATAGACCTTGTCTGCCATCTTTGTTAAAGAATCTTTATGCGATATGACGATGATACCGGCACGCGAGCGCCATTCCCGCAGGAGCCCGATGACAAAAGCTTCCGTATGACGGTCCATAGCCGCCGTCGGCTCATCCAATAACAGTAGTTGCGGATCGTGGTACAGGCAGCGGGCCAGGCATACCAATTGTTTTTGGCCGCCCGAAATAGCGATCCCTCCTTCTCCTATCAGGGTACCATACCCTTGCGGCAGCCTGGATATATAGGTATGCAGACCCGTCTCCCGGCAAAATTCGATGACTCTTTCCGCCGCTGCTTCATCATAATGATCGAGCAGGATATTTTCGATCACGGTCCCGCTGAACAAGGCAGGTTCCTGCGTTACGACCCCGATCGTTTTCCGCCAGGCGACGGGTTCGATCGTTGCCAGGGGCCGGCCATTCACCCGGATCCCTCCCTTCTCCCAGGAGTAAAAATGCTGGAGCAACTGGAAAATAGTGCTTTTACCCTGCCCGCTCTCACCCACCAGGGCAAGGATCTCTCCTTTTTTAATGGTCATGGATACCTGCCGTAGCAGCAGGGGCCGCCCCGGGAAGCGGAAGTCCACTTCTTCCATTTCCAGTTCTTCGAATCCCGCAACGGCGGAGCCTTCATGGAGTCCATTGGAAAGACCTTTATTCGAAATAATCCCCAAATCCCCAGATCCCGAAATCTCTTGTCCTCTCTCCATCCCCAAATCCCCAGATCCAGAAATCCCCAAATCCTGCCCTCCCGGAATCTCCATATCCAGCGACTCTTTCTCTGCATCCAGTCCCACGAGTTCTACCATACGGTCAAAAGCGACCCTGGCCTCCTGGATCTGTAATTGCGTCATGGCCACGGCAGTGGAAGTTTGCATCAACAGCACTCCCAATTGCAGGATGGCGATCAGTTCGCCCGGCAGCAGGTGTTGATGCAATACCTGCAGAATGCCGCAGACGACAAGGGACGTAAAGAAAAGATTCGCTACCAGGTCGATCAGCAGGTTGAACCGGATCCTGATCTTCCCGATCCTGAAATTAGCCTCCTGCAAACGGCGGATCGCACTGCCCGCGCCTTCGAGAAAGAAGGCTTCCCTGTTAAAAAGTTTTATGATGCCGATGCCCCTGATATGATCGATATAATTGCTTTCATTCTGCGCATACGCCACCATCACATCCTTCTGACCGTTGATAATGCCGGCCTGCACTTTATGCACGACGAGGAAGACCAGCGGTATAAAAAGAAGCCCGATACAGCCCGCAATCGGGGAATAGATAAAGAGGGCCACGGTGGACACCAGCAATAAAAGCACCTGGATAGAAACATCTCCGGCCAACAGGCTCACCGTCTGCTGGATCCTTGTCGTATCGTTCAGCCGGGCCACCATATCCCCGGTCTTACGGTTGTCAAAAAAAGATTTGGGAAGGGAAAGGATCTTCCTGTAAAAGCTGGTAGTCAGTTCTTCATTGAATCCCTTTGACTGTCTCGCCAGGATCCATCCCCGCACATAGAAGATAAAAGCCCGGAAGACAAGCAGGACCGATAATAAGGCGATGCCCAGGAACAGTTTTTTTGGATCGGCATGTTTCAGCAGCCGGTCGACCAGCTTCTGTGAGAACACGGCCGTACTGAGACTAAGGATAGCGGCGACGAGCCCAAAGGCGGCCGCCACCAGCAGGAAATGAAGGTATTTCCCGATGATGGGATAAAGCCATTTTTTTCGTTGTTCGTTCTTCCGTGGTCCCATCCGCAGTTTATCGGTCGGCGCCAGCCTGAGGAGCACCTTCTTTCCCCAGATCTTTTCCAGGTCGTCCGGGCTTATGCGAACAAGGCCCCTCGCCGGGTCACCCACTAAAAAAGCTTTCCCGTCCCATTGGTATACAACGATATAATGCTGCCGTTGATCCTGCACGACCCATAGGATACAGGGAGCATCCAGGGTCTTCAGATCTTCCACCGATCCCGCCACGACCCCCTCCGCCTCGAAGCCCGCTTGCTTTGCCGCCTGCCGCATACCCAGCATATTCGTGCCGTTGGCATCCGTACCGCTTAGTTCCCGGATCTTCTCCGCAGGCAGGTAAGCCCCGTAAAAATGCAGGATATTTTGCAGGCAGGCGACGCCGCAATCCGCATGGTCCTTTTGCAGGATAAAATTTTTATGGGTGGGCTTGGTCTGCATATTTTTATTTTTCGAGATGATCTATTTTCGTTTCTCCCGCTATTTTCCTGATCAGCTTCCCATCCCGCCCATAGATAAAAAAGGAGGGCAGGATCCTGACACCGAAGGTTCCGGCAAACCGGTACTTCGTATCCCTCAACAGGACAAGCCCCGGGAGCCGGTCCAGTCCATAGGTCTTACGGAACTTCTCTACGGACAGACTGTCAGCCGTGGTGAGGAAGAGCAACTGATCTTTTTCAAATTTGCCGGCATTCTTTACGAACTCACCGGCCATATATTGACAATGCTCGCATTCAGGGTTGAAATAATTGATAAGCACTCTTTCGGCAGCAGGATCGATCCCGCTATTATCAAAAGAGCCGCCATCCTGCCGGATAAAAGAAAAAGCCGGCAGGTCCTCTATGGATCTTTGCATCTCTCTTTTGTGGCGGATATGCCGGTAATTGCTGAATCCCGCGAACCCGATGATGAGGACGACCAGGACAGGCAGTAAGATTCTCAGCTTTCTCATAAACCAATGTTTAACTGGATTGAACTTCAATAAATACGACCAGCACGATCCATAATAAAAGGCCGACGCCATAACTGGAAGCCACCAGCCGCAGCGATTTTCCAAAAGACTTCCCGATATACATTTTCAATCCGACGGCCAATAAGATCCAATAAGCCAGTTCGAATACATTTATCACCTGCAGGGGATAATCCAGGTAGGACGGAAGATGACCTGCGCCGAAAATACTCAGCAGCGACAGCGGTGTAAAGGAATTGATCTCGTCAAAAGAATTGACCCCCCGGTATAAAAAATAAATGAACTGGATCGCCGTGGTCAGCAGGGGTATGATCTCCGCGAACAGCACGATATTGAAGATCTTCTTAAAAGGCAGTTCGATCTCGTACAGAAAAAGTCCTGCCTGTATGGCCAGCACGATCAGCAAGAGCTTAAGGTAAATGATCGCAGGCATCGCGATATAGACGATCCATTGCATCTTCTTATTGACATCCAGCATTTTTTGCAAGCGGTCCGAAGACAATTGCCCTCCCCATAACCGCATATACACCTCATCGGTCAACAGGTACGTATTGGTCAGCCACACGATCAGCACGTAGAGCCCCGAGATCGCCGCAAACAGCCAGAATAATTTCCATCCATAGGAGGGTTGCGCCAGCGCTCTCATAATTTGTTGGTTTTATTTTTCTTAGCGTCATTCATTCCCATGGTAAACCCGCCTTTATACACCTGGATGACGACGACCAATACGACGAGGGCCAGTACCAGGGCCAGTAATCTTGTTTTTTTCATAACCTGAATTTTAAAATGTTAAAAAGTGGCTGACCAGCGCACCCGCTGATCAGCCATTGGTTTCGTTGGACTAGTAATTACATCCATAATAAACTCCGGCAACATATATCGCTCCGAAGAAGAAAGTCTTAAACGGATGTTCCTTAATGGTTTCCCATGTGCAGTTACCGCCGGAGATTTCCAGTAATTGGTTGTCATCTAATGCCTTAAAGGCTTGATTGTTGATTACGAGTTGCATAAGAAATTTTTTTGATTGTTTGTTTGATATTATTTTGTCTTGTTTTTGGCGCCGTCGCCTTTACCCATTTCGTAGCCGAATAACAGGAAAGCTGCAACGAATGCCGAAACAATAGCTTCTGTTCCGCCTTGGACGCGGTTCAACTGGTCGTTGTCCAGTTTGGACACCGTAGTCTTTTTCAAAGACAGTTTTGATGGTGATTTCTGTTTCATGATTGTAAATTTTAAAAACAATGAATATTCCTACTCTTTTATAAAGGTTTTCGGATACCCCTTTTCAGTGATTGGCCAATACTGAATATTTTTTATCCCCTGTTTACCCAAGGGAAATTTGGAAAATCCCCGTTTTTTTCGGAAATTCAACCTGTTTCATGATTGTACAATTTACCTTGTACGGTCATCGCCCTGGTCATTCCTGATCGGGGTTTTTTGTAAGCGCTTCTTCTTACAGGGTCTGCCTGATATAGGTCGTGTTGCAGGCATACAGGTTGCACGAAGTATAGGTCGTCCCGCAATTCCATATGCTGGTATTCGGATTGATGACGGTAAGCCCCATGACGGGTACCGTGGTACCGGCCACGCCGCCCATGACGCTCCGCTGTGCGTTCTCATCCAGTTTAGATACAGTGGTCTTGCTCAAATGCAGTTTCCTGCCGGTTGTTTTTTGTTTCATGATCGTAAATTTTAATTGTTTATAATGGTTAATTGGCGCCCATACGATTCTTCTCATCCTCGATCCCCGTGGTCCTGCTCTTGCTGCCTCTCACCCGGTTGTTCCCGAATTTATACGTGAACACGAGGTTGAGATAGCGGGACTCGGCCTTATTGTCGTAACGGATATTCACTTCCTGCGACGAGACATCATTCCTCGTTCTTTGCGAATTGAAAAGATCCGTGACATTCAGGGCCAGGCTCCCCTTCGACTTCAACAGGGATTTTGACAAGCCCAGCCCCGCCGAGAACTGCGAACGCTGCCGGTATACACCCATCGCGATCGGCGAAAAATAATAGAGCGTACATTCAGCTTTGATCTTTCCGGGCAGCATCGTCGTATTATTACTCGACACATAGCCGGTGATCCGCGCATTCACCTCGTCTGTTCCATATGAGCCGGCTTCATATTTGGCATAAAAGCCGCCCACGGTATTCACCGAGATCCATTTCCCCCTGAAAAAACTTTTCACCGCCATAACATTCCCGCTAAAGACATTCGCGCTTCTCAGGTTGCCATATGTGCTGATCACCGCATTCTTCGCACTGTCCTGCAGGTAAAGAGGTCCCAATACATTCAGCATACGCGTATAACTGAACTTGGTAAAGAGTTTGTACTGCCAGCTATGGGAAACTTCGATCGTATGCAGGATCATCGGCCGGATATCCGGGTTACCTTTGCTATACGCATACTGGCTTTGATACACGATAAAGGGATTTACATAGTCGAAGCCAAATCTTTCGATGCTCTTCCGGTAGCTGAGGCCGAATTGCTGTTTGGGTGACGGATTGTATTGGAGCTGCAGGTTAGGGAACAGGTTGAAGTAACTCCTGCGTTGCAGATCGTCGAGGGTGACGGAGCGGCTTTCGGTATTCGTTTGCTCTGCGCGCATCCCCACCTGCAAACCCACCTTATGAAGGGTCTTGTCGAAGGTCAGGTAGGCCGCATTGATATTTTCCTTATAAATAAAATGATTGGTCTTTCCCGGGTCGGTGAGCCAATGGTCCTCGCTCTGCTGTTCCCATCGCACGTCATTGTCCGTGGTCGTAAAGTTCGTCTTGATCCCACCCTCCCATTTGCCCGCCTTCGTATGCTGGGTATAGTCGGCTGTAAGCGAACGGATCTTATTATCCGCCGGGGAATGATCCCTTAAGTACAGCGGTGGCAGGGTCTCCGTACCGGCCGCGTCAAAGCTGTGCGTGACAAAGGCATCGTCCCATTGTTTGTTATAACTTAAATAATCCGCGTTGATCACCAGTTCCTTCTTACCCGATGCATCCAGCTTCGTCCGGAAATAAAGGTTGGCCGAAGGGTTGAAGAATCGTGCATACCCGGTTGTGAACACCGTGGAGGATGAATCCACGATCTCTTTATGGGTGGCTGCGGACCGGTCGTTCACCGTCCTTTCCCGGAAATTCGTACTTCCTTTCAGCAACACGCCCCAGGAGCTGTTCTTATTGATCTCGTAGTCCAGCCCCGCCTTATACGCATGGTTATTCCGCCTCCGCACATCGTATTCATTTTCCGAAATGCTGCCTTCCGCAGCCAGGCTTCGCAGGGAAGAGTTATCATAATACTGCTGGTTGTACTGGTAGTCATAACTGCCATAAATATTCATATGCTTATCCCGGTAGTTCAGGCTCAGCCCCGAACTGCCCCGTACATATTTTCCCGTACCCAGCCCCCCCATGACCGATCCGTTGACACCGTAATTCTGATTTTTTGCCAGCCGGATATTGATCACGCTCCCGCCCCTTGCATCATATTTGGCGGAAGGATTGGAAAGGATCTCGATCTTATCGATCCCGTTGGCCGGCATATTGCTCAGCATGTTCTTTAGTTCCTCTCCGCTGAGATGCGTAGGCCTGCCGTCGATCAGCATATTGACGGACCTTCCGCTAAGGCTTAAGCTTCCGTTCTGTTCCAGCACGCCGGGGGCCCGCAGCACCACCTCATAGGCGTTCCCGCCTGCGGCCAGCGGGCTTTGTGCTACCTGCAGGATCATTTTACCACCGGACTGTGTAATAAAAGGTTTAACGCCATTCACCGTCACGGCGGAGAGGTTCGTAGAGCTGTCTTTTCCCGATTGAGAGAAAGACCCCTTCGAAGTCAAAAAAAAGATCCCGCATATCGTGACAAACTTTTTCATAATCTCCGCCGCAGCGTTTTGAAATTGTTACGTCACAAATATTGCCCGCTTAGGGTTCCTTTAAAAATCCGATACACCAATAAGGTCTTTCGATGTACAAAGCTGGAATTTTATAAATATTTACCAAATTTTGGTAAATTTTAGGAACTTCCCTATTTTTGGGAAGTCAACGCTAAAGCTCTTTATGGAATGATTATTCAGTTCAAGAACGCCTACCTGGAAAAGATTTTCGAAGGTAAGGCGCTCCCGGGGAAGCCCCGGTACAGCATCGAAGTGATCGGGAAATTTAAAAAAACAATTCTGAAGCTAAAATTTATCGACAGTCCCAGAGAGCTCAGTCAGCATAAAGGGTTGAACTTTGAGTCGCTCAAAGGTGATTACAAAGGGTATTTTTCCGTCCGTGTTGACAGGGCCCACCGGTTGATCCTGACCATTGACAGATCAGGCGCCGTACACATTACCGAAGTCCTTACTGTGCATGATCTAAACAATCATTACCAGTAAATCGATCTGCATTCAAAACACTTATTGCCGCATGAAAGTGGACGATGCTTTCAGGCAAAAGGAGGAACATATGAACCACTACAAAGTAATTAATTCACGGGGGAAGGAGATCCAGACGGATATTACCCTCCATCCCGGTGAAATTCTGGAAGATGAGCTCGAGGCCAGGTCCATCAAGAAGACGGTCTTTGCAGAGCAACTGGGTATGAAAGCCAGTCATTTCAGCGAACTGCTCCATGGCAAGCGACATGTTAGCGCCGCCACCGCACTAAAATTGGAACGCCTTCTGGATATTCCCGCAGAATACTGGATGCGGGTGCAGGTATATCATGATCTATTTGTTGAAAGACACAAACAAGAAGAAGCTGCCTGATCACCGGACCAGGATCTTTTCCGTGAGAAGGGGCATCGCATACCCATTGAAGAGGCGAAGGACGTACAGGCCGGATGCCAGTCCATGAATATCCATCGTGAAGAGATCCTCCGTACTGCCTTTTTCCAGCACGATCTGGCCCGTCCTGTCATAGAGCTGGGCCAACAAAGGTTTTTTCGTACCAGCAGGGGTCTGTATGTTGAGGAGTTTGCTCGCAGGATTGGGGAACACTTTACAATCGGAAGGGGTCTCCGGCGCCGGCCGTTTGCCGGGAGGAGCTTCCACGGGTAAGGGCGTGATATATACCATCCGAAGGATAAAGCCGAGGTTGGGACTGGCTATCGAACTCCCCAGGATCGAATTGGGGCCGAGGGTACAACAGGAATTATCCACTGCCACGAATAAAGTATCGCCCGTAGGCGCCACCGTTACATTCCGGAGGCGGTATCCCAGTAAATAACGAAAAGTATCGGTGGCGGCGGCCCCGCTGTCAATGCTAAGCCCGTCGGACTTTAGTTTCAGCCGGTAGAGCCCGTCCTTTAGACTGGGTATCAAAAGAGAATAATTCCAGCCCGGGATATTTCCCTGCCCGTAAAAAGCGATGCTGGCTGGAGCGATCGTGGGCCAGTGACTATTGGCGAGCGCCCCGGCCGCTTTATTCGGGTCACGGTCCCAGTTGAAAAAAGTATAAATAGGCTCCTGCGTGGCATTCGTGTTGCAAAACCCCGTCTCGCTGATCACGGATTTATTTGCCAGGTACATGGAGTCACCGTTGGTAGAGGTATAATTGTCATCACAAAGCCCCGCCACCTTGGGCCAGCCATAATTCGTATGCGGATTGATGATATTCACTTCGTCGTCCGATTTATCCCCGTGTTCGCTGCTGTATAGAATATACGAAGATCCTCCGTTCACAGAGCCAAAGACAAGGCCCTGCGGATTGCGGTGACCATAAGAATAGATGGGATTCTTGGCGGCTGGCGCAGCGCCTGCAGGATAAGGATTATCACCCGGGATCCATTGCTGTGCAAGTGGTAGCGAGAGGTCCGGCTCCGTATTCAATCTCAATATTTTTCCTTCCAGGATGGTCGTATCCTGTGCATGGTTGGTCCGGTTGGCATTGGTGAGATTGCCGGCGCCCATGTCCCCGATCGTATAGTAAAGATGATAGTTCCCGTCGCTCTCGGTGAGCGGGCTGATGCGGATGCGTCCCGAATTATGGTCATTGCTTCCATGCAGACCGCTGATCACATCATTCATCCAGGTTAAAGAGCCATCGGAGAAATTATAACGGTAGCGGACGATTTTGGTATTGAAACTACAGGCGCCGGAAGGGCAGGTGGGGCAGACGGTAGCACCGCAGCCTATCAGGTGATAGACATAGGCAATATAGACCCAGGGCTTGCCGGAATAGAAGTCAGGATGGATGGCAAGTCCCATCAACCCTCCCTGCGGCCAGGAGACACCGGAAAAATCATCCCTCAGCCCGCTGAGGTCCAATACCTGCCGGCTGCCCTTATTGCCCGGGTGGATCTTCCAGATCTTGTAATTACGCGATTCCGTGACCCATAAAGAGTCATCCGGGCCGTATAATACCTCCCATGGAGAGTTCATCCCCACGGAACCGGTAGCCGGAAAGAGCGTGTCGATCCGGAAGGTCTGGTTGTAACGGGTGATCGTCTTTTGCCCATTGGCGGTCAGAGATAAGCACAGGCCTATGAGCAAGCAGCACAAAAAAGGGCGACCATTCTTCATAGGATTTAGAGTTAAAGCTCCTAACAAAATAATACATAATTTTTTAGATTTGGAATAGTAGTTTCCCCTAGCCGGTAAGTAGTTATACGATTGCGATTATATAGAAAAGAGAGTACATTTATACTTGATTTAATCCGTATCAGACTTTAATTAGTAGCCCTTATCCGATCACCCTTGAAATGAAAATAGACCTATGAAAACAACTTTACCTGTTCGTTGGGTCCCCTTTATCGTCGGCGCTGCTTGCGCCCTGACACTCCTCTCGCAGGGAGCCTATTCCCAGGCCACCGCGCCGATCAAGTTCGGGAATAGCTATGTCAACCTTACAAAAAAAACAGTGGGGGGTCCCGTAGAGCCGGGAGATATCCTGGAGATCCGGACCAACTTCTACGTGCGCAATAGCTATAACGGTACCGGGAGTATGTACAAGATCCGTTATTATGACAATCTTCCGACGAATACCGATACCATCAGTACCGAATACTTACGGCTGATCACCAACGAAGGACTCACCTCCCGTCAGTATACCCAGAAAGGGGGCGATGACGCGGGTACCTTCCTGAAGGTTCCTACCGTCGCCGGCGATTACCAGATCCGTATCAATATGGGAGGCGCACCTTTTGCAGCCGATCCTACCAATCCCACCGGTGTGGATTCCATGGGGCTTTCCAATTCGACGGGCGCCAGTAATATGCGGGGGAATGTCAACAAACCAAAATTCAGCAGCGGCTCCATCATTACCACTGCTTTTCGCGTACGGGTCACCGGGAACTACGGAGATACGGTCAAGCTGGGAGCAGGTGTGATCGCCTATCGGACGAACGCTGTCACCACGACGGATACCTTATTGAGGGCTACCCAATACCAGATCCTCATCAGCAAGCCCAAGACCCTGTGCTCGACCACCATCGGCACCAATTTCGCCGCCGAGTCGGGAGGTACCTTTGATCATGGTACGACCCTGAACAGACCGGCAGCCCCGACTTACCTGATCCCGAATTATACTTATCTTCCTACTTCAGGTACAGCAACGACGATCAATGACGGCTATTATGCCATTGTAAATAACGTAAGCCCCACCAGCTCTACTTTTGCCGGGGCGAGAAGACAACCTAATTGTAGTGTTCCCTCCGCCATACCGATCACGGACCCCAATTCCTGTAACAACCGGGAATTCGGCGGCTTCTGGTTCATCAATGGCGACCATACGGGAACAGCCACCGCGGTGGGTAACAATCCACCGGCCCTGGGCACCGATGCGGGTTATATGCTCCTGGTGAATGCGGATCTGGCTACCAGCGAAGCCTATCGCCAGACGATCGGTGGTCTTTGCCCGAATACCTATTACCAGTTCTCGGCCTGGATCAGGAACGTTTGCCCGAATTGCGGTATCGACTCGAACAGTGTTTCCACCTATCTCCCGGGGGTATTACCCAACCTTACTTTCGTCGTGGATGGAGTAGACCGTTATTCTTCCGGGGAGTTGGATACGGTAGGCTGGCAGAAACGAGGATTCGTGCTGTTGACCGGCCCCTCCCAGGTCTCGATCACTATCTCCTTGCGGAACAATGCTCCCGGCGGAGGAGGTAATGACTGGGCCCTCGATGATATCACCCTCGCCACCTGTCCCCCCGATCTCCTGTTGACGCCTAACAAGCCCGATACCTTATGTCAGGGTGAGGACGATACGGTACGATTCAAGATAGCTTCTTATGTTGATAATTATACGCAATGGAAACTGGAAAAAAGCACCGATGGCGGATCCACCTGGGGACCCGTGGGCATAGACACGGCCGGACAGGCGGGTACGGGCAGCATCATCCCGAACTGGGACCCTTCCGCAGGACAGTATGTCAATATTATTTCCCGTTACTTCCGTCTTAATCCCGTCGATGCGCTGATCAAATACCGGATCACGGTTGCGAGTACTCCGGCTAACCTGCTTTCGGCCAGTTGTTCCTACGTGACCAATTCGCCCAAGATCGTCCATGCCATCAATTGTTTGATCGTACTTCCCACTACGCTGGTCTCCTTTAGGGGACAGATGAAGGATGGGCTGGCAGGTCTGCAATGGATCTCGGCCACCGAAACGGCCGATGCGGGATATATTGTCGAACGCAGCGATGACGGTCAGCATTTCTCGCCCGTTGGATTCACAAAAGGAACGGCAGGCGTCGGAGAAGGGGCCAGCTATCGGTTCACCGACCCGGTAGCCCTGAAAGGACCGGCTTATTACCGGATCAATATCACGGGCGGAGGCACGCACAGGTATAGCAACCAGGTATTACTGAGCAATACAACCCTTGGCTTTGGCGTCAGATTACTGGATAATCCCTTCCTGGATCATGTCTCGCTGGAATTGACCACGCCGGGTGACGGAGTGGCGCAGATCACTCTCCTGGATATGGTAGGGCGACCGATCCAACAGTCCAGTCATGCGATGAATCAGGGATTGAATGAGCTCACCATCTATGGACTGGCAGGGTTGTCGAAAGGCACCTATATCGTACAGGTCCGCTATGCCGACCAACTGGTGAGCAAAAAAATAGTCAAGCTGACGAAATAAAAAAGATCAGGCCTGCACGGTATTGACATTTGGATTGGGATCCACCGTTGGCTGTGCGACCGGCTCTTTATGAAAGAACCTTTTTTGAAATAATAATATAGCGATCACACCTACCGAGATAGAGGCGTCGGCGATATTAAAGACGGGGCTGAAGAATTCAAATTCCTCCCCGCCCACAAAAGGCATCCAATGAGGATAATGCGTTTTGACGAGGGGGAAATATAACATGTCCACCACCCGGCCATGCAGGAACCCGGTATATCCCTTATGCGGGAAGATCTTAGCCACATGTTCGAACGTACTTTCTTCAAAGATCAACCCATAGAACATGCTGTCCAGGAGATTACCCAGGGCCCCGGCGAAGATCAGGCCCGCGCAGATGATAAAACCCCGGTGATATTTCTTTTGTACGATCGTGCGGATATAATAGATCCCGAATACGACGGCTAAAAGCCTGAACAGAGTGAGCGCCATCTTACCCCAGGTGCCCCCGAATTTCCAACCCCAGGCCATCCCTTCATTCTCTACGAAATAGATCTGTCCTTTATCTCCCAGCAGGCGGATACCGTTGTCATAAGGGGATACCGGTGTACGATAGACCTCCGCCGGATGACTGAGGGGCATATGTGTCTTAACCCAGATCTTAAGGGATTGATCGGCCACGATGATGAGTAATACGATCAAAAAAACGGTTCTTGCCTTCACGGTAATAAAATTATAAGTGCCAAATATACTTAATTTGTGGGGGCGTCCTGTGTCATTCAGGAGTAATTTCGTTAAATCTATACCCAAAATACCCTTAATCCTCATAGTACACTCTCTTCACCCTTTGCGAAACGCCGGTAAGGATCTCATAGGGTATGGTCTGGGCCCATTGCGCCAACTGCCTGACGGATAATTCGTTGCCAAAGACGATCACTTCATCTCCTTCCTGTATGTCCGGGATGCCCGTGATATCGATCATCGTCATATCCATGCTGATGATACCTATGACAGGGGCCATTCTGCCCTTCACCGACATTTTACCCGCCCCGTTGCCCAGGCTGCGCGGGTAGCCATCCGCGTACCCGATACGGACGGTCGCGATGACCATCCCCTGGGTGCCGATCCCTTTGCGATTGTATCCCACGGTATCCCCTTCCGAGAGATGCTTGATCTGTGCGATGGTGGATTTGAGCGTGGACACTTCCTGCAATTTCAGGAGATGAGAGGCGGCGCTGTCGATCCCATAAAGACCGATCCCCAGGCGCACCATATCCAATTGGAGGCCTGGCTGACGGATGATCGCAGCGGAATTGGCGATATGATGAAGAAAAGGATACCCGATGGCCTCCTGCAGTTTACCGGCAATACTGGTAAAGATAGCGGCCTGTGCCAGCGTGAAGGCATCCTGTTGCGGGTCTTCGCTGGCAGCGAAATGGCTGAAGGCGCTCTGCACTTTAAAGCAGGAATTTTTCAGGGCCGCGCAAAGCTCGTCCGTTCTCTCCTGCGGGAACCCCAGGCGATGCAATCCCGTCTCCAGTTCGATATGCACCGGGAACTGGGCGATCCCTTCATTACGCAACCAGCGGTCAAAGGACTCCAGCAGGTGAAAGGAATAGAGGACAGGTTCCAGGTTGTATTGTACGAGGGCGTCGAAAACATTGTCTTCCGTGTTCATCACCATGATGGGCATACGTATTCCCGCTTTTCGCAGGACGACCCCCTCATCGGCATAAGCCACGCCCAGGTAGTCGACGCGATGGAATTGCAGCAGGTTGGCGATCTCATAGCTGCCGCTGCCATATGCAAATGCTTTTACCATGGCCATTAGCCGGGTACCGGGCTGCAGGTGTTGCCGGTATTGCCGGAGATTGGCCGCCATGGCATTCAGATTGATCTCCAGCACGGTCTGGTGGATCTGCTCGGAGAGCAGCCGGTCGATCTGCTCGAACTCGAAGATCCGGGCGCCTTTGAGAAGGATCGTCTCATCCCTGAAATGCAGAGCGGCCAATCCTTTCTTAAAACCACTGACGGAAGGGAAGAAGACGGATTCCCCCGGAAAAGATTCCCGGAACAACTCTTCATGCGCGCCGATCCGGGCGCCGATACCTACCAGCCGATCGATCTTCCTTTCACGGAGGGCCCCCGCTATTTCTTTATAGAGCTCCTGCTCCGGGCGGCCGCTTTCCAGGATATCCGATAGGATCACGGTGCGCCGTGTATGCTGTTGCTGCTGTGATAAAAAGTCCAGGGCTATCTGCAGCGAACTGAGATCCGCGCTATAACTGTCATTGATGACCGAACAATGGTTGATCCCGCTTTTTAATTCCAGCCGCATGGCCAGCGGCGAGAGCAGCGGTAGTTTGCTGCGGATAAGATCCGCCGGCTCGCGCAGATACAGCAGGAGGCAGATACACTGGAGGCAGTTCTCGATGGAAGCCGCGTCCGTAAAAGGGATGGTAAAGGCAAGCTCCTCTCCCGCATACCGGGTAAGGATCGTCGTAGCCCCTTTTTTTTTGACCACCGAAAGGATCACCAGCGTGGACCGGGGATCTTTCCCCCAGGAAAAAAGCTCCCTGCTTGCAGCTTCTCCCAGCGCCGCATCGATCTCCGGATAGTCCTTGCAATAAACGATCGCATGGGCATGGTCGAAAAGCCGGGCCTTCTCCACCGCTTTTTCCGCGAGGCTGTCGAAGCCTTCGCTATGCGCTTCCCCGATATTCGTGAACAGGCCGATGGTGGGTTGCAGCACTTTTTCCAGTTTCTGCATTTCCCCGCGGCGCGAGATCCCCGCCTCGAAAATAGCCAGCTCATGCGACGCATTCAATTGCCATACGCTGAGAGGCACGCCCGTTTGGGAATTATAACTTTTGGGACTTCGTACGATCTGGTAATGATCTTCCAGCAATTGATTCAGCCATTCCTTTACGATGGTCTTCCCGTTACTGCCGGTGATGCCGATCACGGGAAGTTCGTAACGGCTGCGATGCCAGGCAGCCAATTGTTGCAGGGCCGCAAGACTATCCTTTACGAAGATGATATTAGCCTCGGGAAATCCGGAAATTCCCCTGCTTGCAGCTTGCGGCTTTTCGCTCGCAACGCTCCCGCCTCCTTCTTTTTGCAGGATAAAATTTCGTACGCCCTGCTGGTAAAGTTCTTCCAGGAAGAGCCGGCCGTCCCTCCGGGGGCCTTTCAAGGCAAAGAATAGGGTGGTGGCAGGAAAGATCAGCCGACGGCTGTCCAGCAAGAGGTGTTCGATCGCTTCGTCGCGCCGTAGTTGCCCGAACTCTCCTTCTACGATCTGGCAGATATGCGTGATGGAATATTTCAAACGGAGACTATGGGTTTATTTTTTTATTTTTCTTCTCCGAATATAGGGAATAAAGGATCGCCGTTGTTATACAAAGGAGGATCACCAGCAAAGACACGTAGACGGGCAATGAGAAGCCCACGATCTCCGAAAGCATCTTGAGGCCCACGAAAATAAGCACGATGGCGATCCCCTGCTGCAGGTGGCTGAATTTCGCCACGGCTCCGCGCAACAGGAAGAAAAGGGAGCGAAGGCCCAGCACGGCAAATATATTCGAAGTATAGATCACGATCTTATCCTGCGTAAGCCCGAATACGGCCGGGATCGAATCCACGGCAAATACGATATCCGTGGTGGCCAGCAGGATCACGACGACAAAAAGGGTGGTATATTTCTTCTTGCCATCCACGAGGATCTTCCAGCGGCCGTCCCCATCCCCGGAGGTCAGCGGCAACAACCGTTTCAGGAATTTATAAACGGTATTATCCTCGATATGTATCGCCTCGTCGTGCTTTGTCCGGAACATGCTGAAACCCGTATAGACGAGCAGGGCCCCGAACACATAGAGTATCCAGTGAAACCTGGCCACCAGCGCGATGCCCACGGTGATGAACACGATACGCAGCACGATGGCTGTCAGGATCCCGATCAGCAATACGCGGGCATAGTACTCCGCCTTCACCCGGAAAAAAGTGAAGATGAGAATGAATACAAAAATATTATCGATGCTGAGGCTCCATTCCATCAGGTAGGCGCTCAGGTATTCCAACGCCATCTTATGCCCGTTCTGGAACCATAGGAACACAAAGAAGGCAAGCGCCAGCACCACCCAGAAGCCAGTCTGGAACAAGGCCTTTTTTATGCTGACGGTCGACCCTTTCTTGCTCAGCAGATCCAGGTCCAGGACGATAGCCAATATTAATACAATGCCGAATACCAGATACGTGATCTGCGTAGAATTCATAGCCTGAAATTACGAAAACCTTCCCAACTCAGCTATTTCTCTCCAATTCAACTGTTTAGCTATGGCCCTGCCCGTCCTCTTCGCCACCCGCAGATCGCGGCAGAAAGGTTAAGTGGCCATGGCGGATCATTAGGTTTTTCCGTCAGGTGTTCGTTTTGTTAATGAATGAGTCCACGTGCAACATCCGCCAAATTCCTGCGTCTATATAATATGATCCGGCAGCTTCCCTTGGGAGGCCTATGCCCGATCGGATGCAAATCATTGACTCTCAACTTATAACTAGTTCTATGCAGGATAACGAACTACAAAAGAAAGACCAGTACCGCGTGTGGCACCTAATGGCCCGAAAACTGGCAGGAGAGGCATCGGGAAAGGAATTGCAGGAACTGCAGGAATTATTGCAGGACCACCCGCATATCCAATATTCCATGCAGGTACTTAGCGATCTTGCCATGTCCGGCAAAGCTCAGGACGGAGGTCCTAAAAATAGATGACAAATTCCGTTCTGCCGGGACTCACCGTCCTGAGAGAGAAATGGAAACCATGATTCAATAAGATCTCCCGGATGATCGTAAGCCCGATCCCCTGACCGTCTTTCTTGGTGCTATAGAAGGGAGAGAACAGGAATTCCTCCGATGAGGCAGCGATCCCACCGCCCGTATCGCAGATCACCAATTTTTTAGGATGGGAATGCGTCGTCACCGTTATACCCCCCTCTTCATCGATCGCCTCCAGGGAATTCTTCAGGATATTGATCAGCACCTGCTCCATCTGTTGCACATCCGCAGCGATCATCAGGGCAGCCCCGGAATGCTCCGTCCGGAAAAGGATCTTCTTTTCCCCGGTACGGTATCGCATAAAAGCCACCATGTCCTCCGATAACTTTACCAGGTCCATGGGCTTCTTAACGGGCATGGATATACGTACCAGGTCGGCAAAATTCCGCATGAACTGGTTGAGGTTATTATTCCTTTCCATGGCCACCCGCAGCGCATCGGCCAGGATCTCGCTATGATCCTGCGCTTGTAAGGTAGATTGAAGAATGGAGTTGACCGGGCCGATGGTATTATTCACATCATGCGCCATCATCCGGATCACTTTCCCATAGACCAGCTTTTCTGCGGCGAGGATCTCACTGCTGAGCTCTTCGATCATGATAAAATGACGGGGGAATCCACGATCGATAAAATGCGAGCGCTGTAGTTTAAAAGTAAGGGACCCGTTGAAGGGAACGGTCTTTGCCTGCCCCGATCGCAGGTGGCTGACCTGCCGGATCACAGGATGGTCAATGGATTCGATGGCCCTTCCCAGCAGTTCTTTTTCTTGAAGCCCCAGGTATTCCAGGGCCCGGGGATTTACCTGGTGGACCTTTTCATCATGATCCAGGATCAGGATACCCGTCGGGGAGGTAAAGATCAGTTTCTCAAGGAATAAATGCTGCTCCTCCTGCCGGGTCCGTTCTGCCCTTAGTTCATCGATCATTTGATTGTAGACGTCGATCAACTGGTCCATTTCGTATTTCCCGGTCGTCCGGAATTTGACGGCAAAATCCCGGTCGCGGATCGCATTCGCGCCCTCCATCAAAAGCTTTAAGGGCCGGATCATCTCCAGGTATAACTGCCTGGACAGGATGATGGAGACAAGGATCACGATTTCCGAAACGATAAAAAGAAGGATATACTCCCTGAAAACAAAATACGACAACACCAGCGCCAACAGGTGAAGGATACAGATGAACAAAATAAATTTAGTCCGAAGCTTCATCGTAAGGGATATTATATTTTTGGAGCCGGCGATACAAGGCGCTGCGCGTGATCCCCAGTGACTTCGCTACTTTGGTGATCCTGCTCTTATGGAAGTCCATGGCCCGTTGGATCATCTGGATCTCCATTTCTTCCAGCGTAAGGGTCCCCGGCTCGGGCAGGGACAGCGAACCTTTTTTATTCACGGGCCCTTCCAACTGCGATTGAAAATCAGCCGCGCCGAGGATATCTTTCTTCGTCACGAGGATCGTACGTTCGACAAGGTTCTTCAATTGACGGATATTGCCCGGCAAAGGCAACTGCTGCAACCATTTCATCGCTTCACGCGTCACCTGCAATTGCGGGCGGACATATATTTCCCGGAGATTACCTACAAAGAAATCCACCAGCAAAGGAATATCTCCCGCCCTTTCCCTCAACGCGGGCAGCTTGATCGTGATCAGGTTGATCCGGTATAAGAGATCCTCCCGGAAAACGCCCCTGGCCACCATCTGCTGCAAGTCCCGGTTGGTAGCGCAGATCACCCGGGTGTCCACCACCTTGGTACGGCTGCTGCCCAGCACTTCATAGGTCCTGTCCTGCAACACCCTTAATAGTTTTACCTGGCTGCCCGGGTCCAGGTCGCCGATCTCATCCAGGAAGATGCTGCCCTTATGGGCCATTTCGAAACGCCCGGCGCGATCGGTACGGGCATCCGTGAAGGCTCCGCGCACATGTCCGAACATCTCACTTTCAAAAAGGGTCGTCGAAATACCCCCCAGGTTTACTTTTACAAAAGGCCGGTTCTTCCGGAGGCTGTTCTGATGGATCGCTTCCGCCACCAGTTCTTTGCCGGTGCCGCTTTCTCCCATGATCAGCACACTGGCATCCGTAGCCGCTACATGCCCGATGGTCCTCAGGATCTCCAGCATACCCGGATCTTCCCCGATGATCTGCCGGAATTCATATTGATCATCCAGTTTTTCCCGACCCGGTATCTCCGTACTCTTTTCCCGCAAATTCAATAACGTGCGGATCGATTGCAGCAAATGATCGTTATTCCAGGGCTTGTTGATAAAATCATTCGCTCCCGCTTTCATACCCCTGACGGCCAGCTCGATCGTAGCCCAACCGGTGATCAGGATCACAGGTACGGCGGGATAAACTTTCCGGATCTGTGCGAGCAAACGCATGCCTTCCTCTCCGCTGGTACCCATCGAGAAATTCAGGTCCAGCAGGATCAGGGAGGGAGTATGATGGTTCAGGTAAGCCAGGGCCTCATTCGGAGAAGAACAATCTTTGACGGCATATCCTTCTCCCTGCAACAGCAGCAGCAGCGAGGTCCTTACCGCTTTATCATCATCGATTATCAGTATCATAAATGAAGGACAATTTACCATTTAATCTTCATGCAGGGCCACAGCCGGGTAAATGGCCGCCGCCTGCCTCCCCGGGTAGAGCGAACAGATCAATACCAGTATATAAATGAACAACACCGATCCTACGATCCCGGTGACATAAACGCCGGTCGGCAGATCGAATACGTGTAATAAAGGGAACTGCACCGCGAAGAACAACCCGATCAATAATGAAAAAGTGGCGAGGATCATGGATTCGCTCACCAGTTGCCCGGCAACGGATCTGCCCGTTGCGCCGATCGCCCTCCGCAGGCCGATCTCCCCTCTTCTTTTATTGATATTGTACCAGAGCACGCCGAACAATCCCAGGGCGACATTGATGATCAGGAAGGCAGCCACGATCAGGAGCACGATGATGGGCACCAGGTTGAAATAATTCATGGCCTTCCGTTTGTTCGTCATATGCTCGATCTCCACATTGCCATTCTTCATATAGTTGGCAAGGGTCTTGTACAAGCGGCCTTCAAAGGCGGCACTCGCGTCAGGACTGACCCGGACGAGGATCCTGTTCAGCCACCGGAAGGCCCCCGTATCCAGCAAATTATAGGCCCCGATCTGCGCAGCGGCATAATCCCCCCTCATTTTAACATCCTTCACGACCCCGATCACCCGCCTTTTTGTTTTATCGTTCCCGTCGAATACGAACTTACCCACGGCGGGCCCTTTTCCGAAGATCTTTTCCGCCAAACCCTGGTTGAGGATGACAGGCCAATCCTTGCCGGCGACATCCTGCTTTTCAAACCATCGTCCTTGCAGCATCTCCATTTGCAGAACATCCTTATACTGCTCATCCACCTGGTACCAGTTGACATGCCCGATCGCTACATGGTTGTAATGGAGCATGCTCGAGTTGGTGACCTGCGAAAAGGGCACATTGACATTGGTGAAGCTTATTTCCCTCACCTCCGGCATGCCCTTCAGCAGTTGCTTCAAAACCTCATAGTACTGATTCACCGAGTCGGTATTCTGCGTCTTTAGGCCGTTGCTGTAATTGACGACCCAAAGATGCTCGTATTCCAGCCCCATGGGTGTCTTATAATTCCTGTAGTACCAGGCCAGCATGGTAAAGACGGCGTACATCACGAGAAAGGACAGGAAGATCTCCGATAGCAATAAGAGGTTCTGTTTCTTTTTATTCCAGATCAATGTAAATAAATGCCTGATCATAACGAAGGGATTGATGGGTGATTGATTTTATTGCGCCTTTAAGGCATCTACGACATTAAGCCGGGACATACGCCAGGCCGGATAGACGCCCGATATCAATCCGAAAACAAGACAGATCAATAAGGCAATGAATAATACGGTAAGGTTCAGCGACAGCACAAGATTGTCGATCAGGTGAAGGCTGTTGATGAACTGTATCGCTATCACGGACAGCAGCACCCCGATCGCTCCTCCCAGCAGGGTAAGGATCAGGTTCTCGACGAGGAACTGGTAGACCAGGGTACGGGACGAAGCGCCAAAGGCCTTCCGGACGCCGATCTCGGAAGAACGCTCCAGAATGCGCGTCATATTGATATTGACAAGATTGAGGGTGGGCAGCAGCATGACGAACAGCACGAAGAGGCCGATGGCCGTCAATGCATAGGTAAGCCCCGAACTTTCTTCACGGCCCGTGCGCACATAGCCCATGATAAAGCTGTCCGCATGGCTGTTGATCCGGTCGTACTCCTTCGGATTGCTCATCGGCAGTCTCCGTATCATCTGCTCGTATTCCTCCTTCATGGCGGGAACATCCGCTTTCGTGGCGGCCAGCAGGATGCCCGTATAATCTCCCCGGTAGCCCTTGTCCGCATTGTAATCCGATTTGGACACGGTATACGGCAGGTAAATATCGCTGTACAACATATAGAGAGTGACGGGAACATTTTTTACCACCCCGCTGACCCGGTACAATTCATTATCGGCTTCCATATACTTACCCACCACGGAGGGCATATCCCCGAAAAAAGCTTTTTTCATGTCCTCCGATATGACAGCCACCTTTTCGCCGTTGGCAACCTGCTGCCGGGTAAAGGGTTTCCCCTCCAGGAATGCATAATCCGTCACTTCCCAGTAGTCCGCGTTCGTGTATTTGAAATTGATCGCTATCTTCTTATTGTTAATATAGGTATTCGTACCCTTGGGGCTCGAAGAGATGGCTACCTTGACGGGTTTTTTCAACGCGGTGACATAATGGTCTAAAAAATAAAAGGTCAGGGCTCCGCTGTTCATGGCGAACTTCCCCCTTTCTTCCATTGAATTGACATAGAGGCTCCGTTCCCTCTTCGCATCCGGGTAGGGGTCGTTCACGACCTTATCGATAAAGGCGGTCATCACCATCAGGATCGTCAGCGTGAAGCTGATCCCGAAAAGACTGATGAACGTGAAGAACTTTCTTCTCTTAAGGACGGCGATCGCCGTCTTGAAATAATTTTTCAGCATACATTTCAGTTGTAGAGTAAAGGCTATTGCACCTGTGATCCGTCGAACAATCGTACGAGACGATGGGTCTTTTTCGCCATATGCTCGTCATGGGTGACCATGATGATCGTCGTCCCTTCCTTCCTGTTCAGTTGTAAAAGGATCTCCATGATCTCGCTGCCCATGGAGCTGTCCAGGTTACCCGTAGGCTCATCGGCCAGGATGATCTCGGGACGGCCTACGATGGCCCTCGCAATGGCAACACGCTGCTTCTGCCCGCCGGACAACTGGGAAGGAAAATGTTTGATCCGGTTGCTCAACCCTACTTTCCCCAGGGCTTCCGTAGCCAGTTGTTTTCTTTCCGATCCGGAGAGGGCGCGATAGAGCAGGGGCAATTCCACATTGTCCAGGACTTTCAGGTCGTTGATCAGGTGATAACTTTGAAAGATGAACCCGAGCTTTTTATTCCGGAACTGCGCCAACTGTTTGTCGGAAAGCCGGTCGGTATTCTGCTCGTCGATCCGGATGGCGCCCTTCGTAGGCGCATCCAGCAGCCCCATGATATTCAGCAGGGTACTCTTGCCGCAGCCCGAAGGACCCATGACGGAGAGGAATTCCCCTTTTGCGATATCGAGGCTGATGCTGCTGAGCGCCAGGGTCTCGATGCTGTCGGTCCTGTAGACCTTTTGAATGTTCTCTAATCGTATCATACGTTTGTTTTAGGCATTTATTTATACGTGATCTTTTCGTTCTTTTCAAAATCATAGAGCGACAGGTAACGCAACTGGTAATATGCTCCCCAGAAATCCCGCAACGCGGTGATCGTATCCCTCTTCGCCTGGTCCTTTTCCTGGAAGGCGATGCTGAGGTCCGTGATGCTTAAATTACCCAGGACATACCGTTCACGGGCGATCTGATATTTCTCACTGGCAATACTGTCGGCCTCCGAGGTAAGCCCCACCTGGTCTCTCATCATCTCGAATAAGGTCACCTGCGTCACGATCTGCTGCGTGAAGATCTGCTTATCCTGCTCCACCGTATACTCGGTGAGCTGCTGATTGGCCTGCGCCGTCTTTGTCCTCGACCTCGACCGTCCCCAGTCCAGGATGGGGATCACGAAGTTAAGCTGTACCAATTGCTGGTCCTGCGGGTCCTGGTAGACCTTTTCGATCGTACCTGCGCTCTTGGAATAACCCAGGTTAGCCGTTAGCGTAGCATTCAATCCATTATCTCCCCGGGCCTTGGCCACATCCCTCTTTGCCTCGGTCATCCGGCGTACGAAGGCGATCGCATCCGAACGGTTGGCATATGCTTCCACCAGCACTTTATCCGTCGCTACTTCCATTTCGACTACCGCGGCGGGCAATTCCAACGCTATCTTCTCCGCACCCGTCAGCCCTGTATAGGAGCGAAGGTTCAGCGTTGCGATCTGCATATCCCGCCGGGCTGTCCCCACCGCCTTCTGCGCTTTCAATTGTTCCAGTTGCAACTGTAGGATCTCATTTTTTGATATTTTCCCCAGCTCCAGTTTTTCATTGGCGATACGCCGGATATTCTGTGTGTTGAGAAGGTTGGTCTCCGCTACCTGGAGATTGACCTGCGCCAGCAGGAGGTCGAAAAAAAATCCGCTGGCCGTGATGGACACCTGCTCCATGGATTCAATATAAGCCTGTTTACTTTCATTGAACTTCAGGGGTTCGATCTTTTTATCCCATTTTAAAGAATTGAACCGCCATAAGGGCTGGCTATACCCGATCCCGTAAGGCACCCCATTGTACAGGATCGTATGCCGGTCGAAATCATCGAAGCGCTGCAATTGCGTAGTGCCGTAGATCGTGCCCCCGGTGGCCGCGATGCTTTGGCTAAAGGACAGGTTCAGCGAAGAGTTGTCATTATGAATGGGTTGGAACTGGATCGTGCCATTCGGTTGCAGCACCTGTGAAAAGGTCTTGCTGTAGCCGGGTAAGACGCCGTTCAGCGACAACTGTGGCTGATAGTTGGACCGATAGGTCCGCCACTGCCAGTATTTCGTCTCCCGGATGGTCGACGCCTGCCGGGAGGCAATGGACCGCTCCTTTGCCATCGCTACCACTTCCCGCAGGGTTAGCCGGACGGTATCCGCTGGCTGTCCGGACCCCATACCCGCAACTTGACCGGTAGCATAACCCCGGGATAGTAATATCAATAGCGTCATAAAATATTGAGTCCGTTTCTTCATCTTCAATCTTCTATTTGGATCTCCTTTGAATGCTGATACTCGCTCATATCGGAGATGATCACCACCTCACCGGCCCGCACCTGGTCCCGGATCTCTACATAATCGAAATTGGTCAGCCCGATATGAACGGCCCTTCTCACCGCCTTGCTCTTGTCCACGATAAAAATATCCTGCAGGGAAGACCCCTTGAAAGCCGGTCCGTTCGCCACCCGCCATACATCCTGCCGGGTAGAGGTCACGAGAAAAACGTCCACCTTCATATTAGGCCGGAACAGTTTATTATTCCGCTCGTTCAATTGGATATCGAAGGATACGATACTATTCTGTACGGAAGGATAGATATTCACCACGGTCCCGCGTACCTGCACTTCATTGATCCGGATGATAGCGGTCATGTTGTTATGCAATTGATCGAGATAATTATCGGAAATGCTGCCCGTCACTTTAAAACCTCCCAGGTCGGCGATCCGCGCGATGGACTCCCCTTCCCGGACGGCGGAACCAATATTTTTGTTGACCCAGGTGACGACCCCTGCCCGGCTCGCCACGATATTGGCTCTTTGCAGCTTGCGCTCCATTTCCTGCAGGTCATTGCCCTGGATCGATGCGGCGATCCCGGCCTCCTTCATTTCCACCTGCATGGTCTGCTGCTTGCTCTTTATTTCATTTTCCAGTTGTTGCTTTTCCAGCCTGGCCACTTTCAGGTCCAGTTCCACTTTCTCGATATCTTCCCTGGTGCCGCCCCCTGCCTTAAAGAGTCTTTTGGCATTTTCCACATCGGCTTCAAGACTATTGATCCGCAGTTGTTTGATCTCGTTATTGGATTTGAGTTCATAGAAGCTCTTATCCAGTTCCAGTCTCAGCTTCCGGACTTCGTTCCTTTTGGACTCCAGTTGGAATTTCCCTTTTTCATATTCGGTCTGTGAGGCCGATTTATCGAGCGTGAGCACGGATTGACCGGGGACGACTTTGCTGCCCGCATCCAGGATCACTTTTTGAATGCTGGCATTGATGGGACTCGTGAGGATCTCTTCAAATTCGGGCAATACCTCTCCGGAGGCGGTGATGGTATTCTCAATGCTCCCTCTTTCAACGACAGCCACCGTGATCTGCGACCTTTTCAGAGAAGGTTTGAAAAAAGCACGTACTCCCCAGGCGGCAAGCAGGAGCGACAGGACGCAGACCAGCAGGATCAGCATCCTTTTCCTTTTTTTTCCGGCGACGACCTGTTCTGAAAGAGGGGTGTCCATCTGCAAAAGTTTCCATAGGAGTGGCAAGCCGGATGCCAAATACAAATCTATCAGGATCAGCACTTTGCCCCAATCAATATTTCCCGGAATGTTCGATTTCGGACGTTTCGTTCGCGGCGAGAGGTCAACGTAATAATTTCATACATTTACCGCTGAATCTTATTCCAAACGCATGTCGTATAAGCTGAATAGCAGAAGGCTGAAAAAAGTGGCCAACAGGCTCCGTAACCTACCCCAAGGGATCAATTTCTTTAAATATTGCTTCAATAAGGGGAATGGCCTTTTATTAAAAGCCGCCAAAAGTACAAAAGTCCCCTTTCCCTCTTCCATCATGCTGGAAGTCACCAATCATTGTAATCTCGCTTGTATCACCTGCCCGAGAGAATATGCCTACGGCGATGCGATGGCCAAGGGGACGATCGACCTCGATGCGATGTTCCGGGTCATAGATGAAGTAGCGCCGTATATCGATTCCATCGGGCTTACGGGACTGGGTGAGACCCTGCTGTATAAGAAATTAGAAGAGACCTTACAATATATCAAAGGCAGGAACAAGGGCATCCAGACCTTTATTTCCACCAATGCCCATATCCCCAATGCCGATACCTATATAGAAAGGATCGCGCCCTACCTCAACACCGTTCAGATCTCCATCGATGGCGTCAACAAGATCTATGAGACCGTTCGGCGAAAGAGCGATTACAGCGTTTTTATCGCCACCACCAAAAAAATTGCGGACGTCTGTAAGAAGCATCAGGTCGATCTGATGTTCAATTTTGTAGCCATCAAAGAGAACTACACGCAAATGAAGGATGTAGTAAAAATAGCGGCGGAGCTGGGAGTAAGGAATGTAAATATCACGCCGGTCAACCTGGCCGGGATCACTTCCTGGAGCACGGAATATTATGAGCTCTTCTATGGGGATGATTTTAGGAACGAATTAAAGGAAGCGCAACATACGGCTCAGCGCTCCGGCATCGTCGAACTCTCGGTATGGGATGTAAAAAAGAAAAATGAATTTAAAAAGTGTCATCTGCCCTGGAATCATTTCTATATCAGTTGGGACGGCTGGATGACGCCCTGCTGCGCCAAGCCCTTTCCAAAGGAATTGAATTTCGGGAATGTTTTCCAGACCTCCTTAATGACCTGTCTCAACAGCCCTGAATACAGGAATTTCCGGCAACTATGGTTTGATAATACGACCCCTGACTTTTGTAAAAAATGTCATGTAGTGGATCTGAAGCCCCTGGAGCTCGACTTTGATATCGCGTACAATTAGGATTGTTGATTTTGGGATTTCATACCCGCCCCCTCTCTTACTTTATCTTTTAGCGAAAAATATTTCCAATTGTGTAGTTTTTGGAGCAAAATATTTCCATCAGATGGTTTCCCTCACAAAATACCCTAATTTTGGAGCAATTTATTACCAGATTCTAAATTTTTAGAACAAATTATTCCCATCATATAAAGTTTAGACCGAAAAAAGGGGGGAAATATTGCTATGAACAGGCTACAAGAAATCATAATAGGAACAGCGAAGCGATCCAAAGAAATCGGAAAACTGGAAAGCCAGGGCCTGATTCGTAAGATCGCACCAAGGGTCTACACTTCCAGTTTAGATGAGGCGCCGGAAAAAATCATCCGAAGAAACTGGTACCGGGTTATCTCCGAACTTTTCCCCGATGCTTTCCTGAGCCACAGGAGTGCCTTAGAACGCATGCCAACACCTGAAGGGCATCTTTACCTCACACGCAGTTATAAGAATACAACCGAGCTGCCAGGATTAACGCTGCACTTTTTAAAAGGTCCTATGCCACTGGAGGACGATCCACTTTTTTTCAGCAATCTGAAAGTCTCAGGACTTGCCCGGGCGTGGCTGGAAAATCTTCAACGTACAAAGGGGTCTGGCAAAGAAGCAAAGACGCTAAGCCGGGAACAACTCGAAGAAAAAATAGAAGCCTTTCTCCGGGTAAAGGACGAAAACGCTGTAAACCAAGTCCGGGACCGGGCGAGAGCCATTGCCCCCATACTTGCCATGGAGAAGGAATTTACTGAACTGAACCAACTGATCACTGACCTGCTGGGCACTGGCCTATCAAAAAACCTCGTCAGCCCCATTGCCAGGGCACGGGTATTAGGTGAACCACTAGACCCCGACAGGATTCAGCTTTTTGAATCAGTTTATGAAGAACTGGTAAAAAAAGATTACCCGGATTACCCCGATCAGAATAGGAACATCCAGTCGTATCAGAATTTCGCCTTCTTTGAAAGCTATTTTTCTAACTATATCGAAGGAACCGAATTTACCGTTGATGAAGCCAAACAAATCATCACAACCGCCACGCCCCTACCCGCCCGGAATGAAGACTCACATGATGTACTTGGAACCTACCAAATCGTTTCCAATCGTAGTGAAATGTCCACTCTGCCCAACTCTCCGGATCAACTTTTAAAGTTGTTGAAGGAAAGACATGCTATATTACTAAGTGCAAGAAAAACAAAAAACCCGGGCGAGTTTAAGGATAAAAATAATCGGGCTGGTACTACCGAATTTGTACAAATGGAGTTGGTACCTGGCACCCTTAAAAAAGGATTCGATTGGTACAGCCTGCTACAACACCCATTTGCCAAGGCAACTTATATGATGTTCATGATAAGTGAAGTTCATCCCTTCCTGGACGGCAACGGGAGGATAGCAAGGATTATGATGAATGCGGAGCTAAGCTCGAAAGGCTTGTCTAAAATCATCATACCCACTGTTTATAGGGAGGATTATATGGGTGCATTAAAAAAGTTAACTAAACAACGAGACGCAGATGCCTATATCCGGATGATGGCTCGTGCATGGGAGTTCAGCAGCCAGATCCACGATGAAAGCCTTGACGCAATGGAAAAACAATTAATAGCATGTAATGCTTTCCTCAGCCACAAGGAAGGCTACCTAAAAATAATTCCCCGTTAGATCTTGAACAGTTCCCAAAATCTCAAAATTTCAGTGATATTTCCTCTTCCTCAGGAGCTGATAGAGCCACCCGCCTGCGATCACCAGCAGCACGGGCAGAACGATATTGATGAATTGCCAGAAGGGCCGGTCCTCTTCCACTTTTTTCGGGTCCAGCAACCGCAGCGTAAGGTCCTTCGACCGGGTCTCGAGGATCCCCGAAGGATTGACGAGATAATCGAGGCAGTTCTCTATAAAATTCTGATTGGCGAACGTGTATTCGATATCCTTGTTCATACCCAGCGGCAGCGGCCCTTTGGGAGTCACTTCATTCATCGCGATATCGGCATCGCCGGCTACGATCACCCGGCCTTCCTTCTCTCCTTTGGCGAGGAAGGGGGAATGATACAGGCGGTCCAGCGTATCGGTCATGCCGCTGGAGATCCTGTTCGCAAACAGCGAGCTGAATTTCCCTTCCAGCAGGAACGCGACGGGGATGGGTCCCCTGTTGAAAAGAGCGGGATCGGGCGCCTTCTTCAGCGTTTCAAAAGAAATAAGGGCGGGAGTACCGGTGACCCTTGCATTGACAGAGCTCTGCAACAGCACCGTCTTGCGGATACCCGGGGACTTGACGGTGTCGATGGGATTCGCAAACTTCGAATAGACGGGGTCGAGGTTCTTGGAAATAGGATGGGTCAGGCTGCCCTGCAGCAAAGGGAAATAGGGCCAGTTGAGAAGGCTGAATTGGGGTTTATCGCCCTGCATGCCTACGACGATATTGATACCGGCGCATTGCAGGTCCTGTACGAGTTCGAGATTCACCCGCACCCCGTATTTAAAGAAAAGGTCTTCCAGCCCCAGGCCCCGGTCATACGCGATCGTTTCCTTATCCATCCGCAGGCTATCCATTTCAGCATAAAGATTATCGATCATCCATACGAGGCTGCCCCCATGCAGGACATATTGATCGAGCTTGAGTTTTTCGCGGTCCGTGAATTTCGTCGTGGGCTTGACGATGATCAGGGATTTGAAAATGGAAGGGATCAGCGGGATACTATCATTATCGAGCGGGAGGATCTTAAAGGCGTAATCTTTTTTTAGCGTGTTCTGGATCAGGTCGTACACGCGCAGGTCGAGGGGCTCGCCATTGCCGGAGACATAGCCGATCAATGGTAATTCTTTTTGCGTGACCTTATCGATGGCATTGGCGAATTTATATTCCAGCAGGGCTTCGGCATTATTGTATAAGCCTGCTTCATCGGATTGACTGACGCCCTTCAACAGGTCTACGGGAAAGGAGCGGTTGTGATAATGTACGATAGCGCCCGGGATGATCGTACGGCGGGTCTGCTCTTCTCCTTTTTTGGATTGTACGACTTCCGTCTTTGGCTGGATCCCCATCCTTTGCAGGGAGTCGAAGAGGATAGTCTTATCGCTGTCATTCAATTCGGTGATCGGATCGGTAAATCGAAATTCCACCTTCCCCTTTCCATATTCCCCGAACTCTTCCAGTAATTCGCGGGTGCTTTTCGCCAGTTTCTTTGCGCCGGCCTTAAGATCTCCCTTGAGGAATATTTCGATGTCGACGGCGTCATCCAGTTGTCCCAGTAATTTTTTGGTGGGCTCGCTGAGCGTATATCTTTTTTCCTGCGTCAGATCGATCCGGTAGTGGAACTGACTGGCCAGCAGGTTGAGCAGGACGAGCAGCCCCAGCGCGCCGATCCATTTGTAGTTGCGCTTAGACAACCGCTGTTTGGCGAGGTTCCTCTCCGTAAGGATCAAAAAGAAAAAGATCACGGAGATAAAATAGAGGATGTCCCGGCTATCGACGACACCGCGGCTGATGCTGCGGTAATGAAAATCGATGCCCAGCATTTCAATATAATAATCGGCGCCTGCGGCAAAGACAGGCAGACGGCTCACCGCAGTGAACCCATTGTATACGATAAAGCATACAAAGGCAGCGCTGATAAAGGCCACCACCGCATTATTCGTAAAGCTGCTGCAACAGATCCCGATAGCGGTAAAGACGGCCGCCAGGAAGAACAACCCGGTATAACTGCCAAAGGTGCCCCCCGTATCCATCCCGCCCTGTGCGGACAATTGCGTGAGCGACACGAAATAGATCAGCGTAGGCAGGAGGGCGATCACGGCTACCAGCAGGCTGGCCAGGTATTTACCACCCACCACCTGCGACCTGCTGAGGGGCTTGGTCTGTAAGATCTCGAAAGTACCCATCCGGAACTCATCCGAAAGACTGCGCATAGTAATGGCTGGTATGAGCAGGAGCAACACCCAGGGGGCCAGTTCGAAGAATTTATCCAGGGTGGCATAACCAAAAGCTAAAATATCGGTATCGGGAAAGACAAATAATAAAAGCCCGTTCAGTAACAGGAAAACGAGGATAGCTATATAACCGGTCAAGCTGCTGAAAAACTGCCGAAGTTCTTTTTTACAAACTGCCCACATAGACGCGAAAATAAGCGATATAATGGTATACGCACTAAGAGTATACTAAAACAACTGTGGAAAAAAAAGTTAAAATAGGAAGGATTTAAAGATAAATTAATAAAGGGTTTCCCCTATATTCGCATACTCTAACGATGCCGCCTGAAAATCAACCTTCCTTTCGAAAAGATATTAACCGGTAGAGGATTAAATTAAAAATATTTAACCGAAACCAACTGCATAAAAGATCCGTCCCTCATAAGGCGGATTTTTTGCTTTATACCCTTGGCCGCTTTTTCCCTCAATCACGAGATCCCTCAATCCCCAAATCTCTAAATTCCCATCGTGGGCTTATTTCCCGCAAGTGATTCACCGTCTTCTTCACCTGCCCGATGACATAGCTGATCTCCTCCTCCGTGGTAGTCCGCCCCAGACCAAATCGCAGGGAACTATGGGCGAGTTCGTCCTCCAGGCCCATGGCTTTCAGGACATAACTGGGTTCCAGGGAAGCCGAAGTACAGGCGCTGCCGGAGGAAAGGGCCATCTCCTTCTGAAGCGCCATCATAAGCGATTGACTTTCAACGTATTTAAAGGAAATATTGGTAGTCTGGGGGAGGCGGTGTTCCCGGCTGCCATTAATAATAACGCCTTCCAGGCTTCCGAGCAGGGTGTTTTCCAGTTGGTCCCGCAGCGCTCTTAAGCGTTGGCTTTCCGGTTCCATTTCCAGCCGGCAAAGCTCGCAGGCCTTTCCAAACCCGACAATAGCCGGTACGTTCAGGGTCCCGCTGCGCATGCCCCGCTCATGCCCGCCCCCGTCTATCTGGGCGGTCAGTCTTACCCGGGGATCCCGGCGGCGCACGTAGAGAGCGCCCACCCCTTTCGGACCATATAATTTATGAGCGCTCAGGGCCATTAGATCGATGCCGTCCGTATGGACATCCAGGGGTATTTTCCCTGCCGCCTGGCTGGCATCCGTAAAGAAAAGCACCCCTCGCCCGCGGGCGATCCGGCTGATCTCCCGGATAGGCTGCAAAACACCCGTCTCATTATTAGCCGCCATAATGGTAATGAGGATGGTGGTAGGCCGGATGGCGGCTTCGAGCTCCCCAAGGTCGATCAGGCCCTCGCTATTGACAGGCAGCCAGGTGACTTCCCCACCCATTTTTTCCAGGTGCAGACAGGTATCCAGGACGGCCTTATGCTCCGTGACGGCCGTAATAATATGATTTCCCTTGCCGGAATACATTTCGAAAACCCCCTTGATGGCCAGGTTGTCCCCTTCGGTAGCGCCGGACGTGAACACGATCTCCTTCGCAGTGGCGCCGATCAGCGCAGCCACCTGTTCGCGGGCGATCTCTACGGCTTCTTCCCCCTCCCAGCCAAAAGAATGGGTCCGGCTGGCCGCATTCCCGAATTTCTCCGTGAAATAAGGGATCATGGCAGCTACCACGCGGGGATCGCAGGGGGTGGTGGCATTGTGATCCAGGTATATGGGGAGCTTCGGCATCCTGCAAAATTACTCCGGGTTTTCGTAACTTACGCAAAATTAAAAATTATGAAACGTACATCCACCGCACATTGGAAAGGCACTTTAAAAGACGGCGCAGGCACCTTATCCACCCAAAGCACGACCCTTAATAACGCTCAATATTCTTTCAAGACCCGTTTTGCAGATGGCGTAGGCACCAATCCCGAAGAACTCTTAGCCGCAGCTCACGCAGGTTGTTTTACGATGGCCATCAGCGCAGCGCTGACACAAGCCGGTATCACCCCCGGCGAACTCAATACGGAAGCCATCCTGGACCTCGACATGGTAGCCCTGAAGGTCAACGGCATCCAACTGGTAGTAAAGGCTTCCGCCATCGATGGAGTTACCGCAGCAAAATTCACAGAAGTAGCTGAAGGCGCTAAGGCCAATTGTATCATATCGAAAGCACTGAGCGTACCGATCACCCTCCAGGTGACCTACCCGGCTTAAGTAATAAGACACACCGAACAAAAAAGGGCAGGTTTCCGTCTGCTCTTTTTTATTTTACTTTACCAAAACTCTCTCCTATGCTCAGGGTCGAACATATCGGCATCGCCGTCAAAGATCTGGCAGCTTCTATTCCCCTCTTTGAGAAGTTGCTGAATGCCCCCTGCTACAAAACGGAAGAAGTAAAGAGCGAAAAAGTGAATACGGCCTTTTTCCAGCAGGGAACCACAAAAATAGAGCTATTGGAAAGCCTGGACCCCGATGGGGTGATCGCCCGTTATGTCGATAAGAAGGGAGAAGGGGTTCACCACATCGCTTTCGAGGTAACAGACCTGGAAGCGGAAATGAAGCGGCTGGCCGGCGAAGGATTTACCCTTCTCAGTGAGACCCCAAAATTAGGAGCCGATAATAAATGGATCTGTTTTCTTCATCCCCGGGATACGAATGGCGTGCTGGTGGAGTTGTGCATGGAAAGAACCTAAGCCGTTATGGAAAAAATATGGGTTTTTCTTTTCCCTTTGTTCCTCCTGCCCCGGTTGCTGCCCGCACAGCAGGATCCGGGACCCGATCTTTCCGTGACCTTGCATGGATTGGGAAAAGAGCTGATCGCCGGCAAGCCCTCCTTTTTCATCGATACGGCCCATCCCGTACGTCCCGGGCAATCCGACCACTCCACACGCCCTGACCTCCCCCGGACCGAACTATCAGGCATCCTTGAACGATCTTTCAACACCCCTTATAGCTCCTTTATCCGGCAGCTCTCCCATAACCCCGTCCCCTATATTTTCTGGCTGCAGGTGGAATTGCAAAGCCAGTCCGACTCCGCTCTGGACCTCTCCGTCTATTGCGGGTATCTGAATTATACCGACCTCTATTTTGTCTCGCCCGGCCACTCCCTGCAAAAGGCGGAAGGAGGCAACCTGCGCAGGCATGCTCCCGGTCTTAGCTATGCGCAACGGAATTCCTCCGCCTTACCATTGCGACTGGAGCCAGGTCAGTCGGGCCGTTTGTTTTTAAGAATAAGACAACGAACGGATGAATACGATTTCACCGGCCTCGACATCTATACCCCCGCTGCGCTGGACACTTCTTATATAAAAGACCTGGAGAGCGACCATCCATCCTTGCTCTTCCACCTGTTGTTCCAGGGGTTTCTTCTCTGCCAGTTATTATACGTCCTTTTTCAGTGGCTGATCATCCGCCGCCGCGAATACCTCTATTATTTCTTTTACCTGGGAGTACTCGGGCTTTATTTTTTAAGCAAGCAGGAAGCCCTGTTCGGGGTCGACCTTTTATTTTCCCGCTACCCGCTGCTTCGGATCTACCTGGGCAAGACCTTGCTGATCCTACCCTATTATCTTTATTTCCGCTTTGTCCGCAGCTTCCTGGAAATGCCGCTGCATTTCCCCGCCCTGAATAAATGGCTCAAACGACTGGAAACTTTCCTGCTGGCCTATATGCTCTTCGACCTGGCCCTGATCCTGATCACGTTCAACAGGCGCTTGCAGACGGAGTTCTACACCTTTATCCTGATCTTCGTGTTCCTGATCTCTATTTCCTTTATGGTCTACCTTTTCCGCAGGAGGCAAACACTTATCTATTATATTGTCACGGGCAGCCTCTTCGTTGCGACGGGCAATATCCTGGGGCTTGTTTTCAGCTACCTGCAGGTCAACCGCCATCTGGACCTGGGGCTCCCCGATATACTCATTTTTTCACAGGTGGGCATCGTCCTGGAGATCTTTTGTTTTACGGCCGGTCTTAGTTATAAGAGCCATGCCGCGGAAAAAGAAAAGATAAAGAGCCAGGAGGATCTGATCGAACAACTGAAGGCCAATGAACTCCTGCAATCCAGGATGCAGCATATCCGGAATAAAATAGCCCAGGACCTGCATGACGATATCGGCTCTACGCTCAGTTCCATTTCGATCCTCAGCGAACTCGCCCTGAAAGACCCCGGCAGCAGGCACAATAAGGAGACGATGAACGAGATCAAAGACAGTTCCATCCTCCTGATGGAAAGGATGGACGACATCGTGTGGAGCATCAATCCCCGGAACGACAGCCTGGAAAACCTGTTGATCCGTGTCAAACATTTCGCCACTACTTTATTCGAAGCCAGGGATATCGATTATACGATCCATATCCAGGAGGACCTCCACCGGGTGAAACTGCCCGTGGACTACCGTCAGCATATCTATCTCGTACTGAAAGAGGCGATCAACAACCTCGTGAAATACGCCCGGGCCACGCAGGCATCCATCGGGATCAGCTTCGACCAGGAAGTGCTGACCCTGTCCGTCCGGGATAACGGGCAGGGGTTCAAGGCCGATGGCCCCGTAAAAGGCAATGGCATACCGGGTATGCAGCAAAGGGCGGCGCTGATGAATGCACAACTGCAGATCCATTCGGAGGCTGGTAAGGGAGTGGAAGTGTGCCTGCGGGTCCAACTCCAATAAATCCCGTCCAAACTTCGTAAATTCATATGAACGTCCTATTGTCCGGTAAGAAAATAGCCTTCATCTTTAATCCATGATCAAAGTAGCTATCGTAGAAGATAACAACGCCTTGCGGAGTAGTCTCGAAAGCCTGTTCAACAGGACCGAAGGCATGCGTTGCGTGGCCGTTCTGAACAACCTCCTGAATGTCGTCAGCGAGATCGGGAAGGCTTTGCCGGACATCGTACTGATGGATATCGGTCTGCCCAATATATCCGGTATCGAAGGGGTCCGCACCGTAAAGACCCATTTCCCGGCGATACAGGTCATGATGTTCACCGTGTTTGACGATGATGAAAAGATCTTCGATGCCATCCGTGCCGGAGCTTCCGGCTATTTGTTGAAAAAAACGCCCCCCGACGAGATCTTACAGGCCATCCGCGACCTCTACCAGGGAGGCGCCCCGATGAGTGCCAGCATTGCCCGCCGGGTATTGAACTCCTTCCAGGCCGCGCCCCCCACCCTCATCGAAGATTATAAATTGACGGTCCGTGAGAACGAGATCCTCTATTCCCTCGTGGATGGCCTCAGCTATAAAAAGATCGCCGATAAATACTGCGTGAGCATCAGCACCATCCGCACCCATATTTGCAATGTCTACGAAAAATTGCATGTCCATTCCAAGGCCGAAGCCGTAGCCAGGGTCCTCAGTCCCGGCAGATCCTTTCCTAAGGATCGCAGTATTTGACCCCCCAATCCCCCCAAAAAATCGCCCCGGATCGCCCTCGGCCGCCACGCGAAGGCGGCTAAAATCATATGTTTATCCGATTGTCCGGCAACTGATTTTAGCGTCCCTTTACACATGATCATGCAGGTGCTGAAAGACAATCCGGGGCTTACATTTGAAACAGACGGACGGCACACCGGAAGGCAAGGCAACAACAGGAGAGTGGAATTCGTAAAGAATTAAAGATAGTTCACAGTGAAAGTCGCGTTGGACGCGGCAAAATCCAAAAGAGGCCCTGTCTTGTTCCGGGAGGATTCCGGGACGGACAGCGGCCTTTATTTTTTATCCGGGTGCGTTCCTATTCACTCCCCCCTTAATGCCACCACCGGATTAGCCAGCGCCGCCTTAATGGCCTGGAAGCTTACGGTGATCAGGGCGATCAGCACCGCCAGGACGCCCGCGATCAGGAACACCGTCCAGGAAATAGGGGCACGGTAGGCATAATCCTGGAGCCAACGGTGCATGGTCCACCACGCAATGGGCGATGCGATCACCAGGGCAATAAGCACCAGCAGGAGGAATTCCCCGGACAATAGGCTGAACAATTGAACAGAAGTGGCTCCCAATACTTTTCGGATCCCGATCTCTTTCGTACGCTGTTCCGCCGTGAACATCGCGAGACCCAGCAGGCCAAGACAGGAAATAAAAATGGCGAGGAAGGCAAAATAATTACTAAGGGCGCCGATCACCTGCTCGCTCTTATAGATCTTCTGGTATTCCTCATCGGCAAACTGGTAGGTGAAGGGGAATGAAGGGTTCAGTTCTTTACATAATTTTTCAAGCCCGGTCAGTGCCTGCCGGGTCTTCCCCGCCTCCGTCCTTACCAGGATATTACCCCATTCCTCCTGCTCGTTCAACCGGAGCACGAGGGGATTGATCGGATCATGCAGGGAGGCAAAATGAAAATCTTTGATCACGCCGACGATCGTTCCCTTATGGCCCCAAAAAGTAAGGTTCCTGCCCACAGGGTCTTTATAGCCGGTCTTTTTTATGGCTGCCTCATTAAGGATATAACCGATGGAATCCCTGGGATATGCTTTTGAAAAATCCCTTCCTTCCAGCAACCGCACATTCGTAGTCCTGGTAAAATCATAGCCCACGGATGCCTGGATAAAAGAAGGCTTGAACCCGGCCGGCTTCCCATCCCAATCAACGCTGCCGGTGCCGTTATCGATGCTGGTAGGCGCCTCCGTCATCCGCGACATCGATTGTATGCCGGGCAACTGCATCGCCTGCTCTTTGAACAGGCTGTACTTTTTTATCAGGTCTCCCTCTATCGGGATATAGACAAGATTCTCCCGCTTGAATCCGGGGTCCGAGGTTTGGATATAATGTACCTGTTGGGTCACGATGATCGTGCCGATGATCAGGACAATGGACAACACGAACTGGAACACCACCAGCCCTTTCCGGAAGAGGGTAGCGCTCCTTCCGGTCTTCATCTTTCCCTTCAATACCTTAACGGGCTGCAAGGAAGAAAGGAACAGCGCCGGGTAACTGCCGGAAATACAGCCCGTGATCAGGGCAAGCCCCGCCAACTGCCACCAGAAACCCGTAGCCGGGCCAGGCAATAGGATCTGCTTACCGGTGATGCTATTGAAGAAGGGCAGCAGAACACCTACCAACAGCAAAGCTACGATCGCAGCCAGGAAGGCCAGGAGGATCGCTTCCCCGATGAACTGTCTTATCAGGGCGCCCCGCATGGCTCCCACTACCTTGCGCACGCCTATTTCCTTCGCTCTTTTCGCGGAACGCGCCGTCGTAAGGTTCATAAAATTGATGCAGGCGATCAATAGGATAAAGACGGCGATGATGCTGAATAATCGCACATATTCGATGCGTCCGCCGCTGACCTCTCCATCCTTAAACCGGTTGTGCAAATATCCTTCTCCAAAAGGCAGCATCCCGAGTTCGACCCGATGGCCCGAATTCTTATCCCCGGAAAATTTCTCCAGGAATCTTTTGACTTTTGCCGCTACCAATGCAGGATTGGCATCCGGCCTCAACAGGATCGTGGTCCGGGGAGCGGAATTCCCCCAGTTCCTCATATAGGGGTATTCTTCATAAAAAGCCTGCCAGTTGATAAGATAGTCGAATCGGAGGGTGGAGTTCTCAGGCACATCGTCAAAGACGGCGGTCACTTTAAAATCCTTCCACTCCTTTTGTTTGTCCTTTCGCAGGGTCTTACCCATGGCTGCCGCCGGGCTTCCAAAAAAATCAACAGCCATCTTTTTTGAAATGGCTATATCGACGGGTTCTTTGATCGCATTAGCGGCCTTACCCTCTAATATGGGAAAGCTGAAGATCTTAAAAAAATCCTCCGTTGCAAAGCCGCCCTTCTGCTTCAGGATCTTACCGCCACCCTGGAAAGTATAATCATCATCCCAGTCCGCGCTGACGCCAAAGGCTATTTCCGGGATCTCTTTTTTCAATTCCTCACCCAGCGGGGCGGGCGTATCATAATCCGCCGTGATCTTATTATCCGCAAACTCGCGTTCGAACAGGCTATAAAGACGGGGATTGTTGACATGAAAGGCATCCACGCTGCGTTCATCCTTCACCCACAGCAGGATCAGCAGGCTGCAGGCCATGCCCAGCGCAAGGCCGAGAATATTGAGGAAGGAAAATGCTTTGTTGTTGCGTAAGACCCGGATGGCGACGGTAAGGTAGTTTTTAAACATAGTTGGTTATCTCTCTGCCCTTTTCATCAGATGGCATGCCATATTTATAACCAATTGATTATCAAACTATATCATTCGAATTGAGGCTTCGGATTGCACGCTTTTGGGACGGGAACTGTTCAGTTTTGGGGCCGGCACCCGATGGTCATGACATACCATGTCGATGCTGATCCATTCCAGCCCAAGGGCGACTGTCAAGGCGCATTTTTTGAACAGGATGGCCAATTCATCCAATGAATCCCTTAGCCCGATCTTATCAGGCATGAGATCCCTATAATCCGCCGGCGTATTTCTATGATAAGCAGACAATGCTTCGAGGGTAGTGGTCTCCTTATAATTTCTCGGTATGATCTTTATTTTCTCGGGGTTTCTGTACAAGTGCACCTCTAGATCCTTCTTTTTCAGGCGATAAGACACCCTCACCAACATTCCCCTCCTGTAAAAGTCTACCATATATTTACCGGGGCTTCTATGGGACGGTTGCGGCATTAATTTGCACTCCTGCTCCATAAAGTCAAATGAATGGAGGACCCTCCATTCAAAATCTTTCAGGAGGATTTGTCGGCATTCCTGCATAGGCTAATGTAAAAAACACTTTTGCCTTTCCGGCAGGATCGGGGGTCAAATGAACAGACGCGTCAAAAAGGGGGATAAGTGTGTAGATGGGGGAATAGGTGTGCGGGGAAGTGTTTAGTTTTGGGCAAGCTCAGTAATGAGTTGGTCGACAACGGCTTTGCTCATAGCTGTGATATGCGCATCGTATTGATCCAGGTATTGTCCCGTTTTCTTTTTAAGGGATTGGAACATTTTCAGCTCGATTCCTTTATCATTGTCCGGAATGGTGAGGCTGCCATTTTTTACTTCCGTACCATCCGGTCTCAACAGTTTATAGGAGACTACCAGGTCTGTTCTTATGGGCTCCACCGTAAGCACATCCCAACCGAGAACGTAGATAATGATCCATATAAGATGACCCTTGTCATCGACGACAAAGGTATTTGGCACCTGATCGATCGACAATTGCAGGCGCTGGCCCTGCAGTTTCTGTTTGAGTCCCTTTTTACCCGCATAAGAAACAACGGTAGAGGTCACATTGTTGATGGCGATCTTTGGATTAAGGACACAGGTATTCTTATAATCATATTGCCAGTAAAAGACTAAAGGCAGCAAGTGGCTGGTGTTTTTTTCCGTATTGGATATTCTCTCGTTGGCCGGAGTGATGGAAGAAGTGATGCTGAGGGATTCGTTGGCTTTTCCCTGGGGCGGTGGGATAGCCCCATCATAATGCCGGTTCACCCATTTATTGATCATTTTCGGGCCAAGGCAACCGGATACAAAAAACACGGTACAGCTAAATAGCAGGGAACGGTAAGAACGCATAAGATAAGATAGATTTTATGGCAATTTCCTGCCATTCATTTTTACTTTCATGTCCACGGTAATGGGAATATCCCTACCCATGACCTGCATGGCGCCCTCTACATGGGCGGTAATACTGGCGTTAACCAGCATTCCCGTCTTCGTGTCGATTTCATAGTCGCCCCGTTGATGCCCCTTTAGATTGGCAGTCACCTCATACCCCATTATAGAGATGGCAGCGCTGTCGCTGGTCATATCTCCTTCCGAACGGATAAGGGCGACTCCATCATCGATCCCTTTTAGCGTGAACGAATTATTGACATTCAGGTTCAGATCGGATTGTTGTTTCCCGCTGGACTTCCATTGGTCGCCGATATGTACGGCAGAATCCGGAAAGATCTTGAACAGCTGATCCATATTCTTCTTGACGATCCCGTTGCCGATCACTTGTTCCAGGCGGCTGCGTGCCATTTTGCGGACATTCAGGTCGGAATTATTGAAACCCTCCATGATCTTGTCCCCCATCTCCTTATACCCCGTCACCGTCTTCACTTCACCCAGGGGTGTGATCACGGCCACGATGCGGGCGGAGGTCAGGGCGCCCAGCATTTTTTCCAGGGGGTCGTGTGTGGTGGCGGCATTGGCGGCATCCATTTCCGTTTCGGTCCCACTGGAATTCGTATATAAATGCACCTTGTCGTAGCGGATATGGAATACGAAATTCCCTGCGCTGTCCTTAGTCATTTCATAGTACACCCCGGTATTGGACCTGTTCACATTGTCCACCTTCTTTTGCCCCGATTCCATTTTCAATTCCGATTCATTGCTGATATCGTAGTGATAGCTGGAATTCGCTATGGGGCTGAGTCGTAGTTTATACGTCTTGCTCCCATCGCTCCCCGCGATATGGCGGTCGGAGTTGGGTTGCATTTTGCAGGAGAAATTACCGAGTATAATAAGAAAAAATAATAACCTCATCGGGGAATTGTTATGATGCGAGATAAAGCATGATCTTATTTACAATATTTTTCCAGATACTCCTTGGCCATTTCCCTATCCAGTTCAAATAATCGGTTAAAATCTTTGCAACCTTCATCCTTTCTCGAGGTTTCACAATATATTTCCCCCCTTACACGCAGTGCATAGGGAGTGTCAGGATAGTACAGCAGGATTTTATCGCATTCCTGCAGGGCTTGGCCATAATTTTTAATTTTGAAATGGCAAAAAGCAACATTTATGTAGGTAGCAATATTATGACTGTCGAACGAAGAGTCTATAAGCAGTGCGCTTTTATAGTCCGAAAGGGCTTCTGAATACTTTAATTGCCTTTGCCTGATCAGGCCTCTGTTATTGTAATAGACGTCCTGGCCGGGTTTCAGTCTGATGGCTGTATTCTCATCAAGTAATGCGCTGTCCAGTTTTTTCTCACCGACATACGACATAGCCCTGCTGTCATAAAAATCTGCATCCCCTGGATCCTTTCGAATCGCCTTGTTATACCAAAACAGAGAAGAATCGTATTTTTCTGCTAAATAATAATATTTCCCGAAATGATAGTAAGTACGGACACTTGATGGATCCAGCTGCAGGGAATAAAAAAGGTCCCTTTTAGCACCGTTAAAATCCTTCATTAGCGCTTTGCTGGCGCCCATGTACCGATAGCTGTCTGCCACGCGGTATTTCCGTTCTATGGATTTAGCGAACCAATAAACAGCCCTGTCGAATTTCAACCGGACATAATTATCGCAAGCGATACTGTACGCACTGCTGTCCTGAGAACAAACGGTCTTAAATGAAATAAGAAATAGTACGATGAGCGAATATTTCATGTTTATTTTTACAGGGAATGCTTTCTTCCGAAATTTAATATTATTCCTACGGATGCAATGAAGCTATTATTCATGTGATCACTTATCTGCTGAAGTTTTTCAGGATAAGAAGGCCCCGACACATACGAGACCCCGGGAGATATCGAACTATTGATCCTGTACCCCAATTTTAAGATAGCGGATAACGATAAGCCGCTACCGGTGTCCGATCCAAGCCCATTATATCTTATTCCGGTCATTGGAATCAAATAGTTAGCATCCTTGGTCTTAAATGTGGTAAGCAGGTCGTTACCCCGATCATAACTAAATTTAAGACCGATTTCTCTTTGGTATAACAACCCGACAAGTGTCCTGATCCTCCTTTTCTGCATAAAATAATAAAGAATACCGGGTGATATACCCAATCCCTGGTACCGGTCTTGGGAAAAGCCGCTTGTAATCGTTAGATTCCCTGAAATATTATAATCAATAAAGAAGCATCCTGAATAAATACGGTACCCTCCCTCCAATCCTACGGCAAACCTGTTTTTTTCCTGCGATTTTCCAATTCCCGGGTTCAAAAAAAAAACGAACACCGCTATCAATGAAAAATATAGCTTCATTTACTTACTATTTAAAAATTTATATTCCCTCTCGCTCCGATCGTAAAAGACCCCGCTACAGTGCTGATCGATCCGGGACCCGGCAAACTCCCTCCTATAATATTAAGTGGTTTAGTCATGCTCGCGTGAAGACTATATCCACCGAATATAGAGATCCATTTTCCTAATCTGAGCGTTGGAAATATTCCCAATGTAAGTCCGCCACCCACGATCTTATAACTGCCGTCCCTCGTATAACCCTGTACAGTGCCTGATACGCCGTCTGCAACTCTTGGCTTTGACATCATGGCGCCCACAGCCAAAGTCGTATTGATGCTAAACATGAATTTCTTTGCTATTGGAAATAATTCATACTCTCTTCCTACGAATGGCCCTACTTGAGTATACCCATTATCAAGATATACTCCTCCTACAGGGTCCGCCTTCATGTGGTACCATGCTGCACCTGCTTGCCATTGGTGTCCATTTTTGCCCTTGAATGCCCATCCGATCTCTGCATTAGCTGCCGGTTCATCCAGCGTACCTGTTCCAAACGGCCATAGGTTTCTATAATTCTGGTCGCTATTATGAAAAGATGTAACATCCCCTCCTAAAGGTACATAATTTGTACCGGCATACCGTAAGAACAGGCCTGGTTCTTGATTGCTTCCAGGCTTGCCTTTATCCCCGCCTCCATCGGCCAACCCCGAAGGGAAAGTAGTAAAATTATTGTTAATGATATTTGCGGCAGTGACAGACGTTTTAATTGCAATACTTGTAATACTAAAAATCTGATTTAAAGTACTAACCCCTTTTACAATATCGGTGGCCGTATTTGCCGTAGTAACGGCAGCATGGACGCCGGGACCAATAAACGACTTAAAAGCATCAACGGCTCTATAACTGTAGGAAAAGTCACGAGCCACTCCTCCCACTGAATTTACACTCTCCAATCCATCCATATCGGTATTGGTGATTGGGTCGCAACCCGCATATTGATAAGGTGTAAGGTAAGGATACCCATCCGTGAGCGGATCCAGCTGCACAAACCGACCTATTTGCGGATCATAATTCCTGAACCCATAATCCAGCCAGTTCAGATCTCCATCGTCAAAGAACTCCTTGTTGTTGTAAAGATAATTGTTCTTTAGATTCCCTTCCCCAACATCCCCCAGTTTCTTACTGCTGATCCCCGCGATCTTCAGCCCATATGCATAGTAATGGTTTTCCTCTATAATATTACCCGCCGTAATGCCCACTGCCAAGTTATCGAAATAGACGGATTGGTCACTACGATTACTCACATACACATACACATATCCATTTTTGGGTGCTTTATAATTGGGAAGACCCAATGGCGGAGTAGAAGTCGTCCAGGTGGATTGGACCTGTTGCTGTGCCACTCCCCCGTCGGCAGCGGAAATAAGGTTAAATCGTTCGTCGAAGAACAGGATCGTCAGGTAAGCCTGGGGCGTAGCGCCCGTACTGTTGGAAGGCTCTACTGCGTTGATAAATCCGGTGGTACTTCCAAGGTTGCCGGTAATCGGCGTTGCGTTCCCGTGTACCAGGGTACCGGCCGTAGAACTGCCGCCTAACGCCCCCGCAAGGCTGTTCAGGATATTGGGTATGATATTGGGATTGTTATTGGTGATCGACCCCTGAAAATAGTATTGCACCGTAGCCGTCACCTGGTCGCCCGCCATCACTTTTTGCAGGGTATTCGGCCCGATGGTATGACCGGCCAGATTGCCCAACGCACTGACCGAAGCAGTGGTATTGACGCTTTGCCAGCCAACAGGAGTTGAAACACGGGTCGCTTCCACTTCATTGCTACCGCCGGTCTGCCCAAAGATAGCGTCTTCGACCGTCGGCCGGCCCGTCGTCGTCTCCATTGTACAGGTGTTGCTGGCGCTATGGGTTTCCTCTGTCAGGATCATCCGCACATTCTTCTGGTAATCCATGACGAAATAATCCCAGGCTCCCGACTTGGAATTAGGAAGAGTGATATTGCCATTTTCCGACAAAGCATCTAAACCTGGCAGGGTGGTGGGCGTCACGACGCGGATCCTGCCTTCTTCAAAATTGATATAGGATAATCCGCCGGTGCCGCTAAAAGGGGCCGCAGAAGAAAGGGTGAGTGTAGCTGTCTCCTGGTAGACATATTCGTTAATATAGGTCGTGATAGTAGATACGCCCCCGGATTCCGGAATGAATACCCGCTGTAGTTTTTCTCCATCGGCACTGTACACGATCTTGATTGTACCTTTCCCTACAATACGGACCTGGTCCGGCTTATCCAGGAAATTGTAGCTGATCCCCGGAGTTCCCGCTACGCCATTATTAAGACTCTGAACATTTTTATTAAGATCAACAACCAGGTTCCCATTGGCATCGAACACATAATCCGCGGCCGCGCCATTTGCTCCGTCCTTAAAATCCCCGAACTGTCCGTTGACAGTCGTGGAGGTCATCTGGTCGGTAACGCTTTGCAATTTATTACTATGTGCCCCATAGGCGTAATGCAGGTCATCAATGGTAATAGGGGTGGCCGTGCCGGGGGTAACACCTTTTTGCAGCATCGTCAGCAGGTTCCCGTTGAGATCATAGGTGATCTGTCCGCTACTGCCCGTAATAGAAAAGTCCATCTTCGTATTACTGTAGCCGTCACCCGGGTGCTGCTGCTCCTGGAATACGGCATTCATCAACCTGCCCGCATTATCGTAACTGTATTCATACTTCCGTTGCGCATCGTCTCCCTGCGTGTTCCAGAGTTGCGCCCCTACCTGTCCATTTAACTGGGTAGTGGCAAAGGCATTGTCCCGGTTGTCGTAGCCGAGATAGAGTCCGAAGAAATGCCCCCATTTATTATAGTTCGCGGGAGTCTTTAGTGCATAGTCTTTATTGATCCCTGTGATCTGGTTATGAATATTAAAGCTGTACTCAAAGGATTCGAGGTCGGCATTCCCGCCGGCGGTATAGCCCGGGTCGAGATGCTTGGTCTTTACGCGGCCCATATCGTCATAATCGTAGGACGACACCGTCTTGAAGGCATTGCTGCCAACTTGTTTCTGCAGCGAGACGACCCTGCCCAGCCTGTCAAAAATATATTTATTCAGGGTGACAAACCCAGTATACCCCGTGCCAGGCGCCGAATGACTGGAACAGGAACTAAGCAAGCGTCCGGTAAAATGATATTGCAAGGTAGTTATATCGACGCCCGACTTAATATTGTCCTCCAAGATTTGTATGGGCCTTCCCTTTTCGTCATAGTAATGGGTCGCATTAAGAAAAATATTCGTTCCCAACACCCTGGTCTGGCTTCCCGTAGGCATATTGATCGTGCGGAGGGAACTCACTATAGGAAGTACATTGGGATCGGAATTGGAGTAGGCTGATGCATTGGTGAAATTATTATCGAATCCTTTTACTCCTGTAAACGCATAATTATCGTAATAAAGATATTTCAAGATCGTTGTAACAGACGCATTTGCCATATTGGCAGGAGAAATAGGGTTATTCAGTGTCACAACGGATCCGCTATACGCAGGTGAACCAGGCAAGGGGTCTATTTCTGCGATGAACTGATCGTTGGTCCCGCTTTGAAAGCTACCGCCTCCATCACTGATAAAAGATATACTGTTGGATGCCACATATCTTGGAATATTGATATCCCGGTGATCATAGGAAAGGTCTACACTCGTCGGCGGTACATGAGCAGGAACATTCACCGTAGTGAACGTAACGGAATTATCAATATCCGTTTGTAGGGAAGCAATACTTGCACTTGTATTGTAGAGCGTGGTGATCACGGGCCTGTCGAGTTCATCATAAAGTTTTCCCGTCCATTGGGGCGTCAGTAGTCCCGCCTGGTTGCCATCCTGCATGAATACCACCCGGTCCCGGATATCATAGAGCATTTTCAACGGAGCGGCATCCGGCGCTTTCTTCCAAACGGTCCTTCCCTTTGCATCATAAAAATATTGGAAACACATTCCGTCCAATACCTGCTGCCCGGCCGTGCCCGCAAAAGACCAGCTATTCGCATCCAGGTATTTCACCGCCTCCGGCTGGAGTTGGTAACGCAACAATCCAAAATCGTCATAAACGCTATAGGTGCAGATCCATCCGGCATGGGCAGCGGTAGGCACATTGTCCAATTGTACTTTTTTAAGGATCAATTGTCCGGCCTTATTTCTGTATTCCACCACCTGCGCCTGGTTCACATCCGTATAGATGGTTTTCTCCATGCTGCCTGCCGGATACGCACCATGATTGACAGGAGCGTCTCCCTGAATATAATCCACGGTCCACTGCTGCACATTGTCCGTAAGGGTATTGACATCATATATTAATGAATTGCCTGTGGAAGCAGCCCACTTATTGCCCGACTCCTTAACGAGCTTCGCCCTGTTCAGCGGATCATCAAAAAAAGTGATGGAAGAAAAGGCCGAAGTCTCATTGTAGGTATTCGTATAGTAGGCAGGTTGCTCTGTAAGCGGGCTCGTCTTGAACTTCCCCGATTGAGTGCTGGTTGTGTAGGGTAGGAATTTTTGGGTTTCCCGCCCGGTAACAGGATCATAATGTGAAAACTCAACCATATCGCCCCAAAGGGTGTTACCCGGCGCAGGAATAGCTGTCTCGCGGGTCACTTTCTCTATCGATCGCCCCAGGCCATCCAGGTAGGTAGTCGTCTGCAATTTCGGGCCGATGGCTAATTGATCCACTGCCTGAAAATTCGTGATGCCACTCGTAAGGACGGCATGCTCCCGGATATAATTGTAGTCTTCCCAATTCACAGAAACGACCGAGATCTTTACCACATTGGATGTAATGGTAAGCGTCGGTGTATGTCCCAGCAGGATAGCAACAGCAACGGAGGTCCTCCGCCGGAAATAGGCAGTTTGCGTCAGCGATGCGGACAAGGTCAGGCTCGTTAGGGTATTCCCTCCCAGGGCATAGGGCAGGTTCGGCGACACAACAGTTGGAACAGCCTGAAAAGTGCCCGTAGGCGTCAGGCTATATTCCCAGAGGTAGATCATCGTCGCGCTCCCAAGAATGGGCGGATTGATCTCCACTAATGGATCGGGTGTCTGGCTATAGGAGTAATGATCCTTGCCCGTGTTCGTGCCGACCGAATAGCCCGGGTTCCATATCTGCGCAAAGGAGCGTTGGGGAACGATCGATACAAATAGGAGGGTCAACCAAAATATGAATGCTTTGTTTTGCATAACGCTTCTTTTCATTGAAAAGGAATGATATTGTTCAGTATACTATTGTACACCTCTTTTGATCTCTGCGGTCGCTACTTTTTTCGATGCTGCCTTTTTCAAAAACTCCTGCCGCTGCCCATCCAGCATATCCCTATACTTCTTCCATTGCGCATCCGTAAAAAGGGTCTTGATCTGCCGGTCGGACATCTGCACATTCGCGGTCAACCAGGCTTTTCTTTGCTCTATATCCAGGTGCAGTAAGTTCAGGCTATCCATGGATTTCTCCTGCTGTCCCGCCATCGCCTGAAAGGCCTGTTCCTGTCCCTCCGACAAAGAAAGGTAGAGCGCCAGGCGATGGATCCTCATGGTACGCAGGCTGTCTTTCGAAGGAGCCGTTTGCCCATGAACCTTACAGAGCCCAGCCAGTAGCAGCAGCGGGAGGATCAGGTATTTTTTACAGATTTTCATACATCGATTTTTTATTAGAATGAAGCTGGGTTCAAAACATAATCGTAATTATATAATACACAGAACTGGCCTATGTCCGGCTGCGTGATCAGGCAGGCAGGGTCGGGGCCCAGGATGGGGGCTCCGTAAACAATCACGGAAGAAGTCCCGTTGCCAGCGAAAGAACCCGAACCGGTGCTGTTATCGAATTCAAAGGTCACTGAATAACCGAGCGTAAGATTGTTGACATAAAAGGGTTGGTTGACGCCCGTGTAAAAATGGACTACGATATCGGCCCGCTCGCTGCCGTCCATCAGGGTAACAATATTCTCAAACGATATGACCCCATATACGGACAGCGGAGAAGGGCAGGACCCACCCGAAGGGCCCACATCCCTCCAGCTTTGCTGGTTATAAGTCGGACTATTGGGGTTCAGATCCCTTCCTAAATAAAGAGTATGAGCAACTCCACCTACTAAGCGGCAGCTTGTCGGATCCCCATAGTTATACACCCAATTCATATCATTATCCACCATGCATATCCGATGGTCCGGGGAATTGGCATATGCCTGGGCATTGGCCGCTATCTCGTCGATGGCCTGCTGATCCGCATCCGCCTGGCTGATAAGAGAAGAATACTTGTTCGCCGGCACCGTATAGGTCACAAATCCTCCCTTATTCCCTTCGTCACAGCTTTGACTCGAATCGGTCTCCGTTTTTAACACATTATGATAGACGAAAAGGCAGCTTCCATTGGCATTTGCCGTAATAGGTCCCTGGACCAGCAGATCGGCCTCCGCCTTGGCATCCGCATCTTCCTGGCTGATAGTGGAGGTATATCTTCCGGCAGGCACGGAGTAAGGGGCGTCGGTACCTACATATCCTGGCGAGCAATTCGACCGGGTGAATAATTCGGTCACGAGGTGATTGGGATAAGTTCCGGGGCAGCCATTCTGTTTCGCGGCTGAAATATTGTTGTATTCATACATCTTCAGCACTGAATGGTTCTCGTCTTTTACAAAAAGAAGTCTGCCCAGGTTGTCATACTCATAGTAGGTTAGCCGGTTGTTCTCATCGCATTCGGAAGTCTTCCCGATCAGAGGGTCATAAGCAAGGGTCCGCAACCTCGCCATCTTGGGATAAAGGCGCAGCTCGTCTATATTCGCGCTTCCGCCGATGGTAACGATCGACGTTCCCTGGGCTATGTCATATTCGTAATAAGTGAAGCCATTGATCGTGGGCGCGGATTTCACCAGTGTGCCGCCGGATGATACGGAAATGGGTGAAGTGGCCCAGAACGAAAGTGTGTAAGGTTTAGCAGTATTCAGGCCCGCTGACAAACTTTGTGTAGAGAGGGGGAAGGATTTGGTCCCTGTAATGGCGCTATTCACAGTCGCCGGCACGCTGCCGCTAATGACCCAGCCCCCAAGCGATCCCGTCTCAAAACTCGTGTAAGCCACTTTATCGATGATCGGAGTGGCATTGATCGCAGAGGCAACGACATACTTATCGTCGTAATCGTAAACGTTGGTTATCGCCCGGCCACCTTCATCCTGTATGCCGGCTAAATTACTCGCCAGGTCATAGGTAAGGGTCTGCGTTACCTTATAGATCGTGGAATTCCCGCCATTGTCCGGTGAATAAGGAGATACGGTGGTACTGGGTTGTGTAAATCGCTGTTCGAGGATTCGTGCAGGCCTGATATCTCCGTTGGCAATTTGTACAAACTCCGTTACTTTCTCGCTCAGTAAGCGTTCGGTGCCTGGCGTAGCGACATAACTAACGGTAGAGTAAGTGCTGACGGGAAGACTCACTATATTATACCGTAACAAGCTTTGAAGGGCCGTATTCGCAGTGCCGGAATAGTCGGAAGTATACCGATTGTATTTTTTGATGACATCTCCATTGCTCTGGGTGACGCTTATTTGCTTTACTTCGAAGTTGTTTGTATTGTAAGCATAATTCGTGATCGTTTCCGCGCTCTTAGATGGATCGCTGGTGCTGAATACCTTCTCGGAAGTAGCCGTTAATTCCAGCCGGCCCGTAAATAGATCATAGGGGTCTACGGTCAGATCCGAATTCCCCGGAGAAAGGACATAGGACGCAGGATCGTCATAAACGGTAGGCTTCACCCATTCCGAGCTCCGGAGGGAATAGGTATATCTCACCAGGCATTTCGTCGATTTCAAATTCATGGGTACTTTTATCTTTGGGGGGCAAAGGCTTAAGAACAGGGGATTACTCAAGCTGGCCTTACCCGAATGCGATCCGGATCTTGTATACGTCACGTTACCCAGAGAATCGCAGTTGGTTAGATCAGTCCAGCCATATTGATTGGTGGTACTTTTTACTATGTTCCCATTCTTATCAAAGACGGTCGTAGATAATGGGAGGCCATAAGCCCAGGGTGCAAATCGCTGTTTGGCTGAAAAGTCCTTATTGTCCCCGGGGAGAACCCATATCCCATATTGGTCCGAACTGGTGAACACATGCACGGTCTTTCCGATGGTACCAGGGTTCTCGATGACCTCCACCCGCTTGAACTGCGTCGGCAAAGGACTCGCCCCATTCAGGTCCGTATTATAATACACGGTATAGCTTTGATCCTTGCTGCTATCGCCGGAAAAGCAGGTTAGCCCTAGCGTAAGCACGGCTCCGACAAAGTCGACCACTACGGCCGCCCAGGCCAGGAACCCCGTACTGACAAACACCAGGTTGAGCACGTCCAACACGTCGGTCACTAGAGATACGATCCCCAATGTCGGCCCCAGCGTCTCCATTAATTTTTGAAACCCAACCAGGTCGACGGCTTCCATTTGCGATAAGATACCGGGATATTTATAGGTCCAATAGCATTCGCCGAAAGGCAAAGAGCTCCAGGTGATATGATATTTCTTTAGCTCCGATGCATAGTGACTGCCCATGATCGTACTGTTCACGGGCATTTCCAGGGCCCATAGCGAAGAGGCGGTCCCCGGTCCGCTCAGGTTATACCCATACTGGGTAACGATCGGGTTCGCGCAGCCGTTGGAACTGCCTCCGTCCGTAGAACTGGTCTGCTGGACATGCACGCCTCCTACCGGACCTTCACTCTTCAAGGGAATGACCCCCGCATTCTGTTCATACTGATAGCTTAGCGTCCCACCCGTAGGGTAAATGATCTGCTTGAGCAACCCATTTTTGGCATAGAGGCTTTTAGCATTGAGGATCACCTGTCCGATTTGGCTTTTATTCAGGAAACAAAGGCCCCTCAGCTGATTGTTATTCAGTTGCGAAACAGCGACATTCAGAGGAATGGAGGTATTCAAGGCAATATCATAGGGCAGGTTGCTATTGCCATTATAAAATCCCCAGATATCTTTTGCATAGAAAAAAGAAGGGGGCACAAAATCATCGGGTGCATCGGAACCCAGGAAATAGTCGAAGACATACGGCGGCGTGTCCTCTTTCAGATCCACCCCTATCTTCGTCACGGATCGCAGGCAGAGGCGGGATGCCTTCTGTTGGAAAGCCGTAGTAGGTGTTCCATATCGGTTCTGAATGAAATAGGAAGTCTTTAGCAGGTATTTAGAGAGAGAGCGGCCCTGGTATTTCACATCTACAGAAGCTAAAACGGAATCCCCGTTCAGGTCCTGTCTCGGGCTCCCATAATTGAAAATGACATTATGCCCATCCGGATAGGTAATGGAAGATATGGCCGGAGACACAGCGATCGATCTTTTATAGGAAATGATCGAATAATCCCCATTTTGGTTATACGAAATATCCGATCCGGCCGTATTATCGATGAAATGATCGTTATAATTAATGGTAATTTTCCTGTTCGTCAGCGAATCGTCCACTTCCGATAAGAACCAGTTCCCGATCACATAGGGATTCACCAACTTGGCATTCTCGAACCCGGACTGAAAATAGACATGCCCGGCGCTGAATTTCGGTTGCGTCAACGGCTGGGTGGCATTGGCGTCACAAAAATCCGCATGCAATACTTTCGCCTTGCCTTTTCGGGCAAAAATATAGGTCATTCCATCCACGTCCTGTATGCTAAAAGAGGTGATGGTCGTACGGATCCCATCGTTGATCATCGTAGGGTCCAGCTTGAATCTTATTTTAATCCTGCTGTCCCCCAGCATCCGGCCTATACCCGCACTCTTATCCAAAACAAATATCCCGGACTTGCCGCTGAATTCAAAGGAAAAATAATCCAGCTGCTTGTCCTCCATCGTCACATTATGCTGGGAATATACCTGGTTCTTTCCCGGGTAGATCGGGTATTTCGTCAAAGCCCCCGGACAGCCATTGGCTATGGGGGTGTTCGCGTATAAGTACCCTGCAGGGTATCGCGAAATATCAAGGTTGCTTGGATCGTTACTAGGTTCACGGGCTTGCTGGTCGTCCGGCTCCCCGACCTGCATACGGGTGATCGACCCTCCCGCAACAAGGTTCCATCCCTGGCCCGCATCGGAAGCGATATCGTTTACCTTCAGCCCATTGCCGGAGTTATAACTCAGGGTTACTGACGACGACAACTTGCCTTTATGATCCTGCCAGTTGAACATCGGTATGCTAAAGACGGCGCTTCCCGTTTGTAGGTTCACCTGTGCATACGGCGTGACGAACGTCAATAAAAATGCGCATGAAATAAGCATCCTTTTGAGTGACATAGAACAGTTTTTATATCCAAAAAATCTTTATACTCTTTCTATCAAAAATTATAACCCACCCTGAACTTCAGCGGCTGAGCCTTAGGGATCTGCTGATAACTCAGGAAATCCCATAACAATTGAAATCTGGTCTTCTTGAATACCTTGGTCTTCATCGAAAGGATCTTGCTCACCCCCAGCAAGCCGCTTTCTTGCCAGCTGTCCAGGCTATGGATCGCATTCAGTGAAGTAAAAGGCTGCTGGCAATTGTATTCGAAGCCGCCACTGGCAAACCAGGTCTTCTTCACCTGGATATCCAGGAAGCTCCTTAATCCCGCCCCCTGGCTGCTCACATTGACATGGCTGAAATCATTGCCCCAGCCGATCTTATAACTGGCCCCGACACCCACCCTGTTCTCCTTATTGAGTTTATAGCCCACCGACAGGCCCAGGTCGGTCGTGGTTGGGAAATAATAATTCCCATGCGCAGTCTGCAGGTTCGTACCATACTCGATCCGCTGTGAGAAAGTCTTCGTTTTTTCAGAATTCGGCTTAAAACCGGGCATATTCAAGTCGCTGCCACCGCCGGCATTTACCTTATCTCTCAACTGATCCAACTGCCCCTGCGTTGCCTGGATATTTCTCCGCACCAGGGATTCCGCATTGGGCCCGTTGGCGCCGAACTGGCTCTGAAGGGAAGACAGGATCTGGTCCCTCGTTTGCAATCCCTGTACGGTCTGCCCTGCCTGCCCGGTCAGTGAGGAATTCCCCGGTATACCAAAAGCTCCCGAAAGAAAAGAATTGCTCTTCATAAAGGCGGTGAATGCCGGCAACTTGTCCAGCACGACAAGGGCCGTCCGGAATAATTTATCGGGGTCATTCAACATTTCTTTATATTCCTTCACCTGCTGGCCATAATAATACAGTTGCTTATTATAGTCATTATAGGTATTGCTGAGTCCTGCCGGCAAATGCGTATACTTACTCAGGTATTGCTGGATCTGCTCCTTCCTTTGGTGCATGAACTGTTTGATCTCGTCGGCATCCTGGATCTTCGCCTGCAACTGTTGCAGTTGCATCAGCGAGTTTTGAAGTTGCGCAGGATCTATTTTAGTAGAAGAAAGGAGTTGCGGGTTTTTATCAAGGAATGATAGAGTCCCTTTTAACGAGTCGATATAGGCCATATATTCCCCGCTGACCGGTCTGGTCCCTCCGACTGTATCATTCTTTAATTTCCGGGACAGGGCTGCATACCTCTCCGCCGATTGATTGAACAAGGTTTTAGCTCCGGTGGAGTCGATCTTATATAGTTTCTTCTTCAGCCGTTCCTCCCGCCTGGCCATCTTTTCCAGGTATTTTTCCGTCTGCCGGGTAAGCCTTTTATCGAGGTCGGCGGTCTTCCCCTGTATCTTACCGAAAAGCCTGGAAGGAAAATGGACGATCCTATCCGTGACGGAATCCGCGGACTGCCCGTAGGAGGCGGCCCCGCCAAGGAAGATCCCCATCAGTAAGATCAAATTCATTTTTCTCTTCGGCATAGAAATGTATTTTGCAAAGACCAATAATTACTTCTTCGCTCTTTCGTCCATCAGTCGTTCAAGTCTGTCTATTCGCTCTCGCTGAGTTTTCAATTCCCGGCTTTGTTCTTCATTTTTCTTATTCTGTTCTATGATATACAGCGTCAGCTCCTCGATCTTCTTCACCAACAAAGTCTGGTTGCTCCCCAGGTCCAGTCCATTCTTCTGCACGCTGTCGGCCGTGGGCATTTCCGGAAGATGACCGTTGGATCGTATGTACCTGGCGACATTGGAAAGAGACGGGAGTCGATATTCTTTTTTAAAGACATAGTCGGGGAAAGAGGCGGACATGGTCACCACGACCTTTCTCGCGGCGATGGTCCCTTCCACCGCCAGTTTATTGGTTCCGGGGGCAATAGTACCGATACCCATATTGCCATTGGGTAAGAATGTCATATAGGCGGGGAATATCCATTGCGTACCATTGTTAAAATACAATTGAAAGGCATTACCCTCGCTGGAATTTCTTTTTGTGAGCGACCACATTTTCGTATTGCTGCTGAATGTGATTTTGGCGTTGCCATCCGTTGTGTTCTCAAGGATGGATTCCACATCAGATCCTGCTCCTGAAATATGCAATTTCCCCAGTGGGGTAGCAGTCCCGACACCCAGATTTCCGTTGGTCAGAAACGACATATAGGCGGGGAATATCCATTGCGTACCATTGTAATGATACAGTTGAAAGGCATCACTCTCGCTGGAATTTCTTTTTGTCAGTGACCACTTTTTATTATTGCTGGTGAATGAGAATTTGGTGTAGCCATCCGTTGTGTTCTCAAGGATCGATTCTATCTCCGTTCCTGCTCCTGAAACATGTAATTTCCCGAGTGGCGTCGTCGTCCCGATCCCCACATTCCCCCCTGTAACGGTTTTATAAATATCCGTCGTGCCAGTCCATTGGCATTGCGCTGTTCCGAAGCATAAACTTGCTAAAAAGACCAATAGAAGGGCTTTCATTTTATAGATTTTTACTTTTTAGAAAGGTGTTTCTCCAGCCGGTTAATTCTTTCCTGCATGGATCTCAATTGCCTGTTTTGCTCCAGCAGGTACAGTGTCAATTCCTCGATTTTCTTCACCAACAAAGTCTGGTTGCCGCCCAGGTCGAGCCCATTCTTCTGCACGCTGTCGGCCGCGGGCATCTCCGGAAGATGACCGTTGGATCGTATATATCTGCCGACACTGGAAAGAGAAGGGAGTCGATAGTCTTTTTTAAAGACATAATCGGGGAAAGGGCTGGTTATCGTCACCACGACCTTTCTCGCGGCGATCGTTCCCTCCACTGCCAGCTTATTGGTTCCGGGGGCCGTCGTACCAATACCTACATTGCCCCCGTCTTTTATTGTCATATAAGGAGCTCCGGAATATCTTCCGAATTGCAGGTCCCTGTAGATGCCAACGCCTAAATGCCCGTCGTATTCAGTGCCGAGCCTGAACGAATTATTATCAGGAAAAAGAAAAGACACATAGCTGTTATTGGTGGAAGACAGATCCGACGGCGCTAAATTCAGGTAAGATCCATTAGGTATCCCGATCGTGCTTCCAATATCCTGCATTATGGACGGACGATTCAAATAAAATAAGCCGTTCAGGTCCAGCTTGACGCGCGGGGTAATAGTCCCAATCCCTACATTACCGCCACCCATGCCATCGAAGAATAGGGTGGGGTTATTGCCGTCGTTGCCGATGAAAAATTTACCGGTACTGGACCAGAGGTAAGGATGCGGGTTAAGTTCCCCTACGCCCAGGTTGACTCCCCCGACCGTATTTGCAACTGAGATCCATGAATTAACGGAACTGGTAATTTGGAACTGCGCCATGGTCCCACTGGCCGTAATGACATGGAGCTTGGACGATGGCGTCGTCGTCCCGATCCCCACATTCCCGGTATTGGTATTATTGATATTCGTCCCCGGGATAGTCCATTGACATTGCGCTGTTCCGAAGCATAAACTTGCTAAAAAGACCGATAGAAGGGCTTTCATTTTATAGATTTTTACTTTTTAGAAAGGTGTTTCTCCAGCCGGTTAATTCTTTCCTGCATGGATCTCAATTGCCTGTTTTGCTCTTTCAGCATTTTATCGTGCTGTTTCAAGGCTTCCAATTCCTTATTTTGCTGTATCAGGTACAGCGTCAACTCCTCGATCTTCTTCACCAATACCACCTGGTTGCCCCCCAGGTCGAGCCCATTCTTCTGCACGCTGTCGGCAGTGGGCATTTCCGGAAGATGACCGTTGGATCGGATGTATCGCGCGACACTGGAAAGAGAGGGCAGCGAGTATCCTCTTTTAAAGACATAATCGGCGAAACTACTCAGCGTCACCACGACCTTTCTCGCTCCGATCGTTCCTTCCACTGCCAGCTTATTGGTTCCGGGGTTTGTCGTGCCGATACTGACGCTTCCATTTCCGTCGATGAACATCCTGGATTGGGCAGCGCCTCCATTACCTGTTTTAAAGGTCAGCGTGCCATCCTGCCGATTGCTGTTATCGATAAAAATTTCAGCCCGGGTAGAGCCGTCATTGGACACGCCCAACCTCAGCCTTTGAGCATTATTTACATCACCCAAAATATAATTCCCCCAAACCCCTTCAGTAATAAAGCCCTCCGCCGGAAAGGAAGATATTTTCCCAAATCTCAATTCTCCAAGGTCCAGTAAAGTTTGAGGGTTCGCCGTGCCGATACCCATATTCCCATTATCCAGGAAAGTAAACAGATCGCCGATCGTTCCTGCAGAGGTCCTGGAAGAAAGGTGAAATTTCCATCCCGAATTATCGCCGATGATCATTCGCCCCAGGACGGGGCTTGCATACCCACCGATGAATTGTAGCCCGTTACCCCCTCCACCCGTCAATTCACTACCCGCCCCTCCCAACACCGATAAGACCCCATTCACCTGTAATTTTGTTGCAGGAGTGGTGGTGCCAACTCCTACATTCCCCGTATTGGAGTTATAAATGGTCGTTCCGGAAGTGGTCCACTGTGATTGCGCTGTTGTCTGCATCAGGCAAGAGGCGAAAAAGAGGAGGAGGCCAGTTTTGGGCAAAGAGGAGCCGGCAGATTGGACAATAGCTGTCCAACCCCTGGAAAGGGATAAGGTCATAAAGATCAGTTTAGTAATAAGGAGGTCCGATTAGAAAAAATCAGGGTAGGATCAATTACGAACTAAAATAAAAGAAAGGTTTCTATACGGCCTATACCCCTAATAGGTAGTGAGCATAGAAAATAGCGGAAAACAAGAGCAGTTACGAACGAGTAAAATTTGACAGGCGTGTCGAAAATGGTGATTTCCGTGTCGATATGGCAATAGACGTGTCGCTTAAAAAAATAAACAGGTGCGGCCTGTTTTTCAAATATGAATTTTAGAATAGAGGGAATCTACGCGGCTTTTTTGTGGTTTCCCACATATCGAAGCAACCTTACCTTATCACAAAAGAACGCACATAACTCTTCCCCGCACTGACATCCATCGCCCGGACAAAATAAGCGCCCGCAGCCAGTTGGTGATGGAAGTTCAGACGGGCCGTCGGAGTATTATGATAGGACTCCCTTTGCAGCAGGCTGCCATTGGCGGAAACGAGCTCTACCTGCCACCCTGCGTTAGCGGAGCCAAATACGAGGTTCACGAATCCGTCGGTAGGAGGATTGGGATAGATAGAAAAGCCGGGACCCGTACGATCACCGAGATCGATGATCCTTATTCCCGAATAACTGCTGCTGCCATCCGCATTGACCGATTTCAGGCGAAAATAGAGTTTCCCCTTCGCTCCGGCAGGAACAGGGTATGGGTAGGTATAGCTGGCATCGTTGTTGATGAGCTTTGCATTCACCGTCGCAAAAGAGGCAAAATCACTGCCACCCATGCTCGATTGAAGTTCATATTTATCACCGGCCTCTTCATTGGAAGAGACCCAGTCCAGCCGTATCGTTGGATCGCTTTCCCGGATAGCCGTGAACGAAAGGATATGCGTTGCCAGGAGAGTAGGGTTACAAAAAGAATAAGTAATAGAAAAAGTAATATTGTCTGCGATCGTCATCACTCCATTCGCTGTCGTTGCAGCAAAATTCAAAAAAGACGTGGTCTGGTAGGCGAAAGTCAGGTTACCGGCGCCTTGGTAATCGGCCAGGGCGACAGGGTCCGTATCATCAACGACATATTCGAAAGCTTTTACATGATTAAGCACCGTTTGTGTGGGAACAAATTTCGTATCTCCGGGACTGCCCATCGGCTGCAGGATCACTTTGGGATAGCCAAAATTGGACGAAGTCGGCGGTCCGAAATCATTCCCGTTCAGACTGAGTAGATCGTTATGGGCATACACAGGGAAAAAGGAAAGCACTCCATTGCTGGTATTATGATAATTGACACTGGCCGTGGCGGTAATATAAGAATCGATGGTGGCGCTGATAAGACTATATCCCGGTGGTGGATTGTACTGTTGCAAACTGGGAGTATACGAATCACTGCCTGTACCAGATAAGGGAGTACTGTAAGTGACGCTTTGTACCGTCCCGGTGCATTGTCCATAGGACAACTGCGGTAAGGTAAAAAGGAGGCAGGACATCAGCCAAATGATCCCCCCGGGTAACAGGATTCTGCACGGCTTCATAGGAACGAATTTTTTTATAGGATTCCTGCTTATTAACTACAAACAACCCTATTTTATTTTGTTTTTTTCTAAGTATGTTTACTATTTCTTGACATGAAAACACTCGTAAATCATTAGGAAAACCCCTATAAGCCGCTTCTAATGAACCTCTTGGGAGATCAGCAGCGGAAAGACGTCCGACTTTTGGCCCTGACCGTCCGTCACCCGGATAAAATAGGTCCCGGAAGCCAGTGGATGCTCGAAATCCAGGCGTGCCTGCTGACAATGAGTGTAGGCGCCCCTTTGCACCAGCACCCCCGCAGCCGATAACAGATCTACCTGCCAGTTGCCGGCCCCGGTACCCCCAAAAAGGATGTTTACATACCCCCTGGCAGGATTCGGATACAGCGACGGGCGGCCAACCCCCATCCCCCCTAAATCCAATACTCTTATAGATGACCAGGCAATCCCTCCATGGCCATCATTGATTTTCAACCGATAATACCATTTTCCCCCTGTCGCGCCGGACAATACCCGGTTATAGGCATAATCCGCCCCTCCACTGGCCTGTACGACAGCGGGAAGGGATACCAGCGCATTAAAATGGGTGCCATCCCTGCTCTCCTGGAGCTCATAGGCACGACCGGCTGCTTCATTTTCCGTATTCCAGGTCAAGCGCACAAGTCCGGGCTGCTGAAGCACGGCGTCAAACCGGGTCAGGGAATTAGCCAGGAGAATGTTAGTACAGTATAAATAGGTCAGGGACACCCGTACGCTGTCTTTGGCCGCGGCGCTAAAGAAATAACTCGCATTATTACCGGTCTGTACATCCGTATAGGTAATGGGTGAATAGGTGAAATTTACAAGACCCTGGCCGATAAAGCCGGTGATCGCACCAACAATGCTATCCGTATTGGTAGTATGGTCCAAAAAAAGGAAAGGAGCCTGCACCACCTGGTCACCCGGATTCAGCGGAAAACTCCCGATCGACTGCTCGGTGAGGCTTACAAAAGGAGCAAGAAGGGCTGAACTGGTGAATTTATCCTGTCGACCGACGGAAACATTGTAGGTACTGGGAATAGCATCCGCATTCCGGAGCGTGTAGCCATAACTCAGGCTGACGACTGCATTGATCTTTACCGAGACCAGGGTCCCGGAGTCTGCCCTCCATTGGGGGAAGCTGAGATGATAAGTTCCATACCCGATGCCGGTGATCAGCGTATCGTACTGCCGGACAGACAGGTTGTTGCTGCATTGGGCAGCCGATGGGGTAATGGCTGAAAAGTGCAGGATCATCCCTATACACAAGGCCAGGACACCGTTTTTCCGATGGGAGGAAGTAGTTGTTTTCAAAACGATATTGGATTTCTCTCTATATGAACTCCCAATCGGGCCTTTTATTTTGCTGCAAGACCCACGGTATCCGGGTATTTTGATTTTTAAGGGAATTCCCGTAGATCGATACCCCCCATAAAAAGCGCCCCGGCGAAGGCCGGGGCGCTTTGGTCTCAAAAAAATGTGGTTATAATCTTATTGTCTGGAAATGAACAGCTTACTTACCTGCTTGCTGCCATCTGCACCGGTCACCATGATCAGGTAGTTACCCTGGGGATAGTTACCCACAGGCAGCGAAAGGATCGAGCCTCCTGCATTATTCAACTTCCTTTCCACGAGCACCTGCCCGGACTGGCTGATCAGCCGCACGCTCAGGGTGGAAGCAGCGTCTCCGCTGACTCCCAGGTTCACATTCACATAGTCTTTAGCGGGATTGGGGAAGATGCTGACACCGCTGATCAGGTTGGTCCGGATCACCTTGATATTTGAGAAGGCGAATTTGCCATCCTTATCGATGGATTGGAGGCGATATTGACTCACACCGGCTGCCGCGAGACCGTCGGTATAAGAATAATGGGCAGCCAGGGATGAATTACCCTTTGCAGCTACGTTACCGATGGTCGCCCAATGAGAGCCGCCGTCCGTACTGCGCTGTACGCCGAAATGATCCGAATTGACTTCCAGTTGAGTGGTCCAGCTCAGCTCCACCTGGCTCTTGCCTACCAGTACTGCATTGAATTCCGACAGCAGGATGGGGAGGGTACCGACGGAACCAAGGCCCCCGGGCCCGGTCAATCCTGTGGCATTCGGATAGGCGGCGGTGGTATTCAACCGGGCGATGTAATTGAACTCACTAATCCCGCCGGGAGTAGGCACCGCTAAGAATACTCCATCGTAGACGCCTGTGACGGAGGCATCCAGTCTGGAATTGGCATTCGATACCTTGATCGTCACCGGGTCGCCGTATACCATGCTGATACGATGATAGACCGAAGGAATCGGAAAAGGTATGCTGGAGTTGGGCGCAACCGCCGAGCTGAAACTAAAGTTCAGGTTCGTCGTGCTGGTACCATCGGTCCCGACAGACACCAGGGAGTTTCCCGATAAGGTAATGTCCGCATCCATGGTAACGGTAAATCCGTCGGCAATAATAACATGACAATTCGCACAGCGGGCAGGCGGATGTCCGGATACATCCCATACATTACCGATACCCGTAGCAGCCCAACTGCCATCACGCACCGCCGTATAGGTGCCGCCGGTATATTGGGCGGAAGCTTGATTCACAAAAAGGCACATAGCCAGCGCACTGGCCACCAGAAAGTAAAGAGGTTTCATGTTCACAAAAATTTAAATAATTGAATGTGGTTTATGGTAAACCATAGTCAATGGATCAAAAGGTAAGCTTTCGAAAGATGAATTGGATTCAGCGTGCGCGATAGGTTAAGCTAAAGGATGTCCTTTCCTGTACTCAGGAAAAATGATTAGCGAAGGATTTGCAATGGATATGTGGTCGAGGCGCGATTACTGTCAGGGTTTCAAAGCTGACATTTTAGGAAGCGGTGCAATAAGCAATGTAAAGTTAGAAAAAAAACGATAGGTTGTATATTAAAAACAATAAAAATTATCCAATGGGGAGAGATTTTTTCTCAGACAGGCTCTTCGCCGCTGTCTATCTTGCTGAGTCCCAGCTTGTCAAGGGCTAATTGGGCCGCTATCTGGCTGGCGTCTTTTTTATTATAGGCTTTTCCCTGTGCCAGGAGCTCCCCGTCTACCACGGCGCCGACGGTGAAAAGTCTTCTACCGCCTTCGATCCGCTCGTCGAGGGTCTCGAATTCAAGGTTCTTACCATTCTTATTCGCCCAGCCATAGAGTTTATTTTTATGGTTGATCTCCAGCAACTCCAGGTCGTCGAGGAAAAGGTAGGGCTGGATGATCCTTTCGATCACCCATTGCCGGGTCTTGTCAAACCCCTTGTCCAGGTAGATAGCTCCGACGATCGCTTCCAGCGTATTGCCGAAGATCTGGCTCATCTTCAGGCTGCCGTCGAATTTATTGAAATTGCTGATCTTCTTCAATCCCATTTTAATGGCGATATCGTTGAGCTGGTTGCGGTTCACCATCTTACTCCGCATCTCCGTGAGAAAACCTTCTTCCTTATAGGGATATTTTTTGAAGAGAAAGTCCGCGATGATGGCGCTGAGGATAGCGTCACCCAGGTATTCCAATCTTTCATTGTTCTCATCCGCCCCGTCTTTCACCGAACGGTGGGTAAGCGCTGTTCGGTACAATACCGCCTTGCCTGGGGTAAACCCCAGCACATTACGAAGTTGCTTTTTAAAAGAAGCGATAGCAGTGTCGCCCTTTATGATACGTTCCAGTATTCCCACTTCGACAATCTACATATTTTTTGATCCACCAAAAAATTGATTTTGAGATTTCGGGATTTTGAGATTTCGCGATTTATCCCATTTAGTGCTAATTCACCATAAATCCCAAGATCACCCAATCGTTAAATCGAAAATTTCTTGACAATGACGCAGGCATTGTGACCGCCAAAGCCGAAGGTATTGCTTAAGGCCGCCCGAACTGTCTTTTGTTGTGGTTTCGAGAAAGTAAAGTTAAGCCGCGGGTCCAGCTCCGGATCATCCGTCAGGTGATTGATGGTAGGAGGGATCTGGCCATGTACAAGACTCATCACGCAGGCGATCGCTTCCACTACCCCCGCCGCACCCAGGCAATGTCCCGTCATGGATTTGGTGGAGCTGATATTCACCTTGAAAGCATGTTCGCCAAAGACATCCGTGATGGCTTTTATTTCAGCGATATCGCCCAGGGGCGTGGAAGTTCCATGGGTATTGATGTAATCTATATCTTCCGGCTTCATGCCGGCGTCCCGGAGGGCGGCGATCATGACGTTCTTGGCGCCCAATCCTTCCGGATGGGGGGCGGTAATATGGTAGGCATCCGCCGTGGCGCCGCAACCGGCGATCTCACAGTAGATCTTCGCGCCTCTCGCCTTCGCATGTTCCAGTTCCTCCAGCACGAGTACGCCCGCTGCCTCTCCCATGACGAACCCGTCCCTGTCCTTGTCATAAGGACGACTGGCCGTTTGGGGGCTGTCATTGCGTTCGCTGAGCGCCTTCATAGCATTGAAGCCGCCGACACCCGCCTCGCTGATCACGGCTTCGGAGCCGCCGCTGACCATAATATCGGCCATGCCCAACCGAATAAGGTTGAAGGCTTCCATGATGGCATTGGTAGAGGAAGCGCAGGCGCTCACTACGGCAAAATTTGGTCCGCGGAAGCCATGGCGCATCGAAATATGACCCGCCGCGATATCCAGGATCATCTTTGGAATGAAGAAAGGGTTGAAGCGGGGCGTTCCGTCGCCCTTGGCGAAATTGATGACCTCTTCCTGGAAAGTAATGAGCCCGCCGATACCGCTGGCGAACACCACTCCGATCCTGTCCGCGTTCATCGTCTCTTTGTCAAGACCCGCATCCGTCACCGCCTCATCGCTGGCGGCGAGTGCGATCTGGGTAAACCGGTCCATCTTACGGGATTCCTTCTTATCGAAGAATTGCAACGGATCGAAATTCTTCAATTCACAGGCGAAGCGTGTTTTGAACTTAGAGGCGTCGAATAAGGTAATAAGATCGGCCCCGGAAACGCCATTGACCAGCCCATTCCAGGTTTCGTTCAAATTATTACCTATCGGTGTCAATGCACCGATGCCTGTAACAACAACTCGTTTCAATTCCATAATGTGGCTTTCCCCCGGAAATTAATTTAAGGATAAATCCGCCTTCTAAGCCAGATTGCTTGGAAAGGCGGATCAAGAGATTTATTGCATAGCGCCGGACCTGCTCAGTCGGATTACTTTGCGTGCTCGTCCAGGTAGGCGATAGCCTGGCCTACTGTAGTAATAGTTTCAGCCTGTTCGTCCGGAATGGAAATATTAAATTCTTTTTCAAATTCCATGATCAATTCAACGGTGTCTAAAGAGTCGGCACCCAGATCATTGGTAAAAGAAGCTTCATTTGTGACTTCTGCTTCTTCAACACCTAACTTATCAACTATAATCTTTTTAACCCTTGTAGCGATGTCTGACATTTTTGTAAATTTTAGTTATACGGCTGCAAAAATATAATTTTTGGGGTAAACAGAACAAACAAGCCATTTTTAATTTTTAATGTGGAAAGTTTTAGGCCTGTTTTAGCTCAATTTCCAGCTTTTGCAGCGATTTGTAGCCCGGATTGGGGAAATTTAATACCTTCGGCTTCATCCGGACAGTTAAAACTCCAGTAACAGCATGGCACTTAAGATGATAGATCACGGAACGAAGGAATACCAGCAAATGGTGAATTTGCGCAATGAGATATTGCGTAAACCCCTGGGGTTGCTCTTCGAACAGGAAGAACTGGACAAAGAAAAGGACGATATACTGATGGGCGCGTACGAAGAAGAGAAGCTTTTAGGCTGCTGCCTGCTCACCCGCGTAGATCCAACGACCATCCGGCTACGGCAAATGGCCGTTCCCAACAGTCTCCAGGGAAAAGGCATCGGCCGGGCCCTCATGATCTTCGCAGAGAACATCGCCCGCGACCTCGGATATAGAAAATTATGCATGCATGCCCGCAAGACCGCCCTGGGCTTCTATGAGAAATTAGGCTATTATGTCAGTGGGGAAGAGTTTGAAGAGGTAACGATCCCGCATTATCTGATGGAAAAAGTGCTGTGAACAGCTTGCAGCTATCAGCTTGAGGCTACCACCTGCTTGCCGCTTGGAGCTACCGCGTACGCCGCCACCCGCTGCATGAATTGCAACAGTTCCCGCATGGAATGAAGATCATCCACCACCAGCAGGAATATCTTTCCCGCCTGCTTTAATTTAGCTTTATTCGTTTGCTTCTGAATGAACTCAAGGATCTTCCGGAAAGGTTCGGATTCATAATACGGTGAATCGGGGCGGTTGATAAAATACCCCCGGAGGGCATCTTCCTTCAGGATCATCTTCTCAAATCCCAGGGATACCGCCAGTTTGCGGATCCGCACCGTGTCGAACAGCGCTTCCACCTGCGCGGGGATCGGGCCAAACCGGTCCGTCAGCTCCTTATGGAATTCTTCCAGTTCCTCTTCGGTATCGCAATTATCCAGCCGGGTATAAAGAGATAGTCTTTCCGTAATACTCTCTACATACGTATCAGGTATCAGGATCTCCAGGTCCGTATCGATCGTGCAATCCTGTACATAGTCGTCCGTGCGCGAGATCTCTTCCTTGAACAGGTCTTTGAATTCCGTCCTCTTCAGCTCCCGGATCGCTTCTTCCAGGATCTTCTGATAGGTCTCGAAGCCGATCTCCGCCATAAATCCGCTCTGCTCTCCCCCGAGCATATTACCCGCGCCCCTGATATCGAGGTCCCTCATGGCGATCTGGAAGCCACTGCCAAGATCGCTATGCTGTTCCAGGGTCTGAAGCCGCTTGCGGGAATCCGTCGGTAAAGTAGCCAGGGAAGGGGCCAGCAGGTAACAGAAGGCCTTTTTATTACTGCGTCCCACCCTTCCCCTCAACTGGTGGAGATCGCTAAGCCCGAAATGATGGGCGTTATTGACGATGATCGTATTGACATTCGGGATATCCACGCCGCTCTCGACGATATTCGTACACACCAGCACGTCATATTTCCGATCGATAAAATCCAGGATCCTTTCTTCCAGCTCATGTCCTTCCATTTGCCCGTGCGCATAGCCGATGCTGAGATCGGGACAAAGCCCCTGGATGATGGAGGCCATTTCCGCAAGACCCTGCACCCGGTTGTAGATAAAGAACACCTGCCCGCCTCTTTCCGTTTCGTAATAGACGGCATCGCGGATAAAGTCCTCGTTATAACCATGCAATTCCGTCTGGATCGGCTGGCGATTGGGCGGCGGAGTATTGATGATGCTGAGGTCCCGGGCTCCCATCAGGCTGAACTGCAGGGTCCGGGGGATCGGCGTAGCCGTCAGGGTCAGGCAATCCACATTCGTACGAAGGGTCTTGATCTTTTCTTTATGCGCTACCCCGAATTTCTGCTCTTCATCGATCACCAGCAATCCCAGGTCCTTATACTTTACATCCTTGCCCAGCAAGGCATGCGTACCGATGATGATATTGATCTTCCCTTCCTCCAGCTTCTTCATGGTCTCTTTTTTCTCTTTGGAGGACTTGAACCGGTTGATATAATCCACGGTCACGGGGAAATCCCTCAGCCTTTCACTAAAGGTCTTGTAATGCTGGAAAGCGAGGATCGTCGTCGGTACGAGTATGGCCGCCTGTTTGCTGTCGCAGCAACTCTTGAAAGCGGCCCGGATCGCCACTTCCGTCTTCCCGAACCCTACGTCGCCGCAAACGAGGCGGTCCATCGGCGAGGGGGATTCCATATCCTTTTTTACATCGGCCGTCGCCTTGCCCTGGTCCGGCGTATCCTCGTAGATAAAAGAGGCTTCCAGCTCCGTCTGCATGTAATTGTCGGGAGAATGGGCAAACCCCACCTGCGCCTTTCGCTGGGCATATAGTTTTATCAGGTCGAAAGCGATCTCCTTCACCTTGGTCTTCGTCTTTTCCTTCAGTTTCTGCCAGACGTCGCTGCCCAGCTTATTGACCTTGGGTATCGTGCCTTCCTTCCCTGTATACTTGGAGATCTTGTGAAGAGAATTGATGTTCACATAGAGGATATCGCTGTCCCTGTAAATGATCCGGACGGCTTCCTGGATCCGGCCATTGGCCTCGATCTTCTGCAGACCGCTGAACACCCCCACCCCATGATCGATATGGGTGACATAATCTCCGGGCTGCAATTCCCGCAGCGTGCGCAGGGTAATGGCCTTATTCTTATTATAGGCCTGCTTGACCTTATATTTATGGTAACGCTGGAATACCTGGTGATCCGTATAACAAACGACTTTGAGATCGTCATCGATAAAGCCTTCGTGGATGGAAATAGACACGGGCGTGAAAAGGATATCCGATTTCAGATCCTCGAAGATGGTGCGCAATCTTTCGAGCTGCCGGGGATTCTCCGCAAAAATGTACAGGGTATATTTCTTTGCCTCCCAGCTTTTCAGGTCTTTGATCAGCAGGTCGAACTGGCGGTTGAACGAAGGCTGCGGACGGGTATGGAAGCTGATTTCGAGAATTTGGGATTGGGGGATCTGGGGATTGACTGGCCCTTGCTCTTCCCTGCTTGCAGCTTGCAGCTTGTCGCTGTCGGCTACTCCCTGGCTTGCCGCTTGCGGCTTGTGGCTTGTGGCTACTCCTCCCCCCGCAGAGGGTCCGAATTCCACGATGTGGAACCGTTCTAATTGCTGCTCCAGGTCCGCGGCCGGCACGAATTCATCGGGGCTGACCACCTTTTTGATCATCTTATCATCTTCGTCCCCGCCATAGCTGGTCTTCGAAGCGCGCGCGGGTGTCGTTTCGGCCCCGGGCGGGAGAAGGTTTTCCAGGAACAGCCCCAGGTCTTCTTCCTGCAGCAGGATCCGTTCGCGGGTAAATTCCCGGTCCTGCATCCAGATGACGGTATTCTCCGGGATAAAATCCAGCAGGGATACTTTATGACCGCTGTCCAGGCGGCTTTCCACATTAGGGATGATGCTCACCTGCAGCAGCTTGCGTTCGCTCAACTGGGTTTCAGGGTCGAAGATGCGGATCGAATCGACATCGTTGCCAAAAAGCTCGACCCGGTAGGGCTTCTCGTTGCCAAAGGAATAGATATCCAGGATCCCTCCCCTGAGAGCGAACTGACCGGGCTCATAAACAAAATCCGTCCGGTCGAACCCCACCTGCACCAGCCTTTCCATCGTACCATCCACATCCAGGGTATCGCCGGCTTTTATATAGATCATATTCCCGGACAGGGCTTCGGGCAGTACCACTTTTTCAAAAAGGGCTTCCGGATAGGTGACGATGATCTTCTTGTTGCCGCCGGCGCTCCAGCGGGTCAGGGCCTCCGTGCGCAGCATCACATGACTGCTGTTCAGCAGCCGGTAGTTCTTTTTATTCTTAAAGGAAGAGGGGAAATAGAAGATATCGAGGGCCCGGGTGAGGTTTTCGATGGTATTATGGAAATAGGCCGCGGCTTCTGCATCCTCGCAGACCACCACATGATTGAGCTGGCTCGTGACGGAATGTTGAAAAATGGCGCTGATAACGAAGGCGGGAGAACTCCCCTGGAGGTTCTTGCAGTAGATCCGTTGGGGAGAGGACAAAGTAAGCCTGTCCGCCAGTTGAAAAAGGCGGGGAGAATGCAAAAACGACCCGGATAACACCTCACTGTTCATTCGAATGGCAAAAGTACGGAAATCAACCCTTCGTAAGCAACCGGTATTGATAAATAAACGTAAATTCTAATACACGGGACGGTGGTCGGACTCCACCATGCATTCGACTTTTGTCATTTTCCCGGGGAGCACTTCTACAGGAGCGATATGATTGCTTTCATCCATGCGGCCGGCGTAGAAAAGTTCCTTTTTTTTCGTGAAGAGAGAATAGCGGCCGGGAGGCAGGTACAGCTTGAAATAACCGGAGTCATCCGAGTCCGCCTGTCTGACGAGCTTCGTATGTACGGCCGAATAATAAGGGGACTGCCCCTGCCTGACCACCTGGCTGGTATTTGTCAATTCGAATATATATATTGTTGTCCGTATGCCTTTAGGAGGGCCTGTTTTGAGGCCGGGAGCCGGCATCCGGTTGCCGGAAACAAGGTAAACGAAGCCCCGGATACCGGAGCTATCCTTCGGGGCGCTCCCCGAACCCATCAACCAGCCGAATAAAAGGACCTTTATCATAAAAAAACCGGTCTCATAAGTTCTGTTGAAAGTTAGATAAATAACCTTTAAAAGGCTATAAATACTGTAATTTTAGAACGATTTAAATAATATTTATGAGTAAAGTCAGGTTTGTACCCTTATTGACCTTTTCCTTCCTTCTTGTGACTTGCCTCGGTGCCCATGCTCAGGTACTGACCGACAGGGTGACTTTACAGCACGCCAGTCAACAACTGGCCCGGGAAGATAAAGAATTGCATACGAAGCTCGTATCCCTCGCCCGTCAAAAGGGATGGGCGCTTACGCTCCGCAGTAGATCAGGTCGCCTCGCTTACCTCATGGGAATTGATACCCAGGGTTATCCACTATACGTCACCACCACCGACAATATCATTTCCGCGGCCACGATCGGGACCAATCAACTGTGGCCCGGCGGCAGTACAGGACTTAACCTGAACGGTAGTTCAGCCAATATAAAAGGGAAGATCGCGGTCTGGGATGAAGGTCTCGTGCGGCCTACGCATGTGGAATTGACGGGAAGGGTGCTGCAGAAAGATGGCGCCACCACCGTCAGCGATCACTCCACCCATGTCTCCGGCACCCTGATCGCCGCCGGTGTCAATCCTCTTGCAAAAGGAATGTCTTATGGCGCCCAGCAGTTACTGACCTATGACTTTAACAATGATAAGGCGGAAATGGCCGACGCCGCCAGCAATGGCCTGCTCGTCTCCAGCCACTCCTATGCTACGATCGCAGGCTGGTATTACAATGACTCGCAAAGCCGCTGGGAATTCTGGGGCGCTTCAACGGACAATGTGGATTATAAATTCGGGTATTACGACTCGGATGCGCA